>Ga0208916_10001222_pt1 | contig 11251 bp, 17 predicted proteins | sample DEB19_08_DNA_5_FD_184523 | JGI IMG/M metagenome (GOLD analysis project Ga0208916, IMG submission 184523) | Aqueous microbial communities from the Delaware River and Bay under freshwater to marine salinity gradient to study organic matter... | ecosystem: Environmental > Aquatic > Marine >... | reverse complement strand
AGTATCAGTCCTGTAGCTCACAAGGTATTTATGACTGATGTGGAGTTAGTCAAACAAGTAAAAAGAGAGGCTACCAGCATCGGCCTCTCTTTTTTAGTCTTTCCATATAGTGTAACAAGTTGGCGAACAGAGGGTAACTACTGCTCAATACTTCACGCAAATAAATGTACGACTGGTTATGCTTATTATTACGCTACTTCAGGACGTTCGTCAATAGGATTATAGTACAGAGCTAAGTCCTCAAAGCTTGCATCTACTCTTGCACGGAACGCATCATATGCTATACGCCACTCTGTCAGACCTTCCTGTATAAGGGTTTCGGGGTCTTCTGCGTTAAATCTGAGGCTCGACTCGGCCATCGTCTTGCCTTATGTGTTCGCTCGTGATTATCTCTACCTCTGTACCGAGGCTTCTAACCTTTGCTATAGCTCTGGCTATACCCTCCATTGGTGGTGGGCAGCGGAGTATCTGTATCTCCGGCATTATTGAGGGGTCAGCATCTATCATATACATAGGTATACTCCGACATCAGCCAAAATCAAGAACTTTTTTATGCTCGGCGGATTATAGCAATGATGATTAGAAGGCCAAGCAATAACCAAATATACTCTGGCATTATTTTGCTTCCGTTGGTTGGATGATTAGGTTGATAGCAGCAGAGAACCCTGCGGCCAACGCACCTACGATTAGAGCCTTTAAGGCCGGTATATCGGTGGTTGTGACGACACCGAGGGATACAGCCCCTAGAAATGCCTGTATGAAGGTCTTGAGTGCTCTTACTAGTAATACATTTGTGTTCATATTATTACCCCTTTTTAAATAGTGAGTTCCAAAATCTCACCAATATGTTAGTTACTACAGCCTTTTCATCGATTACGGCTGTTGGTTTGTTCTGCAAGTCTTTGATAGTATCGTGTGCTGTTGTGAGCTGTGCGTTGAGGTCAGCTAGTTGAGCAACAGCTTTCTGGTAGTCTGCTTTGGTGGCGTTGTTAGCAGTGTTGAGGTCGGTAATGACTTTGTTTTGGGCGTTGATAGCGTCTTGTATCTTCTTGAGTTGTACTTGAGCGTCTGCAAGAGCCTTGCGAGTACTATCAGCTTCGGCTCTAGCTACTTTGAAAAAGTCTTGTTTAGACCGGCCAATCCAGCCAGCACGTTCGCCAGCAGAACCCTCGTTACCTCTGAGCATTAGATATGCCTCTTTTACTTCATTGTCATTTTGGAACATATTATTTGTGCCTCCTCCTGGCATTGGTGCAGGTGCAGCTTTTTCCGTAAACCAACCAGCTACATTACCCCAGTTATGTGTTACAAAGTGAGCCTGTCGGCCACCCCAGTTTTGGTCGAATGATACGAACTGTCCTGGAGCACTCACACGGTCAAATATTGCAATATGTCCATAGCCGCCAGAGCCAGGTAGCCCACCATTCCAAACAACAATATCGCCACGTTTAGGCACTTGGTTTACATCGCTTGGGTTATTTGCTACCCAAGTAAAGTTGCCATTCATGCCCGCATTTCCTGCCCAGTCTTTCGCATTTGCGTATACGATAGGTTTGCCATTGTCGGCTAGGTACTGAGCGATTAAGGCGACACACTCACCACCCCAGGCAGTAATCTGTTTGCCGTTGTTTCTTGCTATAAATCCATCGTAGTCCATATTACTCCTTGCTTTGAACAGTTTGATGCTCGACTGTCTGTTGTGTAACTTTTTGGATGATGGCATTTTCTAGTTTGCCATTGAGTTTCTTCATAAACTTGAGTTGTTCCTCTGAGTTGGCTGCGGATAGCTCAGCCTGTTGGCCGACCTTTGCTACTGTTGCTTCTAGCGACTTAGAGGCTGCTGCCGAAGCGATAGAGGCTTTTGTGTGCTCTTTAAGGTCTTTTGATAACTCTCGTGTAACGTATTTCAGCACCCATATCAAGCCACCAATGGTAGTTGCTGCGAGTGCGATGGCTGCGAGTGCTACGGCGTTGTCCATGGCTAGGCTTTATGCTCTGTAATAATTATTGAAGATGCAAACGCTCCACCGAATCGTCTTGAGCCTGATTGCCCGTTGAACGTCGTAGTACCAGCAGCGTTACCTCCAGCTCGGACTCGGAATGTAGTAGCGGAGGTTGTGCCCGCCGTCATAACGTAGGAGAAGTTGAGGGTGTGCATACCTGTTGCTGTACCATTTTCTAAGTGAACTGCTACTGCGAGGGCGTTGACGGCTGCATCCTGGAACAGAGCTGCAATCAGGTTGTTAACAACAGAGCTGGATAAGATTATCGTAACATCAATTCTCAGCACATTGGTAACAGATTTTGGGGTAATTGCAAGGGTCATGTATTCGTTGCCTTCAGTAATCTGCGGGATAGTGTCATCGGCAGGGATAGCAGTACTACCCGTTGAAGATGCTCCTGTTACTGTACTGACTCTTTGCTGAACCGAGCCAGTGTTGAGGCCTGTTCCGTCTGCAAACGATGCATCATTAGTACCTAAAATGTTCCACTTTGCCGCCGAGGGCTGTTCGCCGTAGACAACAGACCAGGGTGTATATGCCATTAGATAGTAACTCCCGTTAAGTTCATACCATATATGTAACTGTGTTTGTGACTTTCGTCAACAACTCGCTTGACATTGTGGCATAAGTAGAATACACTAGGGTTACTATGAATAAACTACTATCAATCACAGCAGTAGGAGTATTACTAACAATCGGCGTTATTGTAGGAGATGCAACGGTCACCCTCGGCAAAGCTGAAGCCCCATCCTGCCAATATCCAATACGACCGCTATCAGCATCAGGGGAATGTGATAACTCAGACCCCTGTGACACGAGTACGCTAAAAGACCCCGTACTGCATGGGGATTGTGCTCCTGAACAATCGCCCACCCAAGCTCCTGCCCCATTAACTACTCCTACTGAACCGTTAAGGGAACAGACTACCCGCTGCGGGCAATGACATTACCTGATAATATATATCAGTCTGCAAAGCAGATACACCACCAAGTGTAAATGTTATACTCGTACTCTGGCTACCGGACTTTGAGCCAGCTGATATTTGCACCATAGCTGAATAGGCAACTGCTCCCGCTGCTGAATACTGGGTATACGGTGCTTTGAATACCGTGCCGTTATTGACATAAAACTCTAACATAGGAAGTGTTGCGTACTTAAACTGCCCCAGGTCTACACTAGTGCTGTATGAGTACCAACTACCAGATAGAGTGAAATCACTAGAGTTGACCCTGATGCGGCCTCGATATAGCACCCGGTAAGTATCAGGCGATACGTCACCAGGCAAACGGTCAGTTGATTGAGGAGTAAAATCTGTCATGGAGCTATCCTATCTTCCCCGCCAATGGTAGATATACCAATGCGGAAGTATGTTGTTATAGTGCGTTGTAGCATGGTGATGTCTTGGACAAAACCAATACTAGGGTCTAGCTTCGCTCGTATGTTATATACCCGCCAATATCTACCCTGCCAACTGATTAAATCTCCATTCTGTAGTTCAGGGATGGCTCTAATAGTTAGCTTTTGTAGGTTTTCTATATCACTAAAGTCTGCCAGAATCATCTGTGCATATGAGTTAGCCCAACTATAGTTTTGGATATATGGGTTATCGATTGACAATACTCGCTCTTCGTATGCGGTTACTGACGAATCATCTTGTGCTCTGTAGTATAGGTCATTTACTACACGAGCTGGGCGACCATAGATAATTAGCTCCGTAAGAAATAGATTATTAGATGAGGAGTTAGTAAATACAATCTTCATAGCTCTTGCAAACTTGGATATGGATTTTATACCAATGCTGCTCGTATAATCTGTTCCTGTGCCATCAGATGATGAATTGGCTACATAGAAGTTCGGGGTATCAATTGCGAGTATGGGGTCATCAAAGTTTATAAATAAATCCGTGTCTCTGTTCGACAGCAGCTCGACAGCAGTAGACAGCTTAAAGATTGTTTGGTTTGCTTGCTTTGCTCTAACCTCACCCTTAATCTCAACTACATTTATTATATGGTCTTCGTCCGGGACTTCTGCATCTATAACTTGGCCTGTCGTCAATATGCGTTGCACTTCAGTATATGGCGAACTATCCCAATGCTGCCTATTCCAGAATTTATACTTGCCTGTCTCATCTTGAAATACATGACCGTTTTCTGCTTCAGCAAGGTCATCAACAATGCTATGAAACGGAGTTCCTTTCTCAAACAAACCAAAGGGTATATTATTTATTCCTTGGTCAAGCTCATACTGGCTGGTTGACATACCCATTGATTGAAAAACTGTTTCTAAGACCTGGTCAGTGTACTGGGCTGTGAACATAATCTCTTGGTCTAACCGCCTGTCCTGGAAGTAATCCACATAGTCTGCCCCTTGGAGTTCCACTCTTTTATTGCGGACATTCACCTTTGGTTGTTTAGTAACCAACCCAGCGAACTCAGGAACGGTCTGGTCTATGCCCTGGAAATCAAACCCAGCACTAATCATAAATGGTCGGCGGGGCAGTATGGAAGTAAATAGCTCTGATTGTCCACCTATGTAGCGAGGTGTAAACCTACCGGATGTGTTATCCAGCTCAAACTCAGCCATACCCTTGGTTAAGCCACCAATAGGCATTTTCAAACCACGCTCCCAGGCTAGAGACATGACATATTCTGACTCGTCAAAGTAGTTGTATATACTTGCTCCTCCGATTGCCCCAGCATTGATACCGATACCGTCATTGCCTCCGATAAGCGACACACCGATAGTAAATGTTCTATTGGCAAGGTTTGTCTCCTTCTTCCACGACACTTGCAAGCTATGGGCAATAGAACGGACAGTATCCCGTTCCTCTGCGGTAAATGCGGATGATACGCTTTGAACCATTTTAAGCCTCTGTAAGTATTAAATCGAAGCTGGACAGGTAATCTTCACCCTTAACGCTAAAACCCCGCTCTATGAGGTCTATGTGTACTGTGGTGGCCGATACTGTGTAGTTAGCTTCTGTAACTTCCCAAGTCTTAGCTATGGCGTTGGCTAAGTAGCTATCATAGATGGCTCGGATTATTGCGTAGTCTGCTGCGTTAGTGGTGTCATATTGCAACCGCCACACTCGTTTATTATCGCCGAAGTAGTCACGGTTAATCTGGCCGTCTAAGGTTCTGTTCTGAGCGTACTGGCTATCATTCTTCTCTGATAGTTCATGCGGTGCTCGGATACTTGTGCCGTCTAAAACGTATGCCATTATGCTGTTCTCCTTGCTGTACCCATAGATTGTAAGTCATTCCATGCGTCCATTATCATCTGGGCGTATTGTCGAGCGTCTTGTTGGCTGCCCATGAAGGCTCCGGCTTGGACGGTGATGTTGACTGTCTGGCTACCGCTCATCTTAGGCATACCAGTATTCTGGTCGACTCCACCTTTCGGCACAACATACTCACCTTTGTGGACAATACCAGCGACTTCATTCATACCACCAGCTCCGGTATAACCACCAGAGGCAAAGCTACCCTGTTGGGCTAATCCTGCCATAGCTCGCTTGGCAGCTTCTTGCTGTTGTGGTGTACCGTTCTTAATCAAAGCTTGTAAGCGGCTAATGACTGCACCGTTCGATGCTCCTGCTTGCTGAGTGGCGTTCATCGTGTCGTCAATCGCCTTCTTAGTTTTCATAGCTGAGTCATAAACCATAGCCAAAGCTGCAAGGGCAGCTGCAATACCAATAGCACCGAAGACAGTTGGAAGTGCAATAAGAGCTTGTAAGCTCCCTACGCTTGCCATAACACTAGGGATGGTAACTAACCGCAATGTAGCAAAGCCAACTGTCAGAGCATTAAATACTGAAGTAAATGCCATCTCGGCAGCGAGTAAGCCGAACGCTCCGGCCAAGGCAATTACAAATGGGTTAGCATCCTGGAACGCCTTAACAAGCCACGCAACAGCCGTCAACACACCATTTACAATGTCAACCACAGCACCGAAGGCAGCCACTAGGAGTGTACCGACAACAGGTATCATTGGTTCGATAACATCACGCCATAACTGGCCGAGAAGAGGGATAACCTTCTCTTCTATGGTATGCCATAACGCTTCCAGCTTCGGCTGAAGGTAATCACCTACCTGTGTAGCCACATCTTTTACATTGGTAGCCCACTGTTGGAGGGTTGGAAGTATTTCGTTGATACCGTCCTTGATTGTCTGGATGGCACGGGGCAGGTTTTCAATAAGCCATGCTGCACCTATTCTAATCCTGTCGAAGAGACTACCAGCCTTTATGTCGCCAGTCTGGGTTATACCAACTAGCTCTCTAGCTGTCTGCCCTATGTTATCTTTGAGTGTGGAGAATAAACCAGATAATGACTTACTCTGTTTGGCCATAGTTCCGTGGAACTTACCACCCTCGGATGTCATAAGCTCAAATGCCTTTTGGACTTCAGGGAAGCCGACTTTACCAGCTTCAATCATGCCAGTCAATGCCTCAGTGTTTGTGTTGAGTACCTTGGCGAGGTACTCGTAAATAGGCACACCCCTCTGGGCGAACTGCCTAATGTCGATAGTAAATGCCCGGCCTTGCGTTTTCAGCGTACCCATCAGATATGACAAATCACCAATAGGTGCTCCAATGGCAGCCGACACATCTCCCAACTGCTTCATGGTCTTAATAGCATCCTCACCACTAAAGCCGAACGCAATTAACTGTTTAACGGAGCCAGCCAGCTCGGGGAACTCGAACGGAGTGTCAGCTGCGAACTTACTAACTTGTGATAATACATCTCTTGCCTTGTCGGCCGACCCTAGCATGTTTTCTAGCCCGATGCGGGTCTGTTCGAAGTCAGCGGCGGACTTAATAGCGAATCCAGTAGCAGCAGTAGCAGCGGCAGTCATAGCAACCGCTCCCTTCTTGGCTACATTGACGACCGATGCTCCCATGCTCTCTACACGGTCAGAGAAGCCCTTCAATACCCCAGAGGCTCTATCTTCGGCTGTAATGACTGCTTTGATGTTTGCTGTTGCCATGATTATCCTGAGTGCTTATTCTCTAACTGTTGCTTCTTCTGAATTAGACCGTATATCTGCATATTAGTAAAGAACTCCTCGGCGGGTTCGTTCATAAAGTCCTCGTAAGATAGATGGAATAGCTTGCGATAAGTATAGGCAATCAGCTCATCCGGAGCAGAACCATTATTAAAAATGGCGTGTTCGAGGGCTGCTACTCTTTTGGGTCAAGTTTTTTCCCGACTACTGTTTCGAAACAATGCAGGGCTGTCTCTTGGTCTAGGTCGTCCAAATCCTCAGATGTAAGGTCACTGAGCTTATCGCCCTCCGGGAACTTACCTTCTACAAAGTACTTTTTGAGCATCTCGCTCATAAGGGTGAGTGACCTCCCTGCATCTTTTTCGCCTTCCTTTGGTAGCTTTTGCATGAGGTCGGTGTAGTCTTTGACAGGAATCTGTTTGAATGTAATGTAACCGTCTTTGTATTCGTCGCCAAGGAACTCTAAAGTTACCTTACGCTTGATGATGATTTTGCCCATATTGCCCCTTTGCTTAGTAGCTTACTTTCGTGTTGATAAGTGTTGCAGTACTAATTATATCAAGTGCATTAGCTACATCATAATTTGCTTTGAGGTTGATGCTTTGCTTAGCAATTTCGTTAAGCGTGTAGTCTGGCTCCCACTCTGAGAAGTCAAGACGAGGTAGTTGCAGGGTGAGGCTTGAGCTTGTAGAACGGAGCAGTTTGATTTCAGCAGCCCGGTATGTATTTGCCAGCATGTAGTTGCGGTAAGTGTCATCTTCAAGGTTCAGATTGATAGAACCCTCAATACTAATCTGTTGGCTGAGAATATCTTCTGGCTCTACTGTACCAATCACATTGTCAAAGATTGTATTGCGGCTAATCGTCAACTCTAGGCTCTTCAGTGAGATAGGAGTTGCACCGGATAGGCCGCCAATAGCTGATGCGAGGCGGAACTGAAGGTGTTGATGTAGGAATTTGTTACCAACGGCAGTGAAGTTTGGTGTCTGTGCTGCCCAGTCCTTAGAACCCTTCGTCTTAAACCCTACTGTCCAGCTAACAATACCAGATGGCTCAACGCTCATTTGTAGGCTGTCTACTACGGCATTAGGGAACATGTAACTGCGGTCAGGGTCAGTCCAGTACAAACTAAGTGTTTTGGCCTGGTTAGTTTGGCTCAGTGTAAACGTGTGTGTATATGGGTTTGCACCAGTCGTTACCGGAACAGCACCTAATAGCGATGTAAGGATGTAGCCAAGTGCTGCATCGTATAGCTGAGACTCAATCTCTCCCTCGCCCATACGCATAGTTACATAAAATGAGTCAGAGTCGGCAATCTTACCCATTCCCTGCTCTTCTCTAGCGGACTCAATGGTATCTTTGAATGACATCGTTACGAATGGTAGCCAATAGGTTGGTGACACTGCCGTGCCTCTAGTAGCTTCGATGGCGATGCCGAGTGTTCCTCTACGGCCTACAAACTTAGTCATTTCTACTCCTTATCGTTTTCATAGTGGTATATATGCCTCATCATTTCTGTTTCGTCAACAACTAGACAACCGTAATCTCTGTGTATATGCGGAGTATGACGTTAGCAGCTCTCGCAACTCCTCCTTCTATATCTGAATAACCCCATTCTACATCTGCTGCGTTAGCAAACAGGACTGGTGCTCCCTCAATCTCATAATCGAAATCTATGACATTTATCACATCATCTATAACTTGGGCAATGGTTACTTCGGCGTAGTCCATACGCTCTCGCTCCGTATCATTAACAAAGTTCTGGCCTACCGGGAACAATACGGTGCAGTTATAGGTATAGACACGGGAGTTCTCGGCGTTGGAACTAAACTCTCCCTCTTCGGTGTTAGATGTAATGTATACGGCCGGGAACCCTTTGGGGTTTAGCTTGATAGCAGGGTAGACGGCTTGGATAGAGGCCAGGCTCTCTAGCTTGTTTATAATCTGGTCTTTTATCTGTATGGATACGCTCATGTCTCACTCCCTATCTGGTCTAATACATTTTGCACGGCTTTCTCAAAGTTAGTCTGCACCGTTTGCTCATTTTTCTCAACAGCTAATCGCAAATATGGTCTGGCTCTCATCGATCGAGTGCCGTCATGTACAAAGATGTCGTAGTCGGTGTTTGTGCCTACTTCACCCGTAAGGTTAGTGAACCTATCGTAAGTAGACGAACGTAAACGCCCAGTATCAACAGGAGTACCCGACTTCGAATCACGCTCTATGCCGACAACTGACGTACGGATGGCCTTGTTTAATTCCCGGGTCATCAGAATAGGAGATTTAACAAACGCTCGTTTTATCTCAGCTATGTTTTTAATCTGTATGCTTATTTCAGGCATTAGCCATCGATGCTTACAAGGATAATCTCCCTGTGGTCTAGCAGACCCGCACCCTCCCATGTATTAACAGCCTTAACAGAGTAACGCTTGTTGGTTGCTGTATCTACGGCTTGGTCGCCTTCCCTAATATCGATTGACGCATCCATAAAGCAGTCCCAGACCGCTCCAAACCGTCCCTCTACCATCTCGACCCGTTCACGGCTTGCGGGCTGTATATCGGCCTGTATGACGGTCAGAGTGGCACTCATGCCATAGCGGTTAGTTGAGCCGACCCGTCTGTGACGATACAGTTGTATGTCGTGGGAGTTAAAAAAGACAGTCATTACTTGTCCTCTAGGAGTATGTAATTCCTATATCTCGAAAGAGACCCAGCCAAGCCCAGGCTATCCACAAGAGAACCACCACTAGCAGCAGCCACTTCAAAGTATTCGAGTTCACGTTGTCCCTCTTTCTTCTTTTTGACGCTCGTGCCTGTCGTGCCGTTCTGGTAAAGATAAGCTGCTATGGTAACGCAAGTTTCAGCAAGGTCGGCTGGGATGGTGGCGTACCCTGCGGTATATGTTACTCGATACCCGTTCCATGCCAGCCCTTGATTAGATAAGTACTCGATAACCCCTGCATTGAGGTCGGTAAAATAACTATCAGCGTCTATGTCATCCCAGTCTGCTTCGTTCTGAGTAGTTTGCCTACGTTGCAATGAGGTAATAGCCGTAACAGGTCGCATCTTGAGGCTAAGTGTATTTGCACCACTGCCATCATACTCTTCGTTTGTATATGTCGTCTCTTTGAAATGATGCCCATAGGCCAACGCACAATAACCCTCGATGATGTCGGTAGCTTGGTTAATCTTACGAATCAACAGGTTATCCTTGGAAGTACCACTAATATCTAGCGTTTCCTTAACGTCAGACAGGGATGTGAGTGCATATGTGTATAAATCAGCCACGTTTCTTCACCTTATAATCATTAGTTGCTACCATGTCCTTAGTAATACTCGCCACGCCACTATCAATCAGACCAAATGCTTCGTTGTTAGACAACTCTAGTGTTTGGCCTACTCGGTACTTCTTGTGGGGGGCGATTATCTTTACTCTTAACATGTATCCTCCCCAATGCCCTCCGGAAAGGGCAAAGGGCAAGTCATGTTGGCTAGAAGCCGCCGAGTCCTTGAATCTCAACAATTGCTTGTGTGAGCGTCAATTCTCCGTCAACTCTTTCCTCAACACGGACGAACGTCAGGTTGCGTTCGAAGGCACTTTGGCTGGCCACAGTAGCTTCCTGTGAAGTATCAACAGTGATACCTTCACGGTCAGCAATGTAGTAGTAGCTAAAGTCACCGACAAACATCTTACCGTCTGCAAGGTCGTTCTGCTCCATTACACGCAATCCACGAAGCGTTGGAGATGCAGCACTTCCAAGGTCAGACAACAGGTAGTTGTTCTGAGTATCCTTGAATGTTGCAACTTTCGCTAGGGTGTTTTTGTTTGCAACGAACACAGCTTGGCTACGGTAGCCTTGTGGCAAAGCGTAGATTGAGCGGATGATAGCATCTGCTCGTGTTGTGTCAGTTGAACCACCATTGATTGTAGTAAATGAGTAGTTATCGATACCTGTAGGTTTGCCAGAACCATCACCAATCCAAAAGGCTTGGTCTTCTTTTTCGGCCAGTGAACGAGCCATGACTCGTGCGACCAATGAGACGATGTTGCCACCCAGGCTTGCGTCTGCTACTAGTTCGTTAGACAAGCTAACGATAGCGGCTAGTGAGTATGGTGTCAAAATGATTTCACCGAAGTCAACTGTAGTAGTTGCCTTAACGGCTGCTTCTGAACGCCATGCTGCCTGTGGACGGTTTGCAAGGGTTGGAACGTGAATAGTATCTGTGCTAACTGGTAGGAC
>Ga0208916_10001221_pt1 | contig 11253 bp, 14 predicted proteins | sample DEB19_08_DNA_5_FD_184523 | JGI IMG/M metagenome (GOLD analysis project Ga0208916, IMG submission 184523) | Aqueous microbial communities from the Delaware River and Bay under freshwater to marine salinity gradient to study organic matter... | ecosystem: Environmental > Aquatic > Marine >... | reverse complement strand
TTTCTACAATGCTTTTACCTACAATATTTCCGTTTGACATATTTAAATGTATCCTGTACCATTATATATGCGTTTTGTAACGCGTACATTTGAAAATCCTGCGTAAGTTGCATCAACTGAATAAAAGGAACTATCAAGATACACAGTTTGACCTACTCCCCTATAAAACGAGGCTAAAAGTGTTGAACCATTATAGTGCTCAATGTATCCATTTTCCTTGTATACAATATAGAACTTATTACTGGTACTATAACCTGCCCAGTTAGTATTAAGCCCATTATTATATACTTGGAACCTATCAGTTCTAAAAATGTACGAGGCCCATTCTAGTGAGGTAAAAGAAACGTCCGTGGTAGGGTCACTGTTTAAACTTATCATAGCGTAAGATAATCCATTATCTACTGCAGCTGCTTGCTTATTAAACTCTAGGGTAACTGGAGCAGTAAAAGGAGTACTGCAGTATACTTGAGCATCCCAGCCTACTATGCCTGAAGTTTTAAACATATTTAAGCTACTTGTACCGTTACCTGTAACTGCCACAGTAGCTGTTGCAGTTACAGTTAAATTTTCATATACAACTTCAGGAGGCCAGTTATTAGCAGTTTTTAAGTCTCTAACAGAGGTTAGATCCCATATTCCTATAGGAGATGTATCGGTTTTATACCCATATTCTGGGCTATATCCAATATACTTTCCAGAATTTTTTGAATTAAAGGACATTTTTATCCTATAATCTCATAACCGCTTACTGCACTTAAGTAGCTGTTAATACTTGCAGTTAATCTTAAAGAATCACCTTCTTCAAGATATATAGAAGTATCTTTAGATATAAGTATTAAAGATGCATCCGCTGGTACACTAATTGTACTTGCCAGTTTATACTCTACAGCACCTCTGTATATACTTGCAGTAATGTCTGCTGCTGCAGTAGCATTGACATTGGCAACGGTTAAAAAGTTTACTTTATATATTTTACCACTGCCTGCACTGTTTACAATAATATCAGAGGCAGTGGTAGTAGGTAGTAGTACTGCTGTTTTACCATAGATACTAGTTACTTCTACTATGTTTGGATTTGCCATTGTTAGTTATCCCCCGAATATCATTGCCATAGCTATGGCTTTACCTGTGGATGCTCCGGCTTTTAATTGAGTACTACCGTCTGCAAATTGAATACCTTTTGTAATATCTATAAATACTAAGCTCTTTGAAATACTAGTATTCTGTGAACCATCAAGGATTATACCTGTAACGCCATTGGTTTGTAGCTCTAAAACACCTGAGGCATCAGGATCTAGTTTATAACCACCTGAACCTGATACAACCCCATTATCTGCATTAATTTTTACTGACATTATTCCCATCCTCCAATGTTGACGTTACTGCCTGCTGTTCCAATTGGGTAAATTATCATAAAACTACCTGGTGCGGTTGTATAAGCGCCGCCTGGAGCTGCACTTAAAGTATATTGTGGAATAAATGTCCCTGCAGCACCTATAGATACCGTACCTTTTACATTACCAATATCATATCTACCAGCAGTTGTAATAGCACTTGTTAATGTAGTTGCTGCGGCTGTTTGTACAAAATAGGTTAAGCTGGTTACTGAAGTATCTACAAAAGTGGTACCACTACCAATTCTGGTAATGGTATATGCAATATTATTAACTGTTGCAGTTCCGCCAAAACTTAAACTAATAGTATGTGAAGTAACACCAGCAGTTTTATTAATACCGTATACCAACTCAAAAGCATACACAGTATTTGCTTTAAGCGTAATACCCACACCTAGCATACTTTGAGCACCTGTGGCGTTTAGTCCCGCTAACCCCGCATTTAAACGAAATACATCTGCATTTGGTATTAAAAAATTACTACCACCTGAAGCAGATACTGCAAATGTAGCATTTCCACTTGTATCTATGCTTAATTGCGGTAAGTTACCAGTATAGAAAGATAGTGGCAAATATGTTCCTGTACCACGAACACCTGATACAATTACTGATTCTGTGTTAGTAGTACCTACTTGTGCATACGCAGAATTTGTTGGATCAGAGTTATTATATGCTACCAAGTTTGAGCTTGTAGCAGTACCATTTGGTAAAACTGCAATATTAGAATTACCATTAAGCACATTACTTTGAAATGCTAGTCTGTTAGCAAAAGTAGCACTACTCATATCACCAGTAATACGTGCAGCTGTACCAGTAAAATTTATATTTTGTGCTGGAATTACTGTTTGTGAAGCATCCAATGTTAGTGCAGGAGTTCCTGTACCAGACCCAGTTTTTAGTACAAAATCGCCTGTAGTATCTGGTACTAGTACGTAAGCTGAGGTAGTTGTTGTACCTGTGGAAAGTGTAGTCATCTTAATCCTTTAAATAATAACATGACGAGCACCTGCTTCAACAGTAAGTGTAGCTCCTGGAGCTAACGCATAAGGACCAATAGTTAGCGCGCTAGTACCTGCTTTAATGGTTTGTGAAGTATTCTGAGTGTGATTATTTACTATTAAAGCATTTGATCCTGTAAACCCTTCACTAGGTCCCGTAGCTGCAAAAACTTCCCAGGTTGTGCCATCAAAGATCAGCTCAAGTTGAATACCTTTGATATTAAGCACTAAATCTTCAGTAGCACCTTCAATGGTTTGTGAATTTCTTGCAACGGTTAGGTTAGTGGTATACCAGTCTGCACCATCTGCTAGTACTACAGAATTACCGGTTGTAGGTGATGCTGGTAGTGTTATTGTAAATGTACCAGCAGAGGTATCTGCTAACAACTTATCACCACTTACTGCAGTGTAGTTTGCAGTCTTTTTTACCCAACTTGAGCTTGTGCTGCCTCCACCAGTACTGGCTCCAATCTCTACTATAACATCTGTACCATTATTTTTCTTTAAGTACAACTTACCATCAAAAGTATTTACCGCTAACTCACCTAGTTGTAGGTCTGTAGTTAGCGGTATCTTTCCTGATGTTGATGATCTTTTAATTTTTACATTACTTGCCATGTGGCTTCCTTTATGCTATTTAGCAGGAGTTAATATTACTAAGTTTAATTCTTACCAACCCTAATATCAACATATTTTGACCTTTAGGGTTGTTATTTATTAAGAAATTGTCTTTTGTTAAGAACCTGTCTTTTGAGGCCAGACTGGGTAATACCTGTAGTGCCATCTAGTATGACTATAATTCTATTGGTTTCTTTTCCGCTTCTTGTGCAGCTAAAGCAGCGTCATATTCTGCTTGTTCTTCGGGCGTGTATTCAACTTGTGATACTTCGCCTGTTTGGCAGTCCACTATAATTCTGTGCATGAATTACTCCCACATGATGTTAATTGTACCAGCATCAAACGTACTTGTGCCGCCAACCGTTGTTATGCGTAATCGGTCTAGTACCCCCGCAAGAGAGCAGTTTCCAGCCATTAAAACCATACGGGGTGTTGTAGGGGCATAAGCTATATTGCCATTAGCTTGCCAAACATTTCCATCTATATTCGTAAAAATAACTGTTCCAATAAGATTATTGCCCGCTACAGGGTTAATCGTAACTACTTGAAACCCGCCACTTAATGCAGCGGCAGTTGCAACGTTACCTGTTACTGTATGCCCAATCATCCCAGAATAATTTGTTGTGTCTATGCCACCTGAAGTGCCAAGCTGAATCATTGTTTGGGTTGTGCCGTTTGTACTAACACCACTAAGCATTACAATAATACGAGTAGCTGTTGCGGGGATACCTGTAAAATCTACGCTTGTCCCAGACGCGGCTACCGCAGTACCAGATTTTAAAACTCCTACCACATTTCCCGTAAATGTAGTGTTACCTGATGAGTCAATAGCTACTTTACTTGCACCACTTATTGCAAAAGTAAGTGTAGAGCCACCAACAACCAGTGGCTGATATGTAGCGGTTCCCGTAACATCTACACCTTCAACAAATGCTCCGAATCCAGCATTAGCGCCAAGTCTAACGGCATATGAAGCGCCACTTGCAACTAATATATTGGCTACATCTGTACCCACTACTTTTAATCTAGTTGTTCCTGGCGAACTCGTACCAATCCCTATGTTGCCCGCAGTATCAATTCTGATACGCTCGGAGCCACCTGTGAAGAACGTCATTGGCAGGTAAGTGCCTGTACCAAAAATCGTGGCGGCGATTCTGGCTGAGGACGCATTGCTGAGTAACTGTATGGCCCCGGCGTTGGTTGGGTCAGAGTTATTGGTTATTGAAAATGTTGTCTGGCTTGATGTGCCGTTAGGAATTGCCGTAAGTGCAGTGTTCCCATCCACCGTACTCGTCTGGAACATCACACGGTTAGCCAGCGTCGCATTGCTGAAGTCGCCAGTGATGCGGGCACCTATACCAGTAATATTGATGGTATCAAATGATTTATTTGTTAATGTTTGCGTAGCAGTAGTACCTACAAGCGCTCCTGAAGGCGCTGTTTTAGAAATATCCCAATCAGTTCCAGTAGAAACTGGAACTCCTGCGGAAGGGTAGGGTAAACTAAATGTAGATCCTAAAATTGAGCTTAATAAAGCCATTTAAACCTCTCTTAGTAAGTTCCACCATCAACTGCGGTTAAGGTTACAGCACCTGCAGATACTGCAAATGTTGTAGTATCAAAACTAGCTAGTCCAAGCACTGAAGTAGTAGCTGTAGGAATTGCTGTACTTCCGGCTGCAGTTACCAAACCTTTGGCGTTTACAGTGAAAGTGGCTACTGATGTGCCGGATCCAAATGATCCTACGTTTGAGTTAACTGTGGCTAGGGTTAGTGCTGAACTTACCCCACTAGCACCACTAAAGCTAACTGACCATGCAGCATCACCTGTAGCACTAATATTTCTTGAGTTATTTAATTGCGTAGCTGTATCAGCATTACCAATTAATGAACCTCTAAAATTTGGAGCAACTACATCTTTATTTAAGTACCAACGATCGTTTGTACCATTATAGTTTAGAGTTGCAGGAGTTGTAGGTCCTAAAATTGTTAAACCTGCTCCATCAGCTTGAGCTGCTGTGGTAGCATCTTTGGCTAGTGTTAGATTTACGTCTGAGATAGCAACTGCTGTTGAGTTAATTGTGGTTGTAGTACCTTGTACAGTTAAGTTACCTGTAATAGTCGCATTACCAGCAACTGAGATATTTGTGGCTGTAAGATCATCAGAGTTAAGAGTACCATTAACAGTAACACTATTAAAGGTTACATTATCTGTAACTCCAACAGCTTGACCAATTGCAAATGAAACTTGATTATTGGTTACTGTGGTAGCTACACCAGTACCGCCAGCAAATGTAAGAGTATCAGTACCTACAGTAACTGTATCAGTGCCAGTATTACCAGCAATTGTCAATGTGCTTGAAATTGCTGCTGTACTTACCGCAGTAATCAAACCTTTAGCATTTACAGTAAATACAGGAATTGCACTACTTGAACCAAAGCTACCTACATTGGAGTTAACTGTTGCTAAAGTAAAAGCTGATGCAACTGCTGCGCTTCCATCTACTGATAGTGAAGCTGTACCGTCGCCAGTTAGTGATAGTGCTCTTGCTGCAGCCCATGCTGTGGCTGTTGAGGCATTACCAATTAGTGCTGCAGTAATTTGATTAGCTGCAAAGTTACCGGAAGCATCGCGCTTTACCAATGTTGATGCAGTATTTAAGTTAGTTGCTGCTGTAACAATATCCGTAAAATATTTACCACCAATAACTACGTGATTTACTGCATTGCCGGTAGTTTCAGTACCTGTACCAATATATAGACGATCACCACCATTACTACCATTGTCTACTAAACTTGAGTAGGCTAATTCACCTGCTCCTAATGTCGCTGGATTACCGCTAGTAGCCGAGCGTTTAATTTTTAAACTTGCTGTCATCTCTTATCCTTTAATATTGGCCACTATCAAAGGCCTGTTTATCCAACTGAATGGTTGGACGCCACTGCTCAATCTGCTCATTGTATACCAATACGGCACCATCAACTAGGTCTAGCATTACTACGTCATCTAAGGCGCTCAATCTTGTAGGGCCTGCAGGACCTTCGGGACCTGCAACGCCTTGAGGTCCTTGAGGGCCTGTGTCTCCTTGTATACCGTCTAAACCTGGAGTACCTTGAATACCTTGAGGACCTTGAGATCCTGTGATAATAGGTTCATGTACGGTTTCAATTACGGAAACTACTTCAGTAGATAAGTCTGTAACAGTTTGTAGTAAGTTGGTAGCAACAACTACAATTTCAGTTGTCATCTAACTACCTCTTTTACTAGTGTAATACTTCCTTGTATAAATGGTGTAACTTGTCCACCACTGGTAATCAGCTCTAAAGCATATACTGCATTATTAAATGCGTACTGTGCTGTAGTTAGTGCTGGAATTGTTAATGTAATAGTTTTCTTTACATTATCAACTATGATTAAACCATTTTCAGTAGTTAGCTCCTGGATTACAGCATCATCTTCTAATCTACTTCTAATCTGCATACGTGCTACTAGATTAGTTAGATCAATAGGTTGATTATATTCTACAACTCCACCAGTGTTATAAGTTTTGTAGCCTAAGCTATTAATAGTATTAATAGTAATAGTATCTTCTGTGGCCGCAGTTACTTGATAGTAGTTATCTGAACTGTTAATATCTGTCATACCACTAACATTGGTTACTTTAACTCGCCACTCTAATGGAACATTGTGTCCTGGTGCAGTAATTACTACTGGAGCAGCTCTTTCGATATTGGTAATTGGTACATAAACTTGCGTAGAAGATTCCCATCGTAGTACCTCATTAAAGGTACTACCTTGATAGATCTTAAAATTAATTTTTGCTGGAGCGGTCATACGTTCTCCTTTTGTGTAATAAATCCGTGTAGTCTAATAATCTCTCTGTTTAAATTATTAATCTCTGCTTGTAGCTTCTGGTTCTCTAAGGTTAACTCAGTAAGCTGTGTACTTAACTTTACTATTTCAATCTGTAGTTTTCCTACTTCCTGAGATAATACAGAGTTTTGACTGCTCATACGCTCTAGCTCAGTGTGCATCATTGTAAGCAAGGCTGATTCAGTGTTATTACTCTTAAAATGCTTTACTAATAATTGTAGGCCAACTGCTAAACCTGCAAGTGCTAAAACAACAGTTGAAAACCACTCAGTAATATTTGTGGGTACGGTAATCTCCATGGTGGTATCCTCTTTTAATGCAAGATGTAAGCGTAAAATTTTTGAACGCATATATAGTTTTCATCTATTATATCATCGCAGCAAGTCGAAGTCAAGATAAAAAAATCCTCCGCCCTATTTCTAGTTGCGGAGGATTTGTTTAGACTTCGTCAATGTCTATGCTAGAGGTATATACACTCATGTATGGGTGTGTAATAGGATTTAGTTGACTTAATTTACCATATATTTGAAAGCCTAGTTCTTTGCTATAGTCATCTTGATTATCAGGAAATACGCTAATAAAAAGTGGTGCGTATAAACCATTATTCTTAAATATAGTCAATAGCTTAGACCTATCTTCAATGGTTAAGTAGTCTAAGTTTAATGATAATGCAGTAGATGTGGTACCTCTATTGCTTATTAGATCCCCAGACTCAGTTCTAGTTTGAGTAGTCAAATCCTTAATCTGAGTACTTAAACCATATGAGGTATTATATACTGGACTCCAGTAATCACCAATGACTAATCTTGATAATTCAATGTAGGTATTAGCTGGGTCTGTGATCTGTATAGTTAGGCTTGCACAAGTTTGTGGTGTAAACCATACTCTTGCGTACCCGCCACCACCATAGCCATAACCATTTGCGCCAACGGGAATATTTGTGGTGTCTACTACAACTGAACTTTGATATGGTGCTGCTAATACTGTATCAGTGGTGAATCCAGTGTTTAGTGTAACTGTAATTGTAGAAGTTGCACTTAAGTTACAGAATGGTAGAACTACGCATCCGATCTGTGCAGGAATTGCTAAGATAACTGTAAGTGTAGCTGTATTGCCCACACTACGCCATACCTGTGACTTTGCATCTAGCTTAAGATTACTTACTGCAGTTACTGCACTTGATGTGGATGAGGCAGTTACTGTGGCTGTATCTGCTAAATTTTTATAGACAATTCTTAGATTATTTGCTGCCATTTTTGTTCCTTATAGGGTACTTAGATCTTGTAGATTTTTAGCTTTTACCATATAGACTTTTTCTACAGTATCGGCTTCTTGTACTAAGATCTTGTTTTTTCTACGAATACCCTCTATTTGAGGACCAATTTGTGTACTCCATATTGTAGCTTTATCGACAATATCATTGGCTACTGTTGCAACATCTTTGTTTACTGTAGCAGCTTCTACTGTTAAGTATGGGCCTACAACACCAGTGCTTAAGTACTCTTGAGCTTCCTCAAGCTTTTTGGCATATACAGCATCTTGTCCAGGAATACTGGTAATATAACGTTGTCTAGTATATCCTGCTAAATTATCAATGTCTAATATAGCCTGCTGTTTAACCTCATCCAAAGACTCAATATATTCCCACTGATTCTTTAAAAAACTCCATGTAAACTTTTCATCACTTGGTGGTGCATTTACATGTAAATATTCAGTTCCACGAGGCACTAAGCCTTGGTATTTACCACTGCTATCAATAGCATGAACTAGTTCAGTGCTATTGATAACCTGTGTGGATTCTTCAAGTGTAAATGGGTTGATAACCTTAACTTCTTGCATTTTTAACCTCAAGTCTTAGCTCTTTAATAGCCTCAACAAGTAATCCTACTAAGTTTCCATATGCTAAGCTTAGATATTCGCCTTGGTCTACTACAGCTTCGGGTAGTACTCGTTGTACATCCTGTGCAATTAATCCAGTTTGACGTTCGCCAGTATCGGTACGAGTATAAGTATAACCAGTTAGTTGGTCTACCTTATCTAGTGCACTATCAATCTTAAACAGATCTTTTTTCAATCTTGAGTCTGAGTAAGCGGTTACATTGCCTACCATGATTAAGTTACCAAGAGCTTGAATTTCACCAGTTTTAACACCGTTGTTAGCAAAGTAGATTAAGTTTGCACCACCCCAATAAATACCTGTATCTGCATCACCAGCAAAAGTTAGCGAAGGAGCTGTAGCAGTGCCATTGGCTATTTGTATGGTGCCAGTAAAGTTTTTAATACCTGCAATACTCTGATCACCAATAACGTATACACCATTAGTAACAGCATTTGAAGTAGCAGCATTGCCTGTAATATCTCCGTTAAATAAGAACTTGCTTGTAGCTCTGGTATATGAAAAAGCATTACCGCCTGCAGCACTATAAACACCCCATGCACTACTATTATTGAACAAGTATACATCGCTTTGAGCTGTTGCAGTAGCAATTAATTTGCCCTCAGCACCAATAGCAGTTGCAAAAGTTGCAGCACTACCATTACCTGCTAGTGTTGCTGTAGCTGCATTACCGGTAATATTTAGGGTAATATTAGCCCAGGCAGTTCCACTATATTCCTCAATGAATGAGGTAGCACGATTATATCTTTTTGAATAAGTTGGTGGAGTACCTGTAATAGTAGTGTTAACACTATCTAACCATTGAGCTAAGGCTGTTTGGTTAGCTTGAATATTAGGTACAAACTCTGTTAAATAATTATCCGCTGTTGACGGTTTTATAAAATTCATTGCCATTTTTAGAATCCTCTAGCTGACCAGGAGTATGCACCACTTGTGGCAACACCTGTTCTATCATATAATATTACACTAAATCCTGTAGGATTAACTCCTCCACTATAGGACACTACTGGGGTCAAAGCTGTAGCAGTACCACTTGCTTGTACTATAGGAGTATCTGCGGATAGGAAAGCATAACCAAAGTTTACAAAATTTTGTAAGGCTGTTTTTGTAGAATCATAGGTAGCATTACCTGAATCTGTTCTTTGCTTAATAGCTAGTTTAATATTTAAGCCATTAATTCTAATAAGGTTATTAATACCTGTACATGTAAAGCTATATTTAATTCTAATATACCTAAAACTTGTAGTAATTAATTGAGTTGTACCTGCAGTAAATACTGTCCAAGCATCTGTGGATAGTAGTTTGTATGAGATTACACAAGAATTATTAACAGTACCACTTACTGCTGTTGTACTCAATGTTGCAGTTACAATAGTTGAAGGAATATTAGTACCATAATCAATAATTTCTTCATAGCTACCTGTAGTTAATCCTGGTAAAGCATAAATAGGATACCCGGCATTTACTTGAGCTTGTGGAGTAGTCCACGCATTATTTACATAATGTCCTTGCCATGTTTGCGCAATATCTACAGGTCCTACCAGCATATTATTTTCAAGTACAAAGTTTACTTTAGTACCTGTAGTAAATAAACTATTATAATTATTTCTTAGAATATAATCTGGTGGTTGGCTAATAGTAGCAGTTCTACTTAGATTAGCACCAGCATTACCTGCAGTATCAAAAGCAGTTACCCAATATGTGTAAGTCCCACCAAGTTGTTCGAATATGCTACTAAAGGTACTATTACCATTTGATCCTACTACTGTGCTGGTAGCATATGTAGTACCTTTTCTAACTTCATAATAGTCAACAGGTAGTTGACCTGTTGACACTGTGGGAGCTGTCCAGTAGATTAATGCATTATTATCTACAACATCAACAGTAATTGTACTTACAGCACTAGGAGCATTTACAGTTATAGTAGTACCAGTAGGTGTACTATATGTACCACCAATACTACGAGCTGCTACCCACCAAATTTGTGGGCCTAAATAGGTTAATCTAGTAGTATATGTAGTGGCTTTTGTAGTTCCGACTACTGTACCACTTTCCCAATTATTACCATATCTGATCTCATAGTAGTCAATTGCAAAACTTGTGGTATTTACTGAAATTGTCCAGTCTAGCTTAAGGTTAGGGCCATTAATTACACCGCCAATACTAGAAGTACCTGGAGCAGCAATAGTTACTGTAGTGCTGGTTGCAGTACCAAAATTGCCATTTACGTCTGCGGCAATACACCAGATTACATATACACCAGCAGTTTGTGCAGTCCAAGTATATTGACTACTTCCTGTGGTAGCTAATACTGTACTAGTAGCAAAACTATTGTCAGTACCATTACCCAATCTATAAGTATAAGTGCTTGCTGCAATATTTGAAGTATTAATTGCTGCTACACTTACGCCGTATCCGGTAACTGTACCATTTAATGATAGTGTGATTAAACCGTTTCTTGAAGAATTTTGTA
>Ga0208916_10001220_pt1 | contig 11254 bp, 29 predicted proteins | sample DEB19_08_DNA_5_FD_184523 | JGI IMG/M metagenome (GOLD analysis project Ga0208916, IMG submission 184523) | Aqueous microbial communities from the Delaware River and Bay under freshwater to marine salinity gradient to study organic matter... | ecosystem: Environmental > Aquatic > Marine >... | reverse complement strand
GAGTATCTGGCGGCAAAGTGCAGACCACCCGCAAATTTAAAGGCAAGGGTGGTAACGTTTCCACCTTTACCAATCATCAGCCTGAGCCAGAGCCAGAGGCACCAGCCTATGACGAGAAGCAGGAAATGATGGAAGCTCTGATTGCTGAGAATGAAAAGCTGGCTGAGCAGTTGGCGATTGCAAGCATAGACGGCACAGTAGACGAAAAAGACTTAGCTGAAACCCTTATCAAAGAGCAGAAGGAAGAGATTCGGATACTCAAGATTGAGATGGTTGCCGTCAAGAAGAGTAGGGATATGTTCCAGTCTGAGAACGCACAGCTCAAGAAGCAGGTTGCCATGCTGCAAAAGAAACTGAAGGCGCAAGAAGATGCTTGAACTACGGGGCTATCAAGCTGATACCTTGGAAGCACTGCGTTTAGGGTTTGCCAGAGGCGAACGAGCGCAGATTCTTTATGCCCCTACGGGGGCAGGGAAGACAGAGATGGCTATTGCCTTACTTGAAGCCACCCGAAAGAAGGGTAACAGGGCGGCAATGCTGCTCGACCGGATCATTCTTTGCGACCAGACCAGCCAACGATTGGAGAAGTATTCCATTGACCACGGAGTGATGCAGTCAGGCCATTGGAGGTACCGACCGCATGAACGAATCCAAGTCTGCTCTGCTCAAACCTTGGAGAGAAAGGGAGAATTTCCCGGACTTAACCTACTGATTGTTGACGAGGCGCACCAGACACGGCAGCAGACGATGGAGTTCATTCGGAACAATCCAGACATTCGTGTGATCGGTCTGACCGCTACGCCATTCACCAAAGGATTGGGCAAGACATACACCAATGTGATTTCTACAGTGACCACCAAGCAGTTGGTCGATCAGAGTGTTCTTGTCCCGCTGAAAGTGTTTATATCAAAAGAGATAGACATGACTGGTGCAAAGAAAGTAGCTGGCGAATGGAGTCAGATTGAGGCCACGACAAGGGGCATGAAGATCACAGGCGACATCGTGTCGGAGTGGGTAAAGAAAACCCATGAGATATTTGGCAAACCAGCCAAGACGATTGTGTTCTGTTCAGGCGTGAACCACGGCGCAGACTTGGCAAGGAAGTTTGCTGAGCAGGGCTACAACTTTATATCCGTCAGCTACAGGGATGATGAGACATTCAAGCGGGATGTGATTGAAGACTTCGGCAAGCCCGACACAGAGATTCATGGCCTCATAGCCACCGACATCCTGACCAAAGGGTTTGATGTGCCTGATGTCATGATCGGCATATCGGCAAGGCCGTTCAGCAAATCCCTGTCATCCCATATCCAGCAGATGGGGCGCATCATGCGCGGCTGCGAGGGTAAAGAATTCGCTGTCTGGTTGGATCATTCGGGCAACTACCTGAGATTTCGTGCTGAATGGGAAGATGTATTTGAAAACGGCGTGGACAAGCTGGATGATGGCAAAGAGAAAACCAAGCCAGAGCCGACAGATAAAGAGAAAGAGGCGGCAAAGTGTCCAGCCTGTGGATCGTTGTGGCCTTCCAATTCGGATGCTTGCAGTAACTGCGGTCATGTTCGCGAGAGAAGAAACAAAGTCGTGGAATTGCCGGGGGAATTGACAGAGTTGACAGGCACCATGACCAAGGCTGACAAGCAGCAGTGGTGGTCGCAGCTACAGTGGTATGTCAAATCTCAGGGCTGGTCGAATGGTCGCGCAGCCCATGTGTACAGGGATAAGTTTGGCGTATGGCCTCGCGGCTTGTCGGACACAGCCGCAGTACCTACCGCTGAAGTTGTCAAGTTTATAGACAAGGGCATCAAAGCCTACATTCGGCAGATGAAAAAGGGGCGGTAATGGATTTAATTGATTTCTGTCGGGCGCAGGGGATCATGATTGATACGCCTCCACCGATTGGATACTGGAAGCGTTACCACACAGTTGACCATCCCAACAAAAGGAATGGGGCAGTTAAGTTCATGGGCGACCATGCCTTTGTCCAGAACCATGCCACTGATACAGAAGTTTCCGTATGGAAGCCTGACTCAATCAATGAGAGTGGACGCAGGGACTATGCTCGGCTGGCGCAACAGGCTGAGCAGGAAAAGATTCGGATGCAGGAAAGGGCGGCAGCCAAGGCAAAGGATATGCTGGTTTCATCAGTCCTGACCACCCATCCATACCTGAAGTCAAAAGGGTTTCCGGATGAACAAGGGTGGGTAAACGACAAGAAGCTGGTCATTCCTGTTCGGCTGGACGGCGAGCTGGTCGGATGCCAAGTGATTGACGAGGCGGGGGATAAGAAGTTTCTGTATGGTCAAAGGACATCGGGCGCATCGTTTGATTTTGATAACAAGGGGAAGCATTACCATTGCGAGGGCTATGCCACAGGCTTATCGTTGCGTCATGCGCTGCGGAGTTTGAAGCGCAACTATGTAATCCATGTTTGCTTTTCGGCTGGTAACTTGTTGAAGCTGGCGCAGAAATTCGGAGGGTTCGTGATTGCGGATAACGATGCAAGCGGGACGGGAGAACGGGTTGCGAAGCAAACAGGCTTGCCATATTGGATGAGTGATGTAGTAGGAGAGGATGCCAATGATGCCCATCAACGGCTTGGGCTATTCAAATTCACCCAAAGCCTTACCAAATCATTGCCTATACGATGACAAGGTACAGGGTTCAACATAAACATTATCGGTCATCTTCTCAAGGATCATCAGACCCTCAAGAATTTCCATACCAAGGTGAAAAGAATGTTCACCCTGTCCCACATATTCGGTTCGGACGGTAACGATACCATTCTCATCTTCCATGAGGAACACGGCGAACAAAGTTTTGGCTGGTTTCTGTTTCATTTGCCTGTGGCAATCTCTGTTTTGATGTAGTCGGAAAAAATCTGCACGATTTGCTTTTCAATTTCGTCTGAAAAATACTCCTCGGCAACGATACCATCATCATGCCCTAGTCTGCGGAGAATACTGCTAATGGCTGCATCCAAACCAGCAGTAGCGATGATTTCAATTTGTCTGTCGTTCATTGTCCCTCCGCTATCTGTGCTGCGGCTGCCTTGGATGCGGCAACCTGTTCCTCTGTCATTCCTTGCGCTATTACTACGGCAAGCATGGTAGCCAAAAGGCTTTTATGCTCAGTCTCTGCTGTGAGTGAAAGAATCAAGGCTTGGGTGAGGGCTTGTGTTCGGCTGATAGTTTCAGTCATGGTTACTCCAAAATAAGATCTTTGAATTCTTGATTGCGCTCTTGTTCAGTAGAAAACCACCATACATCAGTAGTTTCTAAATAATCATCGTCATCGTCCAGCTCAATGGCTTCTATGCCATAGGGATAGTCGGGATGCTTAAGATCTTCAACCTTAATGTAGTTAATGTGTGTCATGCTGCTTCCTTAAAATAAACAAACTTGGCAACTGGAAAAATTCGCACGATAGATAATCGTGGTGTCTGTTTCGCTAATTTTTTTGCCAGCAGACTTGCTCATGTTCATGTTCTGCTCATTCAATGGGCGCAGCTTTGAATCGGTGTAGTCAAAGTCCAACACCTTGCGGGTACCCTTTTCAATGGTAACGATTCCATTGCCACAGCCTCGGTACTTTTTCTCAAGCAGCTCAGTTGGGATGGAATAAACATTCTTGTTTGTCTCCCTGTTCTTCAAAATTTGCTCAATGGCTTTATCAACATACTTCTGCATAACTTCATCAGGCTGTTCGGCTGATAACTTGTCATCGTGCAGGAACATGGCAAGCAGTCGGGGAAAGTTGGAAATCTCTTGACCTTCAAGGGCGAAACCCTTCAGCATTGGCATGATCTGAGTTACTTTACCCATCAGGGTAATAGCCATAACATCAATCGCACTCCATTTTTTTTCATAATCTTTAAACATTTGCGCTCTCCTTGTAAATTGATAAAGCCTCGTCAAAAGGCAAAAAATTCAAAACTTTTTTCGCTTTTAGGATTTCCTGCAAGCGGGTTTGGTTTAAATGGACTTTCAAATCAGTCGCTGGCATGGTCTTGGTTTCGTAAATCTTGCCGTCTTCCTTTTGGAAAAGAATCCGATTAGCCATTGCCCTTTTCAAGTCCTTTGCGTTTAACCATTCTTTGAGCAGTTCACCAAAAATAATTTCGTGCGTCTGGTGCATGACAAAAGGCTTATCTGTTTTCGGGTCGATCCATTCGCACACAATAGGCGGCAGCGTCTTGGCGTAGGCATCTATCTCTTGCGCTAATTGCCAAGGGGTTACATGGTCGGCACCACCTTGTCCGTCATTGCTTACCAATCCCTCTCGCTTGCCATTGATGTAAATGGTTGCCTCGTAGCAGCTTGTTTCATGGCTGGCAAACTCGCTGTACTTGATGTTTTTCAGTTCAATCTTCATGCTGCCACCTCTTTCAGTTCTTCGACTTCGACAATGCGCCAATCACCATCACCATCGTGTTTAAATTCAGATCCGTCTGCTTCCTTGGCATTCAGCCATGCTTGCTGCTCGTTCTCTGCCTGTATTTCCAGCGTGAAATAGGTAATGCTTGAGGCAAGTACTTTGTAGGTTTTCATGTTGTTTCTTCCTCAAATTTTGCTCTGGCTTGTTGTTTGGTTTTTCCAAACTGTTGACCAGCAAAAGTGTTATCTATCCAGCGAATAGCGATATAACCTAAAACATGGTTATAGATTACTTTTCTGTATGTAAATTTAGTCATGCTGCCTCCTTGTTCAGTTCTTCGCATCGGCACCCAAAGCCATCAAATGCAGGGCAGTCGAAATGATGCTTATCTTCCAGCTCATCCACTTGGTTAATGAATTCCTCGGCGTGTACTACATCGTAGTTTTCGCTGCCTGTGAATTCTTTCTCTGCTATATCCTCGGCTTCATCTTTGCTGTTGGCTTCGACCTCCAACCGATAGACTTGATGCTCAATCCGTACATAATGGACTAGGTATTTCATGCTGATGCCCTTTCAAAAAATTCGTTTAACAAACCCGCATCTTGGAGGGCGCATTCAATGTTAAAGACAAAATCACTTAGACTCTTGGTCATTTCCGTGCCGCTTTCATCGTATGCACGGCGCAAGGAATCCACAAGATAAAGAGCAGACTCTGCATCTCCGTGGAAAGTCAGGGCTTTTTCTTTTGCGTAGATGATTTTCATGCTGACTCCTTCTGCTGTTGCGCGAATTTAATGGCTGAACTCCATATGCTTAATGCATCCATAATGCCTGTGTAATACTCGTCATAGGGTATATCTTTATCAGCTACCCATCTCTCTACAAAGTCTGTAACATAATCTTCAGACGCTTCACCATTCTGGCAATAGGCTTCAATAAAAGCGGATTGTTCTATAAGTTTCATGATTTTCTTTCTGGATAAAGTTCGTTGGCAATGGTTCGGATGGCTTCATCGGTCAGACCATTCTTGTAGTCTTCCCATGTTTTGATATAGACCAGCACATTCATGGCTTGATGGTCTTCAAGGTCTTGGCGTACTGCTTGGATGTCGAAAATACCCCAGTCAAGGGTTTTGAGTTTGGTCATGAGTCACATTCCTCATGTTCTTCTATTCCCATTTCGTCCACAATGTCCTGCGGAATGTTTCCACGCGAAACCTCAAAGCAGTCATCCTGTCCGTCAATCCAGCGACCGCAAAAGTCGCATCCCATTTCATGGTAGTAGGCGCAGATTTCGTATCCCATCGCCTTCAACTTTTCGTATGCCGCACAAGGCGGCGACCATGCGCTATCAAAGTTCACAGAAAAACTATTGCCTGTTACTATGGCATCTTCACCATAAGAGGGATGGCAACCTACATCCCATTTTGTTCCCCATTCAGCTACGCAGTATTCCCACCAAGTCGGATATCCATACTTCTCAATATTGGCGGCAACCTTGGCATCGTTTGCCTTTTGTTCTTCTTCGTCATTTGTCCAACCTTTTACTGCTTCAATTAGTTCGGATGGACAAGGGATTAAAGTCTGCAAAAACTTGCCAGAATTCCATGCGTCTGCGGCTTTTTGCACCATTGCAGGATCGGGATGGCTGAGGGTCACTGTGTTGTTGCACCAGTTTGGCATGATGTTTTCTCCTTAGTTGTAATGAGTGAGGGCTGCGGTTCGGATGGTGTCCAGCATGGCAAGGGCTGTGTTGTGCTGCCTTTCAACGGCTGGCTTGGTGCATCGGGTCGATGATGAGATCAGCATTTGATTGAAGTCTTTGAACGGCTCGTATGTAAAAAAGAATCCGTCTTTCTTTCCTACTGTGGCTGTGGTGGTAAGGTTTCTGTCGAATCGTTTCATGGTGGTGAAACAGATATGCAGATCGTCTGTGATCGGTGCCATTGTTTCAGCCATCCAAGTGCCGTAGCATGATTTTCGGATGATAGTTTTCATGTTTGTAGTCTCTCTGTTCAGGCAAAAGTGCCTCATAAACCCTGTAAACAGGGCTTATAAAGTCCTTTACATATCAAATTCATAGTCTTCTAGACTGGTAACGAGTCCGTCAAAGTCTTCGGATGATCCGAGAATGCCAGCAAGGGCATAAACAATATCTCGCGGGTATTCTTCGCATAGGCTTTCAAGGTAATCTCTGCGGCTTTGAAAGCCGTTTAATTGGTATTCGGTCATGGTCTGCCTTTCGTTGGTGGTTCGGATGGTATCTGTTAGGTTATGTGGTAACCTGTCAGGCAGGTTACTGGGTGGATTGCTGCCTGTCCAATGAATTGTTTCTATCGGGTTTGTCTGGTCGATAGTCTGGCTTCCTGTCTTCCTTGCAGGATCAGTCTTCGGGCTTCCGTCTGGTGCGGTATCGTTTCCGATTCGATCATGGTTCGGAGGGTTTGGGCTGGTGTCTTACCCTTCTGGAAGTCATACCCTGCCTGTATGTAAGCGGCTTCTGTGTGGTTCATGGTGTCCCTTTAATCTGTCGGATGGTTTTCCGTGCGGCTGCGTGGCTCGGGTGGTTGTGGTGCGCGATATGCAACTGCAATAAATCCTCAGTTATTTGCAGCAGTTCGGCGGCTCGTTTCTCTAAGCTGTCGGCATCGTTTGAGAATTGGTGCATGGCTGCGACAGAGTGCCGAAGAAAATTATTCGACTCGGCGCGGCGGTCGGCGGCTTGTGCCAACAGGTTGGCGGCTTGGGCTTGGGGTGTCATGGTTTAACTTTCAAAATAGGTCGCGGGTGGTGTCTTTGCGGGGTGGTGCTGGCGGTGGTTGCAGCGCGAATAAAGCGGCTTCGTCTTGTTGGAAGTGGTCGGCATCGGCTCGGGGTGCAAAGTCTCCCAGTAAGCCGTCCCAGTAGTGGGTCTTATGCGGTTCTACTTTGAATGTCGCGGCAACAGCTAGGGCTTCGGCTGCGGTTTCCTTGTGGTTGCAGAGTGGCATTTCTTGAAATATTAAACTCCATCCGTGGGGTGAATGGGACAGATAGCATTTTGGGGTGTCGGTCGGTTTCATTGGTCAATTCTCCATTGTTTGCAGGGTCGGCGGCTCAGGTAATAAGTGGCGGTCGAGTCACTTATGCGGTATTCGATCAAAGCGGCTCTGGCGGCTTTTAGGTTGTCGAATTCGTCAACTGTTTCGAGTTGTTGGCTGTCTCGGCGTTGTATGTAAATCATTGCAGCACTCCCAAGCGGCGAAGGGCGACATAATGCAGCCGGATATGTGTCTGGCTCATATATGCGGAGGGATTGGCTGCGCTGAGCTTGATTTGCTCAGGTGTAAAAAGCCGGATTAGGTCTTGGATATATTGCTGCTTTTTCATAATGATTTGCTCACAATAGAAGCGGCAAAACAGAAAACATATCCCTTACCATCGGCGGAGTCGCCAAAGCGCATATCCTCGGTGTTCCAGTCTAAATTGTATTTTTCGATCAATGCTTTGACTGCTTGAAAGTGGCATTCTTCATGGCTAAATTCATGCGGGTAACTGATAACGGCGGTTTTTTTGGTGGTGGTGTACGCTTTGATTCTGCTTCCCTTGTGGTTTGATGCGGGGAAATACTTTGTGTGTATGGCTATCATGATTTATTTTCCTTTGATGATGTTGGCGGCTTTGAATGCTGCTTTCCAGTATTTCGCGGCGCGGCTGTCGTTGTTGCGTGAAAAGTGCAGAGAATTGATTGTTTCTTCTCCGGTTTGATAATCGGCGTCTGTGTAGGTGTCAAGCCATTCATGCGGTTCACCTGTGGCGGGTGAGCAGCTAACAGTGTTGAAACCCTCAGCCCGAATTAAGTGCAGCAGTTCGCGGAAGGTATAGGGTTGATCTTCAAAAATAAAGCCCTGCTCGGCGGCTTCTCCGTCTTCTATGCTTTCCGGCGTGAAAGTCTGGTATGTCATGGATACGAGAATCATTTGAAACCCCATTCAAAGCGGTTAAGGTTGCGAACAAAAGAATCGCGGTTTGTATGCTTTTCGGTGGTGGTAACAGTCCAGCCCCTGCCTTCTGCGGCGCGGAGATAATGGGCTGCATCGCAGTCCTCCTCTAAAAATACGCGGTTTTCTTTTTGGTAGGAATAGCGGCTGATTCTGCTTGCAATATTCAGAGCTTCAAGGTCGGCGCGGTCAACTTCAAGCCATCCGTGTGAGGGGTCGGCGTGGAATGTGAGGTTTTTATTCATGGTCAAGCCTTTACAGCGAAGTGAAACAGCACAGGGGAAACCAGCACAGCGAACATCAAAAAAGCGATGCTGGCGCGGTGGATCAGTTCTTCTCGGTGTGCGTGTTGTTCGTGGGCTGCGCGAAGGTCGAAGCTGCTTATATTCCAGTGGATAGCAGCGTTGATAACGGCGAGCGAATAAGGGAAACCATCTTCTATGTCGCGGTCGATTTGTTTTAAGGCGGCTTTGTGTATGTATGTCATGGCTTGATTCCTTAGAGGGTGATTAACTCGGGGGCTTGCTGGATAACTTCAAAGCCCAGGGCTTTGATGGTCTTGAGGGCTTGCGGGGTGAGGGTCTTGGTTCCGACCAGTTGCGCGAATAGCGCAGCAGTTGGGCAGCTAGGGTAAGCGGTAACATTTCCATAAACTGACTTTATGGTGACTGTGACTGTCTGCATGGTTTATCCTTGGTTGAGTTGTTTAAGCTTGCGAAGTTGTTGACCGATTCCTAAACCGGCAAGCGGGCGGTCTAGGGTCGGGAATAAGTGAGCTATCGGGTCGGCGTAGTGCTTACCAGCGAGAATGACGGCGGCGCGGCTCGTTAACCCTGCGGCTTTGATTTGCTCGCATACCATCGCGCCCCATATGGTGCGCTGCGCTTTGTTCATCGCGCCTAAATAATCGTTATATGGTGCGGTGATTGTGTCGGGGTGAATGAGTCCATGCTTTGCGCTGAGGATCCAATAATCGGCGCGGTGCTTTTCTGCAAGCTGTCGCGCTGCTTTGAATGCTTGCCCTTGGTATAGGTCGCAAGCTGGCGCGGCTCGGTCGAGCTTGGTCGCGGAACAGGCTATAAAGTAAATCATGCGAATAGGTCTGCTTGTGTGGTTTCTTCTATTTGTGGGGTTTGCTGCTTTTCATGGGCAATTAGCAGCAGTCTGCGCTTGAGCTGTGCGGGTGTTAACTCAAGCCATGGGCATTTTGCAGAGTCCTCTAATTCTTTATAGGCTTGCTTCAATATTGCGCTGTGATCTTTCATTGTTTATCCCTTGTGTTGTTACTGTCTGCTACATTCATTCACTACCTAACAGGTAGAACGGATAAGCTTATTAAAGGGTTGACTGTGTGTCCAATGATTTGTTTTAATCGGTTTATCAGGGTCGATTGATTTTCTCTATTTGTTCCCATATACTCGCGCCATCTAAACAGCGAAGCGGTGCAGCTATGAGGAAGCTATCAAGGAAAGCAATAGAAGAAGGATTGGATACGATACCAATGACAGAGATCCTAGGTGTTTCTTCCGGCGACAAGGGATTGACACACAAGATGCAAACATTCGCTAAAGAACTGGCTCGCGGTACTACCAAAGCCGAAGCATATCGCAAGGTCTACAGTAAGACAGCTAAACCCAAGACAGCAGGCGACGCTGGCTATAGGTTGTCCACCGATTCCCGAATATCTGCGGAAGTCGAAGCGTACAAAGCGGCAATGGCTAGCGCAGCATATAGAACACCAGAACATTTAAGGCAATTAGTTATCAAAACCCTGGTTGATGTAGCTATATCGCCTGACAGTAAAGACAGCGTCAAGGTTGCAGCAGTGAAGGTACTCGGCACAGTTGTCGAAGTCGGTGCGTTCTTAGAACGGCGCGAGGTTATCAATACGACCAGCAGCACACAAGCTAAGGCTGATCTACTCCAGCAGATTAGGACTCTAATGCAAGGGAATGCAGTCGATGCAATAGAGGTTGACGCTGATAGTCTACTGCGCGAGCTTGCGCCGGAAGTGGAAACGCTACCAGCCGACGCCCACCCCGATGCCACCCCCCACGATGCAGAATCGGAGTCCCAAGCTGTCAAACATACTATTCCACACGAACAATCCCAAAATTTATCAGAATGACCCCCCCATGACGATCCTAAACAGACCCACGGGGGGTAGTAAAAAAATTTTTAATGCAAAGATGATTCCTCGGCCTAGTGACATGACGTATGAGGAATGCATGGAGAAAGAAATGTCCCCGGCACAGAATGAAGTGTTTCTTGTAATTGATGAGTGGTGGAAGAAGTACCACTATGCGCCCACGTTGCGGGATATTGCGTATATCCGTGGAAAGATGGGACTGGCAAATACGAAGAGGCTGGTGGACAGGTTGGTTGATCTGGGTGTGGTGAAGAAGATTGAGAAACGGGGCAGGACAGTAAGACCTGTTTACATTAACTTCAGAAACTTGGAGTAAGGAAACTGTAAGGTGGTAACGCTTCCACCTTTCACGAAACTTACAACGACTCTGGTAACGTTACCACCTTACTTGAAACTTACAGGAGATTAAATGAGTGTTCATTTTTCAAGTGCAACAGATTTATGGGCTACGCCTATGGATTTTTTCAAGCGGTATGATAATTTGTATGGTTTTGAATTAGATGTGTGCGCAGATGATGAAAATGCGAAATGTAAAAAATATTTTACTAAGCGTGATGATGGATTGAGTAAGGATTGGTCTGGGGTCTGTTGGATGAATCCTCCTTATGGTAGGGAGATTGGCTTGTGGATGAAGAAGGCTTGGGAGTCTTCTTTATCTGGCGCAACAGTTGTATGTCTTGTTCCGGCGAGGACTGATACAAAGTGGTGGCATGACTACGCTATGAAGGGTGAGATTGAATTTATACGGG
>Ga0208916_10001218_pt1 | contig 11262 bp, 8 predicted proteins | sample DEB19_08_DNA_5_FD_184523 | JGI IMG/M metagenome (GOLD analysis project Ga0208916, IMG submission 184523) | Aqueous microbial communities from the Delaware River and Bay under freshwater to marine salinity gradient to study organic matter... | ecosystem: Environmental > Aquatic > Marine > Coastal... | reverse complement strand
GCTTCAGCAGTGATTGCCGATTTAGTGGACATCACTCGCTTGTTGGGCGCAAGTCCTGAGAGCCGCGTTCCATATTTAGCATTCCAGCCAGATGCAGTGCGCGATATCGCTGTATTGCCTATGGGTGAAATTACCACCAGCTATTACCTGCGCTTGCGTGTAGCGGACCAAGCTGGCGTGTTGGCAGACATTACGAAGATCTTGGCTGCTCATGGCATCTCGATTGATGCGCTCTTACAAAAAGAGGCCGATGAGGGTGAGAGTCAAACTGATTTAGTTGTCCTGACTCACGAGACCAAAGAAAAGCACATGCTTGCAGCGATTCAGGAAATTCAGAATCTGAAGACGGTTGCTGGCGAAGTAGTGAAGATCCGCTTAGAAAATCTGTCCTAATCCAACATGCGTTACCAATCGACTCGGGGCAATAGCCCACAACAATCCTTTTTAGAAATTCTGCTAGGTGGTTTAGCGCCGGATGGCGGCTTATACCTGCCAACTGAATATCCACAAGTCAGCAAAGAGCAGTTAGATTCTTGGCGTAGCTTGTCTTATGCTGATCTCGCTTATGAAGTCTTGAGTTTGTATTGCGATGACATTCCGGAAAATGATTTACGTGCCTTATTGCGCAAAACTTATACAGAGCAGGTCTATTGCAACGGCCGCGCTCAAGATAATGCCAAAGACATCACGCCTTTGCATTGGCTGGGCGAAGAGCAGGGGACACGTATTGGATTATTGAGCTTATCCAACGGTCCAACTTTGGCATTCAAAGATATGGCGATGCAATTGCTTGGTAATCTTTTTGAATACGCTTTGAAGAAAAAAGGCCAAAAGCTTAATATTTTGGGCGCGACCTCTGGAGATACTGGTAGCGCTGCTGAATACGCCATGCGCGGCAAAGAAGGTGTGAAGGTTTTTATGCTCTCACCACGCGGCAAAATGAGCGCCTTCCAGTCTGCACAAATGTACTCCCTCCAGGATCCCAATATTTTTAATTTGGCAGTAGCTGGTGTTTTTGATGATTGCCAGGATATTGTTAAAGCAGTCAGTAACGACCATAGCTTTAAAGCTAATCACCAAATTGGTACCGTGAACTCCATTAACTGGGGTCGAGTAGTAGCTCAGGTCGTGTATTACTTCCAAGGTTATTTGCTAGCCACAAAGTCCAGCTCTGAAAAAGTTTCATTTACTGTGCCATCGGGCAACTTCGGTAATATCTGCGCTGGCCACATTGCCCGTATGATGGGCTTGCCGATTGAGCATTTGATTGCAGCTACCAACGAGAATGATGTTCTTGATGAGTTCTTTCGCAGCGGTGTTTATCGTGCGCGTAAGTCTGCTGAGACTTTGCATACCTCCAGTCCGTCTATGGACATTTCTAAAGCGAGTAATTTTGAGCGTTTTGTCTTTGATCTCATGGGTCAGGATGGTAAAGCCACTGCAAGCATGTTTAAGCAAGTAGATGAAGCTGGTGGATTTGATATATCCAAAGACGCTGTCTTTAAAGAGATGGCTAAGTATGGCTTCCAATCTGGTCGCAGCACTCACGAGAACCGTTTAGAGACAATCCGCGATATTGATCAACGCTATGGCGTCATGATTGATACGCATACGGCAGATGGTGTAAAGGTGGCGCGCGAGCATTTGCAAGCTGGAGTCCCAATGCTGGTACTCGAGACTGCATTGCCGATTAAGTTTGGGGAAACGATTGAAATTGCCTTGGGTCGTCCTGCAGAGTGCCCGGCAGCATTTAAAGATATTAAGTCTTTGCCACAGCGTGTTGAAAATATAGATGCTGATGTCAATCAAGTTAAAAACTTCATCTCCACTCATCTCAACTAAATTCATAAAGCACTATGACTAAGCCTCCGATGTTGACTGCTCAGCAGGCTGTAGACTATTTACTCTCACATGCGAAGCCTGTATGCGAGAGTGAGAATGTTCCGATGCAGGCTGCATTGGGTCGTGTACTGGCTGAGAATGTCAACAGTTTGGTAGATGTACCTCCCTTAGATAACACCTCAATGGATGGCTATGCTCTACGCACAGCGGATACCCAAACTTCAGGAAGCATTCTGAAGGTGGCTCAGCGTATTCCGGCGGGCTCTGTTGGTACGCAACTTGAGCCTGGTACTGCTGCCAGAATATTTACCGGCGCCCCAGTTCCTTCGGGTGCCGATGCGGTAGTGATGCAAGAGGATTGCGCTATTCCAGAGGGATCGATCGATCAGGTACAAGTTAATATTGCTCCAACAGTAGGGCAATGGATTCGTAGGCAAGGTGAAGATCTGACGGTGGGTAAAATTGCATTAACCGCAGGTATTTTTTTGCGTCCACAGGAGTTAGGTGTTGCCGCTTCTGCCGGTTTAACGCATTTAAACGTTAAACGCAGAGTGAAGGTCGCTGCATTCTTCACGGGTGATGAGTTGTCTCTTCCTGGTGAACCATTGAAACCTGGCGGTATCTATAACTCCAATCGTGATACCTTATTGGCATGCATTAAATCCTTGGGTTGCGATGCTACTGACTTTGGAATTGTTCCCGATAGCCTTGCCGCCACTAGAGAAACCTTGCGTAAAGCCAGCATAGATCACGACTTGATCATTACTTCTGGTGGTGTATCGGTTGGCGAGGAAGATCACATCAAACCTGCAGTCACTGCTGAAGGCAGATTAGATCTTTGGCAAATCGCGATTAAGCCGGGCAAGCCGTTAGCATTTGGCGCTGTACGAAAAGCTGAAGGCGAAGCTCAGGCCGAAGCCTGGTTCATCGGTCTACCTGGTAACCCTGTATCTAGCTTCGTTACATTCTTATTATTTGTGCGACCATTTATTCTTAAGCTACAGGGGCGAGACACAAGCCCACCGCAGTCCTATCCAATGCGGGCGGATTTTGATTGGCTCAAAGCTGATCGGCGTAATGAGTTCCTACGCGTCAAGATTAATACGCAGGGTGGCTTAGAACTATTCCCAAATCAAAGTTCTGGAGTTCTTACTAGCGCTTCATGGGGCGACGGCTTGGTAGATTGCCCTCCAGGTCAGGCATTCAAGGCAGGGGATCTGGTGAAGTACATTCCTTTTAATGCTTTGCTTAGCTAAATTAAACTCAGCAAACTCAAGCAAGCCCAAAGAAATCAGATTACGATCCACCTATGAAACTCCAATTACGATTCTTTGCCTCACTACGTGAAGGCCTTGGCCTCGCAGAGGAGAGTATTACAACCCCAGTGGAAGTAAAGACGATTGCCGACTTAAGGGTTCATCTCATACAGCGTGGCAATCCTTGGGCTGAAGTATTGGCTAGTAATAAAGTCATTCGGTGTGCATTAAATCAAGAGATGGTGAAAGACACTACCTCGTTAGAGGAAGGTGCTGAAGTCGCATTCTTCCCTCCGGTTACTGGTGGTTAGGATGCAGAATGATTTCATCCGCATTCAAGAGTCAGACTTTGATTTAACGACTGAAGTTAAAGCGCTTCGCAAAGATGATCCTCGCGTAGGTGCGGTAGTGACTTTCGTGGGCACTGTACGTGAAATGAATGACGGTAGCCAAGTCAAGGGCATGACGCTGGAGCACTATCCGGGCATGACTGAGAAAGCCTTAGAAGAAATCATTACGCAAGCACAAGGCCGTTGGGATATTTATAAAACCCTCGTGATTCATCGTGTGGGCTCGTTGCTACCTGAGGACCAAATTGTTTTGGTAGCAGTCACTAGCGCGCACAGAGGGGAAGCATTTGCTGCTTGTGAGTTCATCATGGACTACCTTAAAACAGCCGCTCCATTCTGGAAAAAAGAAGAGACCCCGGAAGGTGGTAGATGGGTTGATGCCCGCGTAACTGATGATGCTGCAATGGCACGTTGGGAGAAAGGGTAGTCTATTCAGATTGACTCAATCCCCTGATCAGGACTGAGTCAATCTATGCTTGGACTGGGTATTAGGCTAAGCTCAGGTTTTCTTTATACAGGGGGAAGTTTCGAACAGGCCTTCCAATTGCAGCAGAAACCGCATTTGCTACAGCTGGACCAACTACACAAATCGTAGGTTCGCCTACTCCGCCCCAGAAGTCATATGTAGGCACAAGGACAACTTCAACGCGAGGAGTTGATGAGAGCTTCAGTAGGGGGTAAGAATCCAGATTCTGCTGTTTGATACGGCCATTCTCTACCGTGATCTCTGGATTGAAGATTGCCCCTAGCGCCATCACTACTGATCCTTCGATCTGCTCTCGAGTCAAATACGGATTTACAACATGTCCAGAATTTAAGGCAAACACTAATCGCTCAATGGTGACGATATTACCCTTCACCGATACTTCAGCAACTGCGGCGGAGTAGCTTGCATAGCCCATGAACTGAGCAATACCACGATGCACTCCAGGTGCCGTAGGTTTACCCCAATTACCAGTCTTAGCGGCTGCATTTAAGACTCCAAGATGCTTTGGATGGTTTTGCATTAGGGCCTGGCGAAATTGCAATGGATCCTTATTCGCTGCCTTGGCACACTCATCCATAAAGCATTCCATAAAAATGCCATTTTGATTCGTATTGACGCCACGCCATGGGCCTACTGGAACATGTGAATTTTTCATCACATACTCGGTCAATAGTGTTGGAAACTTGTAACCCAATTGTGCATCAGGTCCTTTTTCGTAAAATCCTTGAAGTTGGCGCTCATCTTTACCATTTTTAATTGCCATTGGTGCAAGCGTGGCATTGATAGATTGGCCGGCAACCTTGATATGCATGCCAGTCAAGTTACCGGCTGCATCTAAGCCTGCCGTCATCTTGGCCATGGCGATCGGATGATAGAAGTCATGCGTCATATCTTCCTCCCGACTCCAGATTACCTTCACTGGCACGCCAGGATATTTTTGCGCAACCTTAGCTGCGTAGGTCACAAAATCCTGCGTTGATCCACGGCGACCTAGACCAGTACCAGAATCTAACTTATATACTTCACACTTATCCAATGGAATACCGGTTGCTTCTGACAATGCGGCATGCGAGCCTTCGCCATTTTGTGTTGGTACCCAAGCCTCTGCACGATCACCAGTAATTTTGACGGTGGCATTCATAGGCTCCATATTGACGTGAGCGCGATAGGGAGTGAAATAAATAGCTTCCACTTTTTTATTGGAGGATGCAATTGCGCCAACAGCATCCCCTTCCTTACGCTGCCAAAAATCACCTTGCTCATCCAATCCGTCACGCAATGCCTTATTAATGTCAGATGAGGAAGTATTTGCTCCCGCACCCTCATCCCACACAATTGGCAAGGCATTCAATGCGGTATTTGCGCGCCACCAAGTATCAGCCACCACTGCAACTGTGCTGTCATTGATTTTGACAACACCCTTGACCCCGCGTAAGTTCTTTACTTTGGCTTCGTCATAGCTGACCAGCTTGCCACCAAATACTGGGCAAGCTTTGACAGAGGCACAGAGCATTCCAGGAAACTGTAAATCAAGTCCAAAAACTTTTGTGCCATTTACTTTATTTGCGGTATCAATACGTGCGTAAGGCTGCCCTGCAACCTTCCAAGTTCTTGGATCTTTTAAGGTAATCGACTTTGGATCGGGAGGCGTTAACGTAGAGGCGCGATCAGCAACTTTTCCATAAGTTATTTTGCGACCTGTCGGCACATGAGTGATGATCCCCTTGTCGACTTTTAATTCGCTCACAGGTACATTCCAAGTATCTGCTGCTGCCTGTACCAGCATGATGCGCGCAGCGGCGGCGCCGCGACGTACATAATCCTCGGAGATACGTATTCCACGGCTACCACCAGTACCGTGCTCTCCCCATGCCCGCTTACGCGCCAAACTTTGCCCTGGTGTTGGAGACTCTGTTGTGACTTTCTTCCAATTGCACTCTAATTCTTCCGCAACCATTTGTGCCAAGCCAGTACGAGTTCCCTGTCCCATTTCTGAGCGGGCAATCCTAATCACCACGGTATCGTCAGGCTTGATGGAGACCCAGGCATTCACTTCAGGGTCGCCCGCCTTCATTGGGGTATTTTGGTCATACTTGCTATTTGCTTGCGCTAATGCAAGATCGGGAAAGGCACCAAGTCCAAGCATCAAACCGCCACCAGCAAGAGATCCCTTGATGATGAACTCGCGACGGGAGGCACTTGTGAGCACATTCATATTTTCTGTATTGATTGTCATCTCGCGCCCCTTATCCACGTGTCTTAGTTGACGCATCATATTGCGCAAGGACATCTTCTAGCTTCTTCTGTCCAGACGCAACATGAATACCATCGCGTACTTTTTGATAGGTGCCGCAACGACAAACATTGGTCATAGCATTATCAATGTCGGCATCAGTTGGCTTTGGGATTCTTTTGAGTAGAGCTGCTGCCGCCATCACTTGGCCAGACTGACAGTAACCGCACTGAGGTACATCCAAAGCAATCCATGCTTTTTGTACAGGATGAGAATTATCTTTTGAGAGTGCTTCGACTGTGGTGATCTTCATGCCACCTACAGCTGAAACTGGAATAGAACAAGAGCGCACCGGTTCGCCATTCATGTAGACGGTACAGGAACCACACTGTGCAACACCGCATCCATACTTGGTACCAGTGAGCCCAACCACTTCTCGAATTGCCCATAACAAAGGCATATTGGGCTCCACGTCTATATTGTGGATTTCCCCATTAATAGTTAGTTGCATTACTGTCTCCTTGAATGCTTTTAAGTGCTAATTTTTTTATTTATTTCGAGTTACTATAAATCATTCTGTGAATAAAATCAGAGCTCAATAAGTGACTTAGTAGAAACCCTCAATAGGATAAAACCAGCAGAATGAATATCACTGCAGTTGATTAAGTCTTTTTAAAAAACCCCAGCTTTTCAGATCTCGGTAATTTTTTTAGTCTAGCTTCTGCCTTAGAAGCTTCGGATCGATCGGGGTGCTCTTGGGTTAGCAACAGGATTACTGGTCTACGTGCTCTCGTATAACGAGCGCCTTCCCCTGAATTATGGGCTGCCAAGCGATGCTCTAGACGATTGGTAATGCCTGCGTAATAGCTGCCATCAGCACACTCTAGGAGATAAACAAGCCAGGTCAAAATAGGGATAAATTCGCTTAAAAAAGGGCTTAAACACTTGAAATTCGTAATAATGTCCCTATATTCTATATATAAAGATATAGAAGGTAGATGGGATAAAAATGAGAATAGATAAATTAACTACTAAATTTCAAGAAGCGCTCAGCGAGGCGCAAAGCCTTGCTTTGGCAAAAGACAATCAATATATCGAGCCTGCCCATTTGTTGCTGGCAATGCTACGCGATTCTGACGGTGGGGCTAAGAGTTTATTAACTCGCGCTGGCGTCAATGTGCAGGGCCTAGAAAAAGGTGCTGAAAAGCTCATTAGCAATCTCCCGGAAGTACAGGGCACCAGCGGTGAAGTGCAGGTGGGCCGAGATTTAAGTAACTGGCTGAACTTATGCGAAAAAGAAGCGAATAAGCGTAATGATCAATTTATCGCTGGCGAGTTGTTTTTGCTAGTAGTGGCAGATGACAAGGGCGAGTTGGGCAAGATTGCTCGTGAGAATGGTTTAAATCGTAAATCGTTAGAGGCGGCTATTGATTTAGTGCGCGGAGGAGAATCAGTGAATAGTGCAGATGCTGAAGGTCAACGTGAAGCCTTAAAAAAATACACCATCGATTTGACTGAGCGTGCTCGCATGGACAAACTCGATCCTGTAATTGGGCGTGATGATGAAATCCGTCGCACCATTCAGATCTTGCAACGTCGCGGCAAGAACAACCCTGTTCTCATTGGCGAGCCAGGTGTTGGTAAAACCGCAATTGTGGAGGGTTTGGCTCAACGGATCGTCAATGGTGAAGTTCCTGAGACCTTAAAAAATAAACGTGTCCTCGTGTTGGACATGGCCTTGTTATTGGCTGGTGCTAAATACCGCGGCGAGTTTGAGGAGCGCCTCAAAGCGGTTTTGAGTGATGTCGCTAAAGACGAAGGTCAGACCATTATCTTTATTGATGAAATTCATACAATGGTGGGTGCTGGTAAGGGTGATGGCGCAATGGATGCCGGCAATATGCTGAAGCCCGCTTTAGCGCGCGGAGAATTGCATTGCATCGGTGCAACCACTTTAGATGAGTACCGTAAGTACATTGAAAAGGATGCTGCACTTGAGCGTCGCTTTCAAAAAGTGATGGTGGAAGAGCCCAGTGTCGAAGCTACGATTGCGATCTTGCGTGGATTGCAAGAGCGCTACGAGCTACATCACGGCATTGAAATCACTGACCCTGCAATTGTCGCTGCTGCAGAACTTTCGCATCGCTACATCACCGATCGCTTCTTGCCAGATAAGGCAATTGATTTGATCGATGAGGCAGGCTCCCGTATTCGGATGGAAATTGATTCCAAGCCAGAGGTGATGGATAAGTTAGAGCGTCGTCTCATTCAGCTCAAGATTGAGCGTGAAGCTGTTAAAAAAGAAAAAGATGAGGCCTCACAAAAACGTCTTGGCTTGATCGAAGACGAAATCAAACGCTTAGGTGCTGAGTATGCGGACTTAGAGGAAATCTGGAAAGCAGAAAAAGGTGCAGTATTGGGCGCCGCTCACCTCAAAGAAGAGATAGAGAAAGTTCGTGCCGATATTAATAAATTGCAACGTGAAGGTAAGTTAGAGCAAGTTGCTGAATTGCAATACGGCAAATTGCCGGAGCTCGAGGCCAAACTCAAATCTGCTGCCGCTGCTGAAGCAAAAGGCGATAAAGATGGCGTTGTGAAGAACAAGCTCTTACGTACCCAAGTTGGTGCAGAAGAAATCGCCGAAGTGGTGTCTCGTGCAACTGGTATTCCGGTATCGAAAATGATGCAGGGTGAGCGCGATAAATTACTTAAGATGGAAGAGTTGCTGCATAAGCGTGTTGTTGGCCAAGAAGAGGCTATTCGGGCAGTATCGGATGCAATCCGCCGTTCCCGTGCTGGCCTTTCTGAGGAGCATCGTCCTTATGGATCATTCTTATTCTTGGGGCCTACTGGTGTCGGTAAGACTGAGCTTTGCAAAGCCCTAGCTGGCTTCCTGTTTGATAGCGAAGATCACTTGATTCGGATTGACATGAGCGAGTTCATGGAGAAGCATAGCGTTGCCCGCCTCATTGGCGCGCCTCCTGGTTATGTGGGCTACGAAGAGGGTGGTTACTTGACTGAACAAGTGCGTCGCCATCCTTACAGCGTCATTCTGTTTGACGAGATTGAAAAGGCTCACCCAGATGTCTTTAACGTGCTCTTGCAAGTATTGGACGATGGTCGCTTGACCGATGGTCAAGGCCGTACCGTAGATTTTAAGAACACGGTAATTGTGATGACCAGCAATATTGGATCGCATCTCATTCAGTCCATGGTTGGTAAGAAGCAATTAGAGATCAAAGAGGCGGTCTTTGAGGAGTTAAAGAGCCACTTCCGTCCTGAGTTCTTAAATCGTATTGATGAGATCGTGGTGTTTCATGGCTTGGATAAAGGCAATATCGCCAACATTGCGAAGATCTTGCTCAAGAATTTGTCAGATCGCCTGGCCAAGATTGATATGCAGCTTGAGGTGAGTGATGCCGCTCTCAGTAAGATTGCGGAAGTTGGTTTTGATCCGGTATTTGGAGCAAGACCTCTGAAGCGCGCTATTCAGCAATATATCGAGAACCCAGTCTCCAAGATGATCCTGGAGGGTAAGTTTGGCCCTAAGGATACGGTTCCTGTAGACGTAGATAAGAACGGCGACTTTAACTTTAGCAAGTAAGGTAGTAGCACAGCAGCAGGAATTTTCCTGTACCAGTACACTCGGGACATGACTGACGCTCTAAAAACTAGACGCGCCAGTGATGTCCGGGTTATTGGTCTTATTAGCCTGGCTCACGGCAGCTCCCATTTCTTTCATTTGGTACTCCCTCCCATGTTCCCATGGTTGATGGTTGCCTTTTCTTTGAGCTATGCCGAACTTGGCTTGCTCATGTCAGTTTTCTTCGTCGTATCTGCAGTTTCCCAAGCTTCCTCTGGATTTTTAGTGGATCGTATTGGCGCAAGGCCGGTCTTATTCGCTGGTATTGGATTGCTTATCCTGGCAGCCCTGGTTTATTCGCAAAGCAATGGTTACGCCATGCTCTTAATGGGGGCGGTTATTGCGGGGTGTGGTAACGGTATTTTTCATCCGGTAGATTACACACTCATCAATCACAAAGTATCACCACCTAATCTACCCTACGCTTACTCAATGCATGGGGTGACGGGGTATTTGGGTTGGGCGGCTGCTCCGGCTTTCATGGTTGCTATTGCACAGTTCAGCGATTGGCGAATGGCCTTCTTGGCGGCTGCCGTATTAGAGATATGTATTTTGGCGGTACTCTGGCTTAACAAAAATTACCTTATTGATAATGTTAAAGAGCGGCACGAGCAAGGCCACGCAAGCGCTCAAGCCGCTAATCCTAGTGGTGCACCAGTAGGGGCGTTTGCTTTTTTAAGACTTGCTGCAGTTTGGCTGTGCTGGATTTTCTTTTTCTTAAGCATGGCCTCAACCTCAAGCCTGCAATCATTTGCACCGAGCGCCTTATTTAATATTTACGAAGTTCCTTTGAATGTGGGAAGTTATTACATCACCTTGTTAGCGCTAGGAAGTGCAAGCGGTGTTTTATTTGGGGGCTATCTAGCTGCGAAGTTAAAAGCACCAGAGCGGATTGTCTCCTCTTGTTTGTCGGTGACGATTGTGATGTGCCTGCTGCTTGGTAGTGGCTTTATTTCGGTTGCGCTGATTCCCGTCCTGTTTTTTGCGCTAGGTTTTGGCTATGGCGTGATTGCCCCCTCACGAGATCTTTTAGTAAAAACAGTTACGCCCAAGGGTGTGTCAGGGCGTGTATATGGAATCGTTTATTCAGGCATTGATTTAGGAGCAGCAGTAGGACCTTTTATCTTTGGCCTCTTCATGGATGCCGGTCTTCCAAGAGCCTTGTTCTTGGGGATTGCTATATTTCAGCTAATGATTATTCCAACAGTCTTTAAGGTCTCTTCTAGCGGCCCCCAGAAGGCCGCCTAATTCCATCTGTCTAATTTTCATAATGTGAAAAGACATTCCCGTACGCAAAATGCAGTGCAACATTTCCTCTGTTCACTCTTTTCGCACCTTGAATAAGCGTTTCATATTGCAAAATATTACTCTTAAGCCATTGATTTTTATGGGATAATTATTTTCGATAAATACTGAAATAGTTCTTGCATGCTTTTTTAAGCTCCTTAAAC
>Ga0208916_10001217_pt1 | contig 11263 bp, 5 predicted proteins | sample DEB19_08_DNA_5_FD_184523 | JGI IMG/M metagenome (GOLD analysis project Ga0208916, IMG submission 184523) | Aqueous microbial communities from the Delaware River and Bay under freshwater to marine salinity gradient to study organic matter... | ecosystem: Environmental > Aquatic > Marine > Coastal... | reverse complement strand
CTGTATTAAATAATCTCAAATAGGGCTCGAAATAATTTGTTTTTACTTGAATCTCGAACAATTGATTTGCAGGAGTGCTTTTAGGTGCTGGTATATAGGTAGGGAAGTAGCGTTGCATAAAATACTGAACACTCGCAGGCAAGTGCATGATATTAAATTTTCCAATGATGCTTGCTTGTACATCGTCACTTGCTAGGCTTAATTTTTTTACCCCTTGTTCTATAGTTGACTTTATTGTTAAGGAATCAAATTGAACAGTAGCAGCGTCTCCTTTAAGCTTTCCATTAAAAAATTTCGCAAATCCAATAAAATTATCAATACTATCTCCTTCAAAATTAATATCCAGTAATCCAGTGAGCTGTATTTTATTATTAGTAAGATTTAATTCCTTAAGATTCGCATTAGTGAGATCACCTACGGAATTAAAGCTCGGCTTTGCTTTATTAAAATCCATTTCGATATTACTAATGAAATTGATATTTGGATCCTTGATACGTAGTGTTCCATTAAAGGCACCTTTTTGTAATATACCATTGGTTTGAATGTTGGTATAAGTGTATTTATTGAACTCAACCGAATCTAAACTTCCTTCAATACTCGTTTTGATTTTATTTAATGAAAATGAACTGCCTGAAATTTTTCCGTTAAAATTCAACAATCCTAAAGTCTGAATATTGAATAATTTACCGGCATTAAAATGATAAGTGTTCAAAAGTCCCTCATAAACAGGTTCTCCTCCTTTTGGAAATTGCAATCTTATTTCAGTTTGGGCTAATCCCAATTTTGTTCCTACTGCACCCTTCGTTACAAAATCATATACGGTTCCTTTAAATTCACCTTTAAAATTTAAGTCACCTAAGCTTTCAATAGGGAAGTCCTTTATTTTACTTATTGAAGGAATCCAATTTGTTAAGTCATTATAATTCGTTTTAGCAATAACATTGATAAAATTGATTTGTGTGTTGCGCATATCGGGAATGCCATGCATCGAAAATCCACCATTCACAAATGAGTTATTATACTTCGCACTCAAGTCTTTTGTTTCAAATTTATCTACCGTACCTAGGAAATGAAAACTTGCATTTATCTTTTGATGAACTGCGTTAAGCTGAGGTGCGAAATAAGCGATATCATCTGTCGCAATGGTAGCGTTGGATAGATGTGCTTTCATGACTACTTTATTTATATAGTCTTTAAAGTCATTTGTAAGGTCCTTGTATTGCATTGCATAGTAGGGCCCTAATATGCTTCGGTTTGTCTTTAAGTACAACTTATCAAACTCCATAATCTCTGGAGTCATTTTGAAGCGCGTCACTAGTTTTTTTATTTCTATACCAGACTGTTCTTTTACATTCAGTTTAACATCCGCTAAAATCGTATCCTCTATAAAACTTACATTGTTGATTTGTGCATTAATGTCTTGCATTCTTATATGCGCGCCGTCAAAGTAAGGGGTCGGTTTTCCGAAACCATCTTCAATCCAAAATATACCTTTAATAACTTGAATATCATTTGCGCGAATAGATAGATGTGTGGGATTAAAGTAAGGTATCCCTTTTTTTCGCTTTTCAATCGCAGGCTTTTGACTATTGGGTCTTAATCCTTTTTTATATTGGATTAAATAGTTCGGTTTGTTCGCAATGATTTGATCAATAACAATATTGTGCTCATTAATAGAACGGATATTTGCTAAAATATTTTTTGCGGTCATCTCCATTTTTTCACCCGTCCATTCATCGTCTTGTAGGATGTGAATTTCAGCAAGATCCACTTTTTTCAAATCGATGTTACTGCTAGAGTCATTTTTAGTTGAATCCGTTTTTAAGTAGTCAAGGATAAATTGGTAGTTCCATTTTTCGCTAGAACGGTGCAAGTATATTTTAGCATTAGCCAAACCAACGTAACGTATGGTTGGCACTGTATCTGAAAAGAATAAATCAGTTAACCTTAATTTAAATGACTTAGCATAAACTAGGGTATCCTTATGTTGATCTCTAATCAACACATCTTCCATATCTAGTTTATTGAACAAATTAAAACCTACATGACCCAATTGAACTTCGGTTCCAAGGGTATTTGAAATACGATTGGCAACAACTTTACCTACTTTATTCTGAACCCAAGGGATAAATAAAATCAAATAGCAAAATAGGACGAATCCTACTAATGCTGCTATTATAATTCTTAATATAGAAAGCTTGGTTTTAGACAAAAAAATGATTTTGGTAAAAGTACAAAAATGCTACCTAAATCTAGACATAAAAAAGGCCCGAATGAACGGGCCCTTATTATCATTTATGAGTAGAATTTTCTAGTATCCTGCTACGCTGTCATCTCCTCGTTTATCACCAGCGGCTAATCTGCTTCCATCTGCTGTAATTTGGATGCCATCCATTCTTCCAAAACGGCCTCGTTTTACAATTGTATAACCCTTCGCTTTAAGCGCTTCTGCAGTTGCTTCAGGGAAATCCGGTTCAATGCCAATCACATCAGGAATCCATTGATGATGAAATCTTGGACCATCTATTGCGTCCTTAAGTGACATTTTAAAATCAATCATATTTACTAAACCTTCATACACTTGATTTGGGATGGTGGTTCCTCCTGGAGTTCCAATACTGATATAAGGCTTTTGGTTTACGGTGATCAGGGTAGGTGTCATAGAACTCAACATTCTTTTGCCAGGTTGAATTGAATTGGCTTCTCCTCCAACTGCACCAAACATGTTAGGTACACCTGGCTTTACGCTAAAGTCATCCATCTCGTTATTTAGCAAAAATCCGGCACCTGCAACAACTGTTCTATTGCCATATGAACCATTTAAAGTTGTGGTATTTGAAACCATATTGCCTTCCTTGTCAATGACGCTAAAGTGAGTGGTTTGTTCACTCTCGTGAATTTGTCCAGCTTGTGTTATTTTACTGCTACCTGCAACTCCTGGCACATAATCTTCCATTCTTTTTTTAGCATATTCATCACTTACCAAAGTAGCGGTTGGTACTTTCCAAAAATCAGGATCTCCCATGTGCTCTGCACGATCAGCAAAGGCACGTCTTTGTGCTTCGATCATTAAACTCACCGATGCTGTAGTATTATATCCCATTTTGCCAATGTCAAAAGGAGCAATCATTTTTAACATTTGTGCAAGAATAATACCGCCACTTGAAGGAGGTGCAAAACTTACAATATGGTGATTTTTATAATCGAACTCAATTGGCTTTCTAAATTTTGGTTGATATCCTTTTAAGTCAGATTTTGTAATGATACCAGCACTATTCGCCATTTCCTTAACAATTAAGTTGGCTGTTTCGCCTTCATAAAAACCGGCTAATCCATTTTTTTGTATGCGTTTTAAAGTAGCTGCTAACTCAGGTTGAAATAGGGTATCACCAGCTTTCCATTTATCTTTTTTTGTGTAAGCACATGGAGCACTACTATTTTTTAAAAAGTCGGCTCTCATACTATTAAAACCACTTGCTTCTTTTTCAGTAATTACATATCCATATTCTGCTAATTCAATAGCAGGTTCTAATAATTTCGCCATTGGCAATTTCGCATAGGTATGTGTAGCAAACATTCCAGCAACACTTCCAGGAATTCCAGATGCAGATGCGCCATCTTTTGACATTAAATTAATAGGTTCTCCTTTTGCATCCAAATACATATCTCTGCTTGCAGTTGCAGGAGCGGTTTCTCTATAATCTATACCAATTAACTGGCCGTTCGCTTTGCGTGCTAACATAAAACCACCACCTCCAATATTTCCAGCACTTGCATGAACTACGGCTAAGCAAAATTGAACCGTAATAGCTGCATCAAATGCATTACCACCATCTTGCATAATTGCAGCGCCTGACATACTCGCCAAAGGGTGAGCCGAAGTGACTGCCGCAGCCTTGAATGTTTTTTCTTTGACAATACTATAATTATGCGGGTTGATCGCCGGATGCTGCTTAAAAAATACCTGAGCAGTCATACTATTTGTGATCAATAACAATAAAATCGCGATTGTTACTTTTGAGTTAGGTTTAAGGAGCTTATTTGGCTTCATCATCTTGTTTGAATTAGGGTAGAAAATTAGTTAAATAATTGGGATTCAACAAATAGGGTGTACCACTTGTGTAAAACTATCCTACACAGGGAGGATATTAAGGGTAAACTTTCTTATTTTTAGGGGGAGTTACTTATCTCAATTTTATATTAAAATAGACCCATGAATAAAATGTTTAAACCTTTCGCAGCCCTTGCATTGGGCTTATTATGTCTCCCTTTTTTGGTAGTGGCTCAAACCGTTCCTAGTCCCGCATCTTTTTTAGGATATACAGTAGGAACTAAGTTCACAAGACACCATCAGATTGTTGCTTATTTTAATACAGTAGCTCAAGCAAAACCCGATATGGTAAAGATCATGCCTTATGGAAAAACCAACGAGGATAGGCCTTTATTGGTCGCGGCTATAGGTTTGCCTGAAAATATTGCGAAGTTGGAACAAATCAGAAAACACAATAAGGGTTTGGTAGATGGTTCAGTGAGCGATTTAAACCAGCCTGCGATTGTATGGTTAAGTTATAATGTGCATGGAAATGAGCCAGCTTCATCAGAGGCAGCTATGCTTACTTTATTTGCCTTGGTTGATCCAGCAAATACAAAAACGAAGGATTGGTTAAAAAATACGGTTGTGATGATTGATCCTTGTATTAATCCTGACGGAAGGGATAGATATGTGAATTGGTATAATAATGCGGTAGGCAACTTTTATAATGCAGACCCGGCTGCAAGAGAGCATATGGAACCATGGCCTGCTGGAAGATCCAATCATTATAATTTTGATTTGAATAGAGATTGGGCTTGGCAAACACAAGTTGAAACACAACAAAGAATTGCCTTGTATCAACAATGGTATCCTCAAGTGCACGTTGACTATCATGAGCAAGGATTTAATGAGCCTTATTATTTTGCTCCAGCAGCCGAGCCTTTACATGACGTGTTAACACAATGGCAAAAAGATTTTCAAGTTCAAATTGGAAAAAATCACGCAAAATATTTTGACCAAAACAATTGGCTGTTTTTTACAAAAGAGCGTTTTGACTTATTGTATCCTTCTTATGGAGATACCTACCCAATGTACAATGGTGCGATTGGAATGACCTATGAGCAAGGTGGTATTGGTGCAGGCTTGGGCATCGTAAATGAAAGTAGTGATACGCTTACATTGGTGTCAAGAGCACAACATCATTTCACAACAAGTTTGTCAACTATTGAAATCAGTGCAGCGAATAAAGAAAATTTAGTAGCTGCGTTTAAAAAATATTTTGACAATAGTAGACAAGGTGCCACATCTACTTATAAAACATTTGTGATGACTGCAAAGGAGCCACATGCTTTAGAAGCGTTGGCTAATTTGTTAAAGAAGAATGATATTGAAGTGGGTACCATTACAAATGCTGCTTCCTTTAAAGCATTTGATTATGCAACTAAAAAGGAAGGAGATTTTGTAAACGAAGGATTTACTTTAGCTGTAAGTACTGCACAAGCACATGGGATTTTAGCACGTGTTTTATTGGAACCCATTACGCAAATCAATGATTCAAATACCTATGATATCACTGCTTGGTCATTGCCATATGTATTTGGTGTGCATGGTTTTGCAAGCAAAGAAAAAATTAGTGCTCAGTCCGGATACAGTGTTCCAGTTGTAAATATTTCAAATTCACAATATGGATATATTATTCCTTATAATTCATTTAAGTCTGCAAAAGTTTTAGCGGCTTTATTGCATAAAAATATTAAAGTAAGATATGCCGAAAAGCCATTTACAAGTAATGGTGTTTCCTTTGAGCCAGGTGCTTTGATTGTTTTAAAAACAAGTAACCAAGATAATTGGGCTATAGATACTAAAGCAATTTGTGAAGCTGCTCAAATTCAAGCTACCGCTGTAAGTACGGGCTGGGCTGAAAAAGGAACAGATTTTGGATCTCCAGATATCCGCGTTATAAATCATGCGCCAAAAGTGGCCATGTTTACAGGTGACAACGTGGGTGCATTAGCTGCTGGAGAAGTTTGGAACTATTTTGAGAACCAATTGAATTATCCAATTACTCAATTGAACTATTCAAACCTTAGCAGAATTGACTTAAATGTGTACGATGTAATTATCGCGCCTGACGGAGCTTATAAGGATTTAATCGGGAAAATGGTTACAGATAAATTACAAGCATTTACAAAAAAAGGCGGGGTATTAATTGCATTAGAATCTGCAGCGCAACAATTGTCTAATAATGCAGACTGGGGCTTTAAATTGAAAGAAACTCCTAAGCAAGATAAGTTAGATGTAAATGACGTGAGTAAGTATGGCAATTCGGTTAAAGATGCTTTACAAAGCTCTATTCCTGGATCTATCTATAAAGTATATATGGATGCAACACATCCTTTAGGGTTTGGTACCAATGGTGTGTACTATACCAATAAGCAAGATATTGCGATCTATGAGCCTTCAAAAGAAGTTTGGAATGTGGGTGTTGTTAAAAAAGATAGTTATGTTGCTGGTTTTGTTGGCTACAAAGCGAAAGCTGCTTTACAAGAAGGAGTTTTGATGGGCGTTAAGAATGTAGGAATGGGTAAATTAGTTTACTTGGCAGATGATGTGGTGTACCGAAATTTTTGGGAAGGTGGTAAATTAATATTAGCCAATGCGGTTTTCTTAAACGGTAAATAAATATAAATAAATGCGTGTTTTCTTAATTCTATTGGCGAGTACTTTTTTATTGCCTCAACAAGGGCGATCACAAAAAAATAGTGCTGAAATTTTTGCTCAAATTAAAAAACTGGAAGTGGTTGGCAGTGTGTTGTATTTTGCTGCACATCCAGATGACGAGAACAATAGTTTTTTGCCATACCTAACAAAGGAAAGAAATTTTCGTACCGCTTATTTAAGTTTAACGCGTGGCGATGGTGGACAAAATTTGATTGGAAAGGAGCAAGGGGTAGAATTAGGAATGATTAGAACACAAGAGCTATTAGCTGCTCGACGTATTGATGGGGCAGAACAATATTTTTCAACTGCCTATGAGTTTGGATTTAGTAAATCATCAGCCGAGGCACTAAGTATCTGGGACCATGAAAAAGTATTAGGCGATGCCGTTTGGGTTATCCGAAAGTTTCAGCCTGATATTATTATTACTCGTTTTCCAATGGATGCAAGGGCTGGTCATGGACATCATTCTGCATCTGCTATTATAGCCAATGAAGCTTTCATTGCAGCAGCTGATACCACTAGGTTTCCGGAGCAATTTAAATATGGGGTGACAACATGGAAGGCCAAGCGTATTTTATGGAACACATTTAATTTTGGAGGTTTAAATACCACCAATGACAAACAATTAAAAGTGCAAGTGGGTGAGTATAATCCAATCGAAGGAAAGAGTTATGGAGAAATAGGTGCAGAAGCCAGAACGATGCATAAAAGTCAAGGGGAAGGTCGTCCCAGGGTTAGAGGGATGAGCTATGAATTTTTTGAAACAACAGGCGGCGATAAACCTACCAATGATTTAATGGATGGAGTTACCACTAACTGGTCTCGTTTAGGTGCTCCGCAAATTGATTCAGCAATTGAAAGAATTAGTAAAAACTATAATCTACTGGATCCAGCTGCGTCGGTTCCTGCATTGGTTTTATTGTATGAAGCGATATCCAAACTTCCAAATGGAACATGGAAAAATTATAAACTTGCCGAACTACAACAAGTAATATTAGCAAGTGCGGGTATATTTATAGAAGCAACTTGTCAACAACAACAAATTGTTCCAGGGGAGATGCTGCAAGTAAAATTTTTATTAAATCAACGTAGTAATACGATTTCAACCTTGCAACAAATTACTTTACCTGGTAAGGATACTACTATAAATGTGGAGCTTCAGAACAATCAAAACGTACAATTTGGATATCGTTTTCAAGTGCCGGCTGATCAACGCATTTCTCAGCCTTATTGGTTAGTACAACCTAAAACCGAAGGTATGTTTGTGGTTACAGATCAAATGCTAGTAGGCAAAGCCGAAAACGACCCTGTTTTTAAGGCCGTAGTTGATATTAAAATAGCAGGCCTAGTGTTTCATTGCACACTGCCTATTCAATATAAATACTTGGATTTAACGAAAGGAGACGTAACTCAGCCAATCGTAATTATTCCAAAGCAAGAAATAAAATACGAGAAGGATGTGTACTTAATGAAATCAGCCACACCGATCCAAGTTGCTTATGAAAATAATCAACATCAAATGGGAACAGAGCGCATTGAATTTCAAGTACAAAGCCCTAGCCAAACTTTGCCAACGCCTGTGGATGCAGTATATACTAAAGTCATTCAGTACGATCATATCCCAACGATTACTTATTTTCCATCAGCTACTACAAAAATTATACAGTCTGCAGTTAAAATCAAAGGGAATAAAGTGGGGTATATAGATGGTGCAGGAGATAAATTACCCGCTGCACTTGTTGAGTTAGGGTATCAAGTAACATTGTTGAACGAAGCTGATTTAAATTTAGCCACTTTGAAAACTTTTGATGCAATTGTTATAGGGGTACGTGCTTATAATATGTTTGCTTATTTGACTGATAAAAATGAGATACTAAATCAGTATATCGAACAAGGAGGAAATGTAATTGCACAATATTTGAAGAGCAACCAAGTTGGAATTAAGAATGTAAAAGTTGGGCCATATGCCTTTACGGTAAATTCAGGGAAGCGAGTTACACAGGAAGAAGTACCTGTGCAATTAGTTTTGTCAACACATTCAGTTTTAAATTTCCCAAATAAAATTACTGCTGCTGATTTTGAAAATTGGGTGCAAGAGCGCAGTACTTATCAAGCCGATATTTTCGATCCTCATTTTCAGGCTCCATTAAGCATGAATGATAAAGGGGAAGCGCCATCCAACGGTAGTTTACTAATAGCCCCTTATGGCAAGGGTAATTTTGTTTACTTGAGCTTAGTTTTATTTAGACAACTACCAGCAGGTAATTCAGGCGCATATAAGTTATTAGCTAATCTCATTTCCTTACCTAAAAATTAATAGCTAAAGCGCATGAGAAGAAACATGAGTATTTTAACGCTTTTAGTAATCGGACTTGTATTAGGTTGGATGATTAAGAATGTAAAGATTGGTTTGATTCTTGGCTTAATCATTGGGCTGCTCATTAGTGGAATAGGCACCAAGAGCAAAAAGTAAGCAATTAAATTATTGCCCTAAAACGCTAGAAAAGTTATTCTAATATAGCGCTTGTTAGAATTTTTAAATTTGTTACTGATTTTAAAGAATGTTAAATGGGATCTATTTCACTTCTACATTAGCATCAGTAGGCTCTTCTACTTCTGTCTGGCCAATCCATTTCATTTTTTTAGATACGAAATAGGCAAGTAGTCCTAATCCAATTACGATTAATCCGCTTAACATCATCTTTTTACCTGTTGAAAAAAAGATACCTATCCATATTGCGATTGCCAACAACAATGGAATAGGGTACAATGGCATTTTCCATGGGAAATAAGCCTTACCCTTACGTTTAAACAGTAGTAGTAATCCAATTGCCTGCCCAATAAACTGAATTAAAATACGCATCGCTAAAATTCCATCAATCACTTCCTTTAATCTAAATAATAAACTAAATACAAATGCGATACCTCCAAGTACTAATAAGGATCGATGTGGAAAATGTAAGGTTGGATGCAACTTCTTAAAAAATGGGAAGAAGGATCTGTCCTGTGCTGCAGCATAAGGGATTCTACTATAACCTAATGTTGCCGAAAATAAGGATGCAAATGCAACCATCAAAATTAGGACTGTAGCAATAGCTCCTGCCGTTTGCCCAAATAGAGCTTTGATGTAATCGCTTACCACAAACTTACTATCCACAATGGTTTGAAAGGGTAGTACACTTGCCACACTTATATTCATTGCTAAATAAAGAAAGGCAATACCCGTAATTGAAATAAACATACTCCTTGGAATGTTCTTACTCGGGTTTTTGATCTCACCTCCTAAATGACAAACATTATAATATCCTAAATAACTGTAAACCGTTTTTACACTTGCAAAGCCTAAGGCAGCAACAAATCCATGTTCCATTTTGAATCCGTCGTTGATATGCTTTATGGGTTCAAGAAAATTGCCATGTGCAACACCTCCAATAATAATCCAAAGCATCGTACCTAAAACTCCTACCCATAAAAAAACTGATATTTTTCCTATGGATTCTATCTTTCTATAAAGTAGTGCGATAACTAAAATAACGACTGATCCACTCACTGCTTTTTCTTGTAAAAAACTTAGGTGGAAAAAGTAGTTCGCATATTGTGAAAACCCTATTGCTGCAGATGCAATAACTAATGGGGCCTGAATCATGGTTTGCCAAACAAACAAAAAACTCATTAGCGACCCCCATTTTTTCCCATATCCTTCCTTTAAAAAATGGAAACTTCCACCTGCTCTTGGTAACGCTGCACCTAGCTGGCTCCAGACCATTGCATCTAAATACGAAAGTACTGCTCCTGCAATCCAAGCGTATAAAAAATAGGGACCAGCCATAATCTGTGCTACTACACTTAGCACTACAAACGGACCAATACCTACCATGTCAATCATGTTGATGGCAGTTGCGTGTAAAAGACTTAATTTGCGATCTAGATGGGGCTGGGTTTGTGTACTCATTATCGGGTACAAGATAATACAAAATTGTAAAAAAAATGGCTGCAAGTTATCCAACAGTTGACTGGGCAAAGGATGCAACAATTTACGAAGTCAATATTCGGCAGTATACACCCGAGGGAACTTTTAATGCATTTCAAAAACATATCCCTCGGTTAAAAGAGATGGGCATAGATATTCTTTGGTTCATGCCTATTACGCCTATCAGCGAAAAAGTAAAAAAAGGAAATTTAGGAAGCTATTATGCTTGTAGCAGTTACACAAAAATTAATCCAGAGTTTGGCAATGAAACTGATTTTTTAAATTTAGTAAACGAGGCGCATAAAAATGGGATGAAGGTCATTATTGATTGGGTTGCAAATCATTCTGGCAGGCAACATGAATGGATGACAAATCATCCTGAGTGGTTTACACAAGACACTGCTGGAAATTTTACTGAACGCAATGGATGGGACGATGTAGTGGATCTGAATTATAAGAACGATGCGATGCGTGCAGCGTTAATAGGTGCAATGCAATATTGGATTACTCAATTTAATATTGATGGATTTAGATGTGAT
>Ga0208916_10001216_pt1 | contig 11265 bp, 11 predicted proteins | sample DEB19_08_DNA_5_FD_184523 | JGI IMG/M metagenome (GOLD analysis project Ga0208916, IMG submission 184523) | Aqueous microbial communities from the Delaware River and Bay under freshwater to marine salinity gradient to study organic matter... | ecosystem: Environmental > Aquatic > Marine >... | reverse complement strand
ACAGCCCGCTGGGTGATTGGCCCGAAGGCCACGCCCACCTGCAAAAATTACGAGCGCACGTACAGGCAGAGGCCCCACGGCCGACCTGAACCGTTTTCTCGGCACATTGATATTTAGAAACCTGAAAGATAAAACAACATGGTCACCAAAAAACCCAAAGGCTTAGGCCGCGGATTGCAAGCCTTGCTCGGCCCCACCATCGGCGAGTCGTCGAATGTCTTCGACAACGGCAGTGATGCCAATAGCACCGGCTTGCCCGCGTCCTTGCGGCTGAGCGACATGGTGGCGGGCCAGTACCAGCCGCGTACCCGCATGGACGAGGGCGCGCTCTATGAGCTGGCCGAGTCGATCAAGGCGCAGGGCATCATGCAGCCGATCTTGGTGCGGCGCTTGAGCAGTGGCGTCAACGACGGCAAGTACGAAATCATCGCCGGCGAACGACGCTTCCGGGCGGCCAAAATTGCCGGTCTGGACAGCGTGCCGGTGCTGGTGCGAGACGTGCCTGACGAGTCGGCGGCGGCCATGGCGCTGATCGAAAATATCCAGCGCGAAGACTTGAATCCGCTGGAAGAAGCCCAGGGTTTACAACGCTTGGTGAAAGAGTTTGGACTCACTCACGAACTCGCTGCGCAAGCCGTTGGGCGCTCACGCAGCGCCGCCAGCAACTTGCTGCGCCTGCTCAATTTGGCCGATCCGGTGCAAATCATGTTGATGGCCGGCGACATCGACATGGGCCATGCGCGGGCCCTTTTGGCGCTAGACCGCGCCACGCAGATCACGGCAGCGAACCAGATTGCAGCCAAAAAAATGTCAGTCCGCGAGGCCGAAAGCCTGGTCAAAAAACTCAGTGCCGAGTTCTCGCTGAAGCCACAAAAGGTCTCCAAGGAAAAGTCGCGCGACACGCGTCGTGTCGAGGAAGAGCTGGCCGATCTGCTCATGGCTGAGGTCGAAGTGCGCGTGAAAAAGCAGGTCAAACGCAATGGCCGGCGTGAAGACATGGGTGAAGTAGCTATTCAGTTTGCATCGCTGGACGAGCTCAACGGGCTGATCGAGCGCTTACGCGGCGGCAAGTAAGGGCGCGGTCGCGCTGCTGACAGCGTTTTGCGGCACTGTCTGACACACCGCCCAGCCCATACATTTTTTAATTACAATCTTCAACTTAAGTAATAATTTGAAACTAATTTAAAAATCAAAGGTTACAAACCTACACATGATCAATCAACGACCTGCCCAAATCCGCATCTCGGAAGACGAGCTGATCGCTTTATTGGGGCCGGTGCCCGAGCAATCGCGTCTCGGCAACCCAGTACCGACGTCTATTGCGCGATCGTGGGGCGCCGATGTCGGCATCGACATCTGGTTCAAATACCGGAACATGTTCTTGCTCGCGGTGGCGGTGGCTTACACCTGCAAATTGTTTTTCTTTCCAGAAATGGCGGCGGCTAACTTTGAGCCCGGCGGTGAAGCGGATACTTTTGCGCGGTACATCCAGTACCGCGTGGGCTTCGTTGTCTTGATCAGCGCCCTGTATCTTTACAGCTACCTCAAGGACTGGTATTTCGAGCAGGTGTCGCTGGTCAGTCTAGGGATCGGTGTGTCAGCCTTGTTGCTGGACTATTTCAACGCGTATGTGTACCTGAGCCAGACCCCGGTGCAGTGGGTCGCAGGCCTGATTGCATTGCGATTCATGGCCGTCTTTTGCCTGCTCATGAATGCCATGAACGCCCGCCATGCACCGCCCATGCCGCGACGCTTGTGGTCCTGATTCAAAGCGTAAAAATCTTCCCTGGATTCATGATGTTTTTCGGGTCCAGCGCGCGCTTGATGCTGCGCATCATGTTGACCGCACCGTCGCCGGTTTCTGACACCAGAAAATCCATTTTGTGCAGACCCACGCCGTGCTCTCCCGTGCAGGTACCTTCCAGCCGGAGCGCGCGCGTCACCAGTTGATGGTTCAGTGCCTCGGCCACTTCGCGCTCTTCGGGTTGGGTCGGGTCAATCAGGTAACCAAAGTGAAAGTTGCCGTCGCCGACATGACCGACCAAGAAATACGGAATACCGCTGGCATCGGCTTCAATGATCGAGTCCAGCAAGCAGTCGGCCAGTCGCGAGATCGGCACGCAGGTGTCGGTTGAAATCACGCGGCAACCGGGGCGTGATTGCACCGCTGCAAAGTAGGCGTTGTGCCGCGCAGTCCAAAGCCGCGTGCGCTCTTCCGGCGTGTTGGCCCATTCGAAAGCATGGCCGCCATGGCCGTTGGCCAGCTCTTGTACCAGCTCGGCTTGTTCTTTGACGCCCGTCGGCGAGCCGTGAAACTCCATCAACAGCATCGGTTCTTCGCGCAGCGAGAGTTTGGAGTGAGCGTTGACCATGCGCACTGAATTGGCGTCGATCAGCTCAACACGCGCAATCGGCACGCCCATCTGAATCACTTCGATCGTTGTCCGCACGGCAGCCTCGATGCTCGGAAAAGAACAGATCGCCGCCGAAATGGCTTCAGGCAGCGGGTACAGCTTGACGGTCACTTCTGTGATGACGCCCAGCGTGCCTTCGCTACCCACCATCAGCCGCGTCAGGTCATAGCCCGCCGACGATTTTTTGGCTCGCGTGCCGGTGCGGATGACTTCGCCGCTAGCAGTCACCACCTCCAGCGCCAGCACGTTCTCGCGCATGGTGCCGTAGCGCACGGCGTTGGTGCCACTGGCGCGGGTCGCGCACATGCCGCCCAGCGTGGCATCGGCGCCGGGGTCGATCGGGAAAAACAAACCCGTGCTTTTGACGGCTTCGTTGAGTTGCTTGCGCGTCACGCCCGGTTGCACTGTCACCGTCAGGTCTTCGGCGTTGATCGACAGCACGCGGTTCATGCGGCCCATGTCGATGCTGATGCCGCCTTGCACCGCCAGCAAATGGCCTTCCAATGATGTGCCAACGCCAAACGGAATGACCGGTACGTTGTGCAGACTGGCCAGTTTGACAACGTCAGCCACGTCGGCTGTGCTCTCGGCAAACACCACGGCGGCGGGCGGTGGCGAGGCAAACGACGACTCGTCACGGCCGTGCTGCTCGCGCACCACCAGCGCCGTTGTGCAGCGCTCGGCAAAGCGCGCTTTCAGGGCATCCATCAGCGCGACCGGCGTCTCGCGTTGAAGAGTTTCGGGCAGCAAGTGGACGGGTAGCGGTGCGTTCATGAGGTGTTTTCAGCGTTTTTTGGAGTTTACGCTGGCATGGTCTGCGTCGAAGTCGTGAATAATCATCGGTTCGGCGAAGACCGCTGACACAGGCGACCGCGGCCATGCCGCAACTTGCAACATTTTTGACGGGAAACTCATGGCCAATCGACTCACCCAAATCGCCACGCGCACCGGCGACAACGGCACCACGGGCTTGGGTGACAACACCCGCGTTTCTAAAGATCACCTGCGGGTGCGTGCCATGGGTGATGTGGACGAACTCAACTCCAACATTGGCGTGTTGTTGTGTGAGGACATGGCGGCCGATGTGCGCGCACTCCTGGTTGAAGTGCAGCATCAGCTGTTCAATCTCGGTGGTGAGCTGTCCATTCCGGGCTTTGAATTGCTCAAGCCCGACGCCGTGATATCGCTCGACACTGCGCTCGAAAAATACAACGCGACTTTGCCCCGTTTGCAGGAGTTCATCTTGCCTGCGGGCACGCGCGCTGCCGCATTAGCGCACGTTTGCCGCACGGTGGCCAGGCGTGCTGAACGTGCCGTGGTGGCGCTGGACTTGGCCGAGACGCTCAATGAATCGCCTCGCCAATACCTCAACCGGCTCAGCGATTTGCTGTTCGTGCTGTCGCGCGTGCTCAACCGCATGAACGGCGGTGACGACGTGTACTGGAAGAGCGAACGGCTGGCAAAACTGGGCGAAGGCGCAGACTCAACCGGCCAGGCTTAATCCAAGCCTTCATGATGCAGATCAATTGACGCGCCACGGGTGCGGTTAAGCTCGCTCCTTATGAAATCTCGCCAGAAATGGATCTTTGCCGCCGTGACGTTCACCTTGCTGCTAGCGGGCGGATTGTTGTTTCAGCAGCGTGGAACGTCGGTTCAAGTCGCCCCCGTGCTGCGCAGTGATTTGCTGCAATCGGTGGTCGCCACAGGCCGTTTGAATGCCCCGGCTCGGATTGATCTTGCGGCCGAAGTCACTGCGACGGTGTTGGCGGTGCAGGTGCGTGAAGGCGACCACGTCAAATCAGGGCAATTGCTGGTGCGTCTGTCAGACGCGGAGGCGCGCGCCGCCTTGCAGCAGGCCAACGCCGCTTTGGGTGAGGCGCGCAATCGGGCCACCCAGCAAGCCACGGTGGCGGCACCGGTGGCGACGCAAACGGTGGTGCAGGCCGATGCCGCCTGGCGCAATGCGGAGCGTGACTTTCAGCGCGCGCAAGAGCTCGTCGCACAAGGATTTTTCTCACAGCAAAAACTGGACGAAGCCCGTCGCACGCTCGACACGTCGGCCAGCGCCTTGCAGGCTGCCCGTGTGCAAGCTGAAGCGAATCAGCCGCGTGGGGTGGAAAGCGGCCTCGCCGCTGACCGCGTCGCGCAGGCGCAGGCCGCTGTGCAAATAGCCGAGGCGCGGCTGGCCCGCTTGGCCATCACCAGCCCGGTTGATGGCGTGGTGTTGGTTCGCAATGTTGAGCCCGGAACGATGGCCCAGCCCGGTCGGGTATTGCTCGCCTTGGCCGCCGGCAGTACTAGGATTGACGCCGGCATTGATGAAAAAAATCTGCACATCTTGATGCTGGGCATGCCCGCTCGGGCTGCAGCCGATGCCTATCCCGCCGAGCCATTTGATGCGCAATTGAGCTACATCGGCCCGGCGGTCGATTTGCAACGCGGCACTGTCGAGGTGCGCTTGGCGGTGCCGCAGCCACCCGTCTTCCTCAAACCCGACATGACGGTGTCGGTGGAGCTGATTGGCGCCAAGCGCCAGGGTGTCTTGGTGTTGCCTACAACGGCCGTGCGTGAGGCTGACAGTGCTTCGCCGTGGGTCTTGGCATTGCGCGACCACCGCGCGGTGCGGGTGCCGGTCAAACTGGGATTGCGCGGTATCGGCACGGTCGAAATTGTCAGCGGTTTGGCAGAAGGCGAATTGGCTATTCCGCAAACTGAAAAAGCGTTGCCGGGCGACAGCGTGCGACAGGCCGGCAACACCGTACGGGAAAAAGGCATGGAAGTGCCGTCTTTCGTCACGCGGTGAAGCGCTGAATTTCTGAACGACAAAGCCATCCGCCGTCATGTCGAGTCCATCGTCAACCCCACCGCCTGAGTCTGTTGTCCCCGTTGTCGGCGCTAAGCCGCGCATGCGCTTCAACTGGCCGTTTTTGCATCAAGCGGGGCACCGGCCAGAGCTCAGTTCGTGGGCTCGTTGGATGCCCTTTGAATTGCTGCTGGCCTTGCGTTTTTTGCGCGAAGGCCGGATGCAGAGCACGCTCATCCTCGCGGGCGTCACAGGTGGCGTTGCGGTGATTATTTTTCTGACGCAACTCATCAACCAGTTGCAAAGCACCATCATTGACCGCGTCATGGGATCACAAGCGCATGTGGTGATCAAACCGACTGAAGAGCTGACCCGACCGGTGTTGCGGGCTGATGAAAACCAAGCCGTCGCGGCTGCGGTACAGCCGCGTGAACAGCGCCTGCGCTCTGTCGACCAGTGGGAGCGCATCGCGGCGCTGGCGGCCAACACGCCCGGTGTGTTGGCGGTGTCACCCGTGGCCAGCGGTCCGGCATTTGCGTCACGCGGCAACTACAACAAAAGCGTCGTGCTGCAGGGTGTCAAGCCCGACGTTTACCGTCGCGTGGTGCGGATGGACAACTACATGACGCGCGGCACATTTGATGTGGCGGGCACGGGTGCGCTGATCGGCATTGACCTCGCGCAAGACCTGGGTCTCTCGCTCGGTGACAAGCTGCGCGTCACCAGTGCGACGGGTCGCAGTGAAACGCTGCAGGTCAGCGGCCTCTTTGACATGGGCAACCGAGACCTCAATCGACGCTGGGTTTTTGTCACGCTCAAGTTGTCGCAAACGCTGCTCGATCTGCCCGGTGGGGTATCGAACATCGACCTGACAGTGACCGACCTGTTTGGCGCCGACCGGATTGCCGACACGCTGCGTCTGCAAACCGGCCTGACGGTAGACAGCTGGATGCAGACCAACTCCGGCTTGCTGAATGCGCTGTCCAACCAGACGGTCTCGAACAACTTGATTCGCAGTTTTGTGGTGCTCATCGTGGCACTGGGTATTTCCAGCGTGCTGGTGGTCAGCGTGGTGCAAAAGCAGCGCGAGATCGGAATCTTGCGCGCCATGGGGGCGGGTCGGCGCCAAATCATGGCGGTCTTTTTATTGCAGGGCGGACTGGTCGGTTTGGCCGGCTCGATCCTCGGCGCAGCATTGGCGTATGCCTTGCTGGTGGTGTTTTCGCACGTCTTCAAAAGCCCCGACGGCAGCCCGATGTTCACGCCGTATTTGGACCCGCAACTGGTCTTGCTGGCCTCGCTGGTGGCTTGCGGCGTGGGCCTTGCCGCGGCCTTTGTGCCCGCGCGCAGCGCCGCCCGCATGGACCCGGTGCAAGCGATTCGTGCCTGAAGGTAAACCACACATGAACCCGTCGAGCGCGCCACCCATTCTTCGCCTAGAGGCGATCACCAAGCGTTACAACATCGGCACCGAGGTCGAGACCGAAGTCTTGCACGGCATCACATTGGCATTGCAGCAGGCCGAGTTTGTCGCCTTGAAGGGACCGTCAGGCTCGGGCAAAAGCACGCTGCTCAACATCATTGGTTTGCTGGAGAAGTCGACCAGTGGTCAGCTGGACATCGCCGGTCAGGCGGCGCAGTCACTCGACGATACCGGCCTGACGGCCTTGCGCGGTGCGACCATCGGATTTGTCTTTCAGTTTCACCATTTGCTGCCGGCCTTCACCGCGCTGGAAAACGTTCTGTTGCCGTCCATCATCCGCCATGGCACGGCCACAGCCGCCGCCGAAGCGCTGGCGCGTGAACTGCTCCTTCGGGTGGGTTTGAAGGGCGCTGAATACAAGCGGCCCGGCGAGCTCTCGGGCGGCATGCAGCAACGCGTGGCGATTGCCCGCGCCTTGTCGCAAAAACCGCGGCTGATTTTGGCCGATGAGCCGACGGGCAATCTGGACACGGTCAGCGCCGACGAGGTGTTTTCACTGCTGCGCGACTTCAACCGAGACCACGGCAGTGCCTGCCTGATCGTCACGCATGACCCGCGACTTGCGCTGCGCTGTGACCGGGTGATTGAGCTGGTCGACGGCCGGGTGCTCAGCAGTTGAGCCGCTGAGCCTTGCATCAGCAGAGGGTTTCAGGCCTGCTCGACCAACGCGTTGTAAGCCCGCCGTGTTTCAGGCGAAACCGACTGCAACACCATCTCGTAAGTTGTTTTGTGTCGCACCAGCATGCGCGCTGAGGCAATGGGTTTTGATTTGCAAAACCAATGGCAGGTGTGTTGCATCAGAAACAGTTCGGCGCTGAGCGTGAAGGCACGTGACGGTGCTGAGACAGCATCGTTGTGGCTGGCTGCGCGGGCCAAGCCATCCGCATGGATTTTCAAGGCTTTGCGCAAGTCAAAGCGGATAGTCGGGATCCATGGCGCGGCTTCACTCAAGGGCCAGGGCCAGCGGTTGACGCCGGTCTCGGCCGCCGCTACGGTGGCGAGGCTGTCGGCGAGCTGTTTGAGTTGTGCCGCCAGCTTGTCTTCAGGGCCATTCATCAATTGCCAGATGGAGGCGCGCCGTGCTGCATCGTTTTCACCCAGCGCTCGGGCGTAGCCGTCGGTCAGAGTCTCCATGAGCTTTTCGATTTGGTAGTTGCCGAGATGCCGCCCCAGCAAGGCGATACGCCGACCCTCGGCCCGAGACTTGAGCGTGTAGCCGACGAAGGCGAACATCATCGAAAGAACAAAAATTTCCATGTCGTGTGGGGCGTTTGCTGGCGTGATTCAAAAGGACAAGTGTAGTCAGGCGACGCGGCAATCAACGCCCGTCACCGCCCCTAGCCATCAGGGAGGCCTCTTAAAGCGGATGTTCGGTGTAGAACTTGCCGCCGTGAAACAGCAAAGGTGAAATACCCGTGCGGTGTTCGCAACGCTCGACTTCACCCACGAAGATGACGTGATCGCCTTCTTCATAGCGGCTGCGGTTGAAGCACTCGAAGGTGGCGGCAGCACCGGCCAGCAGAGGCGCACCGCAGAGCCCATCGGAAAACTCAACGCCCTCCCAGCGGTCTTCGCGCTTGCCAGCAAAGCGTTCGGCAAGCTCTTTTTGGTCGGCCGCCAGAATGTTGATGGCGTAGTGTGAACCCGTGCTCAGTGCCACCATGGAAGCGGCGGAGCGGCTCAGGCTCCACAGCACCAACGGCGGGTCCAGCGAGACCGAGTTGAAGGAGTTGGCTGTCAGCCCAACCAAGTCGCCGTCAGCGGTGCGGGCGGTGATGATGGTCACGCCGGTGGCGAACATGCCGAGCGCGCTGCGAAACTCCTGTCGCGAAAAATTGGGATGCTTGGCAGTGAGGATCTTGGCGCTGGACAGCAGGGATGTCATGGGGCTTGCTCGGCAGTCGGTGAGTCAAAAAAGGGAAGGTCGTCACAGTTATGGATGATCATTGTCTGCGATGAACCGGTTTTTTCGATCTCAAGCATGGCAAGGTCGGCCTCTGGGTGGGACTTCTTCAGCGGCGATGTTGCAGGAAAAAAGACAACATGGCCGCCGAGGCATTCGGACCGTGAGGGTCGGTGAACGAGCCCGCAGCGCTCCCGCCTGACCATGCGTGGGGACCCGCTTCGACAGACCAGTATTCGACAAAGTGGCGCTGGTCCTCGGTGCTGTAAACCGTGCGCAACGTGTGCCGCAGTTCACCCGTGGGCGCGGGCATTTCCTGCGGGATGATGCTGCGTTTAAGCGCCACACCGGAAGCCTTCAGTGCGGCGATGGCGGCCAGCACGATCTGGTCGCCGTTGTCCGGGTGCACGGTGCGGTCAGCGTCGCCATGGAAGACGATGGTCGGCATCACGTCCTTGAGCGCGGCAGGATCACCCGGTGCGCGGGATTGACCGCCGCTTCGCATGGCGCTGAAAGCCGACATCACGTCGTGCGCAGCCCCTGGCGGCAGGCCTGAGTGCACGCCGACGGCGGCGAAAAGATCAGGATTGTGTGCCGCCACGATGGCCGCCATGGCGCCACCTGCGGAGAGGCCGGCGATGTAGACCCGCGTCGGGTCGACCGGGTAACGTGCGATGACTTGCCGTGTCAGTGCTGCCAGCATGGCCGGTTCACCGGCGTGCCGGCCTTGGTGTTCGCTGTCAAACCAGTTCCAGCAGCGCATCTGGTTGGCCTTGGCCAACTGTTCGGGATACAGCACCAGGCACGGCGTCTTGGCCGCCAACTCGTTCATTTGGGTGCCGCGTGCAAAGTCTGGGGCATCTTGTTTGCAGCCGTGCAGCATGACGACCAGCGGCACACGGGTGAGGGCATCCGATGTGGAGGTTGCCGGCGATAAAGGCGGTAACGCCGGGACATACAGATTGAAGTCATAGCGTTCGCCGTCAAACTCAAAAACCTGTCGCGTGAATGCCGCACGACGGGGCTTTGGCAATGACTCTGGCGCGGCCAGTGCTTCGGTCAACGGAGGATCTTCTTTGGCGAGGATTTTCTTGCTTTCAGGCTCAGGGGTCACTGCAACGGCTACCCATGCCGCTGGCAACTCCGGAATGGCGATTTCTGAAAGCAATACGCGCCGCAACAGTCGTTCGGCCGCAGCCACTTGACGACCCAGATGAGATTGGCGGGTGGCACGGGCTAATTTGTTCATCCAAAAAGACACTGATGGCACTCCAAGTCGCATTGCTGCAGTGCAGCAAAGAATACGCTTATTTGGTGATCCGCGTGGACTTGCGTTTCGCAATAGATTTTTGCGTTTGAAGCAAGAATAGATGGAATTTTTGCACTTTACTCTGCTGTAGCAGCCTCCCATAATCACAAAGATGAGTTCGCTGCCAGTGTGCAACCATCAGAATTGGGGGGACTGACGTTATCTTTGAAAAGCAAAGGATTCACACATGCGATGCACCGTCTTTTCGTCCAAGTTGTTCTTGACGGGCTGGTTCTTGTTTGTCTCAACCTTTTCGGCGGCACAAAACTACCCGGATAAAGTGGTTCATGTGATCACGCCCTTTCCACCGGGTGGTGCCGCTGATGTTGTGCTCCGTCTGGTCACACAGAAACTGGGCGAGGCTTTTAAAAGCACGTTCGTGGTTGAAAACAGAGTGGGAGCAGGGGGCGCCGTCGGAACCCAGTATGTGTCTCGAGCAGAGCCAGACGGCTATACCTTGCTGATCACATCGAGCAGCACCATGTCCATCAATCCCCATCTGATGGCCAAGCCGCTTTACAACCCGCTCACCAGTTTCACGCCGATCGTGCTGATCGGCTCGTCCCCTAATGTGCTCGTCGTCAACGCCAAGTTGCCGATCAAATCCGTGGCTGATTTGGTGGCTGCTGCCAAGGCGCGCCCCGGTGAACTCAACTATGCCTCAAATGGCAGTGGCACCTTGAGCCACTTGACGGGAGAGCTGTTCAAGCAGACGTCTGGGGTTGATCTGCTGCACATTCCGTACAAAGGTGCTGCACCAGCCGTTGCCGACACGGCCGGCGGACAGGTGACGGCCTTGTTTGCAGCGTACGCCAGCGTCAGCCCGATGCTCAAGTCCGGTCGTTTGCGGCCGCTGGGTGTGACCAGTCTTCAGCGGCTTGATGTGGCCCCAGAGTTCCCCACGCTGGCAGAGTCTGGTTTGCCCGGCTTCGAGTCGAACCAGTGGTGGGGTCTTTACGGACCCGCCGGCATGCCGGCGCCCATCGTTGCTCGGTTGAATGCTGAGGTGAACAAGATTTTGAGCTCGCCCGAGTTGCGCAAACGTTTTGCCGACGAGGCCATTGAAGTCGGTGGCGGCAGCCCAACCGACCTGTCCAACTATCTGCGTCAAGACTATGCCAAGTGGGAAAAAGTAGTCAAACGCGGCAACATCAAATCCGAATGAACACCTTGCCATCGCCGATCAAAGCCCGTCCGCCGCAGCCGTCTGTGGCGGTGACCGCGCAACTCGCCGCATTTGTTGCCAACCTGCAGTGGTCTGACGTGCCTGCGCATGTCAGAACGCTGATGCCGGTTTTGATGGTCGACGTCTTCCGTGCGGCTGCGGCCGGACGTGAGCGGGCGTGGACGCAA
>Ga0208916_10001215_pt1 | contig 11277 bp, 10 predicted proteins | sample DEB19_08_DNA_5_FD_184523 | JGI IMG/M metagenome (GOLD analysis project Ga0208916, IMG submission 184523) | Aqueous microbial communities from the Delaware River and Bay under freshwater to marine salinity gradient to study organic matter... | ecosystem: Environmental > Aquatic > Marine >... | reverse complement strand
GTTGGCGATCAGCGGCAGGTCTGTACTGCGGCCGATTTTTTGCATCTCCTCGACGGTTTCTGGCGATTCAACAAAGAGGATGTCTGCACCCGCGCGGCCATAGGCCTCCGCGCGACGCAGCGCTTCGTCAAGGCCCAATGTGCTGCGCGCATCGGTGCGGGCAATGATGAGAAAGTCAGAACTGCTGCGTGAGTCGCGTGCGACCTGAATTTTGCGCACCATGTCAGCCATGGGAATCACACGACGGCCCGGCGTGTGACCGCATTTTTTAGGGAATTCCTGGTCTTCCAACTGAATGGCCGCCGCTCCAGCCGATTCGTAACCGCGCACGGTATGGCACACATTCAACAAACCGCCATAGCCGGTGTCGCCGTCAGCGATCAAGGGGGCACGGGCCATCGAAGCCATCGCCTTGACGCGCCCCACCATGTCGGAATAGGTGGCAATGCCGGCGTCGGGCAAACCCAGGTGGGAGGCGACGGTACCAAAGCCCGTCATGTACAGGGCCTCAAAGCCAAAGGTGTCCGCCAGCCGCAGCGACACCATGTCGTGAACGCCAGGGGCGACCACCAGCCCAGGTTGTTTGAGTCGCTGGGACAAAGAAATGAGTGTCGGGAAGTTGGTGGTCATATCGGGCATGGGTATGGATTAAATTGAGCCGGGTTGGTTTAAACACTTGGCGCATGACTGTGCTCACCAAGTCAGTGATTCATTGAGTCAGGGAACAAGCGTCGGCTGGACTGCAAAACTGTGGCAGTCCGTCAACAGTCGTCTTAAAAAACATTCTAAGGGCCCACTCCTCACTGGCTGCGATGAAATTCTCGTGGAATACCCTGCTTCACACATCACTCAAAGTGCCCGTTACCGACTAGAAAATTCTAAAAGTGGTGGGCTGGCCTTGCGGGTTCAACTTATTCGATTTCGTGCCGATACATCCGTTGACAACTGAGTCTGGACATCAGCCTCCAGCCAACCCACAGGGATTTCAACGCATGCCAATGCCCGTCACAACTGCCCTAGCCGTCCACCAACGACCGACCTTGTCGGACTCGTTGTTTCTGGGATTCCTGGCCTTGATGCTGATAGCAGTCGCCGGGGTCGGACGCATGGCCTACACCGAAGGCCTGAAAAATGAAGTTAGCAAAAAAAATGCATTGGCTTGGGCGACTTGGCTGGAGCATATGGGTGAGGAACGCTTCAAAGAGAATTTTGAGCCCAGCGTCTGCGCGGGCAACGAGACCACTCCCAATGGCAATACTTGGGCCGGCTGCCTGCCCAAGTTGATGAATTCGGCAAGCCATCTGGCCGGCATGCACAACCCCTTCACCCAAAAACCGCTCGTCTTTGCAAGCAAGTGCGACCCCAGCAACAAATCATTGGCCGGTGCACTGGTGATTGAAAAACTGGTGCCAACGCCGCCCGGTTCGGCAGCCGCGTTTTACCCCTCACCGCTGACGGATCGCGACGCCATTGACCAAAAAATGCAATTGCGCGTGACAGCTTGTGACCAAGGCGCTTACCCAAGCCAAGCCACAGAGGTGGCATTTTGACGCAAAGCACACCCACACCGGCCAACGCCATCCATGTGTCGATCCAAATCGGCGAGCTACCGGCGAACATTGATCCCGCATGGCCCCTGCGGAAATGGCTTCACGCTTGGTTGATCGACCCCAAGATCGCCGGCAATTTACACAAAGATGTCGACCGCTGGGTCGGCATTCTGATCGTCGCCAACCTGCTGGCGCTGCTGTTTGAACACCTGCCGGCCGTCTATGAGCCGTACCGCCTTTGGTTCCATTTCTTCGACATCTTTTCTGTCGGCGTCTTCAGCATTGAGTATTTGCTGCGTCTGTATCTCGCACCTGAAGACTCGGAATTCAAGAACGCAAACAGCCCCCGCGGACGCTACCTGAGCAGTCCCTTTGCCATCATTGACCTGCTGGCTGTGGCACCTTTTTACTTGCAGGCGTTCATTCCGGTCGACCTGCGGGTGCTGCGGTTTTTGCGACTGCTGCGAATTCTCAAATTGTTTCGCGTGCTGACGCCGGCATGGCAAGAGTTCATCCATCTGAACCAAGACCGCAGCTTTCGGCAAAAAATGCACGCACTGGTCTTTCCGAGTGAGTTCGGCGGCACGCTACACGGCCTGTTCGACTCATTCATCATGGTCTGGGTGATGATCTCAGTTGTCGCCGTGATACTCGAATCAGTTCAGAGCATCAGCCACGTGTTGAATCTTGAGTTCATCTTGCTGGATGCGGTGGCGGTCGGTATTTTTTCATTGGAGTACTGCGTCCGCATGTATTGCTGTGTCGAGGAGCCGGACTTCAAAAAAGCGCTTTCGGGCAGGCTTAAATATGGCAAGTCGCCATCGATGATGGTCGACCTGCTGGCGATCCTGCCGTTCTTCCTCGAAGCCTTTTTGCACCATCTGTTTGATCTGCGGTTTTTGCGGGTTTTTAGGTTGATGCGGCTGCTCAAGCTGACCCGCTACACGGGAGCGACAACGACATTGACCAAAGTCATCGCGCGTGAGTGGCCGGTCATGAGCGCATCGGCATTCATCATGCTGCTGCTGGTCGTTTTGACAGCCAGTCTGGGTTATTTGTTTGAGCACGATGCCCAGCCCGACAAATTTGAAAACATCCCGCAATCTATTTATTGGGCCGTCATCACGCTGGCCTCGGTCGGTTACGGCGACATTTCACCCGTGACCACGATGGGCCGGATCATGACCATCGTGCTGGCATTGATGGGCATTGGCATCTTTGCCGTGCCGGCGGCGCTGCTGTCCTCGGCCTTCACCGACCAATTGCGCATGGAGCGTGAAAACTTGAGAAATCAGCTCTATGAAATGCTCGAAGACGGTGTGATTTCAGACGAAGAAGCCGAGGTGATCAACCGGGAAGCCAAGCGCCTGCACCTGACGCAACAAGACATTGATCAACTGGTTGAAAAAGCACGGCGCGAACGTTTGCTGATGGAAGACGTGTCAGCCCTGCCGATCCACAAAATCGCGACCAAAGCCGAACATGCGGTTGAGCATTTCAAAACCCTCATTAGCCAGATCAGGCAGCTGGGCATCATGACGGATCGAGAAAAATTCGAGGCTGTGGCGCGTCAATCGGATCGCCTGACGGCCAATGAGTTGGCCCTCTGGCACCAGATCCAGCAAGACGTAGCGGCACCAGAGACACAGGTTTGAGACACTGAAATTGGCGTCAGCCGGAAAATTTTTTCCGCAGTTCCGCGACATAACTGGGCGCTGGATGCAGCGTCATGCTGGGTCCGGCCTTGGCCACTTGACCGGGCACATCGTGACCCACAATTGCCGGCATCTCGCGCGCCACGAGCAGCAAACGTTCCAGCACCATGCCGGTGTCGTAGCCCATCGCGTCGAGCATGTGCACCGCATCTTCGCTGCAAACATTGCCACTTGCGCCGGGTGCATAAGGGCAGCCACCGAGACCGCCTAGCGAACCGTCAAAACGCTCAATACCGCCCTGCACTGCCGCCAAGATATTGGCCAGCCCCATGCCGCGCGTGTTGTGAAAATGCAGGGTGAGTTGCTGTGTCAGCTTGGCTTGCAAAGCGTCCACCAATCGACTCACCTGCCCCGGATGCGCCATGCCTGTAGTGTCGCAAATGGTCAGCCCGCGCACACCCAAATCTGCGAAGCGCTGCGCCCACTGCAGCACTTCTTGCTGCGTCACCTCGCCCTCCATCGGGCAGCCAAAGGCGCAAGACAAAGACACGTTGATGGGGGTCTGGCCGTCAACCCGTTTGATGACTTCCGCCAGCGCTGCAAAGCTGTTTTCGCGAGGCATACGCAAGTTGGCTAAATTGTGCGTCTCAGACACCGACATCACAAGATTGAGCTCATCAGCGCGCGACTCCAACGCCCGCTCTGCACCGCGTAAATTGGGCACCAGCACGGTGTATTCAACACCGGCGACGCGCTTGATACGGCCCATCACTTCTTCGGCGTCACGCAACATCGGAATCGCTTTGGGCGAGGTGAAAGAAGTCACCTCGATCTTGGCGTAGCCGCACTCGCTCAGCGCGTCAATCAGCGCAATCTTGCTGTCAGTCGGCACAAATTCAGGCTCGATTTGAAAGCCATCGCGGGTCGACACTTCGTTGAAATAAAGTCGTTTCATTTTTCAATTCCTTCAACAATGCCGCGGTCATACAAGGCTTGGATTTGCGCAGGCGTCAAACCCACTTCACGCAACACAGCAAGGGTGTCTTGACCAACATTGGGCGCGTTACGGCGGTGCGAGCCCGGTGTGCGCGAGAGCTTCGGCACCATGCCGGGCACGGCCAGCGTGCTGCCGTCGTCCATCTGCACCTGCTGGATCATGCCGCGGGCTTGGTAATGCGGGTCAGCGGCAATGTCCGCTACTGTGTAAATTTTGCCGGCTGGCACCGAGGCCGCGTCAAGCGCCGCGAGGACTTCGTCAACGCTGTGGGCCGCCGTCCACAACCCAATGGCGGCGTCCAGTTCTGTCACACGGAGCACTCGGCCGGTGTTGTCGGCCAGCGCGGGGTCTGCGCCCAGATCAGCGCGACCAATCACCGTCATCAGTCGCTTGAAAATGCTGTCGCCATTGCCGGCGACCAAGGCATAGGCGCCGTCTTTGCACAGGTAAGCGTTGCTGGGCGCTATGCCGGGCAAGGCGCTACCGGCCGGCCCGCGCACGGCGCCAAACGCACTGTACTCGGGCAACAGACTTTCCATGCAATTGAACACCGCCTCATACAGCGCGACGTCGATCACCTGACCTTCGCCGGTCTTGGCGCGGTGTTGCAGCGCCACCAAAATACCAATCACGCCATGCAGCGCGGCCAGCGTGTCGCCGATGCTGACACCCACGCGCACCGGCACGTGGCCGGGCTCAGCCGTCAAGTGGCGCAGGCCGCCCATGGCCTCGGCCACGACACCAAAACCAGGGCGGTCACGGTAGGGGCCGGTTTGGCCATAGCCGCTGATGCGCAGCATGATCAGGCCGGGGTTGAGCTGGTGCAACTCGTCAGGGCCGAGGCCCCAAGCCTCCATCGCACCCGGCCGAAAATTCTCGATCACCACATCACATTCAGCCGCCAGGGAGCGAACAATGTCTTGCGCCTCAGGCTGCCGCAAATCAAGCGCGACCGAGCGTTTGTTGCGCGACTGCACCTGCCACCAGACGGAGGTGCCGTCTTTCAGCAAGCGCCATTTGCGCAGCGGATCGCCAGCGCCAAGGGTTTCAATCTTGACGACGTCGGCACCAAAATCCGCCAGTGTCTTGGCGGCAAAAGGGCCGGCGATCAACTGGCCGAGTTCGAGGACTTTGAGGCCGCCCAGGGCAGCGGTGCCGGGGACGTTGGGTGATGAATGGATGGACATTTGAGGAGTGTGCCCCGTGTCGACCAGCGCTGTCTATTGCTTCTTGAGGCGCGGAGCTTTCGCTTTTGGCGAAGCCTTGAAGCGCGCAGGCCCGACGTCGGCCAGAAAACCAACGAAGTCCAAAATCCCCGGATCCGCTTCGCCCGCTCGTGTCGCGACCATCATGCGGCGACGCGCCCAAGCATCGGCGAGAGGCCGGCTGACGAGCTTCATGGACTGCATGATCGGCAAGGCCGCCGCTTTGGGCAAGATGGCAATGCCCAGACCCGAGGCGACCAAATGACAAACCGCGTCAAAGCTGCGCACCTGCATGCGCAGCTTCAAGGGCACGCCGGCGGCTTGAGCCGTTTGCTGCTGCCGCGTCAACATGGCCGCACCGGTGTTCAGGCCAATGTAGTCTTCCGCCAAGGTGTCCACAAAGCAGATCGGGCTGCGCGCCGACGCCAAACGATGCCGCGCGGGCAGCACCAGCACCAACTCATCATGTGCAAAAAGCTGCATGTCGAGGCCCTCGGCATCCGGGCCATCCACCCAAATACCAACGTCCGCCCGGCCGTCTCGCAGCGATGCAACCACCACCTCCGACACCTGTTCCTCTAGGTCAATGCGCACTTGCGGCTTGTCGGCGCTGTAGGTGGCGAGCAGCGGCGGCAAAAACTGACTGATGGCAGCGGTGCTGGCCCACAGGCGAATATGCCGCGCCACGCCTTGCTGCAAGTCAGAAAGTTCAGCACCCAACAAGCCCATTTGCTGGAGCAAGACGAGTCCGTGTTTGGCAAATATTTTGCCGGCGGGTGTGGCTGTCAAGCCGCGCGCATGGCGCTCAAACAAAGGCCCGCCCAGCGCAGTTTCGAGGTCACGAATGCGCCGGCTCGCTGCGGCCAAAGCCAAATGCGAGTCGCGCGCCGCCGCAGTCAGGCTGCCGGAGCGCGCGCAGGCCACCGCCAGTTGGATCGACACCATGTCGAAGCGGGCTAAGTTGTAGGGATGGGTTGTCACAGAATTTTGGTTTTGGGCATTATCCCAGCGGTCAGCCCGGTTTTTACCGGAACTGCCCTGATACGATCAGCGCCACCGATATGACCCTTACTGACTCCCCAAAATCTACATGCTAAGACGCCAACTCATGGCCGCAGCGGGTTGCTGTGCACTGGCACCCAGACTGTCGCGTAGCGCCAGCTTTCCATCCAAGCCGATCAAAGTCATCGTTCCTTTTCCTGCCGGTGGCGGAACCGATGTTCTGGCCAGAGCGATAGGCCAACGAATGAGCACCTTGCTTGGCCAACCGGTGATAGTGGACAACAAACCAGGGGCCAACGGCGTCATTGGGGCAGATGCGATTGCCAAGTCTGAAGCAGATGGGCACAACCTGCTGCTGACCATTGCATCCCACGCCATCGCACCGGCCATCTACAAAAAATTACCCTACAACACGGATTTAGATTTCGTTTGCGTCTCGCTGATTGCCAAATACCCCTACCTCCTCACGGTGCCGGCGAGTTTGCCTGTCAACACGCTTCAGGAATTCATCGCCTACGTCAAAGCGAACCCGGGGAAATTGAGCTACGCATCGTCCGGCACTGGAAGCGGTCCTCACTTGGGCATGGAACTGCTCAACACCCTGACAGGCATGGATTTGATGCACGTACCCTACAAAGGCGCGGCGCCCGCCAACAACGACCTCGCCGGTGGCCAAGTGCACGCCATGCTCAACAACCTGCTCGCGGCAGCACCAATGATTCGGTCCAACAGAATCAAAGTACTGGCGGTCACAAGTGCCCACCGATCCAAAGCGTTGCCAGCAGTGCCCTCGGTGTCCGAGTCGGGATATCCGAACTACGAGGTGGAAGGTTGGTATGGTCTGTTCGCTCCTGCCAAAACCCCTGACACTGTCGTAGCCCTGCTGGCAGACTCAGTTGCCAAAGCGCTCAAAGTTCCTGAGGTCTTGACCAGGTTAAGTGGCGACGGTGCTATTCCCGTCGGCAACAGTCCCAAAGAGTTCTTTGATTTTTTCAGAGCCGAAAAAGTCAAATGGGCCGTCGTAGCCCGCAAAGCAAACGTCACGATTGATTGAGATGCCCTATTTTTCAAACGCACACGGATTGCGAATCCATTACCAGATTGACGACTTCACTGACCCATGGCTTGATCGACCGTATTTGATTCTCCAGCACGGCAACGGCCGCAGCGGAGATTTTTGGTACCGCTGGATTCCCACGCTGGCGACACACTTCAAAGTCATCCGGCCGGACATGCGTGGGGTTGGCCGATCAGATGCGGTGACCGATGTGCACGGCCAGATCTCGCTGAATGCGTGTGTCGAAGATTTAGTTGGCCTGATCGACAGCCTGACGGATCAGCCGGTGTATGTCTGCGGAGAGTCCATGGGCGGCATATTGGGAATCCTCTTAACGGCCATGTACCCAGAGAAGGTTCGTGCGTTAGCGTTGGTGGCAACACCGGCGTTCATCAACGAGACCATGAAATCACGCTACGCGCTGGGGTATTCGTCTAGGTTAGAGGCGATGCGGGGCATGGGGATCGAGAAATGGGTGCGAGAGACGAGCGTGTTGACGAGATTTCCACCGGACTGCGACCCAGCCCTGATTGATTGGTATGTCAAAGAATTCGCCAAAGGCGTGTCCGAGGTGCTAGTCCGATATGCAGAGCTGGTGAGTTCAGCCAGCGCTGTTGACTACCTGCCAAAAATCAAATGTCCGACCTTGGCACTGTTCCCAAAGAATGGGCAAATCACGGATGACGCGCAGGTCAATCTGTTTCGGCAACACCTAGACAAGGTTGACGTGCGCTATATCGACAGTGAGTTTCACATGATCCACCTGACACATGCGCTTGAATGTGCAGAAGCCGTTCAAAAATTCTTAGGGCAAGCTGAGCTGGCAGCCTGAGCGCCCACAAGAGACCCGATGTCCAGCGTTATCAGTTCTTCAGACCCGACCCCGATCCACTTGGATCACGTGCGTCTGCTGCGCGGCACAACGACTGTCTTTGGCGACTTGACGCTGCGGCTGAGTGAGTCACGCATCGGCTTGATTGGCGACAACGGCGCAGGCAAAAGCAGCCTCTTCAGGCTGATTTGTGGTCTGGACAAACCGCAGTCCGGTAGCGTTTCTGTGTGGGGCATCGACGCCCAGAGCCAACCTTCTGAGCGCGTTGGACTGGTCGGCCTGATGTTCCAAAATCCAGACGATCAGATCATCTTCCCAACCGTTGAGGAAGAACTCGCTTTGAGCCTCAGCCCGAATGGGTTGTCCCGCAAAGTCAACTGCCAGCAAGCCCGTGAGGTACTGACAGCCCGTGGCTTGGGGCATTGGGCGGAGCGGGCTATTGGTAGCTTGAGTCAAGGCCAACGCCAGCATGTGTGCTGGCTCGCGCTGATGATCGCGTCACCCCGCTCCGTGCTGCTGGACGAGCCATTTTCAAGCCTCGATTTGCCGGGGCGCGCGATGCTCGACATGGAGATTGCGAAGGCCGACCAGCAAGTCATTGTGTCCACGCATTTGCTTGACCATGTGCGGGGGTTTGAGCGGGTGATTTGGCTTGACAAAGGGCAGGTGCGCGCCGATGGCAGCGGCGCAAGCGTTTGCGCCGCTTACGAAGCCGATGTGGCCGCACGATGCCAGACACAGCACTTGAACATCGACTGAAGTTATTCGCATGGGAAGTTTTTACAGCGACCACCGCACTTGGCTGCATGCGGTTGCAGCCCCACTCAAGCTGTTGCTGTTGGCCGTTGTCGGCACGGCTCTTTACGTTTTCAACAGTCCCGTGGTGTTGCTCGCTTGTGCATCGCTGTGTCTGCTGCTGTTTGCATCACTCGGAAGGGCCACCCTGCCAGCACGAAAACTGCTGATCATGGTGGTTGCGGCCGGGCTGCTGATCACCGCTTTTCATGCCTACCTACAGCAACCCTTGGTGGGCGTGATCAGCGCGCTGCGTTTGCTGAGTGCCTCGCTGCTCGGCATTGCGCTGATGCTGACGACCCGCGCCAACGACTTGCTAGACGTTCTTGAAAGCCTGCTCTCGCCCCTCAACCGTTTTGGCATCCACTCAAATGCGTTAGCCTTGCAGGTCGCGTTGATGCTTCGCTTCACCGAACATTTTTTTATTCAGTGGAAACGCCTTGACGATGCGCACCGGGTGCGGACCGGCAAAGCGGGCGGCTTTAAACTGTTGGCACCCCTGACCATCCGCATGCTGACCTCGGCACAGCGAGTCGCCGATGCGCTTGAATTGCGGCTTCCACCCTGAATTTCCAGACCGACTTAAACCTTTCAATATGACCTCCTCTCGCTCCAGCGGACTCGCTTACGTCTCACTCTTCGCCGCTCTGGTGGCCGTCTTCGGCTTGATCCCCAAAATTGACTTGCCTTTGGGCGTGCCCATCACACTGCAAACATTGGGCGTCATGTTGGCCGGTTGCATGCTCGGCCCCAAAAAAGCGCTGCAAGCACTGCTGCTGTTCTTACTCGCCGTTGCGGTGGGTTTGCCACTGCTGTCGGGCGGCCGCGGCGGCTTGGGCGTGTTCGTCGCGCCGTCCAGTGGCTACCTGATTGGCTTCCCCATTGGCGCTTTAGCCACGGGTCTGCTGATGGCCTATTTACCCGTCAACTCGCCACGCCGTGCAGCGGTCAGCGCCTTTGTCGCCTCGGCTGTAGGTGGTGTCCTCGCGATCCACGTCTGCGGTGTGATCGGCTTGGTGACGCTGGCCAAGCTGAGTTGGACGCAAGCATTTTGGGGCACCTTGGTCTTTGTGCCGGGCGACTTGATCAAGTGCGTCTTGTGCGCCATCGTGGTTCACTCGGTGGCTCGCGGCCTGCCGGATTGGCGCTTTGGTGGCCGATCGTTTCAATAACTCAGATGCGCTGACTGACTTGGTCCACGCGCCACTGGCGCACTGGGCCAGCGTGCGCGGTGATGCCGTGGCCATCAGCGACGGTAACCGCAGCCTGACGTTTGCCGAGCTGAACGCGGCGGTGCGCCAACAGGCGGCGGCTCTGACTCAGGCGCAAGCACCAGCGACGGTTTTGGTCGACGACAGCGCGACATCCATCCATCAGTTGATTGAATTTTTAGCAGTTATCAGCAGTGGTCGTTGTGCGGCCATGGCGGATCTGGATTGGCCTGCCGCCGTGCGCGAGACAATGCGCGAGCAGATCAGCCGACTGCCAGCTACGCTTTCTACGCTGCCTGAGCTTCAATCTACATCGCCTTTTTATATCGGCTTCACCTCCGGCAGCACGGGTTTGCCCAAAGGCTTCAGGCGCCACCACCGCTCTTGGACCGAGAGTTTTCGGATCTGCGTCGAGACCTTTGGACCCGATGCAGCCAGTGGCATCTTATCGCCCGGCCGCAGTTCGCACTCCTTGTTTTTGTTCGGCATGTTGCTTGGCCTTTGGACCGGCGCCGGCGTGGTGATTCAAGAACAATTTTCTGTGTCACGCGCCTTGGACACCTTGCGACAAGGCCGGACGCCGAGCCTGATCGCCGTGCCGAGCCAATTGATCTTGATGATCGAATCAGCGGCGCGGCAGGCCATCGCCCCGATTGAAGCGACTCGATTGATCATGATCAGCGGCGCACGCTGGGCGCGACATCGAACCGCCGAGCTGCAAGCGCTGTTTCCCCGCGCCCGCATCATCGAGTTTTACGGTGCCTCAGAAACCAGCTTTATCGCCTGGATGGAGGCCGACGTGAGCGCACCGCTGGAGGTCGTTGGCCGGCCTTTTGGGAATGTTGCGATAGACATCCGGGACGCCGAAGCGCCCGGCAGTCCGGGCTTGATCTTTGTCCGCAGCCCCATGCTCTTCATGGACTACCTAGCCACAAAAACAGACGTGATGGCAGACGCCACGGCGGCCATCCGC
>Ga0208916_10001214_pt1 | contig 11278 bp, 13 predicted proteins | sample DEB19_08_DNA_5_FD_184523 | JGI IMG/M metagenome (GOLD analysis project Ga0208916, IMG submission 184523) | Aqueous microbial communities from the Delaware River and Bay under freshwater to marine salinity gradient to study organic matter... | ecosystem: Environmental > Aquatic > Marine >... | reverse complement strand
GGTTGGCATCGTTGTGGGTGGTTGAGGCACCGTTGCAGGTGGTGGTGGCATCGTTGCTGGTGGTGGGGGTAGCCAAATTGTTTGAGGTGTCGAAGTAGTCGATGGGTTTGTAGCAGGAACAGTTGTTGGTGCGACAGTCGTAGAAGTTGTTGTGGATTCCCATGTTGTTGTTGTCTCCTGGATAGTTGTGTCAGGGATAGTTGTGTCTGGTGTTTGCTGGTAGTCGGTGGTGAACGCTTCATCGGGAACCATTGCCCAGCCTTGATTGTCAATGTTCCAAGCAAGCATGAGACACGTCCCACCAAACGCTTCATACATCCAAAGGTCGAGTGGTTGACTGCCTGCAACAATGTCTATCTGTCCCGATTCGGTGGCCGAGCAACCCTGATCGTTCCAACTGCCCCACTCATTGCCGTCAATGTTGATGCTGCCACCATCATCAGAAGCCAACCAAAACTCAATCGTGTTGTGTTCAGGGATAGTGATGAATCCAGTCATGTGAACCATGAACAGATCGTTCGTGCAATCTAGATACGGCTCACCGTCATAGCTTCGATTGATGTTGTTCTCAACCTCAGAACCACAGACTGGATACTCGGATGTTGATTGGATTGGAGGTACCGATTCAATCGTGTAGTAGGTCGTGTTCAATCCTGGTGACGGTTCAGCTGACGCTGATGGAATGAAACTAAAGATCGAGGCTAGAAGCGCAGGAGCGACAATCAGCCAACGACTTCGACCCAAGCGAGAGATGCTTCGTTCCATACATACATCTTCTCATCATCAACGGGCATTGGTGTGGGGGCTTGCCAATCATTGTTGGCATCTAACGTCCAAGATGGGTACGGCTGTGGTGCAACGAACTGATCTTTGGTTTGGTCGTACTTGTATCCGATGAATGCAAACTGTTTGCGCATGTTGTGGTTGTAACTTGTGCGTTTGCAAACCTGTCCTCGGAAGTTGCCGTACCAAGTTTCAGTGTCCAATCCGTCTATCAGTTCCGTTTCGTCTTTGCCTGTGATGACTTCGGTGACGATGTTCTGTTCGTCTAAGAATGCGTAGTGTGCCATCAGAAGGTCACGCTTCCTGTTCCAGCTGTGAATTCGTATATTCGGAACCCACCACTGGTTGTAGTTGATGATGTCAAACCGCCACCAATAGAAGTGAGTGCTGGCATGCTGTCAGGGTAACGAATGATCACAATCCCTGACCCACCTGCTAATCCTGTGGTGTAGCCACCGAAGTTTGAACCTCCACCTCCACCACCGCCACCTGTATTCACTGTGCCTGCCGAGTTTGCAACTCCGTCTGCTCCACCATTTCCACCACCAGATGTTCCAAGACCACGAGATGCCGAAGTGGTTTGGTCGCCTCCTCCGCCACCGCCACCGGCACGTCCGACGCTCGAACCAGATATAGACGAACTGATACCAGAGCCACCGTTGCCACCATACAATTTGAAACCAGAGTTTAGACTTCCGTTTGCGCCGACCGAGCCTGCACCACCGCCACCCCCACCCCCGCCACCAGATGGTGTACCACCTGCATATCCGTATGTTCCTGATGTTCCACCGTTGCCAGGTGAACCAGCACCAGTAGAACCAGCAGTTGATGTGATTGTGCTGAACACCGAACTGTTAGCAGCAGCACCAACAGTTACTGTCACAACTGCACCAGGCAAAATAGACAGAATGGAATCAAGAGGTTGTCCACCACCATTTGATTCACCAGTAACGGATGATCGGTATCCACCTGAGCCACCGCCACCAGCAAGGGTATTTCCTCCCGTTCCTCCACCTGCAATAACTAGATACTCAACAACGAATGGATTGACTACGCTTACGCCTGCAAGGAGTTGCATGGCTTATGCCACCAAGTTGCCGAATACCAAGAACGTGTTCGCAGCTGTGCAAAGAATTGTTGCTACTGCGTACTGTCCGTTCGTCTTCAACTTTGCACCATTCGAGTTGAGTGTCACGCTTGCACCACTGATCGTGACCACACCTGATCCACCTGTGCCTTGCATGATGTTGATCTGATCACCAACAGCAAAGACTGAGGGTGGAATTGTGAGCGCGATTGCTGCTGCGTTGCTGAGGGTGACAAGTTTGCCAACATCGCTTGCAACGGCTGTGTAGGTTGTGCCAGTTTGCGCATTGATTGCAACAACGGCTGTGGCAAGTATTGATGCGTTAGCTGCTGTGAATACATCGCCTGAAGTGAAGGTTGGTCTGACTGCCATAATGCTCCTATTGTAGTGCGTAGTCGGTGTCGTCAAGGGCTGACGTGTTCAAGATAAACGGTATCACGAGTTGGACTTGACCCAACCCGATAGTGACAGTGTGACGTGACGGGTTAATGCTGTGCCGTATGGATTCGACAACCACGTTCTGTGTCACCGTTGCCGGTGTGCCAACCGAGAATATCTTAGACACCGACAAGATGTCACCAATCTCTAAGCCTGCCATCGTTTGCTGTTGTGCTGTAGTCAACGCACCCAACAACACATCCATCTCCGAGAACCGAACCACAGGTTCCTGGAACCGTGTCAACAACGACAACGCCAACGCAGACCCAGCAGCATCAGAAGCCAACGGAACCCCAGTCAAACTCAACGCCTTAATCCCATACTCAGTTTGAGAAGCCGTACCATTCGCAACACTCGAAGCCGTACCACCATCAATCTGAACTGCCACCCTATTCACCACAGTCTCAGCCCCATACACATTCGACAAAGACTGAATCGGCAACCCAGCCGTACCACCAAACGAAGCCACAGCCGTACCAAACGACACAGCAATCCGAGCATCAAACTGCACAGCCCCAGAACGATCAACAAACAAACGCCCACCCTCAGCCGTCGCCACATCCTGCAACGCAGTCAACACATTCGTCGCATCCTCATACGCAACCGTTCCACACGTCGCCAACCCTGTCTCAATGCTCCGAAGCGCAGTCGAGAACGACACCTCTGGTCGATCCAAGATCGCTGACACACGGGCAGAGGTCAACTGTGATGAAGGGGTGAACGCAGTCAGCACGGTTTGACCAAGTTGACCGAGCGCATCAGTAGCCACAATCGTTGCTGTTGACAGGTTCGGTTCCGCATAATCAAGGTTCAAGTCATACACATATCCTGTGAACATCGCAGTCGTACCTGCCGTCCCCCCGTACACCTGGAACTGGCGACGTGGAGCAATACCAACAGTGCCACCCGAATACCACTCTGACGCTGTGTTCAACGGATCGAAGTATCGAGCAGCTGCACGATCATCAGCTGAGATGGTACAACTGGACGACGGGAATGTATCAAGTTGAGTTGCACGGCCACGATTGATATTGATATTCGTCACATACTCTGTGATGTCCACAAACGATGTTGAACCATTCAATACATCAGTCCCATTCAAAGTGCTGGAATCCAACACAAACGCATCAGCCAAGAAGCCAACATCCAACAACACCTTGTAAGTAGAACCCCACTTAGTTGTCTTAGCCATTAGAAGCCAATTCCACGAAGGGCATTACCACCATTCTTACGAGCAAACTCAGTGAATAAATCACTCAATTCAAGTGCAAGAGTGTCTTTATCGGTAATCATTCCAGCAGTCACATTGACAGTAATTGGAGTGCCATTAGGGTTGTATCCAGTGGAATTACCGGTGACAGTTTCAGGAATAACATCAGCAACACCTGCCATCGGATTATTTGCAACAACCACTGGATACTTGGCTGCAACTTCACCTGCAAGCCTGATCGCCTCACGATACTTATCTAACGCCTCAGCCTCACGCTCAATCGCCTCAGCCACAGCATCTACAGCATCAGCCTGCTTCTCCTTTGCATCAGTTAATTCTTTAGATAAAGTTTTGTAAATCTCCGAACCGATAGAAACACCAAACACAGCATCATTCAACAAACCTGTTGCCTTAGTCAAACCATCAGTTGCTTCAGTCTGCGAATCAATCGCATCAGCACTTGACAACTTTGCTTCAGCCAACGCAATCTCAGCCTCACGAATCGCCTGTGGTGTTGACGCAGGATCAGCACGAACCTTCTTCAATTCAGCTTCAGCATCAGCAACAGCAAACAACGAACCTTCCACGTTGTAACCAGCCCGTTCAAGATCACGTTGAGCAACAGCTAACTCATGAGCAGCCTTCTTTGCTTCTGGCGAATCAGCACCATACCCAGCCACAGCAGCGTCCAACGCAGTCTGAGCATTAAGCAAATTAGTGTTTGCTTCAGTCAAAGATTCACCAGCTTTGATCGAAGCCTTCTGCGCATTAGTAAATGCTTTATGAGCAGAATGAGACGACTTCAACGCATCGGTATATTCCTTCAACTTGGTCACTGCATCCTTCAACTTCTTAGATGCCCCACCAGTAGCAGTATCCAGTTTCGTTGTCTCAGTAGTCACAGCCTTCACAGCCGGAGTCACAATCTTTGTTGTCGCAACAACATCACCAAATCGAGCATTGATCTTACCCAAGTCAATAGCAGTCGCCGTTACCTGGCTACCAAGTCCCTTTGTGGAAACAGTAATCTTGTCAATGTTTGGGATCAACGGAATCTTGTTGAACACATCAATCAAAGTATTGACAACAGCCACTGCCACATCTGCCAACGCAGTTTTCATATCATCAAACTTGCTCACAAACCATTTGACTGCACTGACAGCAATGTTTGCTAAACCCTGCACAAATCCAACAAACAAGTCAGGTAACGCTGCGACCAACGCCACCACAGCCCCACCCAAACCAGCAATCAACTGACCACCAATCGTGGCAGCCCACTTCACAAGAGAACCAGCAAGACGCAAACCCATACCTAGCAACGCTGGAATGCCTTCAGACATAACCCATGCACCGATTGTTGCAAGCATGTCAACAAGTTGTGCAGGTAACTGACGTGCAGCTTTACCAACAAAACTTGCAAGCGTGTCACCTAAAGATTGAACTGCTTCAAGCAACTGTGGCAATCCTTTTGTGTATATCCATTTGTATCCAGCCATCAAGAACTTTGTAAGACTGTCAATGAACATTGGTATTCGAGGCTCAACCCAACCAGTCAAAGAAGTAGCAAGGTTATTGATACCGGCATACAACATTGGAAGACCAGTAGAACCGATCCATTCAACTGCCTGTGTGATCATCTCACCTAGGGCATCAAGAACTTTTGGTGCTGCTTCTTTGAACCTTGTTGCGATGAAATCAAACCCACCAGCCAAACCACCTTCTTGTAAGGCTGTACCAAAATCACGGAAGGCTGGCAACATTGTTTCATTTATGAATGACACAGCACCCAAGAAGGCAGGAATCAATGCAGAGCCAATCTGAGCAACCACATCTGATAACTGTGCCTTCAAGATTCTTTGCTGGTTAGCAAGCCCACCACTGGTGCGTTCAAAGTCTCCTTGAGCCAAGGTTGAGTCTTTGAGAATAAGAGCATACGATGCTTGAGTTTTGGCTAGAACACTTAGATTGCCTGTTCCTGAATACAGCCCCATGTTGCGAGCTTCTTCTTTCAATCGAACATCATTGATAGCAATACCATATTTTTTCAATGGTTCTGTTTCACCTGATAAACCAGATCGCAATGCAAGAATCGCATCATCAACTGTTGTGTTATTGAATGAAGCCAAGTCAGCAGCCAACGTGACAAGCGTTGTACTCATTGTTGATGCTTTGTCTTGACCTACACCGAATGCTTGAAATAGGTTGCCGTAAGTGCCAGTTGCTTCAAGAGCTGCTTGCCTGGTGATACCGATAGAAGTGGCCGTTGTCTTAGCAAAGTCTTGAACACTTTTGGCAGAGTCACCAAATACAACATCAACTTTTGATTGTGATTCAGCCAAGTTTGATGCAGATTGAACTGCTTTATATGCAGCTGCGCTGACTGCTGTGAAGGCAACCGTTGCTGTGGCAGCCATCTGCTTAAACGACGGCATCAGGTCTTTAATCTTGGAACCGACACCAGTGTTGATGTCGTTACCGAGTTTGCCTAAATCACTGCCAACTTGTTTAATACCTTTGGTGGCACCGAATATATCGGAAATGAACTTGACAACGAATGTGCGTTCACCAGCCATGCAACAATTCTAGATGACATCCTGACCAGCCAAGCGCACAGCTTCGTGGTACTCAGCAACCATCACACTGAAATCATTAGACATTGCCTTCCATACTGCTTGACCTTGAAGATGCGCATAACGTGTTGAAGGTTTGCCAGCATCCCACCAAGCATCATCCATCTCAACATGAACAACACGCTTGCGTCGAGGCTGAGCAGATTGACGTGATGATGATGGTGTTGGGTTCGGTGCAGGTTCATATATGAAGTCGGTGTCAATGAATGTTCCTGATTGTTCATGAAACTCCCAAGGTTGATCTGGTGCATGTTGTGGAAGATAGAAGATACGAGCAGGGTCTTTGGTTGCAGGATCGCCTTGCAGGTTGAGGCGTTCATGCAGTTCAGCCCATATCGCTCGCCACAATCCTGCTGGTACACGCTCAGCGAGTGGCAGAACCAAGTGATAGTGAGGGTCATCTAGTCGATGCGAATATGTGGAATAAGCAAGATACTCAAACCCATCAAGGTTGGCATTCGCAAACGACTCACCGTCCATGTCAACAACCAATGCTTCAATGAACCGAACAGCAGTGTTGCCTCTAGTCCTGCCTTGGTAGTACTCAACAGGCGACCACAATGCACCATCAGATTTGTTGACATTCTCCTCATGATGCATCAAACGCTCTTTGAGGTCATCCCAATTAGAGGCAAACGGCTTCGGTTGAATAGATTTGACCGAATCAAAATAGACAACCATGAACACCTCCCTTCCTACAGGTTAGCGAAATTACAGGCAAAGTCAACTATTCAGATTTACCAGTACCTGGATCAGCCAAAACATTGAGAACCTTTTGGATTGCAGCCAAATACTCTGTAGCTATATTGGCTTTGTTCTTACGCACAGCAGGCCAAAAGAAGTAACCAGAACGCCCACGATGGCGAAGAAACTGTGTAGTCCTACCCCCACCCTTACGAGGCATCTCAGTGCCGGAACGTGACTTAGCACCAGCCACAGTCAAATTGCTTGACCCATGTGATCCTCCACCAAACTCGGCACCAAAGAACACATCGCCTCTAGTGACTTTACGTTTCACTCTTCGATGGGATTTGATGTTGTAGGAGGAACTGAACTTCCTTGACTTTGATTGAAACGCTGAGTTCTCCGCAAGTCTGATAGTTGGAATACGGTCACGGCTTGCCTTCATACCCTTCATAACTTCCAATGCTTGGCGATTACGAGTCACTGAAGCAGCTTCAAAGGTGGCTGCTACAACCAACAATTGAGCAACACTTTGCCCAGCGAGTCGTGCCTGCTTATCAAACTCAGGATAGGTCTTGGATTGTTCACGGAGGTATTCCATGATGCCATCAATCTTTACAGGTTTTGTGAAATCATCACGACTTGAGAATGTTCCTGCTCGACTTAAACCTGCCATGCAACCGATACTACTTGCCTAAGTGTATGGCTCTCCATCGAAGGTATGCCAACATGGTGAACAGCATTCTTGGTTCTTCTGCCAGCAACACTGATGGTGCAATTCCTGTCTCGCAAGCGAGATATGAAATTACCCAGTGGGCTGACTTATCTCCAAAGGGACGATCACTGCGTCTGCGCTATCTCCCACTTCGAGTGCTTCAATCTCATCGCACCATGATTCAAAGTCCAACCCAGTTTTCTTCAATCGTTTCTCTGCATGCCATCCAAGGTATGCAAGATCGGTCAATGTGAGTTCTGCTTCAAACTTGGCAACACTGCGATTGTATTTATTCTCAAACGCAATGAAGTCTGGGAACGCAGCAATGATGGTGCGTTGTTTGTTATCTAATGCACTAGTCAAACTGAGTGCTATTTTCATTCTCTACCTCCGCAGGTAAGGGATTATGTTTATTAAAAAACTATGCGCCAGTACCCGTCTTGGTGATTGCACCAGAGATTGGATACGTGATTGACACTGTTGCCAAGTCGCCGATGGCACCATTCACAGGTGTCCACGAAGTTGGCAGAACACTGAATGCGTAGCTTGGATTGCTTGACGAAGCAGCAGCAGTACCGTTTGGCTTCACTGTCATAGCAACAGCAGTACCAGCAGTGAACGCATCCCAGAACAACTTCTCAATCGTTGGGTAATCCTGTTGCAGTTCAAGCGTTACTGAGTTATCAATCATGCCCTGAATACGAGTCACAGAAGAGGAACCCATTGCCGAGGTAACAACTTCAGCAGCTGTCGTTGACAATGTAATGCTTGTGACGTAACTGCTGATGTCGGTTGCAGCAGTACCGAAGGTCACTGCCACGTTTGTAAGAACTTGCTTTGCCATGATTCTGCTCCTGCCTTATCGGCTATCGAGTTGGGGTTCTGCTCGGCTGAGCCGATTGCATAACACTACACGCCACAACTAACTGTTGGCAAGGGGTCAGGCGTACACCGTCACAACGAAGTCAATCGCCAAATAGGTTGCATCATTCGCCTCAAGAGTAGAGATGTTATTAGCAGACTCAACAATCAAATCCTGCACCACACCACCCAAGGTTCGATCTGACTCAATCGCCTGACGAATTGAAGTAGCACCCTTATACGACAGATAGCCATCCAACAACGATTGCGCAGTGCGCTCAGCAGCACGACCCACCACAACACTGACCGTGAACTTATGCGTAATCAAACCCCCACCCATAGCCCCGTTGTACTGAATCGAATCCAGCAACGGCCAAGCAAATGGGGTGTTCACATTGTCAGGCTGGTAGGCGTAAGCCCTAAGCCCTGACACAGTTGACAGGTTCGCAGCCAAACCAGCTTTGATTTGGGAGACGGTAGTTGCTGAACTCATGCGAACAGACGCATGCGCCGGTAAGGCTCGACAAGTTGTGCCACATCAGGGTCAAGCGCACGGCTCACCCTGATCGCACCCATGTCACCGAAACCTGCGACACCCAACGGACTGTCGTATCGTTTGAACAATCTTGAAGCCTGAATGATCGTTGCCTGTGTGACAGGTTCAGGTATTGACGGCCAACCAAAGTTTGCTGTCACCTGAACCAACGCTTGCTCACCATAGTTGGCATTCACAGTTGGAAACAGATAATCGCCAACAGCACGAATCTTGTCATACGACCATGTGAGTCCGTCAAGGTTTCCGTTCAACGGCTCCAACTGATAATCGGTCACAGACCAAGTGACATCAAATCCGTTACCTGGAAACGATGAAGTTTTGAGCGTGATTGCTGTTCCAGAGATGTCATCAATGTTGCAATAGAATTCGTTCTCTGCTTGGAACACGCGAGCAGTGGCAGAGCCAACAGCCCAGAACTTGCGGTTGCAGTAACCATCAATGAGACGTGATGCAGCACCGGCACAGTTGTCAATCAGTTCGTCATCAATCGTGTCAGCTGTGCCGATACGGAGTGCAGCCTTAATTTGATTGCGTGTCGAGTAGCCGTTGGTGATTGCCATAGAACCTCAATCCTACTTCACCGCAATAGGAGGGAACTCTTGACCGCGAACAACATCTCCAGCAGCCAACATCGATTGCATCAACGCAACATCAGCCTGACCCTGCACATCACCTTTGATTGACAATGCTTCAGGATGACGAATATGCAGGAACCTTGTTTCCTTATCAAACCGAACCGAATACCCATGCTTGCGAACTTCCAACCACCAAACCCAATCAGCCCAACGAGTACGACGGAACGGAACAGCAGAAGCAACCTCACGACTGAAGATCATCGAACCACTCATCGGATTATTGCCACTATCAAGCATCCGCTCAAACCCAGCCTCATCAGCCTGGAACAAACCACCAGGACTTTGCTGACCGGTGATCGAAACAACATCAGTGTCCAACACCAAACCATCAGACCAGTTTGGAAGAATCAAATCGTCAATCCCAAACGCCCACACCCAGTCAGTTGACAACGCAGCGAACGCATCATTCCACGAATCCCAGAACAACTCCTTCGTAGAAACATTCTTGATAAAACTTGGAACATCCAAAGGAACCAAAGAAGCAACCACCACCTCATCAGGCTTGGTTGGCAACTGCTCGATCATGTCAACAAACTGCCCACCCCACTTCTCCCAATACTCCACCGAAGCACAAGCCGCCACACCGACACTCATCGTCTGTTCCTCCACGAATCGGGATGTAAGTTGTTGCGAATCCACCAAGGCCAATCAGAATCAAGTTCAACCTCGTTCATCACTTCACCATCAATGAACTTCCCCTCAGCGAAACAACCCTCAATCATTGTGCGCGTGTCACCCACGTTGTATTCCTGATGTGAGAACTCAGTCAACTTATTCACACACCAATCCACACCGCCCATCCAGCCCAAATGAAACCCACCAAACGCGACAGGCATATTGACACGATCAAATCTGCGCATCCAATCCAAAGAATCAGAAGCCTTCCCACGAGTGCCACCAATCATCGTGTAGTGCAACGGGCGTTCCCAATGGACACTGAAAGCAAAGTTCCGCATCATTGCTCGATGCCAACCCTGAGCAAAAGTATCCACCATCTGAGGATTCCAAATCTCATCCACATCAGACACAGTGATCACATCTTCATGATGACAACCAAGTCGATCAAACTCAATCAACAACTGGTCACGAGTTGCCTTCTCCACAGTCCAAGGATTGTGATGTCTTGGTGTATCGAAGTCCACCCAATGAATCAGATCAGCCCACCTGTTGAACCGTTCCCGATCTGCACGTTGGCGTGGCTTGCCGGTGAAAGTCTTGTCACCCTCAACAATCACCATGACATCAACAGTGTCAGCCAACTCCCACAAACGACACTCCAGAACATCAGCCTCACCGTTGTATAGAACACCATCAAAGACACGCATCAGTCCCAACCAAGTGTTCTTCTTCGACCCAAATCCCAAGCCCCTGCGTCAGGTATCCCTGACCGCCAACGCATATCATGCAGGTTGTTGTTGTCTGCGAAGCTGCGTTGATTCTTTTCGCCAAACGCAGGGTTCGCTTTAAGCGTTGACGAATTGTCATGCCCAACAACAGCATCTGAAACCATGACAGGGATGTTGGATGCCTTCGCACGTTGCTCATAATCGTTATCCTCAAAATAGGCTGGGACATAACATTCGGAGAACAAACCAATCTTGCTCACCACATCCTGACCCACCCAAACACAAGACCAGTTCTGTTCCGTTCTCACAACCATATTGTCTTCACAGTCAGCA
>Ga0208916_10001213_pt1 | contig 11281 bp, 14 predicted proteins | sample DEB19_08_DNA_5_FD_184523 | JGI IMG/M metagenome (GOLD analysis project Ga0208916, IMG submission 184523) | Aqueous microbial communities from the Delaware River and Bay under freshwater to marine salinity gradient to study organic matter... | ecosystem: Environmental > Aquatic > Marine >... | reverse complement strand
AACGACATGATCATGGCTGGTATGACGGAAAAAGAATTAATAAAAACGATTAAAGAAAATACCGTGTCTGGTCTGTCTGGCAAAATCAAATTCAATAACTGGAAAAAGATATGAGAAAAATAGATTTTGAATCAGAAAATATGATTTTAATTTTTTGTTTTCTCTTGATAGAATACGTAAAGGAAACAGATCCGAAATTGTTTGAAAAAGCTCATTCGTATGCCAAAGATCACACAGGAGTTGATGTAACAAATTTCGAAATTGACCTTGAAGACATAGATGACCTAGAGGACGTTGAAGAAGAGAACGAAGAAGATTTTGAGGATGAAGAAAATGAAGAAGACGAAGATTAATATTTTAGACCATGGACACGTTGAGTATGTAGAGCATATGGGAAGCGACTTGACTGTGGTCAATGCTGCTCGTGTATCTTTCAATAAAGAAAGTGACTGGTCGGTTGATGAAGACACTCTTGCCGATAAAGATATAAAACTAATTAATTATCTGGCAAAGCATCAGCACTGGACACCATTTGCACATCCTCAAATCACACTAAGAGTCAAGGCACCTATCTTTGTAAGAACACAATTGTTCAAGCACAAAGTGGGAATGGTGGAGAACGAGATGTCACGACGATATGTCACTGACACTCCAGAATTCTATACTCCTGTTTGGAGAAATGCTCCAATCAATGGTGCAAAGCAAGGAAGTTATGACTTTGTTGATCCAGCATTAGCTATTGAATTGGATCACATTAGTGAAGGTATAATTGAAAAGGCAATAGAAACTTACAAGTATTTGTTACAGAACGGAGTGGCACCAGAACAAGCACGTGCCATACTTCCACAAAGTACGTATACTGAATGGTGGTGGACTGGATCACTCTCTGCATTTGCTCGTATATTTAAACAACGTTCAGATGCTCACGCTCAATGGGAAGTTCAACAATACGCTTCTGCTATTGGAGAAATAATTGAACCATTGTTTACTAACTCTTGGAATGTTCTTACTAAATAATTTATAAATTAAAAGGAAACTTATCATGCATTTACCAACACAATTTCAACAATTCATTCACCTTTCTCGTTACAGCCGCTGGCTAGAAGAGGAGAATCGTCGTGAGACCTGGGAAGAAACTGTTAATCGTTACTTCCATTTCTTTGACGGTCATCTCAAGGAAAATACTAAATGTAAGTTGGACAAAGCAACAAGAGAAGAGTTACGCCAAGCAATTCTTAATCTAGAGATCATGCCTTCCATGCGCTCCCTGATGACTGCAGGAGAAGCACTAGAGCGAGACCATACAGCAGGATACAACTGTTCGTATGTGGCAGTTAATCGAGTACGAGCATTCGATGAAATTTTATATATTTTAATGTGTGGCACAGGAGTTGGATTCTCCGTAGAAAGGCAATACGTTGAAAAATTACCAACAATTGCAGAGCAGTTTACTGATTCGGACACTACAATTATTGTACAGGATTCAAAGGCTGGTTGGGCTAAGGCTTACAAGGAATTGGTGTCCTTACTTATTGGAGGTCAAGTTCCGAAATGGGATGTCTCTAAGGTACGGGCTCATGGGGCAAGGCTTAAAACTTTCGGAGGTAGAGCCAGTGGACCTCAACCATTGGTTGATCTCTTTAGGTTCACTGTGGATACTTTTAAACGTGCCGCTGGACGCAAACTCACAAGTATCGAATGCCATGATATTGTCTGTAAGGTTGCGGAGGTTGTGGTGGTGGGAGGAGTGCGTCGATCTGCTCTTATCAGTCTATCAAACCTCACCGATGAACGTATGCGTGATGCAAAAACTGGAGCATGGTGGGAAGCCAATCCACAACGGGCACTTGCGAATAATAGCGTAGTGTATAATGAACGACCAGAGATTGGTACCTTCATGGAGGAATGGGTTTCCCTGTACAAGAGCAAGAGCGGTGAGCGAGGTATTTTCAATCGTGCCGCTGCTCAGAAGCAGACAGAGGGATTGGGTGATCGTCGTGATGCCACCTACGAGTTTGGAACAAATCCGTGCAGTGAAATCATTCTTCGTGACCGACAATTCTGTAATCTTACAGAGGTGGTTGTTCGTGCAGACGACACCATTGAGTCGTTGACACGTAAGTGTCGTCTTGCCGCTATTCTTGGTACATGGCAAGCGTCCCTGACTCACTTCCCATACTTGTCTAGCGAATTTACAAAAAATTGTGAAGAAGAAGCCTTGTTGGGAGTGTCTCTTACAGGTATTTTAGATAATCATATTATGCGTGGCGAGTCTCAGGATGATATTGCCTCATTGCTCGTAGACCTTAAGAAGGTGGCAATAACAACAAATGTGGAATGGGCAAAGAAGTTAGGTATTAATGCAGCCGCTGCTATTACCTGCGTGAAGCCAAGCGGAACAGTGTCACAACTTGTTGACGCAGCCAGCGGTATTCATGCTCGTCACAACGAATATTATGTTCGTACTGTTCGTGCAGATCGCAAGGATCCTCTGTGCCAGATGATGACGGACAAGGGATTTCCTGCAGAGCCTGACGTAACCAAGCCTGATCATGTTATGGTGTTTTCATTCCCCATGAAAGCAGTAGGATCAGTGACACGCAATGATATGTCTGCTCTGGATCATCTAGAGTTGTGGTTGACGTATCAAAAGTATTGGTGTGAACACAAGCCGTCCATCACAGTAACAGTTCGTGAAGAAGAGTGGATGGAAGTTGGTGCTTGGGTGTATAAGCACTTTGACGAAGTTAGTGGTATTAGTTTCTTGCCACACAGCGACCATTCGTATCGTCAGGCACCATACCAAGACTGCACCAAGGAAGAATACGAAGCCCTATTGCTAAAGATTCCTACCGATGTGGACTGGTCAGAACTTAAGAACTATGAAAAGGTAGACACAACTACTGGTACACAAACGTTTGCGTGTACTGGCGATAAGTGTGAAGTGGTAGATTTAATTACCAGTTAATTTTATCGAACATACTTGCTACGATTTGTTCCAGTACCTCTAGGAGTTCCTGTTGTTGGAAGTACCTTTGGGGTAGCAGACAACAAACTAGTTATATGTCCTTGAGTTACAGCCTTTTCTTCGTCACTTCCTGGATGTACGCTCATTAGGGAATTATACGTCTTAGGTATTCCTAATTTAAAGCTACTTAATGCATCTAGAGTTGGGTGTGATTGTCTTCTGGTAGGATCATCTGCTCTTCCATTTTCTGCAGCATCTAATCTGTCCATTATAGGAAGAGCAATCTTCTGATAGACATCTACCACATGATTGTGTGATGCTTGATGCGCTTCGTCTGCATATAAATGACTTGCATTACCTATTTCACCAGTTGCAGGTTTAAATGCTACTGCCGTTGATGTTGCGGTAGGTTTCTGTCCAGCTCGAAGTACTCGTGGTTCACGAGGTTTTTGAGCGGCATCTGGAGTTGTTTTTTCCATATATCTTGCAAGCCAATCACTTGTTGTTTGTTTTGGAGCTGCAACACTAGGTGTCGCCATAGGTGTTGTAGCAGGTGTTGCCACTTGCATTTCTGTTGGAGTAACAGCACCATCTCTAGGTGCTGAATCTAAAGGATTTGAAGATACTGGTGATGTTACTTGCTTTGGGGTAACTAACTTTTTTCTACTAGGTACAGCTGCTCGTGCATCTGCTCCAGTAATAAGTTTTTTAGGTTCTTTTGGGGGAGTAGACTGAAATTCTCTATATTTACCTATATCAAAATTTCTATCTGTTTCTTCATTTTCGTATAATTTCTGTGCCAATACTTGGCGATAATATTCAGTAATTTCTTGTTGTTCGTTAACAGGATAAGCTATAAATGGAGTCCGTCTACGTGCCCCTACATCATCTGGTGGAGATTCGAATGTATCCGATTGTGTGGTAATTGAAGTAGTTGGTTTATTAGCTGATGTTTGTTGAGGCATACCAACATTTCTGCTCAAAATACCTGCAGCTAATATACCAGCACCAAGAAAGCCAGCTATTGCCTCTGGCCTAGTAAGATTATTTTTTAAATTTCTTAATCCTTGACCAAAGTTATAAGCTTTTGATGGAGTGCTAGCTGCTACTGGAGCAGCAACTGGAGCAGATGGCAAAGCAGGAACCAATTCAGTTTCTGCTTTAGAAACCATACCATCATTATTTAAATCACCATATTTTGTGGCAGCAGTAGAAATTGTTGAGCCGACAGGTTGTTGACGGTTAACAATATCACTTGCAGTTAGAACAGAGCTTAATCGCTTTGGATTTATTCTGATGCCAGGATTAATTATATCTGCCGAAGAACCAAAAGTTGGAGTTGGAATTGAGGAAATAGGAGAAGAAACTGATGCCTTTGGTTTTGCAAATACGGCATTTCCTTCTTTTTTAGTCATAGGATCAATATTTACTCTCTCACTAGTCGTTTCTGTCTTTGGTTTAGAAACTGCAGGTTTAGCTTTAGCTGAGGATTTAGACTTACCCTTAGTTGTAGGTTTAGGCTTACCTTTAGTTGCAGCAAGGGCAGATACTGGGGCAGGAGCAGGAACTCCACTAAATAAATTAGGTTCCTCAGGTGGCTTAGGAGTCAACTTCTTAGCCTTAGCCTCTAGCAATAAATCGTTACTTCTGGTATAAATCGCTCTGATCAAATCAATTTCACTGTTTACTGGTTTTTGCATAAAGGTTCCTTTTTTCTACTTTATTTAGGCTTTTTACACTTTACCTGTATACATACTAATGTATGAAATACCTCAGGCTTGCTGCAATAAGTTTCGCAGTAGTCTTCGTGGTGCTCCTCTTGAAGCACAAAGAAGCAAAGCCTGTACTACCTAAAATCAATCTTCCTAGTCCAGCAACCGTGATTGATGACTTTCTAGAGGTAGAAAGTTATCCAGGTTTCACAGTAGTAACTGACGACTGTGCAGATACCTATAAATGTGTTGGAGAAATCTTAGTCACCAATAGTCGCTTTATTGGTAGTGGAACATTGATTGCTCCCAAAGTAGTTGTTACTGCGGCACACGTAATTAAAGATTCTGAATTAGAATATTTTCGAACAAACAACCAGTGTTACAAGATTAGAAAATCTGTAATGCACCCAGATTATACAGAGGAAGGAAGTGGTAAAAATGATATCGGTTTACTTTTCTTAGAGGAAGCATGCCTAGAAACTCCTGCAGTCTTACAGACAGATCCCCAAGAACTGAAGCGAGGAGAATTATTAACAACAGTTGGATTCTCTCATAAAATTAAAAAAATTAGTAATGAACATACATTCTGGTATTACGGAACCATTGTGGAACAACCAACCTATATTCGTTTTCTTGCCTACAAAGGAAACATCTGGCTTGGTGATTCTGGTGGTGCAGTATTCGAAGACGGCGGCAAGCTGACAGGAGTGATATCTGCACTTATGATTATGGAATACTCTGTGGTGGATCAGATTGCCACACGAGTAGACCTGTACGTTCCTTGGATCAGACAGATGGAAAAGATCAATGAGTAGGGTTCAACGAGGTCTAGTTGCAGCCTGTAGCTTTCTAGTAGGAATTATTCTGGCTAGACTGTTTGGGTTTTAAGCCTAAATACCTATGTGATTATCGCAGGTATAGATTATTCCATGACGAGTCCAAGCATCTGTGTGTTCAACTCCACAGAGCCTTTCAAGTTTCAGAGATGTTCCTTCTATTTTCTGAGCGACGTAAAGAAAAATCAAAAATTATTCCTAACCAATATTCGTGGAGATCCGTTTGATGACTGGAACTCTGATTTTGCCCGATTTGAAAGCATATCAGACTGGGCACTACAGATGTGCATAGGATGCGACCAGATAGCCCTGGAAGGGTATGCATACGGCGCAAAGGGTAAAGTGTTTCATATTGCAGAGAATACTGGCGTTCTCAAATATCGTCTGCACCAGCTGAGTATTCCAGTAGAAGTGATTCCTCCGAGTGCCGTAAAGAAACAGGCTGCTGGCAAGGGCAACGCAAACAAAGAAGAGATGTATCAGGCATTTCTGATGGAGACTGGAATAGATCTTAAGGGAACTATTAGTCCAGATAAGAAAGATGTCGGAAACCCAGTTTCCGACATCGTTGATTCTTATTATATCTGTAAGAGTCTGTACACCAAACTCAATAGTTTGGGTTAATACGCATCCGAATCACCAGTTGAATATTTAGGAGCTTGTCCAGAAATATTCTTTGCGGTCATAGATGCCCAACTATCCGATGATACGTTTGCTGCTGCTGCTCCTTGCTTTGCTGTTGTTTGTCTTTCCTCAGGAACAACTGCGCCATCGTTATTTGCGTCATGAGGATGATGACCAATTTCTGAACCTAATCGGTTCTTCGAGGTTCCCGCTGCAGCCGCATCTGCATGTATGTCTGCTTCATCTGGAGTAACTTCTCTATTGGCATTTTGGTCTACTGGCTTAACAGCTTCTTGCATCGGCATGCGATTGCCATTCACCCAGAGTCCTGGGTTTTGTGCGTCTTGGCTCTTGGTTTGCATGCCCTGAAGATGTGTCAAGAACATAGATCTGTTTGTGTTTTCTTGCATTGGAGCAGACTTTGATTTAGGTTTATTTGCCTTTGATTTATTTCTATTATTCCATGCCTTCATCATATCATCAACCATTTTACCTCGTTCTTCAACACTAGCATTGGGAAAACCTTTTTTTACAGAATTTGTAAAAGTAATAAGAGGTAAACCTACAGGATGATTTATGTTTTCTTCTTGAAGAGGTTTCTTTTTCTGATCAGACAGCGATTTAGGTTTATTTGATCCAGGCGTATCTGCTCTTTTCTTTAGAGGTGTAGCCGTAGTTGCTGTTCGGCCACTTTCTGAGGTGTATGTGCCTCCAGGACTAGTTCCTGCTTTGCGTTTTGGTTCCCTAGTATAATTTATTTTTTCAGTGTTACCAAATCGGTTAAATAAATCTGTGGCTACTTTATCTCTTCTGGCTATTTCGTCTTTTGTCAATTCTTCTTGTACTAATTGATTCTTAGTATATAGATTGTGACCTGATAATTTTGAAGGAGGACCAACAAAATCTTCTTCTTCTTCGTGTTTACGTTCTGTGTAATCTACTGGTGTTTCATTTTCGTGATTAATACCCTTATCCTCATCGTCTCTTCGTTCCTGCCAACGACTCATATAGGCATCACCTAAAGCTTTACCAGTGTCTGGGTTGGTGAATTCCGCATCTTTATTTATTACTTTGTTGGTTAATGGCTTTGTAATACCACCCATAGCTTCTTGCACTGGCATGCGATTGCCATTTACCCAGAGTCCTGGATTCTGTGCGTCTTGGCTTTTGGTTTGCATACTCTTTAAAAAAGATAGAAACATTTGGTTCATTTTATTCCTTTGGTTATACTGTATTTAGTGTTTTAACAATTCCACTTGCGAAGAGCTAGTGCTTTACGAGTAGGCTCTCCGTTTGGTTTTTTCATGGCTCCAGGCATTCCACCCATTCTGGCACAAAAAGATTTTCTTCTTTTTGCTGCTTTAGATCCTTTTTTTAATTTAGAAGGAGGTGTTGTTACTGCGGTCTGTAATTTACTTCCAGGATGTTCTGCTCTGTAAGAACGAATACCTTCAGGATTCAAACCACCCTCAGGATTCTTTCCTTCTTTGCGTGTCCATGCCGCAGTTTCGTTTAGGTATTCTTGAAACGATTTCATGCTGGTGTTACCTTCTTTCCAAATGCTCCATGCATTCCTACTCTAGACTTTTCTGCCTTCTTCTTTTTTAGTTCTTCGGAAGACATCTCTCCTGTTGTCTTTGGAGTACTGGAACTTATTCGCTTGGTTGGTCTACAGTACTCGTTCTTTCCGCCTGCACCACAAGCCTTACCGCTCTTCGTGTCTTTCCACTTCTCTGCTCCCCATCTCTTAAGGTTTGCTCCACTTTTAGTTTTGCGAACATCACCCTTTGATTTGCGACATTTAGCAGTGGCTTGTGCTGCTCTGGCACTCCATTTACCGTAAGATGCCATTACCTTTCGATAACAAGCATCCCGTTCTTCGGTTAGGTATTCTAGAAAAGATTTCATGAATCTGCATTAATTCTTTTTCGTTTAACCAGCACAGTCCATCCCCATGCTACTGCCAAGAACAGCACAGGAAGATACCACAAAATCCATCCCCAACCATTTCGTTGAGAAATAGTGTCTGCGTGTTGTGCCGCATTGGTAGAAATGTCAGGAATGATCACGGGAGTTGTGTTGCAGGCAGTAAAAAAACAAAAAATTGTCAACGCCAATACCAAACGAGCTTTTGTAATAAATTTCATATAATATCCTTAAGATTTGTTGCTGGCTGCAGCTGATCCAAAATAGAATCCTACAATTGAAAGTAGGATCTGACGATTTTCACTAGTAAACAAATACCCATTAATTTCCACAAAGAATTTTCTGGTAGAAGAAGGAATCAAACCAAACAGTCCTTCTGGTGTGGTTGCATCAACTTCCACAAACGTTGGTGTGCCAAAGAATGGCAGTATGAATGGAGCAAGTAGTGTGGCAAACAATACTCCCAACACAATAACTTGGCGCACAACACGTCCAGCATCCACTGAGACACGTTGCACGGCTTTATCTTGATTCTCAGTGGTCTGCTTGTTGGCAGCCATGAGTTGGTTGAACATCTCTTTTTGGTCTTGACTCTTTTGAGCCATGTAACGAAAAAGGAATCCAGTGAATCCGCCACCAATGAGTGAAATTAGTTCAGTTGGTATCATTTGATTCTCCTGTAGTATTTAGGCTATTCTTCTTTCGACGTGCCATATACCGTCCTTTGCTTTGTTGTATGCGTTTTTGAACTGAAACAGGCACTCCAATGTCATCAGGCTTCATTCCAGCAACGCCACCTGCGGCTACGCTGTTGGCAATAGGCGCAGCAACGGCTGCTTCTCCGTCTTCCTGTAAAAGACCACAAGCTCGCAGTTCACGCATTGCTCCTTCCAGGAACATGGCACCATCACCGCCAGCCTTTACACATTCTTCTGTGAACAGGGCAAGAGCGGCAGGAACATTGGTAAGGTGAGCACGAACATAAGGATCAGGAACTTTCACAATAATTCTTTTTAAAGCCACAATCAACTGATCGAATGGAGTAAACTGTTGCAGTTCTCTTGGAGTTAGACTGCTAAGATCTTTTAGTTGCCTGCCATTCGCATCAATAATGCCTAAACTATAGGCACCAAGTCTGGTGAATGGAGTAGTCAAGGCATCCACAAACTTATACAGAGTAAAGCTGGTAATTATTTGAGTGAGTTTACTTGCATTCATGTGATTTCCTTTAACACTTTCATTATTCGGTGATCTAACGGAATATCCTCTAATTTAACTTCTGGCACTCTTTTAGGTAGGATTTGAAGAAAGTATAGAAATGTTTTTAGGTAGGAATGATATCTGGGTTCAGTCTTAAAGAAAAGAATTCGTGAGCAAGCTTCAACTCCAAACACATTATTAAGTATCATTATGTGATTAAGCAGTAAACGATCCTTGAGTGTCTTCTTTAAATCATACTTGTTGAATAACCTCTTAATATACTTAATTCTGTTGAGATCGTCATAAAACTCTGAAATACCAATGCAATTGGGATTATCATACATTTTAATCGAATACAACAAAAAATTGTCTTCACTCAGAGGTTCATAAAGCATAATTTATTATTGGTTATTAAGTCCAGAAGCATTCAAAGGAGTATCAATAGCAGCAGGAGTGCGTTGACCTTGTTCTGGACTGTCTCCAGAGTATCGCATAACACTAGCAGTCATCTTGTACAGTCCAGACGGTGCTTCGTCTACACGAAGAGCAATAGCCAAATGGTCTCCGTCAAGCGTATCTTCCACGCCATCGGTTACCTTGAAGCCGTCCTTCATCAGATTGTGTGTTGGTGTGGTACCAAACGTGCCACCAAAACGAGTCAGTTTCAGGTAGTTTACAACGCCAACATTGATTGGAGTCTTACCGTTAAACTCAAAATCTAAACCAGCCAAGTTGATCTTGACTCGCATCAAAGACAAAGCTGCACGAGGCTCCAGGTACTCACGACCAGTAAATGCGCTCAAGAAAGCCTGAATTCTTTGAACTTGTTCTGTGCTTTCAATGCGGTGAACACCGAAATCAGATGTTGCAGATCGAACACTCTGTGCTGGGTATCCGCCAAGAGCTCCGCCTTCGGTATTTTCACCTTCGTTTAATTGTAGTCGTAAATCTTTGTACTTTTTCATTTTTGTCTCCTTTGTATTTATACAGAATTATTTGCTGATAGAATATCTACTAGATTTCAGATTCTTGGCAAGTCGCCTCTTTCGATACGCAGCTAAAGTTAATTTATCTGAGCCTTTAAGGTTGGCAAAGGTTTTACGGTCAGTAACTGTTTTGCGACTAGCCTTTTGTCTTTCAGCTTTTTGACGATTCTTGGGAACATTCTTGCTGGATCCAGAAAGACCAGTTGTTCGGTTAGTGTTTGCAATTTTCTTTCGAGTAGACTTTAAAACCTTTTTATCAGATTTCTTTTGAGACTTGTCACCCATTATTATACGAGCATCATCTCGTCTTTGGCTTCTAGTTCGCTTGGGAGCACTTTCATCTCTTCCACCAGAGAATAATCCTGGTTCGTAACCACTATCTTTTCTGCCACCACCCATTATCTTGAATGTGGCAATACGATGAGCAGCATTTTCCTTGGTATCTTTACCCTTTAATTTTGGTTTAAAATTAGAACTATTCAACATGGCATCTGCCATTCGGTCTCGTTTTGCTATTTCTGCTTCAGTCATAGTAAACTCATTTTCTTGGTTTACCACTTCTTCCGAAACATTACCAAAAAATTTAGATTTCAAACGATCTCGAAGTAAAACACCAAAATCTTCATTCACACTATGCTTGCTAATTTCAACAGCAGCTAGTTGTTTTAGTGCTTTTTCTTTAGTTGCGTGAGTACCTAATACTCGCCCACCACCTTTTGTGGTAACAACAAAATCCTCTCCACGCTTATGAATTTCTTCGTGAATTAATTCGCCACGACTATTATCTTTGATTGTGTGATCATGCTCTCTTTTCTTTTCATCATGAGGATTTTCATCATTTTCAGTGGAAACCATGCTTCCTACATTCTTAAGACCTTTAGTGTCTTCGCATATAAATTTAATTATGTCTTCTAACTGAATAATATGCTTGACAAATTCTCCTTCGTACAGAGCCATGTTATCTTTAAAGTATCCAAAAGTACCAAAAAAAGTACCATGTACGGTTTCTACAAGAGCAGATTTGTTGAT
>Ga0208916_10001212_pt1 | contig 11286 bp, 17 predicted proteins | sample DEB19_08_DNA_5_FD_184523 | JGI IMG/M metagenome (GOLD analysis project Ga0208916, IMG submission 184523) | Aqueous microbial communities from the Delaware River and Bay under freshwater to marine salinity gradient to study organic matter... | ecosystem: Environmental > Aquatic > Marine >... | reverse complement strand
GGCTGCTAATGCGCTTCTTAACGTGCTGCGTAAGGCCGGGCACGAGCAGCCGGCACCAGAGTCCGCGGCGATCCTGACCGGCACCACCGCGGGCAAATTCTTTGACGCGGTAGTGCGGGCCGCCGGCGATGAGGCGGATCAGAAGTCAGCGGCCAGGGTGAAGCGGTCGGCGCTCTCGGTCTTTAATCAAGCCAAGTCGGTGCTCCAGCCGTCCGCGCTGCTATCTTACAAGCGCGGCGGTGTAAATTTGCCGGATGTGTCGGAGTTCATTGCGGAAGGGGATTTGCGGAGGAAGAAATTCAAGGGGTTGCGCATTCAGCACGATCCGCCCGACTGGTCTCTGGTTGCGCGGATCGTCGAGGCGTGGCCGGAGCTGGGGGATTGGAACGAGTTTGCCGCGGTTGGGCTCGAGCTGGCGTTCGGGCTTCGAGCCGGCGAGGTGGCGCTGGCTCGGTGGGATTGGTTCACGGTGCGCGATGGGGCTTGGTGGTGCTGGGCAGATGCAGCGGTCAAGAACCAGAGCGGCGAAATCCATGTGCCGGCGCTGAATCCTTTCTGGTCGATCTTTCACGCGCGAGCCGTGGCCGCGGGTAAGTGGCCCGGCTCGGGTCTGGTGCTGGAAGGGCACGACACAGAGCGGGGTGATGCGGTCTTTCGTCGCGTGTCGGCTTGGCTGCGCGGGCTCGGGTGGGTGAAACAAAAGACGAACCACGGTTTGCGGGCCTATGCCGGCGCCGAGGTGGCGATTCGTTGGGGGTCGCTGTTCACCGCGCAAATGTGGCTGCGGCATGAGAGCGTGACGACCACGGAAAAGCATTACACCAAGCAGTGGCTCCAGGCGAACGGAGCGCGGAAGAGCGCGGTGGAGTGGGCAAAGGATAATTGAATTATGAACGGCCGAGGGGAAGGTTAGGGATTGCCATCCTTCCATTTGATGAGGAGGACGGTGTATTGGACGCCCTGAGTGGTGGCGCTGTAGCCGCTGCCAAAGGCCATGGCCCCGCCGCGTGTGGGTATGGCTGCTCCGGTGCCGCCGCCAAAGCTGCCGGTGGTAAAGGTGTTGGAGTCTACGAAGAGGATGGCATCGGCCTGATGCTGCTTTGCGCGGGAGATGGCGAGCATTTCCTCTGCGCCGCTGTCCGTGGTGATGACCACATGGCCTAGGACGGTGTAGGCGCGAGCGGGCAGTCCGCGATAGATGGGGATGTTGTCGCGCATCTTGACGAACGCTCCTTTGGCGGTGGGCCAGTCTTCTTGCTGGCCGACGTATGGGCTGTAGCTGACGGTGCCGCAGCCGGCAAGGGTGAGGGCGAGGAGTGTGAAGGCGAGGAGTTTCATTTGCGTTTGGTGGGTTTGGGTGGTTGCTGGTTTTGTATGGTGTGGTCGGCGCGAATGAGATCCGCGACATATGCCGAGAAGTTGCCGTTGAATCCTTTTCGCCGCATGCAATGGTCGGCCTGGTCCCAGATGATTCGGGCCATGCTGATGGACCCACGGCGCGCGTCTTCGTTGGTTTTCACAGACTGACCATCCTGCCACCACGTCAAACGATCAAGGATTGACGGATGCGCGTAAGGTGTGATTAAAAGGGACAGTTTCACCAGCCATGACTTTGCTACCTGCGCCCTCATTCTCTGCAAAAATCAAACCCTCGGCGCTAAAGCCAAAGGCTAGTTTGAAATATCAAGTCGGCCGCCGCGCTTGCCGCGCGAGATCGGCCCGGTCGAGCCCGGTTGTTTTGGTGTTGGTGCTGGCGGAGTAGGGGTCGCAAGTGGGGCCAAGCTGGAGCGCACCACGTCTTCGATGCGTTCGCCGGCTTTTATGCGGGCGACCATGTCTTCGGAAAGGCGCGGCTGCTGAAGTTCCGCCTCCAGTGACGGCAACGCTCGGCGAACGCATTCGGCCACGACATCCGCCACGCTCCTGCGGTCGACCAGGGCGATGATCTCCAATCGCCGGTGCAGTTCGTCCTCGACGCGGGCTGAAATTGGATGTTTGTGATGCTTCACACCGCAAGCCTCGCACGATTCTAGAGTTTTGCAACAAATCATCTTGCCACAGTCAATTGAATCACTACACTGCGGACGAATGAAGCAAGTGACTAGCACAACACTCGAGGTCAAGGACGTGCGCCGGCTGCGGAGGTTGGCGCGACTCGAAGCGACTTTGACCGCGAGTATTGTTAGAAAATGCATCCTTCGGGCCTTGCCCGAGGTAGAACGTGAAATCCTCGGGCAAGAAGCAGCGCGCGCGGCGCTGTCACCGACCATCTCAGGGGAGATATCCGCGTGAGGCTGGCCGAGATGATGCACGGACTGAGCGCGCACCAAGACGCGGCCCGCCCCTCGGGCGACGGTGACGCGGCGCGGCCGGTGGGGCTCCTCGAAGTAACCGTTTACCCCTCGGGCTCAATCGCCGCTCTCTACCATTGGGGCCGGCGAGTTTTTGCGTCCTCAGCCGAGGTGGAAGGGTGGTTGGCGGGCAACTTTCCACCGAGCTGGCAAGAATAAGCATGCACCTCGCGCGACCAATCGACACCAGCACACCGGACGGCCGCCGCGTGGCGCTGATTTTTGATGCGGCGCTGAACGGTGGCGGCCTCGTGGTCTGCTCCTGGTGCGGCCAGTGGCAGCGGGTCAAGCGGGATCTTCCCGCCGGCTCGGTGAGCCATACGATCTGCCCGGCCTGCTCCACTCGGGTGTTGTCCGACTCAATTTCCACGGTTTCGGAATCCCTCGCGCAGACTCAGTGTGTTTGTTCACGATCCGCGCCCACCCCCCGCGCAGCCGTCACCGTGGAATCTCTCTGCCTATGATCCCCGAGCCGTTCAATTCACTCGCGCTGGTCGTCCTCGGCTCGGTGCTGGGCGCGCTGGCATCGGGGATGTGGTGCGGCTGTTTGCCTCGCTGGCGCTGGCGTCGTTCGCAGTCACACGCCGCACGATCTGAGCAGCGTGCTCGTGATCTTGCGCGGCGGGCTGGATCGGAGGTTTCCAAGTGAATTTCCAATGGATCAGCGTTGATACCGAAATGCCGGACTCAGATCAGACGGTTTTGATCGTCCACGCATGGGTCGGCGAGTCTGTTACAGGGCTGCCGGCGGTTTATTCCGAACCTGTCTGGCTGGGGTATCACGACGGAGAGGAATGGAGGACGGCCGAGGGCGAAGTGTGCGAGGTCTCGCACTGGTCACATCTGCCGGCACCACCGGAGGCAAACCCGTGAAACTCCTGCGCCTGCCGGAGCCCAGCATCAAAGCGAGCGAGCTGGCGCGCGTGTGGGGCTGCTCCTCGAGGTGGGTCCGTGCATTGATCCAGCGCGGCGAGCTGGCCGGCGCGCGCCTCGGGCGTGACTGGGTGGTGCCCATCGGCGCCGCAAATCGGTTTTACGACCAGCGGAGGCTCGGCGAATGAGCACCCAGCCCGCCCTTTTCGATTTTGCAGATGTTGAGCGCCACCTTGTGGAGTTGGCCGGACCTGACCGCGCCCGTTTTACGGGAACGACGGTGGCGAAGGACGGAGAGTTAGTTGACGCCGTTCTCGCGGCGGTGGTGCAGGGCGTCCCGCGGGAAACTATCGCACGACTGGCGCGGATCTCGCCCACCAGCATTGCGTCAATCGTGGATCGTGCGGAGAAGTCCGGCACAATAGGAGGCTGGAAAGAAAGGATGTCCCGAATCCTCGCTCGAGCGACCGAGACCGCGGCTGCCGGCTTGGTGGACGACCTTGAGAAGGGGAAGCTGCCGGCGGGCCAGAAACCGATTGCCATCGGGATACTCGTGGACAAAAAGCTCCTTCTCGACGGTGAGGCTACCAGCCGCATCGATCATGTCGAACGGGTGCGGCCCGAGGACATACTGCGGAGGATCAAAGCTGCGCGGTTGGTGGAGATCGAGGGTAAAGGGACAACCAATTGATTATGCAACACGTGATTTCGACCAAGAACACCAGCAAAAATCCATCATTCCGCATCCGTGGTGCTGGTTTGGTGCGGCTGGATCGCCGCGACCTCGGCCTCGGGCCGGCTGGGCTCGGCCTGGTGCGGTCGCTGCTCCTGGGCTCCGGGTCGGTCCCAGCCGCGGCCGCGGTGGGTGCGCCCGGAGGGGAGGGGGGGGGGTCGAGGCGCGGCGGGGGTGCTGGTGTCACGATGGGTTTGGGTCAGCAGAATTTGGTCTAAAGGCACTTTCATGGATTCCAACCAGATACTTTCGGGCGGTGGCAGAGGGTCGGACCTCGCAAGCGATGCTTCCGCCCAGCCGGGCAGCGCCGCCACCGCCCAGTTTCCTTACTCGGAACCGGACCTTGTGGCCAAACTGGGGGTGCCGGCGGATAAAATCGCGGCGGCTCGCAAGTCCCTTCATCAAGGATCTGACTGGTCGCGGATCTCCCGTCAATTCATGTGGTCGGATGTCGGCATTAAAAACCTCGCCGCGGGCCTTGGCTGCCCCGCCATTGAGTCGGATGTAAAAACCGCGGCGACTGCTCTCATAACGGAAAACCCCGCGCCTACGGCCGCGCCAGGCGCGGTGGAGACGGTGACGGTATTTAACCTCACCATTCCCAACCAGCGGCTTGTGCTCTGCCGTGATGCTCGGGGCCAGACGGTTAAGGTCTTCATCAACCACGAATGGCGGCCGCTCTTCCGATTGGGCATGAAGATTGAGGCTGTGCTGGGAACGAGCGGTCAATGGAGAACCCGAAAACCCCGCGGCGTGGGGAGATTCTAATGAAGGCCAAAGAATACTCCGGCCGACTGGCGGCGTTAAAAACGGGCAAACGATGCCTCTGCGGGGATCGGGCAGTTGACTTTAAGAACGGCGGATGGACGTGCCAGCAGTGCATTGACCGGGACAGAGCAGTCTACGGGACCGACCGCATCCGCTCGACATGTGGTTTCGCCGGCGCGTTGGACTGCTTTCGATCAATTGAACCGTAAACACACAAGTCAAATTATGAACATCACCCTCACCGCGACTCTTATAAACGCACCCTTGTCGGGCGTTCCAAATCCCACCAGGCAGAAGAGTCACCAACGAAGCTACCGGCGGACCTACGTGCTTGAAATGGTCAAGCGACAGGCCCAGCACGCGCTCCACGGCACCATGGGATGCAAGGGTAAGGGCAAGATTATCCAGCATGTGGGACTGATGACTCAGATCGAGGTGGCGCGTTCTTTGAACATCACCCGAGAGGCGGTGAGGCAGACTGAAAACCGCGCCTTGGCCAAGCTGCGCCGCGCTCTCCTGCCGTTCTACCTGGACCTCCAGCACTGAATCCTTCGACTACAACCGACTCATGGCAAAAAATCCGGCTGGCCGGCCTGATCCGGCTCGTGAACGCACCCCTGGCTCTGCGATGGCGGTGGACGACCTCCATCACGGGAGGCCGCAAGACAATGTTTCTGGAGTCACCACGGGGAATCCGATGGCGATTCCGTCTCCACCGTGGGGCATGGATAAGGCGGGAAGACGCCGGCGCAGCGGCCTGCCCGGTTCTGGGTGGTTCCGAGATCAGTTGAAGAAATTGGAAAACTAGAAAGGCAAGTCATGGCATTGAAAGGAGAAATCAACTTGGTAAGGACGCTGGCGGATCATCCGCTATGGCAAGGAGACCTCGCTTTGAGGGGGGCTTGGGTGGACTTATTGCTCCGGGCAAATACCGATAACGCAGAGCTGATCCAGAGGGGTGAAAACGTAAGTCTTAAACGCGGCCAGCTTGCATGGAGCATTAAGGGGTTGGCGGAGAAGTGGAATTGCTGCGAAGAGAAGGCCACTAAGTATCTGTCCTACCTCCAAAAAATCGGTTGCATACGGGTTAAAACCTCCAACCGTAGGACCGTAATAACCATCAGCAATTACGAGGTTTACCAAAGCCCGAGTCTCGAAAATAATGACACCGACACTGCACCCGGTTCTGTCCCCGATTCTGAACCCAGTGTTGCACCTGATTCTGTTACCGAATCGGTTACTGGTCCGGTAGCAGCACCGGTCCAGAGTAGGGAGAAGAGAGATAGGAGACACACACACACCGCGCGAGGGGCTTGCCCAGACTGGGCCGAAGTTGAGGCCTTTGCGGTTGCCTCCGGGGTGGACCGGGAGTTCGCTTTGGACTGGTTCCAGCGCAAGGTCAACAGCCTTTCCCACGGCTTCGCCACGCTCTTGGACTGGAGGGCTGACTTGATGCCTTACTGGCGTCGCAACGGAGGCGCTTCGAAGCCCGAAGGCTCGAGCGGTGTTGCCACCAACGGCGCTCGACCCAACACCATGGGCGCCGAGATCATGGCCCTCAAGGGCCGGCGGGACACGCTTGCGTCTGAGCTGTCCCAACACCCAGCCAACCCGGAATCCACCGCGGCGGAAACGACCTTGGGCGATGACGACTTGGCCAACTGGCGGGATCTCAACCGAAAGCTGGCCAACGTGGAGGCGCAACTACGCAGCATCCCCAAGGACGCGCCCGAGGAGTGGCAACGCCGTCTGCGCCGGGAAGCGTTTCAACGCGAGCTGGCAAGCCACCCAGGCAACCCAGACAGCACGGCCTTCGATGAGCAGTCGGTTGATGAGAAAACTCGGCGCGAATTCATCGCGCTACGCAAGGAGGCAGGACTGTGATCGAGACTGAAACCAAACAAGAAAAAAGAACCATGAAGACAAAAATCTACTCAAGCTACGCCGAATTTATTAACCGATCCTACCTTTCTGAGAACGGAGTCAGCCAGAAGTTCGCAGACCAACACCCAAACTACGCCGCAGATAACAAGTCAAATTCCGGCTGCTACGACTGCTCCGACTGCACCGACTGCACCCGCTGCGCCCACTGCTCCGACTGCACCGACTGCACCGACTGCTCCGACTGCACCGACTGCACCGACTGCACCGACTGCACCCGCTGCGCCCACTGCTCCGACTGCTCCGACTGCTCCGACTGCACCCGCTGCGCCGACTGCACCCGCTGCTCCCGCTGCTCCGACTGCTCCGACTGCTCAGGATCGCAAACAAACAAGATCGTGGATGTGCCGATTATTGATAACATCCACGCCGCAGTTTTCGCTGCTGCGAGCGCACCCAAAGCGCTCAATATGGAATCATGGCACACCTGCGACACCACTCATTGCCGCGCCGGCTGGGTAGTGCATCTCGCGGGAGATGTTGGTCGGAAGCTCGAATCACAAACCTCCACGCTATTCGCGGCGATGCGGATTTACCGCGCATCGTCCTCGGTGAAGGTTTCACCGGTTCGGTTTTTTGAGACGAATGAGAAAGCGTTGGCCGACATGAAGAGATGCGCCACTGAGGAGGCAGGACTGTGATCAAGACTGACGGTGGCGGGCTGATCCTGCCGACCGTTCCCTTGCCCCTCCACTTAACCGCATCGGCCCGTGCCGGACTCGTGGAATGTTACCGCGAGTGCGCGCGACTGATCCGCTCCACACTGGTGCACATTGGTCATTCGGCCCCGCAGTTGCGGGATTACCACCCTCATGGAAGTGAAGCGTTTAACTCAGCCAACAATCAACACTGGCAGCGAATTTCCAAGCTCCATGACATCCACCAAGAGTTCATGGAGTTGGCCCAGCACTGTGCCGGCGAAGCGGTGAAAGGCGAATTATGATTCAAGACCAAGACGAACTTCCTCCGCACAGCATGGATGCCGAGCGCGAGACGCTGGGGGCCATCCTGCACAATCCTGCCGAGGCATTACCGGAGGTGCTCACGGCGCTGCACTCCACCACCGAGGCCAAAATGGCCTTCTACGACATCCGACACGCGATGCTCTTTGGCGTGCTGGTGGAAATGCAGGACGCCGGGAAGCTGGTGGACCTTCTCACCGTGCGCCAGCGGTTGTCCGACCTCGGGCAGCTCGAGGCCGTGGGTGGCTTGGGCTACCTCAACGGGCTGATGGACTGCGTGCCCGGAGCCTCCCTGGCGGCCGTGTATGCCGAGACCGTAGCGGCCAAGTGGAAGCTCCGCAAGATGCTGCGAAGCCTTGTGGAAGGCGTGGCGCGATTGCGCAAGCTGGAGCCGCAGGACACCGCCGAGAGCTTGCTCGAAGAAATCAGTGCCAACGTGCTGGACGTGGTGGCCGATGCGGAGAGCGCCACGGGAGAGCCGGTGCTGATGGGCGATCATTTTGCAGCCATCCAGGCGCGCATGGAGACGTTCTCGCAAGGCCGCAAGGTGATGCTGGGATTGCCCACTGGATTCAACTACCTCGACAACATGCTCTGTGGGATCAAGGGCGGGGAATACATCGTCATCGCAGCCCGGCCTGGTCAGGGCAAGACCTCCATCGTGCTCCAGATGGCCGAGAATTTGGCCGTGCGACTCGAAAAGCCGGTCGCCATCTTCAGCATGGAGATGACCGCCGAGAGCTTGGCCGAGCGTGTTTGGTTTGGGTTCAGCGGGGCGAACTTCCAGCACTATCGGAACGGATTCATGGAGCAGCGTGATATTCCCCGGTTGACCACCGCAGCCGCCAAGCTGCGGCGAGCACCCGTGTGGGTGGATGAAACGTGCGCCATGAACATCCAGCGTCTCTCCCTCGTGGCCCGCAAGCTCAAGCGCAAGCAGGGCATCGCGGCGATCTTCGTGGACTATCTCCAGCTCATGCCGGCTACACCCGGCCGCGAGAACGACATGCGGGCCCGTGAGTTGGCCGACATCAGCATGGGCCTCAAGCGGTTGGCCAAAGAGTTGAACCTTCCCGTGGTGGTGCTGGCCCAGATGAACCGGAACGTGGAGCAGGCGGACAATCGGAACCGCAAGCCAGTGTTGAGCGATCTGAAGGATTGCGGCCAGATCGAGCAAGACGCGGACGTGGTGGGTTTCCTCTACACCGCCGACTTGAAAAAGCATCAAGAGGAATGGGAGAAAACGGACACCCGACCGCCGGCGTTTAAGTTTTTGGACAAGTTCTCGCTGCCCGAGGTGGAGGCGGAGTCGATGCGCAAACAGCGGCTCGTGCCGGACTGGTCGCCGCTCAATTGGCGCAAGCACCTGCGGAGAATCAACCTGCTCATAGCCAAGCAGCGTAATGGACCCACGGGCGATTGTGCGCTGGTGTATGAGAGCGCGCGGATGCGATTCCACGATGCTCACAACCCCGAGGCGGAAGAGACGCCGGCCATTCCTCAAAAATCCGACTCCGGCCCCATGCCGACGGATGAAGAGCTTGGTGGATGGAAGTGAACATTAACACGACAAATGAATGAGCTGGCACTTTTCGCAGGCGCTGGTGGCGGAATTCTTGGGGGGGGGCTCCTCGGATGGCAAACCGTCTGCGCCGTCGAGCGCGACCCTTACGCAAGGGATGTGCTGGTCGCACGACAAAACGACGGATGCCTTGCCCCGTTCCCGATCTGGGATGACGTATGCACCTTCGAAGGCAACCCTTGGCGCGGACTTGTTGACGTGGTATCGGGCGGCTTCCCGTGTCAGGACATATCAAGCGCAGGCAAGGGCGCAGGAATCAGCGGCGCTCGCAGTGGACTATGGAAAGAAATGGCGCGAATTATTGGTGAGGTTCGACCCGCTTACGTCTGGGTGGAAAACTCACCAATGCTTGTTTCCAGAGGTCTTGCCGTCGTCCTCGCTGACCTTGCCGCGATGGGGTATCATGCGCGATGGGGAATTGTGGGAGCGCACCACGCCGGCGCGCCTCATAAGCGAGACAGGATTTGGATATTGGCCAACGCCAGCGGCGCGGGACTGCAAGGGTGCGAATTCTCAAGCACATTGCGAGTCGCACGGCACGGGTCGAAAGCACATGGATCAATTGGCCAACGCGGTTGCGTTTCCTCACCTGCGATTTGCCACGCCGCAGTCGCGGGACTTTCGCACAGGCCAGCGGAGTCGATGGGAGAACCCCGAGAAGACGAAAAATCTAAACGACCAGATTGGTGGGCAACTGAACCCAATCTGGGTCGAGTGGCTCATGGGGTGGCCAATCGGGTGGACAGACTGCGATGCATCGGCAACGGACAAGTTCCGGCTGTGGTGCAACTCGCATGGAAACTTTTGAACGCGAACACTTACATTTAACGCGATGCCGTCCACCACTGAAATCCCATTTCTGCGATGGTCGTCTCATCCGCTCTTCCCGGTGCCCACGGTGGAGGATGTTCGGGCCATTATCGAGCAACCCGGAGGAGAGGAGCAGTTGGCTCAAATCTACGCGCTGCGAGAGAACGCCATCCTCGACGCCAAGGCTGACCCCTTCAACTGCGAGCCAGATCCACCGCACTGGGCAGATGCGGACAAGCTGCTGGCGGAATCTGACGCGCACGGCCGGGTGCTGTTCCTGATGTTGCTCGGAGGAAACCGGTCCAGCAAATCACGCTATGCGGGTCGGAGGATGATGGAGTCCGCTGTGCGCAACCCGAATTGCAAGCTGCTTTGCATTGCGGAGAACTTCGAGAGCAGCGTCGAGACGCAGCAGCAAATTCTCTGGCATTACCTGCCCAACGAATTCAAATCGCTCAACGGGAAGCAGTCCAAAAAGTTCTACATTAAATACTCGTCCCATCATGGGTTTAGCGACCAGCTCCTCGCGCTGCCCAACGGGAGCAAGTTTATGTTCAAGACCTACCAGCAAGATCCCGGCGACTTGGAGGGGCAAATGTTCGGAGTCTCGGGCCGGACGGTGGTGGCGGTATGGCCGGACGAGAATCTGAGGGTGAATTGGTGGCTGATGCTCCAGCGCCGTCTGCGCTTCCAGCAGTCCCAACTGATTTGGAGCTTCACGCCAATCAACGGCATGACGGCGACGATCAAGGAGGCCGTGGGTGACGCGGCGGTGACGGTGGAGAGCCGACCGGCGGAGTTGCTGCCGGAGCGGGTGAATGTGCCAGGCCTGCCGGCGGGCCACATGCCTTACATCCAAGTGCCGGCGACAACCCGCGGTCGAGTGATTTATTTCTGGTCCGAGTTCAACCAGTTTGGCGATGGCCAGCGCACTTTCTACGACGCGGTGAAAGACGATTGCCGGGGCAAGGGTGGCAAGCCGAGGTCGCCGGAATACATCCAGCGAATTGCCTACGGCTTCACGCGGGACACGGTGGGCAAACCGTTCCCCAAGTTTGGAGAGTGGAACATCATTGCGCCGGAGCGAGTGCCCAAGGTGGGGACGGATTACCCGTTTGTGGACCCGGCGGGCGCACGTAACTTCGCGGTGGTGTGGGTGCGAGTGACGCCGGATGATCGGATTTATGTGCTGGCCGACTGGCCGGACTCGGCAAACTTCGGGGAGTGGGCTATCCCCAACTTAGACGGAACCGGGGACGCGGTGGG
>Ga0208916_10001211_pt1 | contig 11289 bp, 12 predicted proteins | sample DEB19_08_DNA_5_FD_184523 | JGI IMG/M metagenome (GOLD analysis project Ga0208916, IMG submission 184523) | Aqueous microbial communities from the Delaware River and Bay under freshwater to marine salinity gradient to study organic matter... | ecosystem: Environmental > Aquatic > Marine >... | reverse complement strand
AGACCTGCTGGCTGAACTGGCCGGCCTGTGCCCGCCTTCAGATGTTTTGCAATCAGACCCGGACTGGCAGGGACTGCTGCTTTCCATGACCCAATGCAGGGATATGCACCGGCGCAACGCCATGTTGATTGAGCGCAAGCTCGAAGCCATACGCGGGACCTTGCAAAGCTTGCAAGCGTCCGTCGCCACCAGCACGGTCGAGGTGTATGACCGCTTAGGCAAAGTCGCCCGCTTCACCCGCGGCCGCGGTTATCAAGAAGCCTGAGAAGGAGCCTGATCGGCTTTTTCATCCCCCGGGCGCATGCCCTTGAGCCAATAGACCCAACTCAAAATCACCGCCACAGTGGTGTACAGCTCCGGCGGAATTTCATCATCGACATTCAAACGGCTGAGCAAGGCTAACAACTGCGGGTCCTCCGACACATAGATGCCTTGCCGGCGTGCTTCTTCGACGATCATGGCTGCGACGGCGTCGTCCCCTTTGGCGACAACAACGGGCGCCGTGTTCGGGCCGTATTCCAGCGCAATGGCTTGCAGGCGTTGGGTCATGCGGAAACGTCCACCACCATGCCGCGCTTTGCCGGTCGCCATTCCGCCGGTTCTTCCGGCCGGCGACCATGAACAATCTGAAAGCTCTGCATGCTCAAGCCCGCATCGACCAGCTGCTGTCCGAGTTCAGCGGCACGACCGCGCGCCTGCCGAACCACGTCCCCATTGATCGCCCACATATTGAGTTCGACTCGCTCACTGCCGTGGAGCTGGGTTTTAAGCCAGATTTCGCCCAACGATTCGCTGCGTGAATGCACGTTGACCGTCAACGGCGGGGCTTTGCCGCCGGACTGCGGCGCACGCCTAAAAACCAATTCAACCGGTTCAGCGTCATGAAAAGGCAGCACCATGCGCATCAGCATTTCGTTCTGGTTTTGTGCCTGAACCGCCTGCACTTGAGAGGCTTCAAGATCGTCGACGGCGCGTTGAATCCCACCGACTTTGTCTGAATCGTCGTCAGAATCGCCCCGCTCAATGGCCGCCATCAGACGGCGCAGCAATTGCTTGGGGTCGTCTGCAGGTGGGGCCATGCCACGGGCGAGCCAGACTTCTGCCCCCATGCCTGCCGCAACCGCCTGACTCAATGCCTGCGGCGTGAGCTGCGCCATCGACAGTTGCATGCCGCGCCACTGAGCCTGCAGATCAGGACGGGGAACACTTTGAAGCAGCGCTTCAAGCGTGCCAGGGCGAAACAACTGAGCCAACTCCGGCTGACCCGCAGGTCGAAACAACAGGTTGGCAAATTTAGATATCAGTCCGCTGACTTCTGGCAGCAGTGTCAGGCCGGTCGCAGCCGACGGGGCTGGAGTGACCGGCAATAACTGCAAACTCCAGGGACCGCTGGGCGACGCAATCACACGCATGCTCAGCGTATGACCTTCAGGCCAAGGCGAAGGCCGGGGCAGTTCCACCAACCTGCCCCGCAGCAACAAGGCCATGTCACCGCCACCACGTGCCTGAACCGTCGCTTGGACAATCTCGCCATCCTTGAGACCCAGCTCACGCGCCGCCGGGACGGCCAAGGGCAATAACTTCCCCTCAAGAAAGATCGGGTTGGCATGGCCAGCAAGCAGGCTGGCTTGGGGCCCTGAGATCAAGGAAACCGAACCCAGCTCCGCCGTTCACTGGCACTGGCGGATTTACCCTCACCTGACACAGCAGCCGCTTCGGCGCCCTCGAGCACAGGCAAGATCGAAGCCCTCAGCAGCTGAGAGTGGTCAGGCACTTGAAGCACGGCACCAGTGCGTGGACGCGTCATGCTGCCAGCTGCAAAAGCTTGCGGATTGAGGTCAACAAAAGCTTTGCGCAGGATGTCAATTTTCAAAGGGCTGCCCGGCAGGGTCTTTTGAATCACCCGGTCTAGCGTGTCGCCACGCAGCACGGTGTAAGTGTTGACGTTCGCGCTGGGCGCAGGCTCTGCAGCCTGAACCCAGGCTGCAGAGCCTGCGCCCAGCACCGTCACAAGGAAGAGCAAACTGATGCGCAAGGCACCGCTTGCGGTGCGTGAAGCGTGGTCGAAACAGCGGTTGTTCATTTGATTTTCCTTGTCGCGGGTGCAGTGGCTGTCATTTAACGCTGAGTTTTGTTTTGAAGTGCGGCGGAGTCTGTTTGCCATGCCCGCCAATCGGTACGGACCTGGTCGATGGGTCCGGCCACGATCTGAAGTTGCGCATGCAAAGGATAAACCTGTCCGACACGGGCCAGCACGGCATTGGCGACAACGCCCGAGGCCAAAATTTGCTGCGGAAATCGCTGCGGGTCGGCCAGCAACCATTCATCACCAGCGCGAACACCGGCCAAAGCACCCGCATTGATGCTCAGTTCAACGCCCCGCACAGCGATGACGTCAGGTCGCAAGGCTTCACACGCAAACTGTTGCGCCAGCGCCTGCGTCCAGGGTTGAATCAGGGCGACGACCTGCTCACGCACCGCGGCTTCGAGCTGCGGGCGACCCCAGGCCTGAGCCTGGCGCGGCAGCTGAATTTGTGCGCTGGCTTCATAGACAGGCCTGACTTGTCCCCGGGCCACCAACGAAAAATTCAACCGAGCCATGGGTGGTCGATCAGGCCAAATCGGCAGTATTGAAAATAGATTCGCAGCGCCCGTCACAGGCGAAGCCGGCGCTGGCCTGACCGTGAGGAAAGCCTGCCACGGCAATTGCTCCGCGCTGGTGCTGACCAACTGTCTTTCGTAGCTGGTCCTTGCGGGTGCTGAGCGTTCCAACAGGCCCCAGCCGGCGGCAGCACCACCGACTTGCTGCAACAAGGCTGCGGTGAGCTGGCCGATGGCTTGAGCCGATGGCGCATGGTCGACCGACCAACCGCCCTCGACGACCATGCGCAAACCGATCAAATGCCGCAAAGTGGCAACATTCGCACAGGCTTGGGCCGTGATACCGCCCCGCAGCACGTCTTTTCTGTCAGCTGGCGAGGCCGGTGGAAGTTGCAAGCGCGCCAGCGGCTGGCCAGCGCTGTCACGTTTGTAACCCAAGACCTGCACACCCCGCACCTCCATGCCCGAGCGAAAACTGCTGCCCTCGCGCAGCACGCCCTGCCCGTCGATCCATGCCAGACTCTCGACGCGCGTGGCGCCCTCCAGCGCAGCCTGCACCAGTCCCTGACGAATCGCCTCAAGACGCTCTTCTGCCGTGAAAGTGCCCAAGGTTGATTGCGCCCACGCCGTGCCCGCCATCAACATGTGCAAAGCCATCCAGCCGAGCGAGCGCGTCAAACGCGATGCAGGGCCAGAGAATGCGTGGTCGCACTTGGCGGCAATCAGGGGGGCTGAACTCATGTCAGGCTCCGTGCGGCTGTAGACGCTGATGTCTCAACCGCGGGTCAGCGGTTTTTCGCCACCAATTGACCGAGGTAAAGGGTGCGCAAATCCCGCACCACAGACTTGTCTAGCGACAGCGTGGTTTCGTAGGTATCCTCGCCTGCTGGCGTGATGCTGACCAGCACGGCCCCGTAAATAACCCCTTCAACACGGGTCCGGAAGGTGTCGTTCAGCACGGTCATATCGGCCACCGTCGTGGTCGCATCAAGTTGCTGGCCATAGACCTGCTCAGTCAACGAGCGGTAGGCGTCGAGTTTGGACGCGCGGATAGCGAGCAACCGCTGCTGCGCGGGCACGCGGTGATTTTGCACACTGATGACGGCATAACCCGTGGCGGTCAAGGTCTCGCGCTTTTCGACCAGCGGCGCGACCATGCCGGCCACTGCGGCTCGTTGTGCCGCCGCCGCAGACGCATTGACAGACTCTGGCTGTGCCGTCATCGCGGTCTTGCAACCAGACAAACCAAACACCAGCGCCAACATCACAAGCGGCAGTGCCAGCAGGCGGGAGGGTATCAAGCAGGGGTTGTTCATGGTCTAAATCCTTGTCAATAAACGGTGGCGAGAAGCTACAGCTTTGGTATCGGCACCAGTTCACAAAGCTTGAGGCGACGGCTGGCAAGCTGAAGCATCCGCAGCCGTGTGCAAACGTCACCTTGCGAAGGTCCAAATAAGTGATAAATTATGTAATAACGTACTCATACGTGTAACAAACATGAGAGTTTGTGTAAGATTGCATCAGCTTGGCCAACATCAAACATCCCCCTACTTACATCGGACAAAGCGCAGCCGCCAAGGCGGTGCGCGATTTGGTTGCGCGGGTGGCTAATTCGAGCGCCACGGTGCTCATCACGGGTGAAAGCGGAACCGGCAAAGAACTGGTGGCGCGTGCGCTGCACGACGACTCCGTTCGCAGCAATGGTAATTTCGTCCCGATCAATTGCGCCGCCATTCCCAAAGACTTGCTGGAAAGTGAGTTGTTCGGTCACCGTAAAGGTGCTTTCACCGGCGCTGTGGCCGACCGGGTCGGACGCTTTGAGCTGGCCCACGGCGGAACAATTTTCCTCGATGAGATCGGCGATTTGTCGCTGGACATGCAGGTCAAACTGTTGCGCGTGCTGCAGGAAAGAACCATCGACCCGGTCGGCGGCTTGCGTCCGGTTCAGGTCAATGTCCGGGTCGTGGCCGCGACACACCGCGACTTGGAAACCGAAATGCAGGCGGGTCGCTTTCGGGAAGATTTGTACTATCGCCTGAATGTGCTGCCGCTGCACACCTCGCCTTTGCGCGAACGCAGTGAGGACGTGCCAGAGTTGCTGCGTTATTTTGCGGGTCGGTTTGCCATGCCGGGCCGCCCTGCGGTGACCTTCACCGAAGACTTTCTACAGGCCTTGAAGGACTACCACTGGCCGGGAAATGTTCGTGAACTGTCAAATCTGGTCGACCGTTTCAGCACGCTGTTTGAAAGCCAGGTATTGGCGCTGCGGACCATCACGCCCAACCTGCTGCCGCGTGGCTTGGCCGCCATTCAGGCCGAGCGCTGCCCGGAACCGCTGGCCGGTGATTTGCAGGCCGCCGTCTTGTCGGCGCACCACGCCATGGTCGAAGCACTTGACGAGGCTGCCGCGGAGACCGAGGACGACACCCAGATAGAAGACCTCATCATGCTGGCACAAGGCGCCATGCCCACCTTGCCGGCAGGCGGAGTGTCACTCAAAGACCGGCTGGCGGAAATTGAACGCGACCTGATTTCGCAGGCGCTGTCGCGTACCGATGGCAATGTCTCGCAGACGGCGCGCCTGCTCAGTTTGCAGCGCACCACCTTGATCGAAAAAATTCATAAATACGCCCTGCGCCCGACCTTGGCCGCCGGGGAAATCATCGCATCAACCTGAGTCAGGGCTTGTCGGCAGGCTGCGCGCGCGGGTACTGCAACATGCTGTCGCGCTTGCGTGCTGCGGCCGTCGCCGAGGCGTTGGCAGAGACCTCCGCGTTTTGCCGTTCGCGCTGCTGACGGGCTTGCGCCTCCAGCTCACGACGCACCGCACCGCTGTCACCCAAGGCCCCTTGCAGGCCTTTCATTTGAGTCGACAGCGTCGACAGCGCGCCGGCCTGGGCCTTCAGGCGCGCATCCATGGCGGTGACTTGCTGGCTCATCGCTTGGGTTTTGATGTCAACCTGTTTAGCGGTCAGTTCAGGCATTCCTTGCGTGCTCTTGATGGCTTCGTCCAAGCGCCCGTCAATCTTGCCTTGCAGGGTGGCAATCGCTTCTTGCTTGACGAGCATGGCTTGTAACGCCTCCTGCACAGCGCCCACAGATTCCATCGACGCATCCATGCCGACCACCCGCTTGCCAACCGCCAGCACCATGCCGTCAAGTTGGGTCACACGCTCTTGCAAACGCCAGGCCAGAGCGGCAAAAACACCCCCCGCCACGAGCATCAAAGTTCCGCAGACGGCAAGCAACGCCAACGACATGGTGCGCTGCGCGCGATAAGAAGTTTGCAGTTCCCGAGTGGCCGAACGCAGCTGCACAGCGGCATCAGCCGCCAGACCGGCAGCGCGGGTCGCCAACTCGCCTGAGTCCATGATCACCAGCCGCATGTCCGTCAACTCATCGGCTGTCCCCATGCCCAGTGCCGTGGCGTCGGTGTCAGAAAAAGGATGGGCAGCAGCGCCGAGGTCTGGCGACACCGGGTCAGTCGCTTTGGTGGGTTGAGGACTTGGATTGCTCATATAAATCTCCAGGGCTTACGCCATTCAATGTCGTTGGGTTGGCATCAGCTGCGCGATGAACTTTGCAGCACATCCAGCTTCGTGCGAACCTTGTCGTTTTCAATTTTGAGATTGACGACGCGTGCAGGAAAATCCATTTGCAGCATGGTCAACAGGGTGTCCGACAGCTCCGGGGAAGCGGCCGTGACAGTTTCGGGAAGGGCCGTCAAAGGCGCCTCTTGAGCCGGCTCGGACCGAGGCGTGACATCCCTAGACATCGTCTCCGGCACCGGGTCAGGCAAAGCCACGAAACGGTCGTTGCGGGTGTGCATGATCAAGGGCGCTTGCTCGGTTTCAGTGACGGCCAGAGCTTCAGGCACCAAGGCGACTGCTGACTTTTCAGGCAACGATTCAGGTATCAACACCCGGTGGTCATTTTCAGCGCGTTGAACACTCATCGCTTCTGCCGGGGTGTCGGCGACAAGCTCGGCAGCGGGCACCAAAGCGTGCTCTTCCTTGATCTGCCGTCCAGATGTCGGCTGCTCGACAACCGGCTGAGGTACATCAGCGTCAGGCACCCGCACGCGATGGTCTTCGGTCAGATCCGCATGGTCGGTATCCTCTGAAATTGCCAGCACTTTGCGGACCGTCGGCTCCTGAGCCGTGGCCTTTTTACCGATGGCGAAATTCGCCCCTTCCGGCATAGAGACTTGGTGCGGACTGTCGTTTCTGATCAGATTGGGTTCGCTCATCGTGCGGGCTCCGGATTGAATTGGTCGCGTATAGAACGGGCGGTGCGGACCCAAGCGCCGGCGGGTTTTCCGCGCACGGCGTTGGATTCGTTGGCCTGTGCGCGTGTTGAAAAAGGGCCTGAAATCACAACGAAATAGGCAAGTTTCTCGCGCAGCCGGTAGACCGCAACAATGCGCGCGTCCGCCAAGGCAGGAACGCCTTTTTTCCAGGCCGCAGCAGCCTGAAAAGTCGGCATGGCAGCATGTTGCACCACCAACGCGCCGGCAGGCATGGCGCTGATCCAGGACTGTTCATCCAAGGCTTCAGCGGCGGGCTCTATGAGACCGACGGGCTGGGCGGCTGAAGGCGGGGTTACCGCCGGCGTGAGCGGTTCTGCGACGGCGGACTCTTCGGTCACCGCTGGCTCAGCAGCGGCCTTGGCCTCTGTCGCAGGCACGGGCTCGACGACCGGGGCCACGACGACAACTGGGGCTGGTGGTGTGGCATATTGAGCCGTGAGACTGGCCCAGCGCTGGGCCAGGTCAACGCGGTCGATGGCAAAAACAGTCGGGTGCAACCAAGCGGTGACGCCGACCGAGAGACTCCCTAACAACACAATCGACAAGACCCAGCGCCAAACCGATAGCCGTGCCCGCGCACTGACGTCCCGACGGTCAGTGGCCTTGGCTTTGCCGGTTGGATGGGTTTTAGCAGAGCGCTCTTTCGCCCTGCCCTTGTCCGTTCCGCCAGAGAAAGTAAAAACGGCGTTAGAGACTGGCGCTTGCGCCAAAGGCGACTGAAAACCCAGTGGGTCGATGCCCGCAGGGTCGGCGATAACGGGGGCACCCGGGACGGGCGCCTCGAGCTTTTTCAATAAGGTTTTGACAGCCCCTTCACAGCCGTCTTCGCGGCCCTGAACCAGCATGACTATCGCTTGCTCGGGGGTTGGCGCTTCAATGTCCCAACGAAGCATGCGCCGGTCAAAAGAATCAAACACTTTGCGGCTTTGGACACTGGTCCCCAGCAACAGCACGATACGAATATTGGCACCCGGGAAGTTCTGCACCAGTCGCGCCAGCAGCTTGACTTCGTGGTCGGCCAGAGCGCCTGCGTCATGCACGATCCAGATCCGTGCCGGCGACTCAAGCCCCGGCAACTTCATGGCTTGCTGAACAGACTGTTCAGCAAGCACATCATTGAAACGGGTCAGCATGGCCGCGGTATCCGCCGGAAAATAAACCTCCAGCGGGCTCAATGGCGAGCTTTCCCGCAAGCGTGCGATCAGCAGCCGGCTGTAATGATCCAGCGCGGCCTCGCGGTTGCTTGACAGTGCCAGGCTGCGGCCGTCACGTAGCAAGCCGGCAACGCAGCCCTCCAGACGAAAACGATCTGCCGCCCGGAAAAAAATAGACGCCAGTCCAAGGTCACCGGCGTTCATGCCAGCCGTTAATTCACTCATGCTTTAGGCCCCACTGGATTTTCAAGTTCACCCTTGGCATTGAAGCGCATGGACGGCGGAATTTTGGGTTGCGGTCTGGCCATCGGCTCAACGCCGGGGCGAACTTGCGCCAGACTGAAGACATAGGCGATGACGGGCGCGACCGCATGGTAAAGCGCCTCGGGAATCGACTTGTCGACATCCGTGGTGAAGTACAAGGCACGCGCCAGTTGCGGCGAGGCAAACATCTCGACGCCATGTTTTTTAGCTTCTTCCCGAATCAGGGCGGCCATGTGGTCGGCGCCTTTGGCCAGCAAAATCGGCGCCCCATCAGCGGTTGGGTCGTAAGACAGCGCAATGGCAAAGTGCTCGGGGTTGGTGATGACCACGTCAGCATCTTTGACTTTTTGCATCATCCGGTTGTTGGCCATCTCGCGCTGACGGCGCCGGATTTGTTGCTTGACTTCAGGACGTCCTTCCATGTCCTTCATCTCGTCTTTGATCTCTTGCTTGGTCATGCGCAAGCGCTTGATGTACGACCATTTTTGATAAGGCGCGTCAATCAGCGCGATCAACACCAGACTGAGCGTGAGCCACAGGGCGGCTTGCGTGATCAAAGCGCCGGCACCGGCCAGCGCCGGTTGCAGCGACATGCTGCCAAGGTGAATCAGCTCCGTCATGTGGCGCTCCACAAGCACCCACAACACACCCGCGACCAAGGTGAATTTGCCCAGGGACTTGAGCAGTTCCACCGCAGCTCGGGATCCGAACATGCGCTTGAAACCTTCAGCGGGACTGAGTTTGGAAAACTGGGGCGCGACACTCTGCATCGAAAAGTGATAGCCACCGGTGACCCCCGAGGCCAGAATCGCCACCACCGCCGTCACCGCCATCAAAGGCAGCACCAGCAACAAGGCGTCCAGCAACTGACTGGCAAAAGTGGCCGGCAACAAACTCGGCGTGTCCAAGGTCTTGCGGTCAAAGGTGAAACTCTTGACCAGCATGTCTGACAAGCGCGAGGCCCAGACGCCGCCCACCATCAGGATCGTCAGCACCGCCGCGATCATCACGGCAGCGGCCGGCAACTCGGTAGAACGGGCGACCTGACCTTCGTCACGCGCGCGTTTGAGCCGCCGCGCTGTGGGTTCTTCGGTGGGTTCTGAACCGCTATCGGACATGTCGATCGAGATCCATCAAGTTAAAAATCAAGGCCATCACGGCAGCCCCACCATCACGCGAATTTGCGTCAGCCCTTGCAACCAGAGCCACTGAATGCGCCCGGCAATGCTGGACAAAGACACCATCAAGACAAAAAATCCGGCGACGATGGTGGCCGGCAGGCCGACCGAAAAAATATTCAAACTCGGCGCAGCACGTGTCACCACGCCCAAGCCAATGCTGATGAACAGCAGCGTCACCATCACCGGCAAGGCCGTCAGCACCGCGCCTAGAAATATCATGGAACTCCAGCTCACCAACTGCCCGTAGGCGACCTGGTCCATCAAGGAGCGACCGACCGGCAAAGTCGAAAAACTCTCCAGCACCATGGCCAACAGCATGGCGTGACCGCCCAGACTGACAAAAATCAGCGTCGACAGCACCAGTAAAAATTGAGCGATCACCGGGACGTTGCCGAGGTTCGGGTCAATCAGGCTGGCCATCGACAAGCCCATCGCGTTAGACACCGCTTGCCCGGCCACCACCACCGAGGCCGTGACGATTTGCAGCATCAGGCCCATGAAGACACCGATCACCAACTGGTTGAGAATTTCCAACAAACCGGGGGCCGACAGCGGGTCAATCACCGGCCAGTCAAACATCGGATAGACCATCACCGACAGCGCCAGCGCCAGCAAGATGCGAATGCGCACCGTCACGGCTGACAATGAAAAAACAGGTGCCGCCAACAGCAAAGCAGAGATCCGCAGCATCGGCCACAAGAACGCATAAAAGCGCTCAACGATCTCGATGGCTGAAACGTTCATGGTCAGGTGAAGAGCGTCGGGATGCGCAAAAAGATGCTGCGTGTGTAGTCGACCATCATGGCGATCTGCCATCCCCCCACCACGGCCAAGGTCAGCGCCATGGCGGCCAGCTTGGGAATAAAGCTCAAAGTAGCTTCGTTGACAGACGTCGCCGCCTGGATGATGCCGATCACCAAACCCACCGCCAGCGCCATGCCAAGCAGCGGTGCCGAAATCAGCACCGTCATCCAGAGGGCTTGTGTGCCCAGTTCAACAACAGTAGACGCGTCCATGTGACAGCTTCCTCAGGTAGTGACAAAACTGGCGGCGAGCGATCCCATGATCAGCCCCCAACCATCGACCAGCACAAACAGCATCAGCTTGAAAGGCATCGAAATCATCATCGGCGACAGCATCATCATGCCCATCGACATCAGCACGCTGGCGACGATCAGGTCAATCACCACGAAGGGGATATAGATCAAAAAACCAATCGTGAAAGCGCTTTTCAGCTCAGACGTGATGAAGGCCGGCACCAGCGTCGTGAAGGGCACGGTCTCCGGGCTCAGCGGCTCACCCTTGCGGGCAATTTGCATGAACAGCGCGATGTCGTCACCGCGGGTCTGCGCCATCATGAACTTGCGGATCGGCGCTTCGGCGGCGGCCAGCGCATTGTCAAAGTCCAGTCCGCTTTGCAGGTACGGCGCCAAGGCGTTTTGGTACACATCGGTCAGCACCGGCTGCATGATGAACAACGTCAGAAACAGCGACAAGCCGACCAGCACGGTGTTGGGCGGGGTTTGACCGGTGCCGAGCGCTTGCCGGAGCAGCGACATGACGATGATGATGCGTACGAAGGAGGTCATCATCAGCAGCAATGACGGCAGCACCGTCAAGGTGGTCATCAAGGCCAGTAGTTGCAGCGTCAAGCTGTATTGCGTGCCTTTGGCGCCACCGCCTGTCACATTCAGCAGCGGCAAACCTTGCGACCAAGCCGCCAGCGGCAACACCAGCAACAAAAAAACGCCGACATGGCGCCAGACATTACGAGACATCA
>Ga0208916_10001209_pt1 | contig 11300 bp, 10 predicted proteins | sample DEB19_08_DNA_5_FD_184523 | JGI IMG/M metagenome (GOLD analysis project Ga0208916, IMG submission 184523) | Aqueous microbial communities from the Delaware River and Bay under freshwater to marine salinity gradient to study organic matter... | ecosystem: Environmental > Aquatic > Marine >... | reverse complement strand
GAGTAGACTTGACCCCCAGGGCTTGCTCTAATGGCGCCACAAAAGTCTGGAACATGTCCAGAATCAAGCCATTGGCCTTGCCGACAATCTTATTCAGTTCAGGGTTCACCAAAGTGGTGAAGACAATGGGTTGAACCCCATATTTAGTGGCCGCCTGGTTGATGCTAGAAACGGCGTCATGGGCTTTTTCAGGGCTATCCACAAAGGGTACTCGAATATGCTTAAAAGTGGCCTCAAATTGAGCCAAAATCGACTGGCTGAAGTTCTCAGCAGTAATTCCGGTACCGTCAGAAACAATAAAAACAATGCGGGTTTGGGTAGACATGAGGTTGGCCTAAAAGTCGTGGTCAGCACTACAATATGTAGTTAATGAAGTATGCCGTATTTTATTCGGCCGCTCGACCAGTTTCCTTATCTTTAGAGAGTATTTTATGTCCAACCAACAGCAACAAAGTAACGATGTAGCAAATGCCTATGTTTTGCCTTTTGAGCAACTCCGCATGACTGACGTAGAGTCAGTTGGCGGTAAAAATGCTTCATTAGGTGAAATGATTTCTCAGTTGTCTTCCATGGGAGTACGTGTACCCACCGGATTTGCGACAACCTCATTGGCATTTCGTGATTTCTTAGAGCACAACAATTTGACTGAGCGTATTCAGAAGCGCTTAGAAAATCTCAATATTGATGATGTTCGTGCATTGGCAGAAGCTGGTAAAGAAATTCGCGGCTGGATTGAGACTGCACCGCTACAGGCGCGTCTCGATGAAGAAATTCGTACAGCGTTTAAGAAATTAGATGAATCTGGTAACGGCTCTTTTGCAGTACGCTCTTCTGCAACTGCGGAGGATTTGCCTGATGCTTCATTTGCTGGACAGCAAGAAACATTCTTGAATGTTGAAGGTATTGATCATGTTCTAGAGAAAATTCGCGAAGTATTTGCCTCCCTTTATAACGATCGCGCTATTTCTTATCGCGTTCATAAGGGTTTTGCGCACGCTGAAGTAGCTTTATCTGCTGGTATTCAGCGGATGGTACGTTCAGACTTAGGCGCAGCTGGCGTGATGTTTACTTTGGATACTGAGTCTGGCTTCGAAGATGTCGTATTTATTACTTCAAGCTATGGTTTAGGTGAGACAGTAGTGCAGGGCGCGGTCAACCCTGACGAGTTCTATGTCTTCAAAACTACATTAGCGCTTGATAAGAAAGCGATTATTCGCCGCTCTTTGGGCTCTAAATTGATTCAGATGCAATTCGCTCCAGCAGGCTCTGCCGAGAAGGTGGTGACTGTGGATGTGGTTCCAGAAAAACGCAATCGTTTTTCATTGGAAGATGCGGACATCACTGAATTAGCAAAATACGCCGTGATTATTGAAAAGCACTATGGTCGTCCAATGGACATCGAGTGGGGTAAAGATGGTCAAGATGGCCGTATCTATATTTTGCAAGCTCGCCCAGAGACCGTGAAGAGTCAGGCTACTGGTCAAGTGGAGCTGCGCTACAAACTCAAAGGCAGCTCTAAAGTATTGACTAAAGGTCGTGCGATTGGTCAAAAGATTGGCGCAGGTCCAGTTCGCGTGATTCGTGATCCAAGCGAGATGGATCGTGTTCAACCAGGAGATGTATTGGTTGCAGACATGACAGATCCAAACTGGGAGCCTGTGATGAAGCGCGCTTCTGCAATTGTTACCAATCGTGGTGGTCGTACCTGCCACGCAGCAATTATTGCGCGTGAGTTGGGTGTGCCTGCCGTAGTAGGTTGTGGCGATGCCACTGAGCACCTGCAAGACGGCATGATGGTGACAGTTTCTTGTGCAGAAGGCGATGAAGGTCATATCTATGATGGTTTGATTGAGACTGAGGTCACTGAAGTTTCTCGTGGTGTATTGCCAGAGATTCCAGTGAAGATCACCATGAATATCGGCAACCCCCAGTTAGCGTTTGATTTCTGCCAAATCCCGAATGCTGGTGTTGGCTTGGCCCGCCTTGAGTTCATTATTAATAACTACATTGGCGTACATCCACGTGCTGTTCTGGAATATCCAAATATCGATCCTGATCTCAAGCGTGCAGTAGAGAGCGTTGCTCGTGGCTATGCGAGCCCACGCCAGTTCTATGAAGATAAATTGGTTGAGGGTGTTGCTACGATTGCTGCTGCGTTTTATCCAAAACCAGTCATCGTGCGTTTGTCTGACTTCAAGTCAAACGAATACAAGAAACTCATCGGTGGTTCGCGCTATGAGCCAGATGAAGAGAATCCAATGCTGGGTTTCCGTGGCGCATCTCGTTATGTGTCCGCAGATTTCGGCGAAGCTTTTGCCCTGGAGTGCGCTGCAATGAAGCGTGTCCGCGAAGACATGGGTCTGGATAACGTAGAGATCATGGTTCCATTCGTGCGTACGATCAATCAGGCTAAACGCGTGATTGAGATGATGGCGAACTTGGGACTCAAACGTGGTGAAAATGGCTTGCGCCTCATCATGATGTGCGAGATTCCATCAAATGCGATTTTGGCTGATCAATTCCTCGAGCATTTCGATGGGTTCTCGATTGGTTCGAACGATATGACCCAACTTACCTTAGGTTTGGATCGTGACTCCGGTATGGAATTGCTGGCAATTGATTTTGATGAGCGCGACCCTGCGGTTGAGTTCATGATTGCGCGTTCAATTGAGGCATGTCTCAAGCAAAATAAATATGTTGGTATTTGTGGGCAAGGCCCTTCAGATCATCCAGACTTTGCGCGATGGTTGGTTGCCAAGGGAATCACTTCTATTTCTCTCAATCCAGATAGCGTGATAGCTACTTGGGAAATGCTGGGTAAGAAAGAGGCGTAATGCATTCTGGCTGAACGTAAGCCAAGTCAACTAGATGTAAAAAAGGCCTAGATCATCGCGATCTAGGCCTTTTGCTTTATAGCGGTCAGCTAAATTAGGGCTTAGCTTTTCTAGCCATTGTTTTCTTTGGGATGACCTTACTTGCAGTCTTGGTGGAGCTTGCTACTTTCTTAACTACCTTACTCGCACGATGAATGGGTATGGCACCCAGTTTCTTAGCAGGTGTGGCAATCGATTTGGATGGCGTAGCCCCAGACCATCTTGGCTCTGCAATGGAGTTAAATGCAGCACGTAATTTCTCACCCCAGAGCTCATGAATCATTTGAAAATAGGGGTTAGATTCATCCATGGTGACGAACTTACTTGCCCGCAAAGAATTCTTTTCATAGACCAGTAGATCCAATGGCAGTCCCACAGAGATGTTGCTGTTTAAAGTAGAGTCCATTGAAATCAGGGCACATTTCGTCGCTAAATTGAGTGGGGTATCAAAACTAATCACCCTGTCTTAAGATGGCTTGCCGTATTTAGATTCACCAATCTGGAAGTAACAAGTTTCAGGCGTGGCCTCAATAAAGTTACCAGCTGAGTAGATATTAAAAAGTCTTGGACGCTCACCCTTTACTTGACCACCAAAAATGAGATTGCAATTGAAATCGATACCAGCCTTCTCTAATGCTTTGTGATCTCTCTCGTAGACCTGCTTGATAGCATCGCCAACCACTACGGCCGCATCATGCGTGTTCTCTGCATTCCACAAATTCTTGCCGTTGAGCAATTGACCTTGCAGCAAAATTTCTTTTACAGCTTGAGTAATGGCGAGATTTCCGGCACTCATCAAGGTAAAGAGGCGATCTTTATCTTTTTGAAATAAAGACATTTTTCTAAAGGTACCAATTTGATCAACGCCCGCATTAGTGCGAGTATCCGATAAAAATACTAAACCATCTTTTAGGCAAAGCCCAACGCAATACGTCATCCTGCAACCCCTTTAATTATTCTTGGAATTATCTCTTAATTGACTTGTATTGGGACAGGTTTAGTTCAGTAGGGTAATGGAGATGCTGGCACTCAATTCCTCGCCACCACCACCTGAGCGGACGCCTTTAACGGGGGCGGCTGAGTAATAGTCTCTGCCAATGGCCAGGCGAACATGGCGCGCATCAGTAAAGCAGGTGTTAGTAATATCGATACTAGTCCAGAGACCTTTATCAATATCTGCGCAGAAATCAATCCACGCATGACTTGCTAGGTTTGGTGAGTTTTCAGCAAAAAAATATCCACTGACATAACGCGCTGGGATGCCAGACGCGCGACATAGGCATAGCATGATATGCGCATGATCTTGGCAAACACCGGATTTCATGGCAAAGGATTGAGCTGCTGTTGTGGCGAAATTGGTTTGCCCAGGGAAGTACAAAATAGAGTTTTGCACTGCTGCAGCCAGCCTCATCACTTCGTCAATTGAATTTTTCTTTGGTAGGGTGACGGAGAAGAACTCGAGCATTTCTGCTGTGGGCTCTGTCAAATTAGTTTGTTGAAGGAGGTAGTAAGGCGATACTGCCTTAGGCGCATCAATAAACTCAAACGCATCTTGTGTATGCACTTCACCTTCAGCTTCAATCATCATCGAAGTGTAGGAGGCTTCTTGGACAAAAACGCTACACAGATTTCCGAAGGTGTCTTGGGAGTTGCTTGCCTTGATCGGTGTGCTCACCTTCCATTTATCAATTTTTTGACCTGCTACATCAGATGGTGTGAGGCGTAACTCCTGAATGGAGTAGCGTACCGGTGCTTCATAGCGGTATTCTGTGTGGTGACGAATCTTCAGGTGCATGGTGACTTTTAGGCTACTGCTAATGGAATAAGGTAGGCATTACTGAATTCATCAGCAATGTGATTAATACGCTCTAAGAATTCTTCGATAAATTCTTCTAGGCCTTGTGAAAAGACTTCATCAATATCGGAATAATCTAGGCTTGCTTTGAGCTTGCCAAGCAGCCGCTCAATTTCTTTCGACTGCTGATTCTTGACCTCTGAAATTAATGGAATCAGCTCGTTAACGCAACACACTAGAGAGCGCGGCATCTGTTTATTAAAAATTAAGAGTTGTGCCACCTGCTTTGGCGTTACTTGATCAGAATAGATCTGACGATAGATTTCAAAAGCAGAGACTGAGCGCAGTAGGGCGGCCCAGTGGTAGAAGTCAAAAAAGTCGCCATCAGATCCATCGGCCCCATTTTTTTTATCTGTACGCAATACTTTGAGTGCTGCCGGGTCCTCATACTTAGTTTCTAAAATACGAGCAGTGTTATCGGCGCGCTCTAAAAGAGTTCCCACATTCATAAAGTAGAAGGCTTCATTCTTGAGCATGGTGCCATGCATCACGCCTCTGAATAAGTGGCAGCGGTGCTTGACCCATTCGAGTAGTCTGCTGGGGTCTGATTGTGTACGGGCTTCAAGAATGTGCTGCAACTCCAACCAAGTGGTATTTTGAGTTTCCCATGCCTCGGAGGTAATTCTTCCGCGAATGACCCGAGCATTTTCACGGGCAGCAAACAGGCAAGAGACGATGCTAGAGGGATTGCTGGTCTCGTAGATCATGAAATCAAGAACATTTTCGCGTGTCACTACATCATACTTTTCCAAGAATGATTCTTCCAGCTTTGAGATAGTGAGTAGCTTCTTCCAGCTCTGCTCTAAAAAGCCTGCGGGCTGTGGAAGGAGGGATGTCTGGTGATTGACGTCCAACATACGTGCGGTGTTTTCTGCTCGCTCTGTATAGCGAGCCATCCAGTAAAGGCAATCAGCGGTACGACTCAGCATATTTACTTATCCCTTTATTCTTCTAGCACCCAGGTGTCTTTAGTGCCGCCACCTTGAGATGAGTTCACAACCAAAGAACCTTCTTTGAGGGCAACGCGGGTGAGGCCGCCTGGAACCATCTTGATCGTCTTACCTGATAAGACAAAGGGACGTAAATCAATATGACGTGGGGCTACACCGGATTCAACAAATGTTGGGCAAGTCGAAAGCGCGAGCGTTGGCTGGGCAATATATTTTTCTGGATTGGCAATGAGATGCCCTCTAAATTCTTCAATCTCTGCTTTAGTTGATGCAGGCCCAACTAACATGCCGTAACCGCCGGCACCATGCGTTAATTTCACAACTAACTTATCTAAATTTGCCAAGGTGTAAGCAAGATCATCTGGCTTACGACATTGAAAGGTGGGTACATTGTTGAGAATTGGTTTTTCTCCGAGATAGAACTCAATCATGTCGGGAACATAAGGGTAGATTGACTTGTCATCAGCAATGCCTGTGCCAATAGCATTGGCCAAGGTGACATTGCCGGCGCGATGTGCGGAGAGTAGTCCGGCAACACCTAAGGTGGAGTCGGAGCGGAATGCAAGAGGGTCTAGGAAGTCGTCATCTACGCGGCGATATATCACATCAACGCGTTCAGGCCCTTGAGTGGTGCGCATAAACACTTGCTCGTTTTTCACGAATAAATCTTTACCCTCCACCAATTCCACGCCCATTTGTTGGGCTAGGTAGCTGTGTTCAAAATACGCAGAGTTATACATGCCCGGAGTCAACACGACCACATTAGGCTTTTTGACGTCATCTGGTTTTACTGACTTCAGGCACTCCAGTAGAAAATCGGGGTAGTGCTCAACAGGAGCAACGCGATACTTTTGAAACAGGTCCGGGAAGAGGCGCATCATCATCTTGCGGTCTTCCACCATATAAGAGACGCCTGATGGAACGCGCAAGTTATCTTCTAAGACGTAAAACTCGCCTTCTCCAGCGCGCACAATATCAATGCCAGCGATCTGCGCATAAATATCGCGCGGTACATTGACATTGCGCATCTCGGGACGATACTGCGCATTGTTATAGATTTGTTCTGCAGGAATGATTCCTGCTTTGATGATTTCTTCATCGTGATACACGTCGTAAATAAAGCGGTTGAGCGCTTTCACCCGTTGACGTAAGCCAGCCTCGAGCCGCTCCCATTCTTTTGCAGTAAAAATACGGGGTACTTGATCGAAGGGGATCGTTCTCTCAGATCCCAGGTCATCTCCATAGACTGCAAAGGTGATGCCGACTCGTCGGAAGATAAGGTCAGCTTCTGCGCGCTTGAGGCCCATGAGGGTGTCACTCTGTTGCTTAAGCCAGTTATGAAAAACTTGGTAATGGGGGCGCGCTTTTCCGCTGGCGTCGAGCATTTCGTCAAAAGGCAATTTCATAGTTACAAACTAATGCCTTTGATTGGGTGAGAAATCTAGAGATGGAGCAGCTTGGTGCCACAATGCACTGAATTGGTGCAAAAATCCTCAGCTTTTACTGCTGTAGGGCTTTTCGCCCTCGATCCCAGCGTACACCGATTGTTTTTCCCAATCAGGCGTTTAGGTCGCCTCGGGCAATTCGACCTTTTTGGACTTCCCACTCTCGCTCTTTGGTTGCTGCGCGCTTGTCGTGCTGCTTCTTACCTCGAGCCAGACCAATCTCACATTTCACATTCCCTTTAGAGAAATGCAAATTCAGTGGAACCAGGGTGTAGCCCTTTTGCTCAACTTTGCCAATGAGTTTTTTAATCTCAATCGCGTTGAGTAGGAGTTTGCGAGTACGGGTGCTGTCAGGAACGATATGGGTAGAGGCTGACAGTAAGGGGGTTATGTGACAGCCGATCAGGAATAGCTCCGCCCGACGGATGACAACATACGCTTCTTTAATGTGGACTCGACCAGCGCGGATGGCTTTTACTTCCCAGCCTTCCAGAACTAGTCCTGCCTCGAACCGTTCCTCGATAAAATAATCGAAGAAGGCTTTTTTGTTATCGACGATACTCATATTTATTTAGCTTCTCAAGATCGATTATGGCAGACGTCTACAAGACCGTTTTAATTGGCCAATCAGCAGACCGCATGTATGGCTTAGTAACTGACGTTGCCCGGTACCCAGAGTTCCTGCCCTGGTGTGGCGGAGTGGAAATTTTTGAGCAAACTGAGACTGTTTTAGATGCCAAAATCAATATTCACTTCAAGGGTATTAATCAGTACTTTCATACCCGAAACATCAATCATCGCCCTGAAACCATCGATATGGTCTTTGTAGATGGGCCTTTTAAGCATTTTTCAGGGCAGTGGAACTTTGTCCCTCTCAAGGAAGATGCGTGTAAGGTCGAATTTAAGCTCCATTGGGAGTTCAAAAGTGTCATTCTAGATAAGCTCATTGGTCCAGTTTTTGGCCATATTGCTGGTACTTTTGTAGATTGCTTTGTGAGGCGAGCTGAAGATCTCTATGGGCAGTAAGTCCACGACCACCTTGAATCTCCTGATATGTGATGCCAGGCAAGGCAATCCAAAACTAACTTCCTTCACATTAGAATTAGCTCCACATGAGCGCCCTACGGTAGGTTTAGCTCTTCAAAAGACTGGAATCGCAACAGCTTCTGATGACCCAGTCCTGGATAGAAAAGGCTGTTTTGGCGTCTTTGGCAAGCGCAAAGACTGGGATAGCCCAATCTACGAGGGCGACCGTCTAGAGCTGTACTCTCCACTCCTGGTAGACCCCAAGGCTGTGCGCCGAAAGAAGGCCAACCAGAACCAGGATGCCAAATTCCAGGCGGCTGCAGCTAAAAGAAAGGCTAGGAGGCTATAATCGTCTTTTGTGACTAGGGGTTTTGCATGCGACTCATTCAAAAAGCACTCACTTTTGACGATGTGCTCCTCGTACCGGCTTATTCTTCGGTACTCCCTCGAGATGCCAGCTTGGCAAGTAAGTTAACTCGAGATATTTCACTCAATACGCCATTGGTGTCTGCAGCTATGGACACCGTTACCGAGGGTCGCTTGGCAATTGCCATGGCCAGCGAAGGCGGTATTGGCATTATTCATAAAAATCTCAAACCTGCAGAGCAGGCTAGAGAAGTTGCCAAGGTTAAGCGTTACGAGTCTGGTGTCCTACGTGATCCGATCACGATTGGACCGGATGTCACACTACGCCAAGTTATTCAACTTTCTCGTGAGCACGGTTTCTCTGGATTTCCGGTTCTCACTGGCAAAGAAGTGGTGGGCATCATCACGAATCGTGACTTGCGTTTCGAAGAAGACTTGGATGCGCCAGCAAAAACCAAAATGACTCCGCGTGAGCGTTTAATTACGGTTAAAGAGGGCTGCTCTTTAGAAGAAGCGAAGCGCTTAATGAGCCAACATCGCTTGGAACGTGTTCTGGTGGTAAATGATAAGTTTGAGTTGCGCGGCCTCATTACCGTTAAAGATATTTTGAAGGCCACTGAGCATCCGAATGCTTGCAAAGATATCGAAGGCAAGTTGCGTGTTGGTGCTGCGGTGGGCGTAGGTCCTGACAACGATGAGCGTATTGAGCTCTTGGTTCGCGCAGGCGTTGATGTCATCGTGGTTGATACCGCTCACGGCCATAGCCAGGGCGTATTGGATCGCGTGAAGTGGGTTAAGAAAAACTATCCTCAAATTCAAGTAATTGGCGGAAATATTGCTACTGGTGATGCTGCTAGAGCGTTGGCTGATCATGGTGCGGATGGTGTTAAGGTGGGTATTGGCCCAGGCTCTATTTGTACAACCCGAATTGTTGCTGGTGTTGGCGTTCCACAGATTAGTGCAATTGTGAATGTAGCTGCCGCACTGAAGGGTACCGGCATTCCTTTAATTGCTGATGGTGGTGTGCGTTACTCTGGCGATGTTGCCAAAGCCTTAGCTGCTGGTGCAAGCTCTGTCATGATGGGCGGTCTATTTGCTGGTACTGAAGAAGCTCCGGGCGAAGTATTTTTATATCAAGGTCGCTCTTACAAGAGCTATCGTGGCATGGGATCTTTGGGCGCGATGGCGGATGGTTCCGCAGATCGTTATTTCCAGAGCGATATCAGCGCAGCGAATGCTGAGAAGCTGGTTCCCGAGGGTATTGAGGGTCAGGTTCCTTACAAAGGTAGTGTGCTCGCCATCTTGCATCAACTGACTGGTGGTATTCGTTCATCAATGGGTTATCTAGGCTGTAAGACGATTGATGAGCTTCATGAGAAAGCGAATTTTGTGGAAATCACTTCAGCGGGTGTGCGCGAGTCGCATGTTCATGATGTGAAGATCACTAAGGAAGCGCCGAATTACCATATTGATTAATAAGTAAACAAAAGCTGAAATTAAGGCTGAATTTAAGACTGGTTCTTTCGTGCACGACAAAATACTGATTCTCGACTTTGGTTCACAGGTTACCCAACTGATTGCCCGGCGCGTGCGTGATGCACGTGTCTATTCTGAAATCCATCCTTACGATTGCGATCCAGAATTCATTCGCAAATTTATACAAGAGCAGGGTGGTAAAGGAATTATTCTTTCTGGTGGACCAAGCTCGGTTACGGAAGAGGGAAGTCCTCGTGCGCCGCAAATCGTTTTTGAACTCGATGTTCCCGTACTCGGTATTTGCTACGGCATGCAAACCATGGCTACCCAACTCGGTGGCGCGGTTGCTTCTGCTGAGTCTTTAGGTAAAGCTCGTGAGTTTGGTTATTCCGAAGTACGTGCTCATGGCCACACCAATTTACTCAAAGGGATTCAAGACTTCTCTACTAGTGAAGGCCACGGCATTCTGAAGGTATGGATGAGTCATGGCGATTCAGTAACTACATTACCACCAGCATTTAAGCTTATGGCCTCAACCGAGTCTTGCCCAATTGCTGGCATGGCTGATGAAGAGCGCCGTTTCTACGCATTCCAGTTTCACCCTGAAGTAACGCATACCTTACAAGGCGAGGCAATATTAGGTCGCTTTGTGCACGAGATCTGCGGCTGCAAACCAGACTGGGTGATGGGCGACTACATTAGCGAAGCCGTTCAAAGCATTCGCAAGCAAGTGGGTGATGAAGAGGTCATCCTCGGTTTATCGGGCGGCGTGGACTCTAGTGTGGCTGCGGCATTAATTCATCGTGCGATTGGTGATCAGCTCACCTGTGTATTTGTAGACCACGGCTTACTTCGTTTAAACGAAGGCGATATGGTTATGGAAATGTTTGCACGCAATCTCGGCGTTAAAGTGATTCGTGTGGATGCAAAAGTGAAGTTTATGTCTGAGCTCGCAGGTGTCGCCGATCCTGAAGCCAAGCGCAAAATTATTGGTAAAGAATTCGTGGAGATTTTCCAAAGCGAGTCCGGCAAGATTGCAAACGCCAAGTGGCTTGCTCAAGGTACCATTTATCCAGATGTGATTGAGTCTGCGGGTAAGGGTAAAAAGGGTGCGCATACGATTAAGAGTCACCACAATGTTGGAGGCTTGCCTGAAGATATGCATCTCAAACTGCTTGAGCCATTGCGTGAATTATTTAAAGATGAAGTGCGTGAACTTGGTGTTGCCTTAGGCTTGCCACGTGAGATGGTATATCGCCATCCATTCCCAGGCCCCGGCCTTGGTGTTCGCATCCTAGGTGAAGTCAAG
>Ga0208916_10001207_pt1 | contig 11310 bp, 17 predicted proteins | sample DEB19_08_DNA_5_FD_184523 | JGI IMG/M metagenome (GOLD analysis project Ga0208916, IMG submission 184523) | Aqueous microbial communities from the Delaware River and Bay under freshwater to marine salinity gradient to study organic matter... | ecosystem: Environmental > Aquatic > Marine >... | reverse complement strand
CGATCATGCCCGGCACCGGCCTACTGGCTGACAACCGGTACCGCACGGCTGAGGGCGGCGCAGGTCAGCTGCCCTACGAGGTGCTGTCGAAGACGATGGGGAAGCTGTTCCGGTGGGCGATGGGCGGCAATTCGACGCACACCCTGGTCAGCGGCACCACCTACCAGTCGGTGCACAGCTTCGGCACAGGTGCCCTGCCGTCCCGGTCGGTGCAACTGGTGCGTGAACTGGCGACGGGCACCGAGATGATCGACACGTTCGGCGGGGTGACCGCCACCGGTTTCGAGATCAGCATGGACAAGACGGGGCTGCTGAAGGTCACCATCGATACCGACTTCGCTTCCTACTCGACCGTGGTGGCGAAGGCGACCCCGACCGTGTCGTATCCGCGCCGGTTCGGATGGAAGGGCTTCACCGCCATGACCGGCACTCGGACGGCGGCCACCACCACGGCGCTCGCCTCCTGCACCACCACCCTGGATGGACTCAGGTCGTTCTCGGTGAAGGCGACCGTGGCGACCGACACGGAGGACTACCGGGGCAACGGGCTCGGCATCAAGTCGCAGCCCTACGCGCAGCTGCGTGACGTGCAGTTCACCGGCGAGTTCGACTTCCTGTCGTCCACGCTGCGGGACAATCACCGCACCTTGACCGCGTTCCCGATCCTGTTGCAGTTCGTCACCCCCACCGCCTTGTCGACCGGCTTCGAGACGTTCCAGATCGACATGCCGACCGTGCTGGTGAAGGAAGACCCTGAGCCGAATATGGACGGCACCCTTCCCACCATCTCGGTCACCGGTGACGTGATGATCTCGTCCACCAACTCGACCCAGCTGCAACTCGTGCAGCGGACCTCAGACACGACGCTGTGACGCTCGAAGCGCGCACCGAGGTCTACCGCACCGAGGCGAAGCGGCTTCTCGAAGCCGACCGGGCGATCACCAAGGCTTTCCGCAAGGACATGCGCGCCCTGGTGAAGCCAGCCGGCGACCGGGCACTGAACGCCTTGTCGGCGGCCATGCCGAACAGGGGCGGCCTGTCGGCGCTGATCGCTTCCCGTGGCCGCGTGTCGGTGACGGCAGGCGGCAAGGGTGTTACGGCAAATCTGGCCGCTCCCGGAATCTTCATGAGCCAGTTCGAGAAGGGCACCATCCGTCACCCGGTGTACGGGCGTGCGCCGTGGCAGTCGCAGACTGTGCCCGCCGGCGAAGCGGGCAAGTCATTCGAGAAGGACGCGGCCGACCTGGCTCGGCAGGCGTCCGACACGGTGGTCAAGCATGTGAGGAGCGTGTTGTGATCCGCATCATCACCAAACGGCACCCGGTCAGCGGGATGCCGGAGGAGTGGGCCGACTACCCGGCAAAGTCCATCTACGACGTGCCGTTGCGTCTCGGCATCCGGTTCGACTCCGAGTTGATGGCGTTGAAGCTGGACGGGATTGACTTCTACGGCGTCCGCCGCTGGTCGGCGGCCGTCGCCGCCGTCGAGCGGTTCCAGGCCGAGGCGAAGGACAAGATGGTCGAGGTGCTCGGACTCCCGGCCGGCATCGATGTGGACCTGTCCGCACAGGAGCCGACCCGTGAGCAGGCTGCCGAGTATGCCGCCTGGCAGGCTGACCATCCCGCGTTCAGCATGATGCAGGCGGTGACGGTCTGGGCAGCGGTCAACCTGGGCGGGGGGCGCATCGCCCTGGGTGAGGTTCTCGACCTGCCCCCGGTCGACGTGATCGAGTTCGAAGAGATTCCCGACTTCATCGAGTCCGAGGGAAAAGAGCCGGCGGGCTTGTAGTCGCGCGGCCGCCGTCCGCGGCCGACCGGCGCGAGTCCGCCAGCGATCCGGTGATGGTGCTGCTCGAGCGGTACGCGGCCCGTATCTGCCAGCTGTTCGGCGGCTACACCTACGAAGCCATTCTGGACGTGCCCTGGTGGCTGTTCCAGCACATGTGCCAGATCGTCGACGAGTGGATCGAGGGGGGCGGCCGTGGCTGACATCACCAAGACCATCAAGCTGCTCCTGATCGGTGACGCCAAGTCGGCCTCGTCGGCGCTGCGGGGCGTGTCGTCGGACATGCAGGGGGTCGCCAAGCAGGGCGGCAAGTTCAAGCAGATGGGGCTGCACTTCCGCGACGCGATGAAGGGCGGCCAGGGGCTGCGGGCATCGATGAAGGGTGCTGTTGCCGACCTGGGCGGCATGGGCGGCATCGCCAAGACGGCAGGTCTCGCGGTCGCCGGGGTCGGCGTGGCTGCCGTGGCTGCGGGTGCTGCCATCGCGGTGAAGTTCGGGGCCGACTCCATCGACACGTTCAAGAAGGTGGCCGGCGAGGTCTCGAAGCTCAAGCGCGTCACCGGCTTGACCACCGAGGATGCTTCCCGGCTGGCGTTCAGCTTCAAGCAGACTGGGGTGGATGCCGAAAAGGGCACCAAGGGCATGCAGATTCTGGCAAAGAATCTGACTAACGCGGCGGACGGCGGCAAGAAGGCCGCGGCCATGACGAAGCTTCTCGGCACCGGGTTCACCGATGCTCAGGGCAAAGTCCTACCCATGTCGAAGCTGATGCCGAAGCTGGCCGACCGCTTCGCCTCCATGCCGGACGGCGCGAAGAAAACCGCGCTCGCCATGAAGCTGTTCGGCAAGTCCGGCACCGACCTACTGCCGTTCCTGAACAAGGGCGCGGCCGGCATGAAGGAGCTGGCTGACAAGTCCGACAAGTTCGGCAACACCCTCAGCGACAAGCAGCTCGACGCGCTGAAGAAGAGCAAGCAAGCCCAGCGCGACTGGGATGCCGCCATGCAGGGGCTTCAGGTGACCCTCGGGGCCAATCTGTTGCCGCTCATGACGCAGGGCGCCGAGATGATTAACTCGGTGATGGTGCCCGCCTTCCAGCGCATGGCCGAGTGGGTGCACAACAACGAGGGTATGTTCACATCGCTGGGCAACATCTTCAAGTGGGTGTGGAACAACGTTCTGTTGCCGGGCATAAAGCTGGCCGTGAACGGGTTCGTCTCCATGTCCAAGCCGCTCGCGCTGCTCATTCAGGGCCTCGGTATGGCGTTCGGCAACAAAGACATGGAGAACTTCGGGGCCGGGCTCGCCAAGGCGATGGACGACACGAACGCTTTCGTTCAGGCGTTGCAGGGCATCCCCGACCAGGTGACGCCGACCGTCAACGTGAAGGATGAGGCGTCGAAGAAGACGGCCGCGATCGACACCAAGATCAAGGCGCTCAAGGGCAAGCTTCTGCACATGTCCGCCGAGGACAAGGCGTCGGGCAAGGCGAAGAAGATTCGCGACGAAATCGCCAAACTGCGTAACAAGAAGATCGACATCGAGGCCCGCGTTCGCCAAACCGGGCCGCGCACCATTTCGATCAGGGCCATCGGCGGTGGTAAGTACCGGGTCGGCTCGACCGGCTCGGTATTCCAGGCCGAGGGGGGCATCGTTCGGGCGTTCGCAGGCGGCGGCGTCGAGAACCACGCCGCCAAGCTGTACCGGCGTCATGACGGCATGCGCATCTTCAACGAGCCTGAGACCCGTGGCGAGGCGTATATCCCCCTCGCCAACGACCACCGCCGCCCGCGCGCGGTGGCCATCTGGCGACAGACCGGACGCGAGCTGGGCATGTTCGCGGGCGGCGGCATCACCGCCGCCAGCGCCGGCGGTGGCGGTGGCGGCGCGACCATCAACATCACGGTGAACGGGGCTGTTGATCCGGCCGGCGTCGGTCGGCAGATCGTCGGCTACCTGAAGACCTATCAGCGGTCCACGCGGGGTCGGGTGCTGGACATCAGGACCCGGTGAGGGGGCGTCGTGCAGCGTGCCGTGAAGGTCGAGGCGAAGTTCGACGGCTCCACGTGGGTGGACATTTCGAGCAAGGTCAAGATGGCGGCCGGAATCTCGGTCAACCGGGGGCGTGAGTCCGAGGTCGAAGATCCGGTCGCGGTCGGCACGGTGTCGCTGGCCTTGGACAACTCCGACGGACGCTTCTCGCCCGAGTTGGCATCGTCGCCTTACTATCCGAACGTGGTGGCCGGCGTGCCGCTGCGGGTGTCGGTGTACGTGTCGGGCGCGTACCGGGTGCGCGGCTACGGCACAGTGCAGGAGTGGAGCACGGACCCGCTGTCGTGGTACGTGGCCGGGTGCTCGATCAACGCTGCCGACGTGCTGGGGACGCTGCCCGAGTACACGTTCCGGCAGGCCGCAGACGAGGCGGTACGGCGGTCGGCGGGCGTGCTGTACCACTGGCCTTTGCGTGAAGCGTCCGAGCCACTTTCGAGCATGGCCGGCGTCGCCACCCTGTCCACGAACGGCAAGGATGGCCTTGGTTTGGGGGCGCCACTTCTCGCCATGGAAGAGGGTGAGGGCAATCACCCACAGTTCATCTCCGGGTCCAACGGGCTGCAACTGGTCGCTCGATACTTGTCGGTCGGTCCGCCCTGGCGGGTGCGACTGGTCATTATGGGCCAGCCGACAGCGTCGTGTGAGCTGTTGGAGCTTGAGCTTCCCGGCGTCGCGTCCCGTACCCTCATCACGTGGGACTCTGTAAACGGATTCGGCAACGGGGGCGGCTCCTTGGCCAACCCACCGTCCTGGCCGGCCGTTGTAGAGATAGGGACGGATGGCAGCGTCTGGCGGCTGCGGGTCGGCGGCGTTGCTGGATCGCTCGCCACCGCGTATGGCGGCACCCGAATCAGTAAGGTCACCATCAATCCGACGCTGTCTGGTGGCTCCATCTGGTCTGCAGCTCACCTCGTGGTGTTGCAGGGGGTATCCAGCGCGGCGGACCTTGATGCTTTCGCACAGCAGATCACCAGCCAGCGGGTTACCACGTTTGCGACCGCGCCCGAGGTGGTGTTGGGCTGGGCTGGCGGGCCGACCATTAGCGGAATACCTGCGTCGGTGACAACCCTGCCGCCGTTGGAGGGTCGAGACTCGGCGGACGTGCTGAGTGGCATCGCCAAGAGCATGGGTGGCCGGATCGTCGACGACCTCGACGGCACGTTGACTTGGCTGCCGTTCCCGCCGACCGGCACCGTAGTCACTCTGCCTGCCGGGTTCACGGTGCCGCCCTACGGCACTGATGATCGGGCGTGGCTGTCTGACTGCACGGTGGAATATCCGGACGGCACCAGCTACACCGCAACCCGACCGGACGGCCCGCGTCGCTCGGACACCATCGAGGCGGTGCACGCCACACCCAACGGTGATCGGGGCATGGCGGACTGGCTGGTCAACTCGCCCACCAAGGCACGCATCGCGTCTGTGACCTACAACCTGTCGGCCATGACGGATGCCAACGTACTCACCGTGCTCAACCTGGTGGTCGGCTCGCGGGTTAGCTTCCCGACCCTCCCGGCATGGATACCGTCAGGGCTGATCTGCACCGTCGAGGGCTTCCAGGAGTCGATCGGAAACGACGCATGGACCGTGACGCTCAATCTCAGCCCCGATGTCTACTCGCGGCTGTTCATCCTCGACGACGCCATTCGCGGCGTTCTTGATTCCGCCTACCTACTCGCGCCATAAGGAGACATCTGATGCGACGCACCCTCATTATCATCCTGGCCGCCCTGATTGCCATCGGCGGGGCTGCGGCCACTCCGGCGACAGCCAACACGTCGACGGTTCGGCTGATCAGCAAGAGCGATTTCCTGGTGGGATGCATCACCGACTACCACACCCGTGCGTACCAAGTCGAGCATGTCGACCTTGTGGCCGAGCGCCGCGAGGGCGGTCGCTGGTATCGGGTGTGGCAGTCGGTGGATGGCGTCCAGTTCGTGGTCGTCCCGATCGCGCAGAACCAGCCGTGGGGCTGCCTGCCAGTCTCTGGCCGCGTGGAGATACCGGCGGATTGGACGAAGGACTGATGCCCGCCTTCACCGCAGGTACCCCTCTGTCGGCTGCTGCGCTCAACGACGCGGTCGGCTACACCACGCCGACCACATTCACCACCACCACCCCGGCCGGGGCGGGCTGGTATCGCACGGTCGGTTCCCTGGTGGAGGTGCATTACGTATCGACGGGCACGGTCGCGAACGGGGCGCAGATCACGATCGCGACCCTGCCGGCCGGCTACCGCCCGGCCGGCGAGACCGCGGTGGCTGCCGCGTGCGGGGCTTCCGGCAAGCGCACATGTGCGTCCACCATCGACGCTGCGGGGGTGTGGGTGCTCTACAACAACCACACCTCGGCGGCGCCGGTGTTCGCGCACGCGCTCTTCGCGCCCGCCTGAGTCCTCCCCACACCCCCAAGGAGGCCCCTGCAACCCGAACATCTGACGCAACCGGTCGGGGGGCCGGGCGCTGGACCACCGAAAGGCAAGGGGGAGGAAGAAGGGATGCGATGGAGTGGCTGCGAAAGATTCTGACCGCCCGATGGCGCCCCGCGGTCCTCACTGCGGGCGACATTGTGCTAGCAACCTACGCGGTTGTGACGATGGCGCTGCTGCGCGCCTACGACTACGGCACCGGCAACGACGCCTCACCGACACTGTCGATCGTCGAGGCAGCGATGCCGATCGGTGTCTGGTCGGCGCTGTTCGCCATCGGCGGCATGGTGCTGCTGATCGGCGCCCGCTGCCGGATTCATGCGCTGGTGTGGACCGGGCACGCCTGGCTGTTCATCCTGTACCTGGCGCTGCTCACCGGGATCGCGTGGGCAGTGGCGGCGGCACCCTGGTTCGACAACATCCGCTCGGCCTCGGTGCTGATCCTGCCTGTCCTTATGCACTTTCTGCTGGCGCTGCGCACCGGGCCGAGCCCTCTGGTGGCGGCGAGATCCCGGCCGGTCGCCGTGATAGCGACGGCGGGGGAAGATGATGGGCGAGCTTGACTGGCTGTCGAATCTGATCAAGTCGGGCGTGCCCGTCTGGGTGGTGCTGGGCATGGGTGTCCTGTGGTGGTCGCTGACGACCTTCCCGAAGCTTTTCGGCACGTGGGGGCTGGCGCTGCACGAGTGGGCGATGCGCCGCCGTCTCGCGGCTGTGGAGCGCGACGACGCCGACATTGCTGACCGCGACCGTCAGATCGAGTACTTCCGCGCGTTGGCCGATTCCCGCGCCCGCGAGATTGCGGGTCGCGACCGGCTGACTTTCCAGCATCGGCAGTGGGACATGGACGTCATCGTCCACCTGCCGGCGGACTTCCGCCCGCCCCCGCCGCTGTTTGGACCTGTCGAGCAGTCGGCGGACGGGTCCTAGCCGCCCGCCGACCACCACCTACCAAGGACCGCTCGTCGGCTCCCTGATACATCGGCGCGAGGGTCAAACGGTGTAAGCCGCGCACCCGACATAGCGCACCGAAGGCTGCCTAGAGGGGGACTGGCGAGTACGCCGGTTGCGCGGCTACCGCTCCTTACCCCCACGCCCCCGGCTCCGGCTCCAACCGCCCGGACGACACAGCCTGCCCTCGCGCCGCTACACCCCTCGATGAGAGGCAATCATGACCGCAATCGCAACGAACGCCGCGACCATCAAGGCCGTGGCCGCTCAGCTCGCCGCGTGGGGCTGGCCGTCCGAACTGTGGCCGGGTTGGGAGACTCGCCGGAACCGGCAAACGCCGCTGGTGTGGGAGTCGGTGACTGTGCACCACACTGGTGCCGGGCCCGTCTCCACCGCCTACATGGTGAACCCGTCCGACCGTGCCGCGCTGGTGGTGCTGTGCAACGCGCACATCACCAAGGACCACCAAATCCGGCTCCTGGCCGCTGGTGGCGCGTCACATGCTGGCATGTCGGACCGGGCCACCTACGCCAAGATGCGGGCCGGGAAAGCTCCGCTCGCCGGCGACATGAAGCCGGGCGCCGACTCGGCGACGTTCTCTGCTAACCGGCTCAGCTTCGGCATCGAGGTCGACAACGCGAAGACCTCGCCCGAGTGGGATGAGTGGGTGCGGGGCGCTGTCGTCGCCCTGTGTGCCGCCCTGCACAAGGTCTGTGGCTGGTCGGTCGATCCGGCCCCGCGTGTCATCACTCACAAGGAGTTGACCCGCCGGAAGCCTGGCGATCCGATCATGGACGCCGGCAAGCTCCGCTCGCTCGTGCGCGAGTTCCTGGCCGCCCCATACGGCCCGCCCGGGTCGAAGCCGTGGGTGCTTGGTGATCGTCTGTTGTCGAAGGACGGCAACGACTCCGGCGCGGACGTGACTGCCTTGATTGATGCGCTGAACGCGAAGGGCTACAAGCTCACCAACGACGGCCTGTTCGGTCCGGCGGTCGACGCCGCTGTGCGTGACCTGCAAACCAAGGCGGGGCTCACGGTGGACGGCATTGTCGGCCCGAACACCCTCGCCGTGCTCACACAGGAGGAGCCGCCCGTGATTGTCGAGCCCACCCCGGAGCCGACACCGACTCCCGAACCGACACCGGCAGCGGTCTCCCTGCGGGTCGCCACACTCAACTGCTACGGCTATGGCGGCAACCGCAAAGCCTCCCGCATGAAAGCGCTGGCGGGCGTCATCGAATCGTTCAACGCCCCACTCGTGGCCCTCTCGGAATGCCCAGGGGACATGCGTGACGTAATCCGCACCTACCTGCCCGGTGGCACTGACCGGTGGAAGGTGTGGAGCGACAAGCAAACCCCGTACGCCGCGATCCTGTTCGACTCCAAGGCCGTCAGCTACGGCAAGCTCGCCGACGTCGAGGTGGTCGAGTTCGGCAACGCCGACAAGCACGGCGCGGTCGTGGCGAACTTCGGCTACCGGGGGCTCAAGGTCAGCTTCGGCGCATACCACCTGCAGCCCAACACCATCGCCTCGCTGGCCGCTCAGCGTGACCAGGTGCGTAAGGCGATGGCGAAGGCGGTCCAGCTTGGCGGGTTCGCCGTGCTCGCCGGCGACGGCGTCAACAGCAACTCGTGGTTGCCCGGCTGGTCCGAGGTGAGGACGGGCTCGACCCCGACCTACAAGAGCGCCATCACTGACCGCATCCACGTGCTCACCAAGCAGCCTGAGCGGTGGTCCGTGGTCGGCTACGGCACCCGTAAAACGTCGGCCAGCGACCACCGCGGCGTCGTCGCAGAGCTGCTGGTGCAGCCCGTGAGCACCACCTGAGCCGATGACTGCCTGGTGGCGCTGTCCGCGCTGCGACTACGAAACCGACCCCGGCGACCATTCCGAGGTTACCGACGACCGTGACGTGCACCTGTCACAGATGCACCCCGACGAGTTGTGGACCGACACCGACCTGTTCGTCACGTCCGCCGCCCCCGTCCACTACTGGTGGGTCTGCCGCCAGTGCTTCGACATGATGGCTCGCTCTGCTCACCCCGAGGTAGTCGAGCGGGACCGTGACCGCCACATCACCAACCGCCATCGCGGCTGGGAACCCACCGAAACCGAGGCGGCACTCGTGCGATGGCCGCCGGAAAGGGCCACGCCATGATCGACAAGATCGCCCCGTACTGGAAGGCCGTCGTCGCGTTCGTCGCTCCGGCGGCGGTCACCCTCACCAGCGCCGTGACCGAGACCTCGGCCGGCGGCACCGCAATCACGCCCGGCGAGTGGGTCACCGCCGTCTGTGCATGTTTCATCACCGCCGCAGCCGTCTACGCCGTGCCCAACGTCCCAGCCGATCCCGGCGCGGACATCTGACCGACCCAACCCCCACTGAAGGAAGTCTCGGCCTCGAGCATTACACGTTCAAACCCGCGCCCGGTGCTGACAGGAAAGGAACCCGCCGCCATGAATGCCCCGCAACACATCGTCACCCGCGTAAATCCTGGCGCGAATGCGGTCAACGTGGCGCCCCCTGGTGGCGGCACTATCAACGGATCCTCATCGCCCATCGTGCTCGGTTCGGCGGGGGAAAGCGTGATGGTGTTTTCGACCAGCACGAGCGGAGCTTGGGTCGCCTGTCGCTTGGCGGCGGCCTGACTGGGTGTCACCCACAGACTGTCTAGACGGGAGGTGAACCTATGAAGACCAAGCGCATCCTGGCCGGCGCGGCCGTGGCGCTCGCGCTGCTGCTGCCCGTCACCGCGATCGCCGCGAACCATCCCGACGCCCGCGGCGGCGAAGGCTGGTGGCCGCAGAGCCAGACCCGCTGACCGGCCCACAACAACACAAGAGCCCCCCGGCTCGCGCTCACAAGGCGCGGGCCGGGGGGCTTTCGTGCGTTCAGGCGGCTTACGACTCCACCTTCGGCTCACCCAGGAACCGCGAGGCACGCTTCACGATCCCGGCCGCCGACTTGAGGTGTGCCCCGTCGCAGAAGGTGGTGCCGTGCTGGCCGTAGTCGATCACCATGGACACGAACACGCTGCCGTCGGAGTCGCCCGACAAGGTGGCGAGCTTGCTGCCGTTGCGTGCCCACACCATCGGCTCGGTGGTGTCCAAGCCGCGTCGGGGGACTTGGCGGGTGGTGACGTGGTATCCGGCTTCGGTGAGCTTCTCGGCTGCGGTGGTGATGGCTGCGGTGGTGTTCATGCCGCCACCGCCTGCCGGACGGCCTGAACTTGACCTGCAACTGCGGCGGCGGCGAGGGCGTCGGACTCGTGGGCGCCGCTGAGGAATAGGTGCAGCGCGATGCTGGCCGTCTCGATGTAGATCGTATCCAGCTCCTCATCGGTGAAGCTGGCCGGGCCGGCGATGGCCTGCGCTGCGCGGGTGAGGCGGCTGCTGACTGCTGTGGTGTTCATGTATCTAGAGTAAGTTGCTTACCCGTGCATTGTCAAGTCACTTACCCTACAATCTCAAGAGTGACCGACCACCTCGAACAAATCCGCGACGCGATAGCCCGACGAGACCAGGCCCTCGTCGACCGCGACACCGCAATGCGAGCAGCCCGCGCCGCAGGCCACACGTGGGCTGCGATCGCCGAAGCCGCTCACCTCACACCCCACGGCGTACGATTCGCACTCGGACGCAAGCACGACGAGAAGGCGGCCGACCATTGAGCCTCAGCCATGCCTAGTACGTCTCGACCGACGTCACCACCGCGGTCAGCTTCGACGAACTACGCCGGGTGCTGAGCACGGCAGTGTCGGCCGAGTACTTGCCGTCCTCCATCTCGATCGTGGCCGTGTAGGGGTCTTCGGCGCCCTTGATCTTGTATGTGATGTCGATCAGCGAGGGCAACTCGTCGAGGTCGTACACGCCCGTGTAGGTCACGCTGGCCTTGGTGGTGACGTTGCATCCGGCCGACCCGAAGCATTGCTTGCTCGTGACCTTCAGCTTGACCTCGAAGTCGGACTTGTCGACCGTCACCCCATCGGTGCTGTCGTCCGAGTCGTCCGTCTCGGTGGCGGCGGACGTCGGAGTTGCGCTGGTGCTCGACGTGGCCGACACCTGCACGGCGACAGCGGGCGCGGTGCAGCCG
>Ga0208916_10001204_pt1 | contig 11323 bp, 11 predicted proteins | sample DEB19_08_DNA_5_FD_184523 | JGI IMG/M metagenome (GOLD analysis project Ga0208916, IMG submission 184523) | Aqueous microbial communities from the Delaware River and Bay under freshwater to marine salinity gradient to study organic matter... | ecosystem: Environmental > Aquatic > Marine >... | reverse complement strand
AACCAGCAAAATCCTCCATTGGCGCAAGCACGCTGTACCCATTGCGGAACAAAATGCTTGCCACCCTGGTCACCCCCACCGCGCCTATTTGACGGTTGGATAATTTCTTTATTGACATGGATGGTTTTCGGGTAGAGACTTTTTACATGAAAGCAATACTAATCGCAATGGCGGTGCTAGTGGCACCGGTGATGGGAGAGGATTTGAATGAATTTGTTGGAACAACATACAATTCTGGCAATGCCGTTTTTAGTGGTGGTCGCGGTGTTGCAATCACGCAGAATGGGCTTGTTGTAAAAAGCGGTTGCCTTTTTTTGACAACTCAAGGGCTATACGCATCGTGCCGAAACATGTATTATGGGAATGGAAACCTAACCGTGGTTGATGAAGATATTTCATATGGCACCGCTGGCAATATGAGGGTAAATGATGGCAACTATTATGCTGGCAGTAATGGACAAACTTATATATATGAATCAGACGGCTCCGAATAAAGAAAGCCTATTGTTGATTCTATTCTCAAGTCCTTGAAGGAATTTTCTTCTTTCTGGATTTACGCTGGCTTTTGCATATTCATCTTGAAGCTGTGCTTGGCTTGCTGCCTGCATAAGTGCGCTAGGTTGTACTGCTCCGATTGCCTGCAAAGTCTTTGGCCCAAGCACGCCATCGGTTGCGACATTTTGCCCCAATCTGTTTAATCCTTGCTGGATATATTTTGTTGCTCCACCAGCCCCGCGATTAAATGCCATATCTTGAACAAATGCCTGCATTTCTTGTGGCATTTTGTCAACAATAGGTGCAGTGTATTTTCTTATATATTTGGCCGCCTCAATTTCACGCCGCTCTGGTGGAAGATTGGCAAGCCTGTTTGCCTCTCCAGGGTGAAACTTGTCATTTATTCCAGCAACTTCATAGCTTCCTCCCATGTCACCAGATGGCAATTTGTAAACGGCAACATTACCTGTCTTATCTCTTCGCGCCTCCATGTTTACGGTCTGAAGTGCTGCTGGAAGAAGTGGATCAAGCTCTTGGGATGCTGGCATTGTCGATTGGTATAATGGCTCTTGTATTTTTATTGCCATATCCTCCATTTTTGAAATTGGCTCAAGCTCATTGCGAATAACCATATTGCGAGATTTTTCCTCAATCTGACCAAATCCACGCCCAACAGATCCAGATAAGTCAAACTTTGCCATTATTTTCCAATTCTTTTGGAAATTTCGCTATTTCTAAGTTGTTCTGCAATTTGTGCCAAGTCTTGATCATTGTCTTCCTTGGCTATGTTGGAAAGAGTAGTGATAGCACCAGGTATTGCCTCTGTTGGAATGTTTGAGTTTTGAGCAAGCCAATTAACATATTTTGGATTTGTAAATGCCTTGGCAGAAGCTCTGGATAATGCAGAGGCTCCCAACAATCCTGCAAGCAATTTATACTGACCTCCAGCTATTGCTGTTGCAATAACTGCAAGTGTAGCAGGCTGAACTCCAGCCGCAGCCGTTCCAGACGGGTTTGCCAATATTTTGGAACCCTCCCTAATTTTTGCGGCAGTTTCCGCAATTTTGTCCATGTTGCTTCTATATCCAGATCCGAATCTATTAAACAAGACCTGCTTTGACTCAGGACTTAACTTGTTCCAGTTAGTTAAAAATCTTTCAGTGCTAAAAACATCCCCAAGTTCATCTTGTTGCCCTGGAAGTGCGTTGCCCATCTTAGATATAAATGCTGAGGCGACTGCTTTTTGCTCTGGTTTTGGAAGGCTTTGCATAACTGCCCTAATCCGTGTCGCGCCAAGCTCGGTTCCCTCAAAAGCAGCCCTGTAGATACGTTCTGGCTCATTCTTGTTAATAAACCCCTGGAGCTTGTCAGTTCTTTCGTGAAGTGCTTTAGTATATTTATTTGCTCTGCTTAATGCAGTAAGAGCGTCTGGTCCTGATTCTTTGGCTGCTTCCCTAAGATCATTGCTAATTGCTCCGTAAATTCTTTTGTATGCACCTTGTGGAACATTGGATAAAAGATTAACCGATGAAAGTTTTTCACCTATTCTTGATCTTAATCCTTTTAGGGCGGAAAATGGAATATCACCTTGCGCGTTCAATAGGTCTGATTCAAGATCATTTTTTAGTGCTGTTATTTCTTGGCTAATAAGCATTTGATTTCTTGACAAAGCTGGTGCCCCCTCGATTGGCCTTGATAATTCCTCAAGAGCAGCATATGTATTTTTTGCTTTGACTGGCTTGAATTTTGGTATTGATTCATCAAGTCTGTTGTACAAACCAGACTCAATGGCCCTTGCTCTTGGAATAAATACATCTTCCACGCCTCTTTGTATCCCTGCTCCGGCAACTGTTGGCTCTTTTACACGAGAAAGCTCTTCTGCCATTTGCTTTACCTTTTCACCAACTTCCGCTTGTTGGCCAACGGCCTTTTCGCGTATTACTCCTATTGATCCAGGAATACGCCCCATAGAGCTTTCAAGTCCCTGTATTACGGTTTTTCCGGTTGCCTGACCTGCGGATGGAGTAGTTCCAGCCTGTGCAAATGTTTCTATATTTTTTCTAATTTGTTCTTGAGTTGCTCCAGCCCTACCAACTGCGCGCAAACCTGCGCCAGATAGTGGAGCGACAGATGGTGCAAGCGATCCAGCAATTCCTGCGGCGGCTTGCCCGATTGGGCCAGCACCAGCCTCTTCAGCAAGCGATGCTCCAGTTGCGCCAGCAATACCGGAAAGAGCCTGCATAACTGGTTTTTCTGTTAAAACTTGGCCGACTCGTTGAGCCAATGGTGACACGCTTTGCATCGCAAGTTTCCCCGCCCCCATTGGTCCGATTAAACCAGTTGTGGTTTCTATTGCACTTTGCGCCAATCTTTCGGTTGGTGTGGCTGGGCGAGGAAGTCCTATGTCTGTTTTAATGTCTTCAAGCAATTCGTTTAAAGGCTTTCCTCTGCCTGTTAATGACGAATAAACTCTTGATCCAATATCGGTTAAAAGTCCTGCCGTTGCTCCTGCTGCTGCACCTGGCGCAGCCCCAATCCCACCAACAAGCGCGCCTATCCCTGCGCCAGTTAATGCACCAAGGGTTGTTGGACTCATTGCAGCCCTAGCGGTTAATCCAGCCTGCCTTGCGGCGTAGTCTCCAATTCCACTTGGCTTTACAGCCCTTTCCGCCTCTGAATAGTCTTGAACTATCTTACTTATTTCAGCTTCATTTGCATCATCGGGAACATCAACTTGCCCGATGCCCTCAATGTCAAGAATTGGCATTATCGTGCCGGAACAAGATTCCCAGAGGAATCTCTTACAAACTTAATAACTTGCCTTTGTCCGCCCGCTTGTTGCATTTGGCCTGTTTCGCCATCTCCAATTTTGCCAATTTGAAGCGAGCGAGGAATTTCAAATCCAGCCTCTTGATATGCCTGCAATTTATCAAGATATTCTTTTCTTCTTTGTGATGTAAATGTTTCAAGTCTTTGTGCAAAATCACCAGCATAGGGGTCGCCTATTTCCTGCAAAAATCTTTCAGATTCAGATGGAGTCACTGCTGCACCAGCCCTGGCCTTTAGAATTTGATTCCTAACTCCAGCGTAAGCTTGGTTCATTTTTGTAAAATCTGGGCTTTGCCCAAATGCAGCCATGCCAGCCTGCGCCCTTCCCATAAAGGGTCCATATAGATTGGGACTGGTTGTCTCCATCGCTTTTGATCCAAGGTCAACAAGATTCTTATATTCTACAAGCTCTTCCGCCTGTTTAATTGGTAGTTTCTTGAAATTATCTTTTACATTCTTAAATTGAAGATCGCGGACAGCCTCCAATGCAGACGCACTATACATATCACCAGTTTGCTTTGCTTGGTCAATTTGTTGGTTAATTGAAGCAAGCCGCTGTGCGCCCATCTGAGTTCTGCGATTAAGAATTTCGTTTACTTGTTCTTCTGGAACAACTGTAGGTATTGCACCAAGACCCTCTACTTGTCTTGTTCCCCCAAGCTCTCCAAGTCTTGCGTATGCAGCAGCCCTTCTTCCGGTTGTTGCATTTGGATCTTGAAGCGCGGCAAGTTCCGTGTCTATTGCGGAGCCGCGCAGTCCTGTGTCTTCTTTTTCAAGTTGTGTTTGCAATGCTTTTGTCTGAAGCTCGCGAAGCCTCTGGTCAAGCTCGCGCTGTTTTCTTGTTTCTGGACCCTCAATGTCAAATTTGAATGGCATGATTACTCCTTATCTTGAAAAACTAAACGATGGTATAAGCGAACCAATGCCAGAAGCAATAGCTCCGAATTGTTGCGCTCCGGTTGGCTGGCTAGCTTTGGCCGCTGTATATGCTCCATAGGTTCTGGCCTGATAATCAGCCATTGACCCATAAAGATTCGCAAATGTGTTGGTAAGGTTAACAGGGATGCCTTGATCCACCGCCTGGTAAAACGGCTGTGCCGTACTCGGAGCCTGCCCAAACTGACCAGGCAACGCTTGGTTGGCTTGGATATAGTTCTGGAACGCCGATTGTTGTGCGCCAGTGCGGGCTTGGCCGAGGTTGTAGAGCGAAGGTCCGCCACCAATAAAGTTAGCAGCCGCACCAAGTCTGTTTTGTTGTAATCCCTCGCGCAATGCCAAATCCCTCGCCATTGCCGCTCCGGTTGTCTCGCCAGAACCAAGGAATTGTTGCGCCGCCCCGTAACGCGCAAGCTTGCGTTGTTCACCGGCGGCACCAATCTGTGCTGCTTCTTGCACTGCTGGTCCAAGGCCAAAGATGTTTCCGCGAGCAGTCTGTGCTCCACGGATGGCCTGTTCGTATCCACGCCTTTCCTCGGCTCCCAAGGTCGAGCCAAGGCGAAGCTGATTCAGTGCTTCCTGTTCAATGGTGTTGCGAAGGTCTTCTGTCTGCTGGGTGGTGGTTGCGCCAAGAGGCTGGGTTGCCATCTGGCGATATTGACGGCCAAGACCAACCGCAGTCTTATAGGACTCCGGATCAATCTGGCGCAACTGCTGGGTAGCACGCTCTTCGGGTAACTGGAGATATTCGCGGAAAGAGGTTATCTGGCTGGCGGCTTCTGGTGATCCTATAGTAATTGGTTTGAAATCTTTGATTTGATTTGTCGCATCAGTAACCGCGCTCTGAACGCTGGTCAGGTCAGACTTTAATTGGTTGACATAAACCTGGCTGGATTCACGGCGAGCATCACCGGAAGGAAGCTGGTTAAGCAAGGTCTGCGCGGCATTAAGACGCTCTTGGATTCCTGCAATCTGGGCATTGCCACGATCAACCACAGAGTTAAGGCTGCCAAGCTTGCTGGTATTGTAATCATTGAGGATCTGATCGTCTGAAACTTGGTAGTTAAGTTTGTTGGCAAGATCGGATGCTCCGAAATTTCCAGATGATCCCAATGCCATGACTGCTGGTGATTGTGCCATATTAGGTTGAGCTAGGGCTTGTCCTGGTTGAGATGTTCCAGCAAGAGATGAAATTTGTTGGGCAAGAGTGTTGTATGTTCCCTCTCTGCTTGAAATTTTATCTTGGTATTGATTTTGTTTCGCAAGAAGATCATTGACAATTTTATTGTATTCTGGATTTGCTGAATTTATTGTTGAGTAAGTTGGTTCATCAAAATACCCAACTCTTGTACGTTCATTTTTATATACTCTTTGAGTTCCGGTTTGAACTGTTTGTGGTGTATATGGAGTTGTTTCGTTAAGCTTTTTTTGAAGAGCATCAATCTCTTTTTTAAGATCATCAATCTCGGCCATAACTTAACCTTGTAGCGGAGGATTGGAAATGTTGGTTCCAATCGTCCCATAAATATCCTGCGGAGGCATGGAACGAGGGGCGAAAGCAACACCTGGCTCAACCGCTCCATAAGGCGAGGTTCCGTAAAGCCGCGCAAACTGCTGGGTCATCTGCTGGCCTAACCCGCGATTCAAGGCATACGCTTGTTGGCTTTGCTCGTAGGACCGGCGCAATCCTTCTAGGGTGCGTTGCGGTCCGTATTGACGTTCCATTTGCAAGCTGGACAAAGCAGCCGCCTGCTGGTCAAGTGCAGAAAGCTGACGTTCCAAGGAACGCTGTTGGGGCATGTACTGGATGCGAAGCTTATTCTCCAAGGCAGCCATTTCCGGTGCCTTTTGGATATAGGTTTCTACGTTCTTTTTGTACGCCTCTGCATTGGCCTGCGCCACCGCATTAGGATCGGGAGGCGGGGGAGGTGCTGGGATAGAAGGTCCGCCGCCCATGTTAAGCCATAGCCTTTCGCATAAACTTCATATAATCGTATTGTTTCCTAACTCCGTTGCGGTTAAAGATTAGGCTCCTGCGGGGGCCAAATTCATCCCAAAGGATAGACAGCAGGCATTTCATAGCCAAGAGGCTATTGGCATTAGGTTTACCATCAATACATGTTACAGTCAAGTCCACAAAGGCATCTGGCGCATTGTAGTCATGTTTATAATGCTCAATGTTTTGCGTTGAATCTAATGCTCTGGCAACAGCCACGCCAACCACTTCATCACCGTCCTTAACAACGCCGACCAAATTATTCTTTTCATACCACCCAAACCATTCCTTAAAATTAGGCCATTTAGCTTCAGGCACGCCGGATGCCTCAACATATTCCATAGCGGTCATAGGCTTTTTTGCACCTCAATGGTGTCAGGATTAGCCGCAGCCGTGATCTGGCGGATAGCCATCTTATTGGCCGCGCTGGTGATCTTGATATTAAGCAATCTCCACTTCTCGTATGTCCGAAGGTCGCTGGCAAGCCTTTTCTTGACTGATGTTGGAAGGATGGCTGGAAGGGTAAATGGCAAGGTCAATGCCGCGCTAGATATGTTTAGGTTGGGTTGGACATCAATATCCCCAACATCAATATCACGCTGGATTGAGACGGACGCATCGGTTGAGTATGAATCGTCAAAGATAACCTCAAAGTGACTACCATACTTAGCCGAGAAAGGATCGCCAAAGTTAAAGTCCTTGGTACGGACGTATGACTCGTAATTTACTCCTGCATCCTGGTAGTCTGCGGTTGTTACCTGTGCCGGTGTTTTGTATCCGCTGTACTTGTTGATCTGACCAGTGGTGGTTTTCAGCATCAACCTTACGCCTTCATCTTGGAAATTGGTCAGCGCAAACTGCATGACATTCGGAGTCCAAGTTCCCTCAAAAGCCTGTAGTACGGCATTGTAAACAAGGATTGTGTCATTAACGTCATTAGACTCGCTTGGAAAGGCAAGCAGATACCTGTTGTCGTAGAAATGTGCGGTGCATACACCAATCTTGGCGGTGTTGATGGATTGTATGACATCCTTAACAACCTCTGAAATAGGCAATCCAACCGAGGTGAAGTCGTCAGCGGCAGACCTAATCAGCGACCTAATTCCATCATCGGACAGGAAGAAGATGTCGGAGTTGACCTGTACAGCCGTAGCCTCGGCCACACATCCAATGTTGTTTGATATAAGCTCAATCGTCCAATCCGCAGCCGTGGTCATGTCCGGAGGTATTGTCACTTGAAATATGCGCCGCTTCTTGAAGACGATGATTCGGTTCTGGTAGTAGGCAACAATAGCCACAATCTCATCGCCATCATCACCGTTGATGACTGAACTATTGGCCGAGTCCCACACCGAAGCATCCAAAATGTCGGATGCGTAAAGCGTGTTTCTTTGCGCTCCAGATCCGACTGCAAATAACCTATTCCCAGTATTGATTAAAAGTCTAAGATTGCTTGGAGGTGGACTTACGGTTGCCGTGGCGGTTGCACCAGAGCCATCTCCAATGATTGTTACAGTTGGCGCGGAGCTATACCCAGATCCTCCATCGACAACGGTTACTCCGGTTACTGCACCACCTGCAACGGTGGTTATTAACTGAGGATATGTGCCACCCCATTGCGGTCCTGTGACAATAGCCGTTGCGCTGGTATATCCAGAGCCAGCAGTTGTAACCGTGATTGCCCTAACCTTGCCAGCCTGCCTAGTGACAATGCTCCCATTAAAATAATAAAGATCACCATCGCCATCAGCCATGTACATCTTGTCGTTAAACTGCGCCATCTTGACTGAGGCATCTATTGAGGAAGAAAATCCGTCAGCCCATTTTTGCGCCTCAGATCCCCATGTTCTATTGGCCTGTGACCATGTTTCGTCTGCCGGATGAATGTCAGCAGATCCAGTTGAATCAATCGTATAAACTCGACCTTGCGTTACCGTTACAAGCCTTTCAGTTGCAGCCGTGTCATAATACCTCATTCCACCAATCGAGCCTTCCGCACTGGTTGCTGTAGTACAAAAACTGCTTACTCCGCGCCTAGTCTCCAGACTTCCCTTTGGGGATAGCGTCATGTTCGACAATTCACGAACTTGGTTTTCTGCCAACAGGTCTGATTGCAGACCGCTGGCCTGACCACCCGCAAAACTGCGGATGCCGTCAAAAGCTAACAAATCATCAAGATTGTCGCTATAATAGCCCACGTTAAGCAGCCGTAATTTCTTCGGTCATCAAATCGCCAAGGCTGACCGGAGTGATTTGCTTCACACCACCAACTTGGCTTAGTTCGTAGCTTGCCATAGCAGCAAGGTCTGCATTCGCAGCCTGCACAACTGATTGAGCCTTGGCGTACTGCCTCTCGCGCTCCAGTGCATCGGCATGGGTAAGTGCAAGTACAACATGGTGAACATGTGGAAGTCGAAGCTCGTCATCTAGGGCGTTAGTAGCTGGAGGAAAATCAACCACAATGTTTGTGCGGGTTAGGCATTTCAACTTCTCAACCACACGCAATGTTTCAGTCCCAGCCGTGGCCAGCCTTGGGTAAAGATCAAGCTGGGCAATCCCGCTGGTGTTTCTGCCTGTAAAGTGATAAAGCACTGGCGTTCCAGTTCTGGTCTCCTCAAGCAAATCCGCATCTTGGCTGATGATGGTTGCAAGATCAATCGGGTCTACTTCAGATTGATCATAGGAAACCGATAGCGGGGTTTCGACATTGGTTCCAAGGGTAATGGTACGATTGGTTCCAACAGAATAAGTGGAGCTAGTAACGCTCTCGCGCCAGGGTGCAAAGTTCCATACCCGCCTGTAAGCCAAGCTTGCGGCTTTCTGCAAGAAAGTAAGCGTATCCGAGTCGGTCTTGCCGATCTTCTCGCCTGCGTATTGGGCGATTTCAGTTAGGGTCATTATTGATTATGGCTTTGAAGGCCATATCACGTCTTCTGGTGTGGCAAAGTTTTGTGGAATATTTCTTAATTCAGTTCGATAGTTTGCCCAAGCTGTTTTGTCTACAATAGAATCTGGAAGTTGAGTCCAGTCTGATTGCAAAAGAATGGCATCGCGTTTTGCTCTTGTAGCCTCCCATAGAACAGATTTGCTTATTTGAGACCAAGCTAACTCAAGCTCATTTAATGATGGTTTTGGATCTGTGTTTACATCAAGCCACACAAGTGTTTCGTAGGATCCATTGCAAACCCATTGGGATGTTGGCCGAATGTGTTTTATTGCTCTTGCTATATTCATGGTAAGATTTCCATAGCTGTTATCGTTGACGCCCCCCGATAAGTATAAACATTATCTCCGTCTGATATTGATGTATTCAAATACCATGTAGTTCCAAGATATGAAATAGATTGAATTTTGTATGTAACGGATGATGTTGTTGCTGGAGAATCAAGAAAATTTCCACTGATTGTTACTGCATCATCGCCAGACGCTCCAGCACTGCCACCAAGTCCAAAAGAAGCACCGCTTGTTGCAATTCTATTGCCTGCCGCAGTTCCAACATTAATTGCGGTTGAATCTCTTAAAAGTCTGATTGCGCTATGATTGTTGCATGATCCAAAAACAGTGTAAAAAATAAGAATTTTGCTTGACGCATTTGTTGGCGTGATGCTTACAGACAATCCTGTAACATCCACAAACGATGTAGATGTTGACGTAAATCCAGACGTGCTTACAGTTGTGCTAACAACTTGAGCAACTTTTCCTGTAGATCCAAGTGCTGCGGTTGAAAGAGTTGTTATGCGACCCTTTGCGTCAACTGAAATTCTTGGAATTATTGTGGAAGTTCCGTATGTTCCTGCTACTACTCCAGTAGTCCCAAGCGTTCCTGTTCCCTGGCTTATTGTAAAATCACCTGCAAGTGTTGTGGATAAATTGCCAATCGTTCCAGTTGTGCTGTTCAGCGTTGCAATTGTTCCAAGCGTGCTGTTGATAGCACCAGAGAATGTTCCAGTAGAGTTATTGATAAGACCGCTGTACGTTCCAACGCTAATTGTGGCCGTACTCGCAGTAAGCGTCTGCACTGTCCCATTGGTGATATTGGCAGCGGTAGATGTGGTTGTTCCAGCCGTCAGCGTTGGTATTGTTCCAAGCGTAATGCTTGCTGTGCTTGAGGTAAGGCTAGGAATCGTCCCAGTAGTAATTGTTGCGCTGGTTGAAACAGTTCGGTTGCCTGTAGCTGTACCAAAGGTAAGATTGCCGGTTAGGTTTAGTCCGGTATAAGTTCCGCCACTAAGCGCATCATCAAACAAATTGGATACAGTCGTCTGCCTGGGAGCATCACCTGCCGTCAAGCTTGCATCGGCGATAAGGATGCTGTCTTCCGGAGCAACCGCCGTGAGGCTTGGCTGATCCGTAATCAACGCCTGGTAAATGTCCGTACCGTCAATAAGATTGTGCAGACCGGCGGCGGTCACCGTACCATTGGTAGAGAAGGCCTGGGAACGATTGAATTTGATTGCCATTAGCTTGTAAACCTCATTGCGGTTGCGTAGATTGTTCCTGCTGGAACAGTGCCTGCGGTTGATCCTTTGCTGTTCACAACGTACCTAACAACATTTGATGCAATCGGAAAGAAGCTTGTTACGATCTGGGTTGTTCCAGTTGTAGATCCAATGGAGTTGATTGAGCCAATAACTATGTCTCCAAGCTCTGTTCCAGTAAGTCCAAATGTACCTGTGGTTGTATCTGCCAGATTATGAGGCTGAACTGTAGAAAGCGTAAACGCTGCTGTTCCATAGCTAACAGCGGTAAGTCTTGGACCAGCCGCACCAACCTTCAGAGTGCCAACTGTTGCAGTTCCGCTAACATTAAGCGTTCCAATGGTTGATGTACTTACAACCTCAGTACCAATCGTTACAGTTCCAGTTGAAGCTGTGATGCTGGAGCCAAACGTGGCCGCACCATCCACCGCAAACGTGCCTGTGCTTTTTACTCCAGTAGTCGAAATCTGGAGGGCTGATACACCAGCTTCATCTCCGCTGGATACAGCCGCAAGCGTGGCTCCAACGATATTTGATCCATAGGTCTTGAGAACCTGGTTATAGCTGGTCGAAATGTTTTGTGTACCTA
>Ga0208916_10001203_pt1 | contig 11329 bp, 14 predicted proteins | sample DEB19_08_DNA_5_FD_184523 | JGI IMG/M metagenome (GOLD analysis project Ga0208916, IMG submission 184523) | Aqueous microbial communities from the Delaware River and Bay under freshwater to marine salinity gradient to study organic matter... | ecosystem: Environmental > Aquatic > Marine >... | reverse complement strand
AAGAGTCCACACTAATGATTTTGGAGTTCTCCAGAAACGTTTCCATAACCTAATCGGTTTTGTGGCTATGCGGTGTGGCAAATCTTTAATGTAGTGGTCCCATAAATCATTACTTTCGTGCTCAACGCGAGTACTACAGGTGGAACATGTTGTAGATACAAGCAACCGACCCGCATAAACCAGTTCATGGACAGTCTCTTTGCGGCAATGAGCACAATGTAGTTCAGCTTCTAAAACTTCCTTACTCAATCTTTGTACCCCCTTTGCGCTAGTACATGCTCTGCTATTGCCAAATCTTGCGGATAAGTAATCTTTACATTTGAAACATCAGCTGTGATGGACATTGTCTTAACAGTAGGAAAATACTTTTCCATACATGCCGCAGTGTCTGTCCCAGCAAACCCATCGATAACGGCGTTGTTGTAAGCCTCTAGCAATTGCTTTGCCAGAAAACCTTGCGGGGTTTGAACACGAACCACTGTATCGGTTCGGGTGGTATCCATCTCATGAGCATCAACGGCGATTGTAGGAATTGCACCTCCGTGACGATGTGCCGCCTCGGCAATTTCTACAAAAAGCGCTGGTGTGGCAAGGGGGCGAGCTCCATCATGGATCAAGACAACATCAAGATCACCGGCAGTAATTGCCGGTGCAAGGTGTTGAAGCGCTTTGTACTCACTCTCGTGTCGCGTAGCGCCTCCATAAACAATCTCGACATCAATTCCACGAACTTCACGTTCCAAAGTTGCACGGGCCATCACTTCATCATCTGGGTTGATGACAAGAATTGTTCGGACATTCTTAAAGTTTTTTGAGGCATTGACTAGAGATCTTGAGATGATTCGACGACCGCTTAAAGGTAACCAGACTTTATTTGTTGTGTGCCCAAACCGTGTGCCAGAACCTGCAGCCAGGACAACGACTGCGGCTTTGATTGCTGACTTCATAGGTGTAATTGTGTCATGCTTGACCTTATGTTGCGTCGCCGTAAAAAGAAAGACCATGTTGAAAGAGCGGCTGAAATAATTGCGAAGCATGAAGCTAAACGAGATCGCAACCGAGGTTTGTTCACTGAATTACAGGAAGAAAAACGACGTCAATTAGGGCTACATCCGACCTTGAAACCAGATCCCAAGAAGGTTCGCTCAGAGAAATTAAAAGACCCGTTGACGAAACGTCAACGGGCACTTTTGGAAGAGTTAGGGCTAAACCCCAAATCTAAAAATGTTGATGAGACATAGATTTAGGGGGCGTAGGTTAGGCCTAACGCATCCTGCTCTTTGCGCAACTTCACAATAAGGGAGTCTTCCCTTAATTCAACATGATCGTAAGTGAGTGGTTCACCCACACTAATTGACTTAACTACTTTTGCTCCAGCAACCAAACCAATAGGAACTAAGTTATCTCGCTTTGCATCAAGAGCGTTGTCCGCATACCCACGAACGGTGTAACCACCAATTCCATCGATCACCTCACCGACGGCGAGATCCTTCTTTGTCATACATACAACCTCAGCATTGAGATGTGGTGCATATAGTGATGATTCACGATCCAAGATCGCGCGGTAAACAGTGATTGGGGCTTCAATAGAAGCCAAGTGATAAGGACGATACAGCGCAAAGTAGGGTCCGGGACCCATCGATAAGTAACTCATCTCATGTGCGATATATGGATCGTTGTGTCGAACCACAACGAAGACTCCTGGAGCAACATCGCCAGTGCAGTAATCAACGACACCTGGGCGATCTAGAACTCCACCATCTTGCTGTAGAGCAAATGTATCCTGCAAAGATTTAATAGATGATGCTGGGCCGTACATTCCCCGCTTTGAAAGCTGTAGACCAGTTGTATTTGCAAGAGCAACCATTTCTGTCATTGTCTTGGAGCCATCTGTAAAGGAACATAACATTTTTGGATTCATCTTTTTGGCCGTAGCGCGCTCACGAACCGAGTCGGGGTTACTGAGTGGCTCAAATGGGTTGTTTTTTCCCTTACCAGCACACACGATTTCAAAGTTTAAATCGCGGGCGTAATCAACTAAGACCTTCGCTTCTACTGGTTCATCACCGTGGCAAACTGCATAAACAACACCATTGTCCTTTGCAATTTTATGAAGTAGCGGGCCAATAGTTACATCCATTTCAACATTAAGCACCGCGACATCCTTCTTCGCAAGTAATGAAGAGTAAGTAATGCGGGCGCCGATGTCAGGAATACCGGTTCCTTCAACAACCACATCTACAGGGAGCTCAGAGATGATCTCGGAGTTTGAAGTTCCGGTGTGCTTTCCTTCAAGAATAGCCTGTGACAGCACGGCTTTATCCTCTGAAAATACAATGTCGGTTATCCCTAAATCTGCGTACACGATTTTGATACGTTCTTGGTCAATATCAATAACAACAGAGAGCACAATTCCATCCATATGGCCAAGCTGATTACCAAAGCCACGGCCCATTTGACCCGCGCCAACAAGTGCGATTCTTGTATCGCGACCAATTTTTTGTGCGTGTTCTCGTAGCCGAGTTGAATAAGACACCGTGATCTCTTTTCTAAGGTTGTGAGATCACGACTAAGCGATCTCCGATTTTTACGACTGGAAGCGACACTGCTTCTACATTTACATCTCCTGGCATTTCAGGCTCACTTAGCCCATTAGCTTTTAGATCCAAATGTCCGAGATTTAATAGATTATCGCTTGCTACTGAACCAACAGCCAAAACCTGATATGTATTCTCAGATAACTGGATAGTGTCCCCAACTTGTGGCGCTCTTGTTTGTACATCTGGGGTATGAATTATTGAGAATTCATGAAGCTCAGGTGGTGCATTTTCGCCGAAGAAGACAAGGACTCCTTGATCTGCAAAATCTGGTACTAGCTCACCAACCGCTATAACTGTTGTTGAGTAAACAATATCTGACAACGGTTCACTTTTCTTTGACGTCATCTGGCTTTACACCAGATACGAATAAATCTGCGGTAATAAACATCGCAAGTGGCCCCGCTGGACTGGTTGCATGAATATCAACTGTTGGCACCTTTTTCATGGGATAAACACCAACACGTGCAGTTCCTCCACAGTCAATGACTGCAACTGCGATCTTATCGAATGGAACACTGCTCTTAAAACCATCAAACGGAATACCGCCGGTTAGTTCTGCGATCCGTGCTGCCACTGGGTGAATGCCACCTCCAGTGACAGAGTAGATATATGGGCGGTCGTCTGTTGGTGTAATTGTCAAAGGTCCACCCCAACCACCTCTACCGGCAGCAATGACGACTGATTTGTATGAGCCCATTTTTTCTCCCTTTTATTCGACTTGGTAACTTATTAAATAATAACTATTACTTGGGGAGTTAAACCCCAAGGCACGGAGGCACCTTGGGGTTTAAACCCTCATTATTTGTTTGTGTATAGCCCGAAACTTGCGAAGTAGGCAATAACCACTGACAAAGGACCAGTGATCAAACGGCTCAATAGAACCGCAGGTACGCCGACTTCAACTGTCTCCGGCTCCGCTTCACCAAGTGCTAGACCCACTGGGATGAAGTCACAACCAACTTGTGGATTGATCGCAAATAGCGCTGGAAGTGAGTATTGCGGAGGGATATTTCCCTTTCCGATCTCTACACCAAGAAGTGTTCCAACGATCTGTGCAATTACAGCTCCTGGTCCAAGCAATGGTGAGATAAGTGGAATTGCGCAAACAATTGAAATTAAGAGTAGGCCGGGAAGTGTTGACGCTGAACCCTTAAGTCCTTTAGCAATCCAGTCACCCACACCAGTGGTCAGAATTAGCCCAATGATGAATGAAATGAACGCCATAAATGGGATCACATTGCGAATCACGGTGTCTACTGAGTCGCGGCCTGCTTGATAGAGAGTTCCTACTACTCCACCAACTGAACGTCCGACTTTAACGATGAGGTTATTTATTGCGCTCATGTTATGCACCCTTCTTCATCATGCGAGCAGTAATTGCTTCTGTAATGATTCCTCGAATGAAGATAACAACTAGACCAATAAGCAAATATCGAACAGCTAGGTCACCGAGACCGAGACCGAGTTGTTGGATACCTGTTGCGATACCGAGATATACAAAGAGTTCACCTGGGTTAGCATGGGGGAAAATACCTAAAATTGGGTGAACAAAAGATACCGATGAGTCGTAGAACGCTGGCTTAAAGCGCTCAGGTAAGAAACGTCCCATTGTGTATGCCATTGGATTTGTTAACACGAAAACAGAAACAAAAGGTAGGACGATGTAGCGAACTGGGTACCACTGTAGCCCAGGTCGCGCAGCGGCTTTACCTAGATTTTCGATCTTCTCTGGTCCGATCAATCGGACTAGAGCATTTACTGCAGTTAATAAAACGATAAGAGTAGGAAGGATTCCCCCCATAAGAGAGAGAAGAACTTCTCCACCTTTATTGAAGACCGCAATGAAATCCTCTGCTGCTGTAGCCAGAGCTCCCAGAACTCCCTCTTGTTTATCAACCGTTACATCTGCTGATAGCTGAATCAGTGAATGTAGGTTCAATGCACACCTCCTAAGTGTTTTTGGTTGTTGTTACAACCGTCATATGACCATCGTTACCGTCTGAATGATCATTACTCTCCACCAGCCTTTTTTCGTTCAAAATAATCGAGGATGTGCTGAGCACTGTTTGCGGCAGCCTCTTGCACCTTCTTCTTCTCATTTTCAACGATGAGGTCACCCGAGGCGATCTGATTGATAGAGAATCCTGTATATGTGTTTATTGGTTTAGATCGAGCAAAAATGGTGAAGCCTTTTAGGACCATTCCATCTTTTACCACTCCATTTTCATCCGCGGTCAATGCAACAAAGGCACGACCTCCGCGATATCTTCGGCCACCCATCCCAATTGCCATGGTGCCTTGCGCTCTTAGTCCTCGAATGTCATTTTGAAAAATTTTTGATTGTTTGTAAGCAAACCACAACTGGAATAACCACATGATTCCAATCAAAATAAACAACTTACCTAAATTGCTCATGCGCTTTTTACCGCCGTTGGTTGAAGTGACTTAATTACAGAGTTCGCACACGCCAAGTCCACTATGAGGGTGTCAATCAATCCTGCTCGAGCAGCTCCCACCACGCCTAAAACCTTTTCAGCGCCTGAGGCAACCCCAATCACTCGAGGGATTTTTCTGATCTCATCCAGGGTTAGACCTATAACCCTGGCATCTAATTTAGCTGAGAGTGGAGTCCCGTCTTTTTTATAGAGACGTGCAGCGATATCACCGGCGTACTCTGAAACTAGTGAGTCCCGCTCAGTCTTCGTAGCCTTGTACTCACTGAAAACCATCTCAGAAGATGATGATCCTGCCGAACCGATTCCTACCAGGGCGACATCTGCGCTACGGGCTAATTGGAGAGTTCTGGCGATGCTCTCCTCTTCTAACAATGAATCGCGGACTTTAGAGTTGCTAACAACAACAGGTGATAAAAATGGAACAAATTGAGCATTTAAATTCTTAGCAAGATTTCGACCAACCTCTTCGGCACTGACTGATGTGTTTACTGAAGACATCGACCCCATTAATTGTGTTACCTTCAAACCAGAGAGTGTTTCACTGTGCGTGTTTACAACAGTTGCTTCAAGGCCACGCCCCCAAGAAATCGCAATAGTGTGATAATCACGTAGATTCTTTAAGAGTGCGCTCGCGGCGGCGCGACCAACAGTATTGAGGGTTAAATCATTTGATTCGCTAGCAATTACCTGGACATCTTTAATTTTAAGTAGCTCTGATAGTTGCGATGAAAGAGCTTCATGCTTGTGAGTAGGTGAAACAATTTTTATCTCCACAAACCCTAAACGCTTTGCATCGGAGAGCATTCGCGAAACATTTGAACGAGATGTGTTGAGTTTTGATGCGACTTGATCCTGAGAATAATGACCCTCGTAATACAAGCGCGCTGCGCGAAGTACCAGTTCGGTTTCGCGTTGCTTCACTATCGTCACATCCGTTCATCGATTGAGCATTTGCACTAGTGTGCTGGGACACACCCCGCCAAATCAAGGACATTTGTGAAAATATTTATAACGATTAAAGGCCCAGATCAAGCAGATGTTGCAGGTGAGAGCGTGCGGAATTTTTAGAATCATGCGCGGTATTTGCGCTGATTGCAGCATCACCTGCCATTTTCAATTGCTCGTACGTGTGGGCGGTGACCGCCTGAGCGACATCACTAAGTGTTGCAACACTGCACGAAAGTGAGGATATGCCAAGTCCAATTAAGACCGCGCCTAACGCTGGATCTGAGGCAGCTTCACCGCAGACTCCAACGGGGCAGTTGTTTTTTATCCCAGCTTGTGCGATTTGATGCACCGCCCGAAGTAATGCAGGCTGCCAAGGATCATTAAATCCTGCAAGCAGAGCAGATTCACGATCTGCTGCATGGAGGTATTGGCCTAAATCATTGGTTCCAATGGAAACAAAATCACAAACTCTAGTTATTTCCTCGGAATGAAATATAGCTGCGGGAACCTCGATCATAACTCCGGCTTTGTTTAATCCGTATTCACGGGCCATAGAGACAAAAGTTGCAGCTTCTTCAGGCAGAGTCACCATCGGTGCCATTACCCATACATCTGCCGTCGTTGCATGTACAGCTTCAGCTATGGCCTGTAATTGGGTTCGCAATAAATTTTCATATGCACCAATAGTTCGATAACCCCGAACACCAAGCGCTGGATTTGGCTCGTGGTTAAATTCAATGAACGCCATGGGTTTATCTGCCCCAGCATCCAATGTTCGAATAACAACTTTCTTTCCACTGAAGGGGGCAAATAACTGCTTATAAATTTCTGTTTGTTCTTGAAGAGTTGGCGCATCATTACGATCTAAATAGAGAAGTTCGGTACGCAACAAGCCGACACCATCTGCCCCTGATTTAACCGCTGCAGTGGTGTCTTCTAAGCGACCAACATTTGCGTAAATTGGAATTACTTTTCCATCAGTTGTGACATAGCCTTCATCTGAGCGATTAATAATCCTTGATTTTCGCTGCTTTATCTTCTCAATGATATTGGCTATCTCTGCCCTCAATTCTGAGTCAGGATTGAAGGTGACACGACCGTTAGTAGCGTCAATTGCAACACTCGCACCTAGATTGTTCGACGCAGCCTCGACTACCCCTGCGCAAGCAACTATTGCAGCTATTCCATTTGAGCGGGCAATGATTGCTGTGTGACTTGTTGGACCGCCTCCTGCAGTAACAATTGCTAAAATTTTTTCGGTCTCAAGATCTGCGGTATCTGCAGGCGAAAGATCTTGTGCGATTAATACGGTTGGCACATCAAAGGCTGGGATTTCAGGGTAAGGAACTCCCGCAATTTGGCATAAAACCCGGTCACGAATATTTGCAACATCAGTAACTCGCTCTGCCAAATAACCACCAGAAGCTTTTAATAACTCTTGAAAAACATCAGTTGCCTTCACCATGGCGTAACTTGCGGTGTGGCCACTAGCGATAAAACCTGACGCCTCTTCTGCAATGGCAGGATCAGTTGCAATCTCAGCAGTCGCCAGCAATATTTCTTGAAGCTCTCCAGAGGTACGTGCAGCACGGGCTTCTAAATCTGCGCCTACCGTTTTTATTGCAAGGTTAAGCGCATGACCTTCAGCCTCGAAACCTTTATCTGAAGGTTGAGCAGTCGGAACTGGAATATTGGTGTGAAGCAGAAAAAAAGGACCGACAGTTGCTCCTGAACTTGCAGGTATACCAAACAAGGATTGAATTTGTGCCACCACACATCCTTTTAGTTAGTGCTTCTACAAAGAAGCGACGAGAGCATCCAGCAGTAGTGCACCATCATAAAAGTCACAGAAGTTTAGATCAATAGTTAAGGAGACAATCTTCGTTGTTGGACTCTCATATCCGATAGTCACAGATGTCACTTGATTAGGAAAAAGCAAAGGAGTAGCAGAACTCATTGAATATGATGTCAAGTCAAAGACTGTTGTCGTTGCTCCAGAAAGCATCGAAACAGGCACCTTTCCGTTCTTGGCGGCATCTGTTGTTGAAGCAACTAGCCTCATTAAATCTGAAAGTTCTAATTGATCAGGATCTTTAAAAACAGGTAATGCACTGCCGTATTTCGATTCAATGATCAAGGCAACGCCGATTTGTTCATGTTTTGCTAGATCAGGTCGATTACGTAAAACTCTTGCCCATGCAGCAATAAAACCCGATTGATCAAAGCTTGCATGCACACTTCGTGAAAAAGAAGCTTGAGCGATTGCGCGCGTTGCTTCGATGCCCTTAGCGATCAAAGCTTTATTTGCTTGTTGACGTTTGATGATCGTTGGATCTAATTGTGCACTCTTGACATCTTCCATGGTAATTGTGTGGTCTGGGCCCGTTGCACGAACAGTGCGTAAATCAATTCCGCGATTTATCGCCTCGGTACGAGCCTTCGGAACGGCCTTTATTGTTTCATTCAGAATGACCGGAGCTGTGATCACCGATAGCGCTTCGGGAGCTGAAATCGGCTTTTCGTGAATTGGTACTTCTACCTCAACCGCACTGGCTGGTTCGCCACTTTCGTCAAAATCAAAGGCCATTACCTCTGTATCGGTGAGCATGATAAGAACCGGTTTACCAATTTCAACGACATCACCAGGATTTGCAACAAGCGCTTCAATAACACCATCGGCAGGTGCATCAACCTCCATGTCAATCTTGTCTGTCATTACTTCAAATAAAACATCACCACTTTTTACATGATCCCCGACAGCCACATGGAAATTGATCAACTCACCTGTTTCCATAGTCATGCTCATCTTTGGCATGACAACCGGGTATCTAAAGCTCATCGCCAGCTCTTAACAATCTCGCGAGCCGCTATTTCAATATCCTCAAACTGTGGAACTGCAGCTTTTTCGAGCTGTGGTGCATATGGAATAGGGATATTCATACCTGCAAGACGCTTAATTGGCGCTATTAATGAACCAAATGAGGGGGAGCCAGCAAGTTGGGCGATAACCTCATTGATAAAACCAGCTTGTGCCGGACCTTCTTGTACAACCATTAGTCGGCCGGTTTTTTCTACAGATTCAAACACTGGGTTCATATCCAAGGGAGAAATTGTTCGTGGATCAATCAATGTAATCGTCAGTCCTTCAGACGCTAATTTGTCTGCAACCTCATAGCACTTATTAACCATGATTCCAGTAGCAACTATTGTGAGATCTTTACCTTCTCGAACAACCTTGGATACTCCAAGAGGAATCCGTGTTGAACCTTCTGGTACTGGGTCACGACCAGGAATTTTGTATAACAATTTGTGCTCTAAGAAAATAACTGGATTGGGATCATCAATCGCTGAAAGCAATAGGCCCTTTGCATCAGCTGGGTTTGAAGGAACGACAACCTTTAATCCAGGAACTGACGCAAACCATGGTTCCAGGTTTTGAGAGTGTTGTGCCGCAGCTCCAGTACCTGATCCTTGTGGTGTTCGCAAAACCATAGGTACATGTAGTGCGCCACCTAGCATAAAGTGAATCTTTGCTGCTTGATTAGCAATCTGATCCATTGCTTGAGCAGTGAAATCAGAAAATTGAATCTCAACAATTGGTCGCATACCTGAAAGCGCTGCTCCAACTGCTGCTCCAACAATTCCAAGTTCTGCGATAGGAGTATCTAGAACACGATCTGCCCCATACTTGTGGTACATATCTGCGGAAACACCGAATGCACCTCCGTAAATGCCTACATCTTCACCCAACAAAAAGACCTCTGGTCTCTCATCAAAAGCTATAGACATTGCCTCTCGGACAGCTTCAGCCATAGTTAGCATGCGGTCGCTCACACTGACACCGCCTTAAACACGGCATCTAAAAGCCCGGCAGGTTCAGCGGACTCAGCTTTTACAGCATCATTGACCGCAGCCTTGATGGCTTGAATTGCCTCGTTTTGAATTGCGTCGCACTGCTCTTGGTTTAACAAATTAGCATCTATCACACGTGCCATAAAGCGCGGAATCGGATCTTTTGTGCGCCACTCTTCAATCTCTTCTTTAGTGCGATACAAATTCTTATCAGAACGCGAATGACCCTTCCAGCGATATGTTTCAGCGATAATCAATGTCGGACCTTCACCAGCCTTTGCACGGTCTACTGCTACTTGTGCAACTTCATAAACTGCAACGACATCATTTCCATCAACATTTACGCCAGGAATTCCATATCCCTTGCCTCGGTCTGCCAAGTTATCGATTGCAAACGCCTTGGTCGTCGATGAAGACATTCCATAGCCATTGTTTTCACAAAAAAGAATCATTGGTAATTTCCAGATAGCAGCAAGGTTTGCAGCTTCATGGAATGCACCTTCATTCATGGCACCATCTCCAAAGAATGAAACCGCTACAGTTCCACGATTCATCATCTTTGATGCAAGGGCTGCACCAGCTGCAATCGGTAGCCCTCCTCCTACAACACCATTTGCTCCAAGATTCCCAGTTTCGACATCGGCTATGTGCATAGATCCCCCGCGGCCGCCGCAGTAACCAATCTTCTTTCCCAATAATTCTGCAATCATTCGAGTCAGATCAGCACCTTTAGCGATGCAATGTCCGTGACCACGGTGTGTACTGGTGATTTGATCTTGCAATGTCATCGCCATGCACATTCCAGTCGGCGATGCCTCTTGACCGATTGATAAGTGCATTGTTCCGTGCATCATTCCTCGACCAAAGAGATCTTCGACAGCCTCTTCAAATTTGCGGATTTTCCACATGTACAACAAGGCATGACGGGCATGTTCAGGAGAAGACATCGGATGTCCCATAAGCAATGGATTGGTGCTCATAATCCAACTTTCACATTTGTGCAGCATGCTGAATAGATGTTCCAATTAAACACTATCGCCGATACGGTTACGCTAGGCCCATGAAAGAATTTCGTTCTGTAGTCGTCTCAGCCGTAGGTTTACACGCACGCCCAGCAGCCCTTTTCGCATCTACATCCAAAGCATCTGGCAGCACGGTGCGACTAGCAAAAATCGTGGATGGTCAAGCGACTGCGGCGGTTGATGGCGCGAGCGTGCTTCGCGTGATGACACTTGGGGTCAAGTGTGGTGACGAGGTTGTCGTAACCGTTGAAGGTGACACAGAAGTTGAAACAATCGCTAAATTGCGTGAAATCGTAGAAAGCAATGAGCATTGATTTCTAACATGCGCACCGGTGTCGGTGTAGATGCGCATCAATTTGGCGATAGCGGACCGTGCTCACTAGCTGGATTGCAGTGGCCAGATGCGCCTCGTTTGGTGGGCCATAGCGATGGCGATGCTGCAGCACATGCG
>Ga0208916_10001202_pt1 | contig 11337 bp, 15 predicted proteins | sample DEB19_08_DNA_5_FD_184523 | JGI IMG/M metagenome (GOLD analysis project Ga0208916, IMG submission 184523) | Aqueous microbial communities from the Delaware River and Bay under freshwater to marine salinity gradient to study organic matter... | ecosystem: Environmental > Aquatic > Marine >... | reverse complement strand
AACAAGGGGGGGTATCCCCCAAAGCCTGCAGCAAAGGCAGTGCATCAGATGAACATCAAACCAAGCGGGTGATTTATGGGCGGACGCAAGCCACTGCCGACTCAAGTCAAGCAGATCAAAGGGACCTTGCAGCCATGCCGGACCAACTACCACGAGCCTGTCCCAGAGGGCTTGCTGGTCGAACCTCCGGACTACATGCCAGAAGGTGCCAAAGCCGCCTGGCGCTACGCGCTTGAATGTGCCCCGCCCACGCTGATCCGCAAGCTGGACATGTCCGTGCTGGAGATCTGGGCATGTGCGGCTGATCTTTACCGGCAGGCCCAGGCGGGCATCGGCAAGACCGGGCTCCTGGTGAAGGCGCCCCACAGCGGCGTGCCCATGCAGTCGCCGTATCTGGCCATTGCGAACAAGCAGGCCCAGATCATGACCAAAGCAGCGATCGAGATGGGCTTCACCCCGGCATCTCGCTCGCGCATCTCCATTCCAAATGAACGCCCGGGCGAGGAGCTCGATCTCTGGGAGGACATCGTGGGTTGACCCAAAGGGACACAGGATGAGCACATACGCTGCGAGTGCCAAACAATATGCTGAGCGCGTTGTCTCCCATGAGATCCTGACCTGCGAGTGGGTCCAGAAAGCCTGCAAACGCCAGCTCGATGACCTGATCCGCTTCAAGCGCAAGAGCAGCCTGTACCAGTTCAACCCGGAACTGCTTGACCGCTATGGCAGGCCCTACAGGCCTGCGGACAATCTGTGCGCCTTCATTGAGCGACTGCCCCACGTCAAAGGCCCACTGGCCAGCAAGATGATCGTTCTGGAGCCCTGGCAGGTGTTCATCCTGTCCACCGTGTTTGGATGGGTCAAATCGGACGGCAAACGCCGCTTCAGGCGCTCCTACATCGAGGTGCCTCGGGGTAATGCCAAGTCCACCCTGTCCTCCGCCGTGGGCCTGTACATGCTGGCAGCCGACCGCGAGGGCGGCGCGGAGGTCTATTCGCTGGCCACCACCCGCGATCAGGCCCGCATCGTCTTTGGCGATGCCCAGACCATGGCGCGCTTGAGCCCGGGCTTTAGGAACCGGTTCGCGGTGAATGTCGGTGCGCACAACATGCATGTCTTGCAAACCGGCTCCAAGTTCGAGGCGCTCTCGGCAGAAGGCTCCACCCTTGACGGCTTGAACATCCACTTCGGTTGCATCGATGAGTTGCACGCCCACAAGACCCGAACGGTCTATGACGTGGTCGAGACCGGTACCGGCAAGCGGGACAACTCGCTGCTGTGGGTGATCACCACGGCTGGCAGCAACCGATCGGGCATCTGCTACGAGGTCCGAAGTTTTGTCACCAAGCTGCTCAACCGGGTGTTCGAAGACGACTCCCAGTTCGGAATCATCTACGGGCTCGATGAAGGGGATGACTGGGCCGCCAAGGACTCTCTCATCAAAGCCAACCCCAACTGGGGCATCTCGGTGCGAGAGGAGATCCTGGTGCCCCTGCAGGCCAAGGCCATGCAGTTGCCCAGCGCGGTCAACAACTTCAAGATCAAGCACCTCAACGAATGGGTGAGTGCAGATACGGCCTGGATGGACATGCGGTCCTGGGATGCCAGTGCCAATCCGGATCTCGAGCTCGATCAATTCCTGGGTCAGCCCTGCTGGCTTGGTCTGGATCTGGCCAGCAAGACGGACATCGCGGCGCTCGTCATGGTGTTCGAGCACCCTGACACACCAGACGCATACGCGGTGTTTGGCAAGTACTACCTGCCTGAGGACACGGTCCAGGCTGCGGGCAACAGCCAATACGAGGGCTGGGCCCATACAGGACGCCTGTCGGTGACGCCGGGCAACGTGATCGACTTCAGCTGGATCGAAGCCGATTTGCTGGACATCTCGTCGCGGTTTTCAGTGCAAGCCGTCGCCTTTGATCCGTTCCAGGCTACGCAGCTGTCCACGCGGATGTTGTCCGAGGGCCTGCCCATGATCGAAGTGCGCCCCACGGTGCTGAACTTCAGCGAGCCGATGAAGACGCTGGAAGCCTTGGTCCTGCAAAAGAAGCTCGTTCATGACGGTGACCCGGTGCTCGCCTGGATGGCCAGCAACGTGGTCGCCCACACGGACGTCAAAGACAACATCTATCCAAGGAAGGAAAGACCAGAAAACAAGATAGACGGCATCGTGGCACTGATCATGGCCCTGTCTCGGGCGATCAAACCGGGCGAATCGGTGGTGCTGGGATCCGACTACGAGTTGATGGTGCTCTGACGTCATGGGAATTTTCAACTTCTTTGACCGCTTCAGAGCTGCCAGGATTGGCGTCCAGAGTGATCGATCACCCTGGGGAGACTTTTACTTTGAGCCAGTTTCGGCTCGAAGCATCTCGGGCATGCGTGTCTCGGCCGATTCGGCCATGCGCCTGGCTGCGGTCTATGCCTGCGTGCGCATCCTCTCGGAGACCATGGCGTCACTCCCTCTCGTGGTCTACCGGCCCCGCAAGGACGGTGGCAAGGACCGGGTGACGGACCACTGGCTCTACCAGTTGCTGGGCAAACGGCCCAACCGGTACCAGAACCCATTCGAGTGGCGCGAAATGCTTCAGGGTCATCTGGCCTTGAGGGGGAACGCCTTCTGCCAGATACTGGCCAACAGCCGGGGTGAGATCACCGAGCTGATCCCGATTCACCCTGACCGGGTGCGCATGGAGCTGCTGTCCTCGGGCGACTACCGATACCGCATCCGGGATCAGGCTGGCTCTGAGATCGTCCTACCTCGTGGGGAGGTCTGGCATCTGAGGGGCCTGTCCTCGGATGGGCTGATTGGCCTGAGCCCCATTGATCTCTCGCGAGAAAGCCTGGGAATGGCCTTGGCAGCGCAGGACTACGGGGCTCGGTTCTTCTCCAACGATGCCAAACCCACGGGGGGCTGGATCGAGTTCCCGGGCACCTTCAAGGACCCGGAGGCCAAGCGGGTGTTTCGAGAGTCCTATCAGGCGGCGCAGTCTGGCTCGAACCGGGGCAAGGTCCTGGTGCTTGAGAACGGCATGAAGTTTCACGAGGTGGGCGTCACGAACAAGGACGCCCAGTTCCTGGAGCTGCGCAAGTTCCAGATCACGGACATCGCCCGATTGTTCAGAGTGCCACCACACATGATTGCGGATCTGGACCGGGCGACTTTCTCCAACATCGAGCAGCAAAGCTTGGAATTCGTCATGCACACCATGACGCCCTGGGCAGAGCGCTGGGAGGCTTCCATCGAAGCTGACCTGCTCCCAGACTCTTCGAATGATGGTGACGCTCTGGAGATCGAGTTTGACTTTGCCAACCTCATGCGTGGGGATGCGGCCAGCCGCTCGGCTTATTACCAAAGCGGCATCCAGAACGGCTGGCTCACCCGCAACGAGGCCCGCATCTCGGAAAACCTCAATCCGATCGCAGGGCTCGATCAACCGCTGCGACCGTTGAACATGGTTGAGGAAGACGCTGCCGAGGCAATGGAATCACAGAGTGCGGCAGCAGAAGCACAGGCCGCACCTGACGCAGATGCTGGATCTGATCAGGCCATTCACCCGAGGTTGCGTGGTTTGGTTCATGTCAATGCACAGCGTCTGGCCCGTCGCATCAGCAGGACCGGTGCTATCGGCCCCAAAGAAGTGAATTTGATCTCTGAGACCTTCGGCCTGACTCAATCACTGGTCGAGCAGTGGTCCGCCCACTTTGAAACACCCACCGATGAGCTTGCACTGGTGCAAGCGCTCATCGAACTTGGAATGCACGAATGAACAAGCAACTTCTGATCTCCGAATTCCTGACCACGCCTTGGGCACTGATGCCCGAACGGCTCCAGGCCATGACCGCAGTTCTCACCCACTGGTCCTCTGATGTACCACCCAGCGAAGAGGCCATGTTCCAGATCCAGTCGGAGCGGGTGCTGCGCGATACCCGTAAACAGATGGCTGCTGCCAATGCTGGCTCTGGCATTGGCGTGCTGCCCCTGTACGGCGTGGTCACGCAGCGGGGCAACATGGTCGATGACATCTCCGGCCCCGGCAGCACCAGCACCCAGCAATTCACCTCGGCCTTGCGCCAAGTCCTGGCCGATGACACGGTGGGCCAGATACTGATCGACATTGATAGCCCTGGCGGCAGCGTTTATGGCGTGGCCGAACTTGCCTCGGAGATCATCAAAGCCCGCGCCCAGAAACCTGTGGTTGCCGTGGCCAACAGCCTGGCTGCATCGGCGGCTTACTGGATTGGCTGCGCTGCCAGTGAGTTCTATGTCACCCCAGGAGGTGAGGTGGGCTCCATTGGCGTGTGGCAGGCGCACTTTGACTATTCCAAAGCACTGGAAGAAGAGGGTGTCAAAACCACCCTGGTCTCGGCTGGCAAGTTCAAGGTCGAGGGCAACCCCTATGTGCCGCTGGACCCGCAGGCCCAGGCCTTCATGCAGTCCCGTGTGGACGACTACTACAAGGCCTTCATCCAGGCTGTGGCTGTCGGCCGGGGCGTGTCGGTCGACGATGTCCGAAACGGCATGGGCGAAGGCCGGGTACTCGGAGCTGATGCTGCCTTGGCGCAACGCATGGTCGATGGCATCGCATCCTTCGACGATGTTCTGGCCAAGATGCAAAAGTCGGCTATCTCTCAAAGGCCACCAGGAGCTTCCCGGCTTGGCCAGGCCCGTGCAGCCCTCGCGCTGGTTTGAGGGGCCATTGCCTATGGTTTAAGCCCGCCATCGTCTTGACTTGCCACGTCTTTAGAAATTCCCTACAATCTCGCTACTTTTGTAGCAAAGACTTTTTGGAGGTGCTCATGGGCATGCCTGTTCGAATCGAATCTCATTTGTACGAGCTCGCCCGCAGCGAGGCTGCGGTCGAAAAACGCACCATTGCGGGTCAGATCGAGTACTGGGCCATGGTGGGCCGCGCAGCGCTGGACAATCCGGATCTGCCCGTGACCTTCGTTGCCGAGTCTCTGGCTTCCATGGCCGAGCCTCGCGAACAGGCGACTCCGTTTATTCCACGCACCCGCAAGCAGTGAGCCAGCGCCGCTCATGACGTTTTCGGCCCTTCAGACCCGCCGCTTCGCACGCCAGTACAAGAAGCTGCACGACAACGTGGCAGCTGATGTGGATGCCGCCGTGGTAACGGTGTGCCATGCCCCTCGTGCGGGTGAGCGCAAGAAGGGCGACCTCTCGGATTTGTGGGTTCACAAATTCAAGAGCCAGGGCCAGCTGTACCTGCTCGGGTACACCTTGGATGAGAGCGTTCGGCTTGTCTATCTCGAGGCCATCGGACCGCACGAGAACTTTTATCGGGACCTCAAGCGCACCTGACTCGTCCCGCTCGCTGATTTTTAAAGGCCTCCGTTGAGGCCTTTTCCTTTGGTGCGACCCGTTGGTCGCACCTTAAACCGCCGCCCCGTGCTTGCCGCCTGGGCGGCTTTTTCATTTCTGGAGATAAACCAATGAGCAAGCAATTGCGCGAGCTTCAGTCTCGCAAAGCCACCCTGGTCAAGGATGCACGCGCCCTGACCGACATCGCAGCCGCTGAGCAGCGCGACATGAACGACGAAGAGGTCGCAGCCTTCGAAGCCCTCAAGGCCAGGATCGAAGCGACATCAAACGCCATTGACCGGGAATCTGCTCTGATCTTTGAGGAGGCGCAGATGAACCATCCCTCTCAACTGACCACGGCTTCCGTGATCACGGTGGTGGACAACGCCGCCTCTGACCCCAAGCACGGCTTCAAGAGCGTGGGCGACTTCCTCAAGACCGTGCGCCAGGCGCAAAACCCTGGCGCATCGATTGATGAGCGTCTGCTGATCGGCTCGGGCCGAAACGCTGTGTCTCCTGCCACCTTCGGCAGCGAAGGCTCGGCCCAGGATGGCGGCTTTCTGGTGCCGCCCCAATTTGCCCAGGAAATTTTCCAGTTGTCTCTGGGCGAGGACTCCCTGCTGCCCATGACCGACAACGTGGAGATCACGGGCAACACCATGGCCTTCCCCAAAGACGAGACCACGCCCTGGGGTACCAACGGCATCCGTGCCTACTGGCAAGGCGAAGCGGCTTCTGCCAACGCGGCCAAGCCTGTACTGGGCCTGTCGACCCTTCGCCTCAAAAAGCTCATGGCCCTGGTGCCGGTGACCGACGAGTTGCTGGACGACACCAATGCCCTGTCGACCTACCTGCCCGACAAGATCGCCACCTCCATTCGCTGGAAGACCAACGAGTCGATCCTGTTTGGCTCGGGCACTGGTCTGCCGGTGGGTTGCATGAGCAACGCCACCACAGTGACCGTGGCCAAGGAATCGGGTCAGGCCACGCAGACTCTGCTGGCGCAGAACCTGGCCAAGATGATCTCGCGCTTGCCCCCGGGCTCGTTTGGGAAGTCCGTCTGGATCGTCAACAACGACGTGCTCCCGGCGCTTTTCACGCTGACCCTGGGCAACTACCCGATCTATCTGCCCACCGGCATGAACCCGGGTGGCATTCAGGTCTCGCCCTACGGCACGCTGCTCGGCCGCCCGGTGATCGTTTCCCAGCACGCCAACACCTTCTCCTCTGCAGGCGATGTGCTGCTGGCGGACCTGTCGTACTACCAGACCATCACCAAGGCCGGTGGCATGCAGACGGCCACTTCCATGCACCTGTACTTCGATGCGGACCTCACGGCATTCCGCACCACGTTCCGCATGGATGGCCAATCCAAGATCGCTGCGCCGATCACCCCCGCCAAGGGCAACACGACCATGTCGCCCTTTGTCCAACTGGGCGCTCGCTGATCAGGCGCCTGACGATCAAGGAGAAATCACATGTTTCCCAATGCAAAAGGCAGCGAGCAGCTGTCCATTCTTGCCACACTCGATCCGGGCAATCAGGCAGCAGGTGTCGTCAGCACCGGCTGGGTTGCGCTGAACACCCATCATGGCTTGCTGGCGCTGGTGCAAACCGGTGCTTTGGCCACAGGTTCCACCGTTGACGCCAAGCTGCAGCAAGCACTCGACACCAGTGGCACCGGTGCCAAGGACGTGGCGGGTAAAGCCATCACGCAACTCACCCAGGCGAGCAACGGTGCCAACCGTCAGGCGCTCATCAACCTGCGCCCCGAGGAGCTCGATGTGAACAACGGCTTTGCCTTTGTTCGCCTCGTGGTCACAGTGGCTACTGCTGCGGCCAACACCTCGGCGCAGCTGCTGGGTGTCAATCCGCGACTGGCCTCAGCCGAGACAGCCAACCAGGCTGCAGTGGCTCAGATCGTTTGATCTGAAGGGGAGAGCGGTGCATGCCCATGCAGTTGATCACCCCGGCAGCGGCTGAGCCGGTTTCGCTGGCCGAAGCCAAGCACCACCTGCGCGTGGACTTTGACGAGGACGATGCCCTGATCCAGGCCCTGATCTGTGCAGCCCGCCAAGCGGCCGAGATGCTGACCCAGCGTCAGTTGGTCACGGCCCGCTGGCGCATGGTGCTCGACAACTTTCCTAGCAGCGGCCTCATGGGGGTTCCTGCAGGGCAGACCTTCTCCCTGCCCGGGCATGCCATCCTTATCCCTAAGTCACCGCTGCAATCTGTGGTGGAAATCCGCTATCTGGACATGGCGGGTGCTTGGCAGGCCATGCCAGCAGCGAACTACACCGTCGACAGTGCCTGCGAGCCTGCCCGCATCACGCCAGTGTTTGGGCAGATCTGGCCCGTATCTCTTCCGCAAATCGGAGCCGTCTCGGTGGTCTTTGATGCCGGGTATGGCGGTGCAGAGCAAGTGCCCGAAGGCCTCAAAAGCTGGATCAAGCTGCGCCTGGGCAGTCTCTACGCCCACCGCGAGGAAGTGGCGTCGATGGCCCGAGGTCGCATTGATCCCTTGCCTTTTGTCGATGGCCTGCTCGACCCCTACAAGGTACCCCTGATATGAGGCTTCCATGAACCCGATCGGAGCTGGCGCATTGACGCGCCGCATTCAAGTCCAGCGCCCCAGCACCACCAAAGACCGCCTGGGCGGCCCCTGCCGAACCTGGCTTGATGTGGCGACCGTCTGGGCCGATATCCAGCCTCTGTCTGGGCGTGAAGCGGTGATCGCTGGGCGCATCTCGGCGCAACTCACTCACCAGATCACGGTTCGCCATCAGAGACTTTTTGACAACCCTCAGCAAGTGGCCCAGATGCGCGTGCTCTACAAAGCCCGGGTGTTCAACATCCATTCGGCTCTTCATGAAGACGAACGCCGGGTCAAACTCATCTTGTTGGCCTCGGAAGGGCTTGACGATGGCTAAACGTGAAACCTTCAAGATCGAGGGCCTGGCCGAACTGGGCAAAGCCCTGCGTGAATTGCCAGAACGAGTCGCCAGAAACGGCCTGCGTGTCTCCGTGTACGCAGGGGCCAAGGTTGTCCGGGACGAAGCCCGTGCCCGGGCACCCAAGGCCGCCCAGTCTTTGGGGCCGAACCAGCCACCACCGGGCACCCTCAAGCGCTCGGTGATCATGAAGCACATCCCAGAGCTCTCCAGCCTCACGCGTCAGACCTTCTTTGTGACCGTGCGCCACGGCAAGAAGTACCGCAAGCAGGGCAAAAAGGGCAACCTCTCACAAGATGCCTGGTACTGGCGTTTCGTGGAGTTTGGCACCCGAAAAATGCGCGCACGGCCATTCCTGAGACCTGCACTGGAAGCTAAGCGGCGCGAAGCGGGGCAGGCCATGAAGGACCGGTTGAGCGAGCGCATCGAGATGGAAGCCAGCAAGCTCTCCCGGAAATAGCCGTGCAGGATTTCTTTGATGCCATCAAGGATCTGGCCGCAGGTGAGGTCTACGCGCTTGTCGCTGCAGAGAACACCCAGTACCCGGCCATTGTCTACACGCTTATCGGCCAGGAGCACATCTTCGGCATCGATGGGCCTAATTTGTCACGAAGCCTGCAGCGCGTGCGCGTGCAGGTCGACACCTACGCCAGAACGTACCAGGAGGCCTTGAACCTGCAAGACCAGGTCCTGGCGGCGCTTTTGGCGGACAAGAGCACCGTTGCCGATGTGCGCATGGGACTCAGTGAATTTGAAGATCAGGCCCGGCTGTACCGGGTGAGCGTGGACTACACCTACTACCGACAGGGCAGTTCACCATGAAACAAGGAGCATGTGCATGAGCAGCACCGCCATCACCGCCCAGGGCATTGCCATTGCCCGCTTTGGCACCACCACCTTTGAAACCATCCCCAATGTGGTTTCGTTTCAGGGCCCCGGCGGCCAGGCCTCGGTCATCGATGTGACCAATCTGGCCTCCACGGCCAAAGAAAAACGAGTGGGTCTGCGCGACGAAGGGCAGCTGTCGCTCAGCCTGCACTACAACCCCGAAGACGCAGTGCACCAGGGATTGCGCACAGACCGCGCCAACCGCATCCGTCGCCAGTTTCGGATCACCTTCACCGATGTGGCAGCCGCTACCTGGACTTTTTACGGCTATGTCACGCAGTTCAGCGTGCAAGGCGGCGTGGACGCGGTGGTTGAAGCCAGCGTGACCATTGAAATCGACGGCGACATCACAGAAAGTTAAAACCATGAATCTCCTGTCCAAAGAGGCCATCCTGGCCGCCGATGATTTGCCGCGTGAAGTCGTGAGCGTTCCTGAGTGGGGCGGTGTGGTGCATGTGCGCACCATGACCGGTACCGACCGCGACGCCTTCGAAGCCAGCCTGATCACAAAAGAATCCGTCCCCTCATCAAAAGACCAACGCATGCACAACGTCCGCGCGCGTCTGGTTGCGCTCACCTTGTGTGATGAGTCGGGCGAGCGTTTGTTCCTGGATGGTGAGATCGACGCTCTGGGCCGTAAAAGTGCCCGGGCGCTTGACCGGGTGTTTGCCGTGGCCCAGCGCCTGAACGGCATCGGCACCGATGAGGCACAAGCCGCAAAAAACGCCTGATCGTCAGCCCCGCCCGGCGCTTTGTGTTTCGCCTGGCGCTGGCTTTGGGTCTGCCAGTGCGGGAGTTACTGGCTCGCATCGGCTCGGATGAGCTCACCGAGTGGATGGCGTTTTATCAACTGGAGCCCTTTGGGGACTTTCGGGCGGACTTGCGCTCGGCCATCGTGGCGTCCACCTTGGCCAACGCCCACCGCAGCAAAGAGGGCAAGCCCTTTACACCCGAAGACTTCATGCCCTTTGTGGATAAGCACCACAAGGAGCGCCGCTCAGATCAGCCCAAGGCCTCTGAGCTGGATGCATCAAGGCTGAACATCGAACGCTTCAAAGCCATGTTCGCGCACCGGATCAAAAGCCCGGATCAAAAGATAAGACACCCCTATGGCTGATATCGGCTCACTGGTCATCAAACTTGCTGCCGATACTGCTGAGTTTCAGGCCGATCTCGGGCGCAGTGCGCGTTTACTGGACAAGCACGCCTCGGAGATGAAAGCCTCGCTGCAGCAAGTGGCAAGCGTTGCCCGAACGGCCTTTGCGGTGGTCATTGGCACCACTTCGGTGGCTGCGTTGCGCGACTTTGTCGTCCAAACCCTGGAGACCTCGGCTGCGCTGCAGGGCCTGGCAGAGCAAACGGGGGCGAGTGCCACGGCACTGTCAGGCTTTGCGCCGGTGGCCACCATCTCGGGCACTGCCATGGATGCCATTGGCGGGAGTCTGGCCAAACTCTCCAAAGGTCTGGCTGGCGTGGATGATGAGACGGCGGGGGCCACCAAGGCGCTTCAGTTTCTGGGTGTCCGCGCCAAGGACGCGAGCGGCAACCTGCGCGATCCAGCCGAGGTCATGAACGATGTGGCCTTGAAGCTGTCCGAATTTGAGGATGGCGCAGGCAAGACGGCCCTGGCCATGGAGCTTTTTGGAAAGTCGGGCGCGTCCATGCTGCCTTTCCTCAAAGACCTCGCAGAAAACCAGGACCTGAACATCCGCCTCACGGCCCAGCAGATCGAGGAAGCGGACAACGCCTCCAAGGCGCTGGCCCGCATGAAAGCCGAGTCGGGTTTTGTTGCGCAGACCCTGGTCACGACCGCCATTCCGTCCATGACCGTGCTGGCGCAGGAGCTCAAACAGGTGCTGTTTGGCACTGACGATGCAGTAGGCGGCATCCAGCGTCTGCGCACCGATGGTTCGCTCACCACCTGGGCGCAGAACACTGCGTACGCCATCGCCGTGGTCACCGACGCCTTGCGCGGCATCGGCCAGACCATCAAGTCGGTGATTGGCAGTTTCCAGGCGGTGTGGGCAGACATCGAACTGGCCGGGACATTTTTAGCGGGAGGCGAGGGACTCAACCCGTTTTCTGAAGAGAACCGTGCACGCCTCAAGGCGGCGCTGGGCAAGCGCAACGCGATCGTCGAGCAGGCAAATCAGAACTACGTCGAGCTGTGGG
>Ga0208916_10001200_pt1 | contig 11340 bp, 10 predicted proteins | sample DEB19_08_DNA_5_FD_184523 | JGI IMG/M metagenome (GOLD analysis project Ga0208916, IMG submission 184523) | Aqueous microbial communities from the Delaware River and Bay under freshwater to marine salinity gradient to study organic matter... | ecosystem: Environmental > Aquatic > Marine >... | reverse complement strand
AAAACCAGGCGAGCACGACAGCCAAGCTGCCCAAGCCCCCCATGGCCCAGCGGGCTTTGAACTTTGGGAAGAACTGGCTCTCCACCATGTAGGCGGTCACGACCAGCCAAGCGGTCACTGAAATCGCAGGCGCAAAACCAAAGTGAACCGGGCCAGACAGCAGACTCAGCAAAGCCACCGCATGGGCGACCCAAGCCAGCCAAAGCAGGCGGCGAGCATGCGCGTCATTCAGCCGCCCAGAGGCCAATGCAGGAAACCCATAGGCCACAGCGGCCAGCGCGGTGGCGGGCAGCATCCAAAATGGGGGACTCGCTAAAATCATGGGTCCGAGTTTAGCCTTTCAGGTGCAGCCACAGGGGCTTTGCCATCATGCTGAACCGGTTATTTCTGGATTCCCCCCATGGCCTCCGCCCTGACCGACAAACTCTCGCGCCTCGTCAAGACCCTCAGTGGGCAGGCGCGCATCACCGAATCCAATGTGGCCGACATGCTGCGCGAAGTGCGCATGGCCTTGCTGGAGGCCGACGTGGCCCTGCCCGTGGTGCGCGACTTCATCGCCCGCGTGAAAGACAAAGCCCTTGGACAAGAGGTGATGGGGTCGCTCAAACCCGGCCAAGCCTTGGTGGGCGTGGTCAACCGCGAGTTGGCCGCCACCATGGGCGAGGGGGTTTCAGACATCAACCTGGCCGCCCAACCGCCCGCCGTGATTTTGATGGCGGGTTTGCAAGGTGCGGGTAAAACCACCACCACCGCCAAGCTGGCCAAGCACCTGATTGAAAAGCGCAAGAAGAAAGTGCTCACGGTGTCAGGCGACGTGTACCGCCCAGCCGCCATCGAACAGCTCAAGACCGTGACCGCGCAAGCGGGGGCCGAATGGTTCCCCAGCACGCCCGAGCAAAAGCCGATCGACATCGCCCGCGCGGCCATCGACTACGCCCGCAAGCATTTCTTTGATGTGTTGTTGGTGGACACGGCGGGCCGTCTGGCCATTGACGAAGCCTTGATGGCGGAGATCAAGGCGCTGCACGCCGAGTTGAAGCCTGTCGAAACCTTGTTCGTCGTGGACGCCATGCAAGGCCAGGACGCGGCCAACACGGCTCGGGCTTTCAGCGACGCACTGCCTTTGACGGGCATTGTGCTGACCAAACTCGATGGTGATTCACGCGGTGGTGCTGCGCTGTCTGTGCGCCAGATCACAGGCGTGCCGATCAAGTTTGCCGGCACCAGCGAGAAGATTGACGGGCTGGAAGTGTTTGATGCCGAGCGACACGCTGGACGCATTTTGGGCATGGGCGACATCGTGGCGCTGGTCGAGCAGGTCACCGCAGGCGTGGACATGGAAGCCGCGCAAAAGTTGGCGGCCAAAGTCAAGAGTGGTGGCGGTTTTGACCTCAACGACTTTTTGGCGCAAATCCAGCAGATGAAGCAAATGGGCGGCCTGTCGAGTCTGATGGACAAATTGCCATCGCACATGACCGCCAAGGCCGGTGCCATGGACATGGACAAGGTCGAAAAAGACATCGGCCGCAAGCAAGGCATCATCCACAGCATGACGCCCAAAGAGCGCAGCAAGCCCGAACTGATCAAAGCCACCCGCAAGCGCCGCATTGCCGCAGGTGCCGGTGTTCAGGTTCAAGACGTCAACCGCATGCTCAAGGAGTTTGAGCAAATGCAAGACATGATGAAAAAAATGTCGGGCGGCGGCATGATGAAAATGATGAAACGCATGGGGGCCATGAAAGGCATGATGGGCGGCGGCGGGGGCTTTCCCGGCACGCCACGTTGAGCATGGCAGGCCAACCGAAGATGACGCTTTTGTTCATTTACGGCACTTTGTTGCCCGGACTCCGATTGCAAGCTGAAATGCAGGGCGCGCGTTTTGTGGGCGCAGCCCAAGTGCCAGGTCGCTTGGTGGATGTGGGGCGTTTTCCGGGCTTGCTGGCGGGTGCAGGGTCCGTCACCGGCGAAGTCTATGAAGTGGATGACGCGCACCTGGCCCGATTGGATGGGGTGGAGGGCATGGTGCGAGGCGACCGTGAGGCCTCGCAATACTGGCGCGAAGCCGTCACCGTGCTGAGCGGCACGCTGCAAGGGCAGTCTGTGCAGACCTATGTGTACAACCGCCCGGTAGACGGCTATACACCCATCGCGCACGGTGACTACCGCCGCTACATCCGCGAAGTGGGCCGCGAATCTTGATGGTTTTCAGGTCGGCAGCTGTGGCCCCGATCCGCTGGCCTCAACCCTTGATCACCAACTCGCCGCGCAGCGAATGCGACAGGCCTTGGGTGATGCGCACATCGGCCATCTGACCGATCAGGCGGTCCATGTGGGGGCCGCCAGGGAAGTTGACCACGCGGTTGCACTCGGTGCGGCCCGCCAGCTCGGTGGCGTCCTTGCGTGAAGGGCGCTCCACCAAAATGCGCTGCACCGTGCCCACGCGACTTTCGCCAATGCGCTGCACGTTCTCTTCGATGGTCGCTTGCAGGTGGTGCAGGCGGCGCAGCTTCACTTCGTGAGGCGTGTCGTCGTGCAAATTGGCCGCAGGTGTGCCGGGGCGGGGGCTGAAGATGAAGCTGAAACTCGTGTCAAAACCCACATCGGTGATCAGCTTCATCATCTTGTTGAAGTCGTCTTCGGTCTCGCCGGGAAAGCCCACGATGAAATCGCTGCTGAGCGACATGTCGGGGCGGATCGCCCGCAGCTTGCGGATGGTGCTCTTGTATTCCATGGCGGTGTAGCCGCGCTTCATGGCCATCAAGATGCGGTCCGAGCCGTGCTGCACCGGCAGGTGCAGGTGGCTCACCAGTTTGGGGATCTTTTCGTAGGCGTCGATCAGGCGCTGCGTGAACTCGTTGGGGTGGCTGGTCACGTAGCGGATGCGCTCGATGCCGGGCATGTCGGCCACGTATTCCAGCAGCAGCGCAAAGTCGGCGATCTCTGATGTTCCACCCATCTTGCCCCGGTAAGCGTTCACGTTCTGGCCCAGCAGCGTGATCTCTTTCACGCCCTGCGCGGCCAAGCCCGCCACTTCGACCAGCACATCGTCAAAGGGGCGCGAGACCTCTTCGCCCCGGGTGTAGGGCACCACGCAATAGCTGCAATATTTGCTGCACCCTTCCATGATCGAGACAAAGGCTGTGGCACCGTCCACCTTGGCGGGTGGCAGGTGATCGAACTTTTCAATCTCGGGGAAGCTGATGTCCACCTGCGGGCGCTGCTTGCGCTCGCGCTCGGCCAGCAGCTCGGGCAGGCGGTGCAGGGTCTGCGGGCCAAACACCACATCCACATAAGGTGCACGCTTGATGATCTCGGCGCCTTCCTGGCTGGCCACGCAGCCGCCCACACCAATCAGCACGCCCTTGGCTTTGAGGTGTTGCACCCGGCCCAAGTCGCTGAAGACTTTTTCTTGCGCCTTTTCGCGGACCGAGCAGGTGTTGAACAAAATCAGATCGGCCTCGTCCACGTCCTGCGTCGGCTCATAGCCCTGGGCCGCGCCCAGCACATCGGCCATCTTGTCCGAGTCGTACTCGTTCATCTGGCAGCCAAATGTTTTGATGAAGACCTTCTTGCTCATGCGGCCTCCACGTATTCAAGGGAGGTGATGAAGTCAAGGCAAAGCAAAGCACGCCAAAGTAAAGCACGCCCGGAGAGGGCCAAAGTGCAGCGGTTCATGGTGTAGATCCAGAGGCTGTGAAAAAGAAAAAGCGCAGATGCGCTTTGGAAGCTGCAGATTATCGCAGGCGAGCCTCTGTCAGTTACCAGTGACGTCAGCAGCCTTTGGTTTGTAAAACATCGGATACGCCCTTTGCACCGTCGGGCTGTCATAGGCCCAGCTGTGGCATTGGCCCAAATGAAAAGGCGGCTTGGTCACGGTGGGCTGGGGCATACCCGCCAGTTCAAGGCGCTGCCATTGGCCGGACGGCAGGGTCTGGTAAGCGGCGGTGGCCATGTTGAAGAGCATTTCGCGCAGGTGGGTGCAGCCTTGGGTGCCGCCCACGTGTTCGTTGATGACCTTGCGCCAGCCCGGGCCCATGGTGCAGCCGATGAGTTTGTGCATGCCGTGCGGCGCACCAGCACATTCGGGGTGCGGAATGTCGTCCATTGACGTGGCAACGTCTTGAATGACCATGTGGTCGTTCAGAGTGACGCGGATTTTCAGGCCGTGAATGGGGTCTTGGGCCGGGAACGGGCGTTCGGTGGACACCCGAAAATCATAGGTTTTGACGTCTGTCAGCGCTGCCTCGATGTCCCACAGGCCGTCTTCGCGGTCAAAGCCTTGGTACACCACGGTTCGCGTATGTGACAGTTTTCGGGGGGTAGGGGGTGGAAGTGCCAATGGAAATCTCGCAGGTCTGATGTTCAATCTTTCAATCATAGCCACGCAAGAACCCAGAACATGTCCCTCTTTTCCAAATCCACCCTCCACCCCGCCGCCCGCCGTCAGACCATCGCCGATGCCTTGCGCCGCACGGCCATCCGATTGCCTGCCAAGACCGGCATTGTTTGCGGGGCCACCACTTGGACGTATGCCGAGTTCGATGCGTTGGTTTCACGCTTGGCCGCAGGCCTGGCCAGCATCGGCGTGGCCGAGGGCGACAAAGTGGCGGTGCTGGCGCGCAATTCACATGGGTTTGCGGCCTTGCGCTTTGCATTGGCACGCCGTGGCGCGGTGATGGTGCCGATCAACTTCATGCTTAAAGCCGAAGAGGTGGCCTTCATATTGCGGCATGCGGGCGCCAAAACCCTGGCCACCGACAGCGGTTTGGCTGAGCTGGCGCAGGCCGCGGCCCAACTGGACACGGCAGTGGCCCAGTTCATTTGGCTGCCTTCTGAAGACCCGAGTCAGCCAGTCCCAGGCATGCACCGCTTTGATGTGCTGGTCGCTTGCACCGACCCGCTGCCCGATGTGCAGCTGGGCAGTGGCGATGTGGCGCAGATCGTCTACACCAGCGGCACCGAATCTTCTCCTAAGGGGGCTCAGCTGACGCACGATGCGGTGATGTGGCAGTACGTCAGCTGCGTGATCGACGCCGAAATCGCCGAGGCCGATGTGGCCCTGCACGCGCTGCCGCTGTACCACTGCGCCCAGCTCGATGTGTTTTTTGGCCCGGCCATTTACATGGGCAGCACCAACGTCATCACCTCCAAGCCCACGCCCGACAAGCTGCTGCCCATGCTCGAAAAGTTCGGCATCACCAGCTTCTTTGCACCCCCCACGGTGTGGATTGCGCTGCTGCGTTCGCCGTTGTTTGATGCGGACAAGCTCGCCAAACTGGCCAAGGGTTACTACGGCGCATCCATCATGCCGGTGGAGGTGCTCAAAGAGCTGGCCTCGCGCCTGCCCCAAGTGCGGTTGTGGAACCTCTACGGCCAGACCGAAATCGCGCCACTGGCCACTCTGCTTGGCCCGGATGACCAGCTGCGCAAACCGGGTTCGTGCGGCAAGGCGGTGCGCAACGTTGAAACGCGTGTGGTCAATGACGACATGCAGGACGTGGCCGTGGGTGAGGTCGGCGAGATCGTGCACCGCTCGCCGCACCTGATGCTGGCTTATTTTCACGACGATGAGCGCACCCAAGCCGCGTTTGAGGGCGGCTGGTTTCACAGTGGCGATTTGGGTACCATCGACGAAGAGGGCTACATCAGCGTGGTGGACCGCAAGAAAGACATGATCAAGTCAGGCGGTGAGAATGTGGCCAGCCGCGAAGTGGAAGAAATGATTTACCGCCTGCCGCAAGTGAGCGAAGTGGCGGTCATTGGCCTGCCCGACCCCCAATGGGTGGAGGCGGTGACGGCGGTGGTGGTGCTCAAAGTCGGGCAGGCGCTGGACGAGGCCGCCGTGATCGCGCATTGCGCCCAACACATGGCCAGTTTCAAGACACCCAAGCGCGTGGTCTTCACCGACACGCTGCCTAAAAATCCCAGCGGCAAACTGCTCAAGCGGGATTTGCGGCTGCGTTACGCATGAAGCCCTTGCAATCATCCCGGGCTTGACCCGGGGTGACATTTGCTTTGTTCCGTCATCCCTGACGCGATCAGGGCGCCATGGTTTTGCCGCAGCGATCAGGGAAATCCCCGACTAAATGTCCCATGCATAAGACTTGAATGTCCTATTGACAGGACAATGGGACTGTTTCACGATGGCGCTCATGGATGCCCATTTGCCCTTGCCCAAATACCACCAGATTTATCTGGTGCTGCGTGAGCAGTTGCGCGAAGGTCGGTTTGACGCCGGGCTGCCCGGTGAGCTGGCTTTGATGGGGCAGTTTGGCGTGGCGCGGGTCACGGTGCGTCGTGCGTTGTCGCAGCTGGCCGAGGAGGGGCTGATTCGGCGTGAACCCGGACGTGGCACGCGGCCAGTGACGGCGCGTGCACAAGAGGCACAGTCGCAGGCTTCGACCATGGCCACGGGACAGCAGGCCCGTTTGACGGGTTTGCTCGAAAACCTGGTCACCATGGGCATGCGTACCCAGGTCAATGTGTTGTCGGTGGAGCGCATGCGTGCCCCGGTGGATGTCGCCGCTGCCCTAAATTTACCCGGTACTGCTTGGGTGCAAAAAGCAGAACGCGTGCGCAGCACACCCGAAGGCCCTTTGTCGCACATCACCACTTGGGTGCCGGATGCGATTTCTGCTGGCTTTGGCAAACGTGAGTTGGCGCAAAAACCCATTCTTGTGTTGCTCGAAGAATCGGGCGTCAAGGTGGGTCGGGCCGAGCAAACCATTTCGGCCCGTCTGGCCGATGTGGGCATGGCCCGGCACTTGGATGTTTCCGTCGGATCGGCCTTGCTGGCGGTGCGGCGTTTGATTTACGACGAGGACGAGCGTCCCGTCCAATGGCTGCATGGCTTGTACCGCCCGGACCGGTACGAATACCAGATGCAGTTATCCCGCGTTGGCAGCATTGATGCCAAGGTGTGGGTAAGCCAAGAGCTGTCCGCCAACTTTCATTGATTTTTTTAAAGGATGTTCTCATGACCACACGTCGCCATTTCATGGGTCAGTCCGCTGTTGCGGCCTCGGCACTCGCGTTTCCTTTGGTCGGCGGGGCGCAGCCCAAGCCCATCAAAGTCGGTGTCTTGCACCCCGTCACAGGTGCTTTGGCTTATTCGGGCCAACAGTGCCGCATGGGCGCCTTGATGGCCATCGAAGACATCAACAAGGCGGGTGGTATCAAGTCCTTGGGGGGCGCCAAGATCGAGGCCATGTTGGGTGATGCCCAGTCCAGCCCACAAGCGGGTACAGCAGAAATCGAGAAGATGAACGAAGCCGGTGTGAGCGCCGTCGTAGGTGCATTCGCTTCGGCCATTTGTCTGGCCACCACGCAAGCCGCAGCCAAATACAACCTGCCCCATGTGGTCGATGTCGGTGTGGCCGACCAGATCGTCGAACGCGGCCTGAAAAACACCTTCCGCTTTGGTCCTGGCTACAAAAAGTGCGCCGAAGTGGCCGTGGCCAGCCTGCACGCCCTGAACACTGCCGCAGGCAAGCCCGCTCGCACCGTGATGATCGTGCATGAAGAATCGCTGTTTGGTACAGGCACAGCCAACTTGCTGGCCAAAGAGCTGCCCGGTTACGGCTACGAGGTGAAAGAAATCATCAAGCACGCCAACCCCACGCGTGACTTCAACAACATCGCGCTGCGCATCAAGCAGGTCAATCCCGATATCCTGATTCCAGCCAACTATTACAACGAATATGCATTGCTGGTGCGCACTTTGCAGCAGCAAAAGATCACACCCAAGGCCATTTATTCGGTGCTGGGTGGCGCAGCGTCGAGCTACAAGTTTGTCAAGGAGTTCCCGGAAGCGGCCAACGGCATCATCGACTGCAACCACTGGTTCAACCCCAAGGACAAGCGCTCGGCTGAACTCAAAAAGCGTGTGGAAGCGCAAGGCCAGTTCTTCAGCTACGAAGTGTTCATGACCTACACCGCCATGATGCTGCTGGCCGATGCGATCGAACGCGCCAAGTCGCCCGACCGCGCCGCCATCATCGACGCGCTGGCCTCGAGCAAGTTCCAAAATCACATCATGCCCTATGGTCCGACACAGTTCGTCAATGGTCAGAACATGGGCGCACAGCCGTTGATGACCCAAGTTCACAAAGGCGATATCAAGGTCATCGTGCCACGCGATTACCGTGAAATTGAGCCGATTTTCCCACTCAAGGCCTGATCTGCCCTGAGCAGAAAAAACACCGATGCTCGACTTGAACATCCTGTTCCCGTCTGTGCTGAACGGCATCACCACAGGTGCCGTTTATGCGCTGATTGCGCTGGGACTCACGCTGATTTATGGCGTACTGCACATCATCAATTTCGCGCATGGCGCGGCCTTGATGGTGGCGCTGTACGGCGTGTACATGCTCAAGGAAAAGCTCGGCATCGACCCCTACATGGCCTTGCCCATCATGGTGCCCGCCATGTTCGTGCTGGGCTATGCGCTGCAACGTGGTGTCATCAACCGCGCCAGCCATGGCAAGGATGAAAACATTCTGCTGGTCACGCTGGGCGTGTCCATCGTGCTGGAAAACCTGGCGCTTTTGTTTTTCAAGTCCGACACACGCAGCATCGAAACTGCGTACACCCTGACCACCGTCGAGATCGGCCCCGCATTCATTGCCTTGCCCAAGTTGGTCTCCTTTGCGGGGGCTTTGGTGGTGTCGGTCGTGATGCTGCTGATCGTGCAAAAAACCGATCTGGGTCGCGCCATTCGTGCGGTGTCCAAAGAAAAGCAGGGTGCCCGATTGATGGGCATCGATGTGGACCATGTCTATGCCATGTGTTTTGGTTTGGGCTTGGCCAGTCTGGGCGCTGCGGCTTGCTTTTTGATGCCAGCCTATTACGTGAACCCGCAGGTGGGCAATGGCTTTGTGCTGGTGGCTTTCACCATTGTGGTGTTGGGCGGCATGGGCAGTTTTGCGGGGGCCTTGCTGGGGGGCTTGCTGATTGGCGTAGTCGAGTCGCTGGGCGGCTTGATTTTGGGTGAATCGCTGGGACAGGTGGGTATTTTTGTGATCTTCATTGCGGTGCTGATGCTGCGCCCACAAGGTTTTTTTGGAGCGAAGGCATGAAAGACTTTCGCCGCATTGCCTTGTTTACGCTGGTCATCGGGGTCATTCCGTTTTTCACCCAGTCGGGTGTGATGCTCAACTTCGTCATGACCGCGCTGTACGCCTGTTTGCTCTCGCAAGCCTGGAATGTATTGGGCGGTTTTGGCGGACAGTTTTCGTTTGGCCATGCGCTGTTTTTTGGCACGGGCGCTTATGTGCAGGCCATTGCGCAAATGCAGTGGGGCCTGAGCCCTTGGGTGGCCTTGCCGCTGGCCATGGCCTTTGCAGCAGGTGTGGGCGCATTTGTGGGCGCGGCCTCATTTCGCTACGGCCTCAAGGGTTCGTATTTCGCGCTGGTCACGCTGGCCTTTGCCGAAGTGTTTCGCATTTTGGCCACTTCGGTGCCGTTTACCGGGGCGGGTGTGGGCCTGATGCTGCCGCTCAAGGAGTCGGCCGCCAACATGCAGTTCGCCAACCGGGCCGGGTTCATCTGGCTGATGCTGGGCTTGGTCACGCTGGCGCTGTGCATCACCGCTTGGCTGCGTCACTCGCGCTTTGGCGCTTATTTGCAAGCGGTGCGCGACAACGAAGACGCGGCCCGCGCCATTGGCGTCAACCCCTTCAGTGTCAAATTGATCGCAACGGTTTTGTCGGGTGGTCTGATGGGCGCAGGCGGCGCGTTTTATGTGCAGGTGTTTCAATACATCGACCCGGGCATTGCCTTTGGCTCGCACACTTCGGTCGAGGCACTGGTGGGCGCCATCGTGGGCGGCTTGGGCACTTTGTGGGGGCCGTTGCTAGGGGCCATCAGCCTGCACATTCTGGCTGACCTTACGCGCAATCTGTTCGGCCAGTTGCCCGGCATCAACATGGTCATTTATGGCGTTGTGCTGATCGTCATTGTGATGTTCTTGCCCCGTGGCATGGCCGGGTTGGGCGCCATCACGCCGCTGCAGTGGCTGCGTGGCAGCAAGCGGTCTGATGGAGATAAATCATGAACACGCTGCTGCAAATCGAGGGCGTGGGCAAGTCCTTTGGCGGCTTGAAGGCTGTGCAAAACGTGAGCCTGTCTGTGACCGAAGGCCGCTTGAGCGCCTTGATCGGCCCCAATGGCGCTGGCAAGACAACTTTGTTTGCACTCATGTCCGGCTTCCTCAGGCCCGACACAGGCCGGGTGGTGTTTGCGGGGCAAGACATCACAGGCCAAGCGCCGCACCTGAACGCCCGCATGGGCCTGACGCGCACTTTTCAGATCGTGCAGCCTTTTGCAGCGCAAACCGTGCGCGAAAACATTGCTGTAGGGGCGCACCTGCATTTGCCGCGCCGCGCTCAAGCGCTCGGGTTTGCTGAGTCGGTGGCGCAGCAGGTGGGCCTGTCGCCTCAACTTGATAAATTGGCCAGCGACCTGACGGTGGCCGGGCGCAAGCGCCTCGAGCTGGCCCGTGCTTTGGCCACGCGCCCGCGCCTGTTGCTGCTGGACGAGGTGCTGGCCGGGTTGAACCCACAAGAGATTGCCGAGATGATTCCGGTGGTGCAGGGCATTGCCCAAAGCGGAGTGACCGTGTTGATGATCGAGCATGTCATGCAGGCCGTGATGACTTTGGCGCAAGAGGTCTGGGTGCTCGCCCAAGGCCAACTCATTGCCCAAGGCAGCCCCGCCGAAGTGACCAACAACAAAGCCGTGGTGGAGGCCTATCTGGGCCACGGCACGGCAGAGCGTTTGCAGAAAAATGCGGCTCGCGCAACGGCGGCTGCCCAGGAGGCGCAGACATGAACGCCCTTTTGAATGTGCAAGGCCTCAAGTCGGGCTATGGCGTGGTCGAGGTCTTGCGCGGTGTGGATCTGAAGGTCATGCCCGGCGAGTTGGTGGCACTGTTGGGCAGCAACGGCGCGGGCAAGACCACCCTCAACCTCACGCTCAGCGGACTGCTGGCCACACGCGCAGGGCAGGTGCAGTTTGACGGCCAAGACATCACGGCCATGCACTACCAGAAGGTCGTCACGCATGGCCTGATTCAGGTGCCCGAAGGCCGCAAGGTTTTCCCCAATTTGAGCGTGCACGAAAACCTGGAGCTGGGGGCCTTTACACGGGGTCGTGAGCGCCGGGCGCAAAACCTGGACAAAGTGTATGCGACCTTTCCGCGCCTGAAAGAACGCGTGGCCCAGCTGGCGGGCACCTTGAGTGGCGGTGAGCAGCAGATGCTGGCCATTGGCCGCGGCCTGATGGCCGAACCGCGCTTGTTGATCCTGGACGAACCTTCGCTGGGTTTGTCGCCCTTGCTGG
>Ga0208916_10001199_pt1 | contig 11341 bp, 4 predicted proteins | sample DEB19_08_DNA_5_FD_184523 | JGI IMG/M metagenome (GOLD analysis project Ga0208916, IMG submission 184523) | Aqueous microbial communities from the Delaware River and Bay under freshwater to marine salinity gradient to study organic matter... | ecosystem: Environmental > Aquatic > Marine > Coastal... | reverse complement strand
CAGCTCTAACAAATGGGCGGTCTTACCGCCTGGTGCGGCGCAGGCGTCGAGCAGGCGCAAGCGGGGCTGGCCCTCTGCAGCTTGGAGCCCATTCAGCAACAAAGGGGCGGCGAGTTGAGCGCCTGCGTCTTGCACTGAAAAAAGCCCTTCGGCGTAGCCCGGCAAACGCGTGACCGCACGCGGGCTCTCCAAAATAACGCCGTGCTCGCCGACCGGCGCGGCGTCAATGCCGTTATCCTGCAAAACCTGCAAGTAGTCGGCTTGAGTCGTCAGGCGCGTGTTGACACGCAGCGTCAGCGGGGCCCGGCTGTTGTTGGCCAACAAAATGGCTTGCCAAGCGTCCGGGTGGTCTTTGCGAACCCGGTCCACCCACCACTGTGGATGGTTCCAGACGGCTTGCGGCTTACGCTGGCAAATGGCCAGCATGGCGTCGCGTTCGCGTAAAAACCGGCGCAGGCAACCATTGATGAAGCTGGCCTGATGGCGCGTGTCTTCGCTGTTTTTGGCGGCTTCGACCGCTTGGTCAACCAGCGTGTATTCGGTGTAAAGCGATTCGTCGACCTCTGAGGCCAGTGCCAGCGCAACGCAGAGCAGCGCGTCTGCCTCAGGCGGTGGAGGCCGGCTGGCCAATTGCTGGCGCAGGGCTTCAGCCCGTCCAAGCCAGCGCAGCGCATGAAAGCCCAGCGCCTGAACACCGGGACGAAGGTGCGGCGGAACGCGTTCGAGTTCAGCCGTCATGGATCGGCCGCCGCGCACGGCGAGCAGCAGGGCTGCAGCCCCATGCAGCTGTTGCCACAGGGGTGTTTGGTCTTGGGTGTCTTGCATAGGGGCTCAGGCGGGCAGCACGGCCAAGCCGCAGCCACAGGAATAAAAAAAGCGGGGCCGAAGCCCCGTCATTCAGAGCAGTGTATCTGCCCAGATGTTGCTGGCCCAATTGAGGGCGTAGACGCCTTCGAGTTCGTTCGGCGCCGGACTCAAGCCACCGGACCCGGCAACGGTCTTGAAGGTTTTTTCGGCGGCGACGTACTCATGCACGCTGGCCACATGGACGACATTTTTGTTGTCGACAAAGCTGTAGCAGGTGTTGGTCAGCATGGGCGCGGGGTTGATCTCCCAGCCAGCCAATTCAGCCACGATCGCGGCAGCCGCCACCTTGCCGTGGCTGTTTGCCATGTGACCGCTTTTGGGCATGGCTGGGGCGATCTGGATCGCATCGCCGAGCACGTGAACATCTTTGGCAGCAGTTGATTCGAAGTTCAAGTAGTTGACGCCACACCAGCGGTTGTTCTGGTTGTTCAGCCCGGCCTTCACGGCGATGCTGCCAGCGCGCATAGGGGGCAAGACGTTGAGCACTTGAGCCTTGACATCCTCTTGAATCTCGAACTTGATGACACCCTCTTTGGCGTCAACGGCCACGGTTTTATGCTGGCTGCGGTACTCGACCATGCCCTTGTACTGCTCAGCCCAGACTTTTTTGAACAGCGCACCTTTGGATGTGACGTCGGGGTTGGCGTCAAGGATCAGCACCTTACTCCGCGGTTTATTTGCCTTGAGGTAACCAGCCACCACCGAGGCCCGCTCGTATGGACCGGGTGGGCAACGGTAAGGCGCTTCGGGAATGGAGATGGCGAAAACGCCGCCGTCGGGCATGGCTTCGAGTTGGCGGCGCAAAGCCACCGTCTCGGCGCCGGCTTTCCAGGCCTGCAAAATTTGTCCCGAGGCATTCGCATCGCGCAACCCCTGAATGCTGTCGAGCTGCAGCTCAACACCGGGCGAGACAACCAGTTTGTCGTAGCCGATGGTGCCGCCGCCGGCCAAGGTCACCGTCTTGCGCTGGGTGTCAATAGCACTGGCCATGTCTTTGACCACGGTGATGCCGTGGCGGCGGCTGAGCGCTGTGTAGGGCACTGTGAGGTCAGCGATTTGTTTGCCGCCGCTCAACACGAGGTTTGAAATCGGGCAAGAAATGAACGCGTCTTGTGGCTCGATCAGCACCACATCAATTTTGTAGTCTGAGAACATGCGCACGTACTTGGCTGCGGTAGCGCCGCCATAGCCGCCACCAATCACAACCACTTTGGCGCGTGCAGGGATAGAGCTGGTGGCGCAACCGGCCAAGCCGAGCAGGCCAAGGGCGGCCGTCGATTGCAGAAGAGTGCGGCGTTGCAGGCGGGCCTGTGCCAAGGGGGATGAGGTCGAGGTCATGGTCGTCCTTTACTTTTTCTGAGCTGCGAAATAGGTGGCGACGGTGTCGATCTGGCTGTCGCTATAGCCCTTGCTGATCTGGTGCATGACTGTCGCAGGGCGGGTGCCGGCCTTGAAGGCCTTCATCTGCATGACCAGGTAGTTTTTGTCTAGGCCGGCCAGCGAGACCACTTGTGAGCCTTCAACCGCTTTGCCATCCGTGCCATGGCAGTTGGCGCAGGTCGCAGCCAAGCTCTTGACGTAGAGCATTTGCTGCGTGGTGGGGGCTTGTGCAGGCGTTTGTGCTTGCACAACACCCACCAGAGACCACAGGCCAGCGCCTAGGCACAGGGCCAAGCCCAGTGTATTTTTTTTCATCAGATCGCTCCTCAAGTGTTGATGAGATTTTGCTTATTCCCCGCGTGCTAGGCACGTCTTGACTGGTGGTTCAATTTAACCGGCTCTGCCCAAACGCCCATAAGTACTATCCAGTACAACTAGCGATGTTAGTACCCACTAAGCGGTGTCCAGTCCGATCATCAAGTCTGCAGCTGGTTTGAGCCCGAATATTCGTGCGATCAACAGCGTCGGGAATTGTTTCCGCGCGGCGTTGAAAAGACCCACGCTGGTGTTGAATGCTTGGCAGCCAAACGCCAGCTTGCTCTGCGTCGTGATGATCTGCTGGGCTAATTCGCGAATCTTTGGGTCTGCCAGCATCGACAAGTTATGGGTGCTGGCCGCCCACAGATTGTTTAGTTTTTCATTCAATATTTGCTCTGCTGCCATCAGCTCTTGGATCAGCTTTGCATGGCTCGGCCGCGCCCGAACAGCGTCGTTGGCGGTGCTTGAGTCGCTGCGCGCCTGCATCAACTCAGTCAGCGTGACGGGCTCGTGGTGCAGGTATTCGTTGGCGGCGTCGGTGAGTTTGAGCAGCAAGTCGTGCCGATCTTTGAACTGAAAGTCAACGCCGCTGAATGCGTCGCCGATCGCGTTCTTCAAGCGCATCAGGCGGTTGTAACCGCCGACGCCCCAAAAGACGGCCAAGGCCATGAGCACCAACAGCGCTATCGAATTTGTACTCATGAATTGATTTTTCTGTGCGTGTCCAAGTCCGCAACTTTAGCCGACAAATGCCCGATGGCGGCGTAAAAAAGCCCCACAGCCAATGAAGGCTGCGGGGCTCGTTCCCCTTGCGGGGGATTCAGCTCAGGGCTGAATCAAGACTGGCTCAAGCTTAGCTGTCAGCACCTTCGCTGCTTTGCTCAGCAGGCGTTAAAGCCTCGAGTTCAGCGGCTTCGGATTCGGCGATGGCGCGGCGCTCGGCGTCGTCCATTTGCTCCTTGGCCCGACGTGCCTTGTGGTACGCCATGCCGGTGCCGGCAGGGATCAAACGGCCGACGATGACGTTCTCTTTCAAGCCACGCAACTCGTCGCGCTTGCCCATGATGGCCGCTTCGGTCAACACGCGCGTGGTTTCCTGGAAGGAAGCTGCGGAGATGAACGAATCGGTCGACAAGGAAGCCTTGGTGATACCGAGCAACAAGTTGCTGAAGGTCGCTGGGATTTTGCCAGCGGCGCGCAAGGCGTCGTTGACATCCAGAATGACCGAACGCTCAACTTGCTCACCAGCGATGTAGCTGGATTCGCCAACATCACCGACCACCACACGGCGCAGCATCTGACGAACAATCACTTCAATGTGCTTGTCGTTGATCTTCACGCCCTGCAGACGGTAAACGTCTTGCACTTCGTCGACGATGTAGCGAGCCAACTCTTCCATGCCGAGCAAACGCAAGATATCTTGTGGGTCGGCAGGGCCGTCCACAATGCTCTCGCCCTTGTTCACGACTTGGCCTTCGTGCACGAGAATATTCTTCTCTTTCGGGACGAGGTCTTCCCAGACCGTGCCTTCAGGGGCCGTGATCTGCAGGCGAATCTTGCCCTTGGTCTCTTTACCGAACGACACGGTACCGGTCATCTCGGCCAGCGTGCCCTTGTCTTTCGGTGTACGGGCTTCAAACAGTTCTGCCACACGTGGCAGACCGCCGGTGATGTCTCGCGTTTTCTGGCCTTCGACCGGAATACGCGCCAGCACTTCGCCTGGGCCGACTTCTTGACCGTCACGCACTTGCACCAGCGAACCGATTGGGAAGCCGATCGTCACCGAGTGATCGGTGCCGGGGATCTTCACTTCGTGGCCAGCAGCGTCAATCAGCTTGACACCAGGGCGAATCACTTTGGTCGCGCCGCGACGCTTAGGATCGATCACCACCAAGGTGGACAGACCGGTCACTTCGTCGAGCTGCTTGGCCACCGTGACGCCCTCTTCGACGTTCTCGAAGAGCACCTTACCGGCGAACTCCGTGATGATCGGACGGGTCAGCGGATCCCAGTTGGCCAAAATAGCACCAGCCTTGATGGCTTGGTCTGCCTTGACCGTCAAGATAGCGCCGTAAGGCACCTTGTGACGTTCACGCTCACGGCCATGCTCGTCATGAATGACGATCTCACCAGAGCGGGCAATCACAACCAGCTCGCCTTTGCCGTTGGTCACATAGCGCATCGGTGCGTTGAAACCGATCAGGCCGTTGGACTTGGCTTCGACGCTGGAAGCAATCGCTGCACGGGACGCTGCGCCGCCGATGTGGAAGGTCCGCATCGTCAGCTGCGTGCCGGGCTCACCGATCGACTGGGCGGCGATGATACCGACCGCTTCACCGATGTTGATGAGACCGCCGCGACCCAAGTCACGACCGTAGCACTTGGCGCACAGGCCGAAGCGGGTGGCGCAGTTCAGCGCGGTGCGAACTTTGATCTCGTCGACGCCAGCAGCTTCGAGTTCGTCCATCAGGTCTTCGTCGAGCATGGCGCCAGCCTTGGCCAGCACTGCACGGTTTTCTGGGTGCAGAACATCGTCCACTGCGGTGCGTCCAAGGACGCGGTCGCGCAGGGATTCAATGGTCTCGCCGCCTTCAACGATAGCGCGCATGACGGAACCGTCGTGCGTACCGCAGTCGTCTTCAATGACGACCAAGTCTTGCACCACGTCGCACAGACGACGTGTCAAGTAACCGGAGTTGGCAGTTTTCAGAGCCGTGTCAGCCAGACCTTTACGCGCACCGTGCGTCGAGATGAAGTACTGGAGCACGTTCAGACCTTCGCGGAAGTTCGCGGTGATCGGCGTTTCAATGATCGAGCCGTCAGGCTTGGCCATCAAACCGCGCATACCCGCAAGCTGACGAATCTGAGCAGCAGAACCGCGGGCACCAGAGTCGGCCATCATGTAAATCGAGTTGAACGATTCTTGGTCGACTTCTTTGCCGTGACGGTCAATGGTGCGCTCTTTGGCGAGCTGGGCCATCATGACCTTGGAGACTTCGTCGCCGGCCTTGCCCCAGATGTCCACCACCTTGTTGTAGCGCTCGCCTGCCGTCACCAGTCCGGAGACATATTGCTGCTCGATCTCTTTGACTTCTTTTTCTGAGCGCTCGATGATGCTTGGCTTTTCTTTCGGCACGAGCATGTCATCGATGCAGATCGAGATACCGGATTTGGTCGCCAGACGGAAGCCGTTTTGCAGCAACTTGTCCGCAAACACCACGGTCTCTTTCAATCCGCACTTGCGGAAAGACACATTGATCAGCTTGGAGATTTCTTTCTTCTTCAACGCTTTGTTGATGTTGGAGAAAGGCAATCCCTTTGGCAAGATTTCGGAGAGCAGCGCACGGCCAGCAGTGGTTTCCCACAGCTTGGTCGACGGGATGAACTCGCCGGTTTCTTTGTCTTTGGTGTACTCGGTCAAACGCACGTTGATACGGGCGTTGAGTTCGACTTCACCACCGTCGAATGCGCGCTGAACTTCACCGATGTCAGAGAAGATCAAGCCTTCGCCTTTGCCATTGGTGCGGTCGCGGGTGGTGTAGTACAGACCCAGCACAACGTCTTGCGACGGAACAATCGAAGGCTCGCCGTTGGCCGGGAACAAGATGTTGTTTGAGGCCAACATCAATGTGCGGGCTTCCATCTGCGCTTCGACCGACAGTGGTACGTGAACAGCCATCTGGTCACCGTCGAAGTCGGCGTTGAAAGCCGAGCAAACAAGTGGGTGCAACTGGATGGCTTTGCCTTCAATCAGAATCGGCTCAAAAGCTTGGATGCCCAAACGGTGCAGCGTAGGCGCACGGTTCAGCATCACGGGGTGCTCTTTGATGACCTCTTCCAAGATGTCCCACACGACTGGCGTGCCTGATTCGACTTCTTTCTTAGCGGCTTTGATCGTCGTCGCGATGCCCATGGCTTCTAGGCGCGAGAAGATGAAAGGCTTGAACAGTTCGAGTGCCATGAGCTTTGGCAAACCGCACTGGTGCAGCTTGAGCGTTGGGCCCACGGTGATGACAGAACGGCCTGAATAGTCGACGCGTTTGCCCAGCAAGTTCTGGCGGAAACGGCCTGACTTGCCTTTGATCATGTCGGCCAGAGACTTCAGTGCACGCTTGTTGGCGCCCGTCATGGCTTTGCCACGGCGACCGTTGTCGAGCAGTGAGTCGACCGCTTCTTGCAGCATGCGCTTTTCATTGCGAGCAATGATCTCTGGCGCTTTCAACTCCAGCAAACGGCGCAGACGACTGTTGCGGTTGATGACGCGGCGGTACAGATCGTTCAAGTCGGAAGTGGCGAAACGGCCACCGTCCAGCGGCACCAGCGGACGCAAATCTGGCGGCAACACGGGCAGCACGTCGAGCACCATCCAATGCGGCTTGATGCCGGACTTTTTGAACGCTTCCATCAATTTCAAGCGCTTGGCGTTTTTCTTGATCTTGATTTCGGAACCGGTCAGGTCGTTGCGCAGCTTGTCGATTTCGACGTCGAGTTCCAGCCCTTCGAGCAGGTCTTTGATGCCTTCAGCGCCCATCTTGGCGGTGTACTCGTCGCCGTATTCTTTGCGCTTGGCGTCGTAGTCGTCTTCCGACATGATGCTGAATTTCTTCAGCGGTGTCATGCCTGGGTCTGTGACGACATATGCTTCGAAATACAACACGCGCTCGATGTCCCGCAGGGTCATGTCGAGCACCAGGCCCAGACGTGACGGCAGCGATTTCAAGAACCAGATGTGTGCGCACGGTGCGGCCAGGTCGATGTGACCCATGCGTTCGCGGCGAACCTTGGTTTGCGTGACTTCAACACCGCACTTTTCGCAGATGACACCGCGGTGCTTCAGGCGTTTGTACTTGCCGCACAAGCACTCATAGTCTTTGATAGGGCCAAAAATCTTGGCGCAAAAAAGACCATCGCGCTCAGGCTTGAAGGTACGGTAGTTGATGGTCTCTGGCTTTTTGACTTCGCCGAAAGACCACGAGCGGATCTTCTCGGGCGAGGCCATGCCGATTTTGATGGCATCGAAATGCTCATCCGGCGTGAATTGCTTGAACAGGTCGAGTAGTGATTTCATGGTGTGAACCTTTTCTTTCCTGTGGATTAGCTGCGTTCGAGTTCGATATCAATACCGAGCGAACGAATCTCTTTGACCAGCACATTGAACGACTCCGGCATACCTGCCGTGATCGAGTGCTCGCCCTTGACGATACTTTCGTAGACCTTGGTCCGGCCTTGCACGTCGTCTGATTTGACGGTGAGCATTTCCTGCAACACATAGGCCGCGCCGTAGGCTTCCAGCGCCCAGACTTCCATCTCGCCGAAACGCTGTCCACCGAACTGCGCCTTGCCGCCCAGCGGCTGCTGCGTGACCAAGCTGTAAGGACCGGTTGAGCGGGCGTGCATCTTGTCGTCCACCAAGTGGTGAAGCTTCAAGAAGTGCATGTAGCCAACGGTGGTCGTGCGTTCGAACTGGTCGCCCGTGCGGCCGTCATACAACTGCACTTGGGTGCGCGTTGCCGTCATGCCTTTGACCTTGGCGATGTCTTCTGGGTAAGCCAACTGCAACATTTTCATGATGTCAGCTTCTGTGGCGCCGTCAAACACCGGCGTGGCGAAAGGCACACCGCCCGTGAGATTGCTGGCCATCTCGATGACTTCATCATCCGACAGTTTGGCCAAATCTTCAGAGCGACCCGACTTGTTGTAGATGGTGTCCATGAACGAGCGCAGTTCAGCCACTTTGGCCTCTGCTTGCAGCATGTCACCAATCCGCTGGCCCAGACCTTTGGCGGCCCAGCCGAGGTGGACTTCAAGCACCTGACCGACGTTCATCCTTGAAGGAACGCCAAGTGGGTTCAGCACGATGTCGCACGGTGTGCCGTCGGCCATGAAAGGCATGTCTTCGACAGGCACGATCTTGGAGACCACGCCTTTGTTGCCGTGACGGCCGGCCATTTTGTCGCCCGGTTGCAGGCGGCGTTTGACAGCCAGGTAAACCTTGACCATCTTCAGCACGCCGGCTGGCAGCTCGTCGCCTTGCGTCAGCTTCTTGCGCTTCTCTTCAAAAGCAAGGTCAAAGCTGTGACGTGTCTGCTCCATCGAGTTCTTGATGCTCTCGAGTTGCGTCGCGACTTCGTCGTCGGCTGGACGGATGTCAAACCAGTGGTACTTCTCGACATCGGCCAAATAAGCCTTGTCGATTTTGGTGCCCTTGGCCAGCTTCTTAGGACCACCGTTGGCGACTTTGCCATTCAGCAGCTTTTCGATACGGTCAAACGCGTCAGCTTCAACGATGCGCAGCTGGTCGTTCAAGTCGAGGCGGAAGCGCTTCAGCTCATCGTCAATGATCTGCTGAGCACGCTTGTCGCGCACGATGCCTTCACGGGTGAAGACCTGCACGTCGATGACGGTGCCTTGCGAACCCTGGCTGACGCGCAGCGAGGTGTCTTTCACGTCGCTGGCTTTTTCGCCGAAGATGGCGCGCAGCAGTTTTTCTTCGGGTGTCAGCGTGGTCTCGCCTTTAGGCGTGACCTTGCCGACCAGCGTGTCGCCTGGCTGGACTTCAGCACCGACATAAATAATGCCGGACTCGTCAAGACGGTTCAACTGTAGTTCCGACAAGTTCGGGATGTCGCGTGTGATGTCTTCGGCACCGAGCTTGGTGTCGCGGGCCATGACCACGAGTTCTTCGATGTGAATCGAGGTGTAGCGGTCTTCAGAGACCACACGCTCGGAGATCAGGATCGAGTCTTCGAAGTTGTAGCCGTTCCATGGCATGAAGCCGATCAACATGTTCTGACCAATGGCGATTTCGCCCAGGTCGGTCGAAGCGCCGTCAGCGATCACATCACCCTTGGCCAGTTTGTCGCCAATCTTGACGATAGGACGCTGGTGGATGTTGGTGTTTTGGTTGGAACGCTGGTACTTGATCAGGTTGTAGATGTCGACACCGATTTCACCGGCCAGGGCTTCGTCATCATTCACGCGCACCACGATGCGGGTCGCGTCAACGTAGTCAACCAGACCGCCGCGGGTCGCCGTGACTACGGTGCCGGAGTCGATCGCGGCAACGCGCTCGATGCCCGTGCCGACCAATGGCTTTTCAGGCCGCAGCACAGGCACAGCCTGACGCGACATGTTGGCGCCCATCAGCGCGCGGTTGGCGTCATCGTGCTCCAAGAAAGGCACGAGTGAGGCAGCCACAGAAACGATCTGCGCAGGTGAAACGTCCATGTATTGAACGCGTTCAGCACCGCACAGAATCGACTCGCCGTTTTCACGGGCAGAGACCAGGTCTCCGGTCAGCTTGCCTTCGTCGTCGAGCAAGGCGTTGGCCTGAGCGATGACGTACTTGCCTTCTTCGATGGCCGACAGGTAGTCGATTTGCGTGGTGATCTTGGTCTCAACGACACGGCGGTACGGGGTCTCAATGAAACCGTATTCATTCAAGCGAGCGTACAACGCCAGCGAGTTGATCAGACCAATGTTCGGACCTTCTGGCGTTTCAATCGGGCAGACGCGACCGTAATGGGTCACGTGCACGTCACGCACTTCAAAGCCAGCACGTTCGCGGGTCAAACCACCGGGGCCAAGGGCCGATACACGGCGCTTGTGGGTCAGCTCGGCCAGCGGATTGGTCTGGTCCATGAACTGTGACAACTGCGAGGCACCGAAGAACTCTTTCAGAGCCGCAGAAATTGGCTTCGAGTTGATCAGGTCATGCGGCATCAGTGGCTCTTGCTCAGCTTGGCCGAGACGCTCTTTGACGGCTTTTTCAATCCGTGCCAGACCGGTGCGGTACTGGTTTTCAGCGAGTTCGCCGACGCAACGCACACGGCGATTGCCGAGGTGGTCGATATCGTCAACCTGGCCATTGCCGTTGCGCAAGTCAACCAAGATTTTCACGACAGCGAGGATGTCCTCATTGCTCATGACCATCGGGCCTGTGGACTCTGCACGGCCAACGCGCGCGTTGAACTTCATGCGGCCAACTTTGGACAGGTCGTAGGTGTCCGGGTTGTAGAACAGACGCTGGAACAGCGCTTGCACAGCGTCTTCTGTCGGCGGCTCGCCGGGACGCATCATGCGGTAGATGGCGACGCGGGCGGCAAACTCGTCGGCCGTTTCGTCGGCACGCAGGGTTTGCGAAATGTAGGAGCCTTGGTCGAGTTCATTGGTGTACAGAACTTGCAGTTCGGTCACGCCCGAGGTGCGCAGCTTTTTCAGCAGCACTTCGGTCAACTCATCATTGGCCTTGGCGATGATTTCGCCCGTATCGGCATCGACCATGTTTTTAGCCACAACACGGCCAATCAGGAAGTCTTCCGGCACGCTGATCGACGTGGTGCTGGTTTGTTCGAGTTCGCGGGTGTGGCGCACGGTGATGCGCTTGTCTTTGGCGACGATGACTTTGCCGGTTTTGTCGGTGATGTCAAAACGGGCGACTTCACCACGCATGCGCTCTGCCACGAATTCCATTTGCGCGCCGCTGTCCATCAGACGGAAGTGGTCGAACACAAAGAAGTTGGCGAGGATGGATTCGTGGTTCAGGCCGATGGCCTTCAGCAGAATCGTGACCGGCATTTTGCGGCGACGGTCGACGCGGAAATACAGGATGTCTTTAGGGTCGAATTCAAAGTCGAGCCATGAGCCGCGGTAAGGAATGATACGAGCCGAAAACAGCAATTTGCCGGAGCTGTGCGTCTTGCCCTTGTCGTGTTCGAAGAACACACCTGGCGAACGGTGCAACTGGGACACGATCACGCGCTCAGTACCGTTGATG
>Ga0208916_10001198_pt1 | contig 11343 bp, 9 predicted proteins | sample DEB19_08_DNA_5_FD_184523 | JGI IMG/M metagenome (GOLD analysis project Ga0208916, IMG submission 184523) | Aqueous microbial communities from the Delaware River and Bay under freshwater to marine salinity gradient to study organic matter... | ecosystem: Environmental > Aquatic > Marine > Coastal... | reverse complement strand
AGGAGATCGGTTGGCTGATTGACCACTTTGGCCAAGCCACAGGGGCCTGGATGCATGACGCTGCCTGGGGCCGTGACAGCCGGCCTGTGGTGACGCAAAGCGAGCCCGTGTCGATGAGCCGTGAGACGACTTTTGAGCGCGACCTGCATGCGGTGCGCGACAAGGCTGAGCTGGGTGCTGTGTTCACGCGCTTGTGCGAGAAAGTCGCCGAAGACCTAGAGCGCAAAGGTTATGTGGGCAAGACCATCGGCATCAAGCTGCGCTATGACAACTTCCAAAGTGTCACGCGGGACCAGACGCTGGCGCACTACACGGCCGATGCTAAAACCATCCGGCAGATCGCTGGCTTGGCACTCAAGCGCGTGCCTTTGACTCAAAGACTGCGGTTGCTGGGCGTGCGTGTCGGCACCTTGTTGAAGGCTGAAGATGCTGCAGCGCTTCAGACGCTGTCAGTTCCGGCAGGCTTGACAGCTGAAGAGCCGGGTTCTCCCTCAATGGATCAGCTTTTTTAAAGTCCGTTCACTGACGCGCCGTCCGCACTGCCGGCGGTAGCGCCTGTGGGTAGCTGGTCCGAAATGGATTGATGTCCAGACCACCGCGTCGCGTGTAGCGTGCATAAACAGCCAGTTTGGACGGTTTGCAGCGGTTCCAGATGTCCATGAAAATCCGCTCGACGCACTGCTCATGAAACTCGTTGTGATTGCGAAAACTCACAAGATATTGCAGCAGACCTTCCTGGTCAATTTGCGGCCCGGTGTAGCTGATTTGCACGCTGCCCCAATCCGGCTGGCCGGTCACCAGGCAATTGCTTTTGAGTAAGTGGCTGGTGAGTACTTCGCTCACCGGCGCTTCGTCGGTATTGGCGGTCAACAGATCAGGCGCTGGCGTGTAGCGCGTGCACTCGACATCGAGCCGGTCGAGATTCAATCCATCGAGCTCTTGCAAGGGTTCACGGTCAAACATGTCGGGCAGCATCAACTTGACGCCCACCGAGGGTGGTGCGCTGGCCGTTGCTGGCAGCACCGCACCGCGCCAAGCGGCTTCACTGAGGTCGGCTCGCAGCCGGGCCAGCACGTCGCTGGCATCCGCAAAGCGGGTGTTGTTGAAGCTGTTCAGGTACAGCTTGAAGGATTTGCTCTCGATGATATTGGGCGTTTCACACGGCACCACCACTTGCGCCAGCGCCACCTGTGGCTTGCCGCGCAAGTTGAGCCAGCTGAGCTCATAGGCGGTCCACATGTCAGCTCCCAAAAAAGGCGCTTGAGTGCCGACGCCAATCTCTTCTCGTTTGCCCGCGCGAGCAATAGGAAACAGCAGTGACGCATCGTATTCATCCGCATAGGCGGAGACTTTGCCTAGCTGGGAGTGTTCAGGGGAGTTCATGGTGTGTGGTTAGATAAATTCGCGTTCGCGCAGCCACTTGGTGGCGATCCACTTGTCGCCGGTGAGCACAGGCGCGCCACCATGCAGCGTTCGGCTCACCGGGTGTGGCTGGCTATAACTGAAAAAAACCGCATTGCCGCACTTGGGCACGACCGCTAAAGTTGCATCAGGAAAGACGGTGGCACCGCCAGCCTCGGGCTCGTTCAGGTACATCACCAGCGTGGCCACGCGCTGGCCACCACGCTGCAAAATACTTGCCGTTCCGGGCTCAGCAGGGTCAAAATAATCATAGTGCGGCTTGTACTCAGCGCCCGGACCGTAGTGCAGCACTTGCAAGCCTTCGCCGTTTTCCACCGGCCAGCCAAGCAGCTCGCCAATACGCGCTTCGATGCGGCTGATGAGCTCGCTCTCGCCGCGTTCAAAAAACATGCCTTCGCTGGTGCGCGCCATGTTGGTTTCTTCTCCCCCGGTCTTCACGTCGACCGTGAGCGAGCGAGACATGCGAGGTGCTGCTGCCTCTATCAGCCCTTGACACTCTTCACTGCTCAGCAGCCCTTCCAGCACCAGCAGAGGCGGGTCTTGCAGTACCGTGATGGCGTTGACTTGTCGATCGCCAGCGTCCAGCGCTAAGCGCTCACCAGCGTGTGCCGGCCAAGGCACCGGCAGCGGAAAGGGTAAATGGTCGGGTCCTACCATGGCGGGCATGGCCAGCAGATGGCGCCCCGCGGCCTCACCCCAACCGGCTTCGATCAGCGACTTCAGCAACTGGTCTTGGCCAAAGCCTGCTGCTCGCTGGTCGGCCAGCCAAGCAACCACGGCCGGTGTGATGTCTTGCTCCAAGGAGTTGTTCGTGCTCACGGGAAACCTCCTTGAGATCTGAGTGGATCAGCTCGTTTGGCGACGAAACACCAAACGGTCGGGTTCGGACGCGTCGGGCGAAAAGTCATAGCCCTCAAGGTTAAAGGATTCCAGCTTTTTCACACTGTCCAGCTTCTTTTCAATCGCGTAGCGCACCATCAAACCGCGCGCGCGCTTGGCCATGAAGCTGATGATCTTGTACTGGCCCGCTTTGAGTTCTTGAAACACGCAAGTCACCACGCGGGGCTTCAAGGCTTTGCGGTCGACCACCTTGAAGTACTCTTCGCTGGCAAGATTGACCACCACCGGCGAGGCGTCGGCTGCCGCGCGTTCATTCATGTAGTTGGAAATCTCGCTGCCCCAAAATTGGTACAGGTTCTTGCCATGTGATGTGGCCAGCGCCGTGCCCATTTCAAGCCGATAAGGCTGCATCCAGTCAAGCGGCCGCAACACGCCATACAGGCCGCTCAAGATGCAGACATGCGCTTGCGCCCATTGCAAATCAGACTCGCTGAGGGTCTTGGCATTCAGCCCTTCGTACACATCGCCGTTGAAGGCCAGCGCAGCCTGCTTTGAGTTGTTGGCGGTGAACGTCGGCGACCAAGCCTCGTAGCGCGCCACGTTGAGGCCTGACAACTTGTCAGAGAGCTTCATCAAGCTGCTGATTTGCTGCGGTGACTGCGTTTTCAACACCTTGATCAGCTCTGCCGACTGCCTTGTGAAAAGGGGCTGTGTGTGGCTGGCCACATGCGCAGGCGTGTCGTAGTCAAGGGCTTTGGCAGGGGAAAGAAGAAACAGCATGGGCAGTAAGGTGTGGGTGCAGGCGAAGCTGTGACTTTACGCTGTCGGAAATGTTCCCGGCAACAAAATACTTTTGTCGACGGTTTGAATGTCGGTACGGCCGCAAAACGCCATCGTGATGTCGAGTTCTTTGTGGATGATTTGGAGCGCTTTGGTGACGCCGGCTTCGCCCATCGCGCCCAAACCGTAGACCATGGCCCGGCCGATCAAGGTGCCGCGTGCGCCCAAGGCCCAAGCCTTGAGGACGTCTTGACCGGAGCGAATGCCGCCGTCCATCCAGACTTCGATGTCTGAGCCGACGGCTGCCACGATGGCTGGCAGTGCTTCAATGCTGGACTGCGCACCGTCGAGTTGACGGCCGCCATGGTTGCTGACGACGATCGCATCGGCACCGCTTTGCACCGCGAGTTTGGCGTCTTCAACGTCTTGGATGCCCTTGAGGATCAGTTTGCCGCCCCAGCGTTCTTTGACCCACGCTACGTCTGCCCAAGACAGGGTCGGGTCAAACTGTTCGTTGGTCCAAGCCGCCAGCGAGTTCATGTCACTCACCCCTTTGACATGGCCCACCAAGTTGCCAAACGTGTGCCGGCGGGTGCCCGCCATGCCGAGGCACCAACGCGGTTTGGTCATCAGGTTGATGATGTTGGCGAGCGTTGGTTTGGGCGGCGCGGTGAGGCCGTTTTTCAAGTCTTTGTGGCGCTGGCCGATGACTTGCAAGTCAAGCGTCAAGACCAAGGCAGTGCAACCGGCTTTGCGTGTGCGCTCAATCATGGCTGCCATGGCTTCACGGTCACGCATCATGTACAGCTGGTACCAAAAGGGCGCTTGTGTATTGGCGGCAATGTCTTCGATCGAGCAAATGCTCATGGTCGACAAGATGAACGGAATGCCGAATTTCTCAGCCGCCTTGGCGGCTTTGATTTCACCATCGGCATGCTGCATGCCCGTCAGCCCGACCGGCGCAATGGCCACCGGCATTTTCACGTTGATGCCGACCATTTTGGTGGCGGTGCTGCGGTTCTCCATGTTGACGGCCACGCGCTGGCGCAGCTTGATCTTTTGGAAGTCAGTTTCGTTGGCGCGGTAAGTGCCCTCTGTCCACGAGCCAGAGTCGGCATAGTCGTAAAACATGCGCGGCACGCGCTTTTCGGCCAGAACGCGCAAGTCTTCAATGTTGGTGATCACGGTCATTGCTCTTGTCTCCTTGTGTAATGCTCAGATGCTATCGGCTTTGCGAGGAGACTGGTTTGAAGAAATTGATAACCGAGGCCGCAAATATTGAATTTAATTCACGACCGTCATGGCGTTATTGCAAGCGACCCCGGTGCCGCGCAATCTGGGCACGCACCTGCGATGGTGCTGTACCGCCCAAAGTGTTTCGTGCGTTCAGTGAGCCGCGCAGGCTGAGCACCTCGTAAACGTCTTTTTCGATTTTGGGGTTGAAGCTTTGCAGTGTGGCCAAAGGCAACTCTGAAAGATCAACGCCTTGACCGATGGCGGTTTTAACGGCGTGGGCCACGGCTTCGTGGGCGTCACGGAAAGGCAAGCCTTTTTTCACCATGTAGTCCGCCAAGTCGGTCGCGGTGGCGTAGCCCTTCAAGGCGGCGCGTTCCATGGCTTCGGGTTTGACGTTGATGCCGCCCACCATCTCGGCAAAAATACGCAGCGTGTCTTTCAACGTGTCGACGGTGTCGAACAGCGGCTCTTTGTCTTCCTGGTTGTCTTTGTTATAGGCCAGTGGTTGGCCCTTCATCAGCGTCACCAAGCCCATCAAATGGCCGACCACGCGGCCGGTTTTGCCGCGAGCAAGCTCGGGCACGTCAGGGTTTTTCTTCTGCGGCATGATCGATGAGCCGGTGCAAAAACGGTCGGCCAGATCGATGAAACCATAGCTCTGGCTCATCCACAAAATAAGTTCCTCGCTGAGGCGGCTGGTGTGCACCATCGCCAGTGTGGCGGCTGCCGTGAACTCAATGGCGAAGTCACGGTCGCTGACCGCGTCCAAGCTGTTTTGGCAAACGGCAGGCAGGCCGTGCTCGTCGACCATGCCGAGCGCGCGCGCCACGTGTTCACGGTCCAGTGGGTAGCTGGTGCCGGCCAATGCAGCCGCACCCAAGGGCAGGCGATTCACGCGCTTACGCACATCGAGCATGCGTTCGGCATCGCGCGCAAACATCTCGACATACGCCAGCATGTGGTGGCCAAAGCTCACCGGCTGCGCGACTTGCAAATGTGTGAAGCCGGGCAAAATGACCTCGACGTTTTTCTCGGCGATGTTGACCAAGGCGGTTTGCAGTTCAATCAGCAACTCGCCGATCAGGTCAATCTCACCGCGCAGCCAAAGCCGCACGTCGGTGGCGACCTGGTCGTTGCGGCTGCGGCCGGTGTGCAGGCGTTTGCCGGCGTCACCCACCAGCTGCGTTAGGCGGGCTTCAATGTTGAGGTGAACGTCTTCAAGATCCAGTTTCCATTCAAACGCGCCAGACTCTATTTCAGCCGTGATCTGCGCCATGCCGTCTTTGATAGAGGCGTGGTCGGTTGCCGCAATGATGCCTTGCACCGCCAGCATGTCAGCGTGCGCCAATGAACCCGTGATGTCGGCCAGCCACAAGCGCTTGTCAAAAAACACACTGGAGGTGTAGCGCTTGACAAGGTCACTCATGGGCTCTGAAAACAGGGCCGACCAAGCTTGAGATTTTTTGTCGAATTGATTCACGGAAGGACTTTCAGTGCCATGTTTCTGGAGCGTGGCAAGCGGACGGGGCGGTGAAATGGGGATGTTGCACCAGATACGCTGGTGCAAGGCTATTTGCAGATTTTATCTGTCCTTGCATGCAGTCCGTGTTGCGCAGCCCCGCCGTCGCCCTGAAGTGCGAAAGGCTGCATGCTAGCATTCACGCAATTGAAAGTTAACAAGGCCGCTACGAGTGATCGCACATCAAACCGCAGTAGAAAAAGCAACTGAGGCGAAGCCAGCGCCGGGTAAAAAAGTGGTGATTGCCACTCGCGAAAGCCGCTTGGCGCTTTGGCAGGCCGAGCACGTCAAGGCTTTGTTGGAAAGCCGCTTGGGCTGGCAGGTTGAACTGCTCGGCATGACCACCTTGGGCGACCAGATTCTGGACCGCTCATTGAGCAAAGTGGGCGGCAAGGGCTTGTTCGTCAAGGAACTTGAGACGGCGTTGATGGATGGCCGCGCTGACATCGCCGTGCATTCGCTGAAAGACGTGCCGATGGACTTGCCAGCTGGTTTTGCGCTGGCGTGTGTGATGGAGCGTGAAGACCCGCGCGATGCATTTGTGTCGAATCACCATGCCTCGCTGGCCGCCTTGCCGGTGGGCGCGGTGGTCGGCACATCAAGCTTGCGCCGCTTGGTGATTTTGAAGTCTTTGCGGCCGGATCTGCGCATAGAGCCCTTGCGCGGCAACCTAGACACCCGTCTGCGCAAGCTCGACGAAGGGCAGTACGACGCGATCGTGCTGGCCGCCGCAGGGCTCAAACGCCTGGGGCTCGACAGCCGCATTCGCGTGACCTTTGAGCCTGACACTATGCTGCCCGCCGCGGGGCAGGGCGCGCTTGGCATTGAAGTGCGGGCGGACCGGCAAGACCTGATTGACGCACTGGCCTTGCTGGCGCACCAGCCCACTTGGTTGGCCGTGACCGCTGAGCGCACGGTGTCGCGCGCCATGGGGGGCAGCTGTTCGATGCCGCTGGCCGCCTTCACACGCGGGCCGACGGCTGAGGGTATGCAGCTTGAAGCGGCTTGGGGCGATCCGGGCTCGGCGGGGCCTGATGTCTTGCAAAGCACTCGGGCGCTTGCGACTGCTCCGTTGGTGCGGGTGCAGCACCAAGCCCTTGTGCGTGATTTCGCCGAGGCCGAAGCACTGGGGGAGCACGTGGCCGCGCTGCTGCGTGCCGGGGGTGCTGTCTGGGCCTCAAATGCCAACCCTTGAACAAGTGAAAGACGTTGAGCGTGTTGGCCACGTCATCGTCACCCGACCCGCGCCTGATGCTCAGCGTTGGGCAGACCAATTGCAGCAGCGCGGTATCAGCGCCGAAACTCTGCCGCTGATTGAGATTGCCAGCGTGGCCGATTTAACGGCGCCGCGTACGGCGTGGGCGCATTTAGACAATTACGCCGCTGTGATGTTTGTCAGCGGCAATGCAGTTGAACATTTCTTTGCAGCGCGGCACTCAGATGCTGCGCCTCGGACAGTGGACTGGGCGACGTTGCCCCATGTTCGCTTCATGGCCCCCGGCCCGGGCACCGCGCAGGCGTTGGCGGCTCAGGGGGTGCCCGTGGCGCAGATTGACTCACCTCCCGCTGACGCGGCGCAGTTTGACTCCGAAGCCTTGTGGCAACTGATCGGCCAGCGGGATTGGTCGGGACGGCGCGTATTGATCGTGCGCGGTCAAAGCGGCCACAACGGCACGTTGGACGCCGCTGCGACGGGCCGTGAATGGCTCGCGCGTCAGCTTGAAAATGCGGGTTCTTCGGTTGATTCTGTGGTGGTTTATGAACGCCGTTCCCCGTGTTTCACGGAGGCGCAACTGCAGCGCATGGCCGCCAGTGAGCGAGATGGATCGGTCTGGCTCTTCAGCAGTTCGGAAGCGTTGGCGAATTTGCCTCAGGCGGTAGATTGGTCGCAGGCCAGAGCGATCGTCACCCATGCCAGAATTGCGAATGCCGCGCAGGCGGCGGGCTGGGGTGTTGTTATCGAGTCACGACCGACGCTGGACGACATCGTGGCATCGATAGAATTGCTTCATCCATGAGTGACACTTCTACCGCACCATCTTCCGCTTATTCAGCTAGTGTTGGCGTTGCTGTCGCCAGCGCTTGGTGGCGCTCGCGCATTTGGGCGCTGGCATTGCTGTTGTTGGCCTTGGTTGGCGCAGTGGGTAGCCTGTTGCTGTGGCAAAAACTGAGTCATGTTCAAGAAGAGCTAGCGCGTCGCAGCGCCGACACTGGTACCCAAGCCATCGAAGCCCGGACGCTGGCCCGCCAAGCGCAAGAGAGCAGTCGCGAACTGTCCGCGCGGTTAGCCGTGACCGAGAATCGAATCAGCGAGGTCAGTCTTCAGCGTGGCCAGCTGGAAGATCTGATGCAGAGTTTGTCGCGTTCACGCGATGACAATTTGGTGATTGAGATGGAAGCCAATTTGCGGCTGGCGCAGCAGCAGGCGCAGCTGACTGGCAGCGCCGAGCCCTTGCTGGCTGCGCTCAAGTCAGCCGAACAGCGGCTTGCACGTGCCGCCCAACCCCGCTTGAGCCCGGTTCAGCGCGCTATTGTCAAAGACGCCGAACGCATCAAGAGTGCGGCCCTGACGGATGTCCCCGCGATGCTGTTGAAACTGGATGAACTGGTGCGTCAGGTCGATGAGTTACCAGTGGCCAATGACGTGGTGCTTGGCGTGAATCAAGCGACGCCGGTATTGTCTAAGCCTGTGGCCGACCGCTCTGCTGCTGCTTCTGCTCCTTCCGATTTAGCTGGCTCGGCGCGAACCGATTTTGCGAGATTTTTTGAGCTACAGACGCTGAGCCACTGGTCTGGTCGTGTTCTGCAGGGTCTGCGCGAAGACGCCAAAAGCCTCTTGCGTGTGAGCCGGATTGACCAACCCGAGGCCGCCTTGCTAGCCCCTGAACAGTCCTATTTCTTGCGCGAAAATCTCAAGCTCAAACTACTCAATGCCCGTTTGGCGCTGCTGTCCCGGCAGACCGAAGCTGCCCGATCTGATCTGGCCAGCGTCCAGGCCAGTTTGTCGCGTTATTTTGACGCTTCCTCGCGCAAGACCCAAGCTGCCAAAGCCTTGCTGCAGCAGACGCAGTCGCAGCTCCGCACCGGCGAGTTGCCACGTTTTGACGAGACTCTGGCCGCCTTGGCTACCGCGGCCGCTGGCCGTTAAGTCCTTAGATAAAAAAACAGCTTATGCGCGCCGCTCTTTGGTTAGTTGCCCTGTTTGGTGTGGCTGTGGCCGTTGCCCTGTTGGCTGGCAATAATCACGCAGTCGTTACACTGTTTTGGCCGCCGTACAGGGTTGATCTTTCCTTCAATTTGATGGTGTTGGTGCTGGTCAGCGCATTTGTGTTGCTGCACTTTGCCCTCAAGGCCCTGAGTGTGGTGGTGTCGTTGCCGCGGCAGGCGAGACGCTGGCGTGCCCAGCAAAAAGAGCGCGCTATGTACGCGGCATTGATGGATGCACTTGCGCACATGCTGGCCGGTCGCTTTATTCGTGCTTCGCGCTCAGCAGAGAACGCCTTGCTGCAAGAGAAGAATATGAGTCAGTTGATCGCCGAGGTGGGCTTCGACTCGGGTCATCAGCCGGCCCGTTCTCAGCAACTGCGCTCGTTGGCGCATTTACTGGTAGCCGAAAGCGCGCAATCTTTGCAAAACCGCGGGGTACGCGATCAGCACCTGCAGCAAGCGCTTGAAGGCGCCGGTCATAGGACGGTGTTGGAAACCCAAGAGGGCATTCAGTTGCGCGCTGCGCGCTGGGCGCTGGACGACCGTGAGCCAAGCGTGGCGATGGAATGGCTCAGTCAGCTGCCCCAAGGCGCTGGGCGCCGTACGCTGGCCTTGCGGATGCGCTTGCGCGCTGCACGGCTGGCTGGCCAGACCGTAGATGCGTTGGAAACGGCTCGCCTACTGGCCAAGCATCGGGCGTTTTCAGCACCGGCGGCTCAAAGCATTGTTCGCGGGTTGGCGCTTGAATTGCTCAACGCTGCGCATGACCCGGAACAGCTGCTGCAAGTGTGGCTGTCGCTGGACGACGCCGAACGCGCGATGCCTGAATTGGCGGTTCATGCAGCTTCGCGTCTGATGCTTTTGAAGGGCGACGCCACAGTGGCACGCCACTGGCTGGCTGGCGCATGGGACATGGTGATGAAGCCGCGCTCTGACCTGGGTGATAACCTTCGCGTCAAATTCATCTTGGCGCTGGAGGACAGCCTCGAATCGATCGATGCCGTCTGGCTGGCGCGCATTGAGGCTGCGTTGCAAGCCCGCCCTGGTGATCCTAATTTCGAATACTTAGCTGGCATGGCCTGCCTGAAGCGTCAGCTGTGGGGCAAAGCGCAGCAGTTGCTCTCTCACGCGGTGATCACCTTGGAAGATGTCGTGCTCAAGCGCAAGGCTTGGCGTGCGCTCGCTGAGTTGGCCGGGCAACGTGGCGATGAAGTTGCTGTGCAGAAAGCATATCGCCAAGCAGCGGAGGCCTGAGCTGGTGGCAGTTCAGGGTGGCGCCCATGGGGCATCCCGGCCGTTCACCTGTCATTGCGAACGACTTGAATTCCTCAAGGCCTGCTCCGGCTGTTTTGTAGCGACACCAAGCGGGCAGAACATGAAAAAAGCGACTCATTGAGTCGCTTTTTTCATGTCTGACCCCGGCGTGATGCCGGGGCCGATGACGTTTGGCTTGACCGCTTTACTGGGGCTGTTTGGTCGCTGCGTCTTCAAAAGGCAGCGTCATATTGCGCAGATCACGTTTGGTCTCTACCAGCACCAGAGGGCTCGCTTCAATGGCCACCACAGGGGCACGCTCACGCGGCACATGGGTTGGACGCGGCTCAGCTGCCATGGCGGCTTGCGTTTCGGCGATCTTGCTGGTGTTGGAGTTGACCCACTGCAGGCCAGAGGCGCTGGCCACCTGAGCCAAGTCTTGCAACGGCAAGTCATATGACGCAACCTGAGGCAGGGCGCGTGTGATGGGCGCTGGTGCGCTCGCCACTGGCTGTACTGGCGCTTGAACTGGCGCAGGTACTGGCACGATGATCGTCGTGGGTACGATGGCCATGGGCGCTGCAGGCTCAGTGCGCACTTCACTCATGGCCACAACTGGACTGACCGTTTGATGGGCCATTTGCATGGGTGCGGCGTCCGGGGTGCTGGCGTTGGCGTCAGCTGCTTGGCTTGGGGACGACTCGGCGTGATCACCGCGTTCACGGCGCTCGCGACCATATCGGTCACGGCTACGACGTTCGCGAGGTGCGCGTTCTTGGTTGTCATCTTGGCCTGTAGTGGCCACGTTGCCTTGCGCTGCAGCATCTATTGCTTCTGGACGATCAGCACCAGCTTCAGCAAACCCAGCTTGGCTAGCGTCAGCCGCGGGTGCTTCGTCACGGCGTTCAGGGCGACGACCACCGCGTTCACGGCGACCTTCGCGTGGTTCACGGGCTTCGCGGGGCTGACGATCTTCACGTTCAGCTTCCGGTGCGGTGACCTCACCGCGCGAAGCGGCTGCCATGGCGGCCTGATTGGCCATGGCCAGTTCTTCTTGCGCTGCGTCACGTGGCAAGCCCGTGCGT
>Ga0208916_10001193_pt1 | contig 11368 bp, 10 predicted proteins | sample DEB19_08_DNA_5_FD_184523 | JGI IMG/M metagenome (GOLD analysis project Ga0208916, IMG submission 184523) | Aqueous microbial communities from the Delaware River and Bay under freshwater to marine salinity gradient to study organic matter... | ecosystem: Environmental > Aquatic > Marine >... | reverse complement strand
CGCACCACCAGCCGCAGCCATGTCACGCAAGAGTTGGACGACGGCATGGCCGAGACGCTGGAAGGCAACTCCCCTTGTCCAATGGACACCGTCCAAGCCAGCGAGCAGGCCTTGGCGTTGCACCAGTGTTTGGGTCGACTGGAAAATCGCCAGCGTGAAGTGGTCAGCCTGGCCTATATCCGAGACCTCAGCCACAGCGAGTTGAGCCTGCAACTGAAGTTGCCGCTGGGCACTGTCAAGACCTGGATTCGGCGCGGTCTGGACCAGTTGCGCCAGTGCATGTCGCACTTTGCATGAGACCACAGCCATGAACCTGATCAAAAATCCTCAACTCCTTGACCACTTGGCCAGTGCTTATGCTCTGGGCACTTTGCGCGGCGGTGCACGTCGCCGTTTTGAAGCGCTGGCGCGGGTACAAGCGCCGGTTCGGACCGCCGCCTTGGTGTGGCAAACCCGGCTCGCCAGCATGAATGAATTGCAAACTCAGTCTGTGCCCAGCCCGGCGGTTTGGACTCGCATTGACAACATGTTGCAAGGCGAAAAGGAGGCCGCCACGCTGCGTGCGCAGCGCAGTGCTGGGTTGCAAGCGGCCGCTGGCGAGACCCACTTGGGCGAGTGGTTGCGCAGCCTGTTGGTGTGGCGCGGCGCGGCAGCTGTCGGCGCTCTGGCGACCGTGGTGGCCGTCGTCACCGGCCTGAACTTGCGCGCCGAACTCGGCGGTGAAGTGCAGGCCTTGCAAGCCAAGTTGCTGACCACGCCGCAGATTCAATACGTGGCTGTTCTGGCCGATGGCCAAGCGGCCGCCTCTGTTTTGGTGACGTTCGACGCCAACAGCAAAAAACTCACACTGCAACGTGTCGGCAGCTACCAAGAAGCCGGCGATAAATCCCTGCAACTGTGGGCATTGCCACCGGCGGGCGGACCCCGTTCGCTGGGCGTGCTGGGTCAGGACAAACTACTGCGTCTCACGGCGGGTGAGGGCGACATTCGCGAAGTACCGACACTGGCCATCAGCTTGGAGCCCAAAGGCGGCGTGCCAAGCGCTGGTGGCCCGACTGGGCCGGTGTTGTTCAGTGGGGCACTGATTCAAAAGATGCTGTAGCGCCAGATCGGCAGGTGGTCATTGCCAATTGAAAAGAGCCGCAATGGCGGCTCTTTTCGGTTCAGGGTTGAACAGCTCAGTCGGCGTAAATGCCGGCCTTGCGGATCACCGGGCCCCACTTCAGGATTTCAGCTTCGAGGTGGGTCTTCAGGCCGGCCGGAGTGACCTTGTCCATCGACGGGATTTCCAAGCTCAGGTCTTTGAACCGCTGCTTGACCATCGGGTCTTGCAAGGCTGCGCGCAGTGCCAAGTTGACTTTGTCGATCACCGGTGCGGGCGTGCCTTTCGGGGCGTACATGCCGTGCCAGACTTTGACCTCAAAACCTTTCAAACCTTGCTCGTTGAGCGTTGGCACATCCGGCAAGACATCGAGGCGTTTGAGGGTGGTCACGCCATAGACTTTGACGCGGTTTTCCTTGATCAGCGGAACCGTTTGCGAGGTTTGGTCGCACAGCAGGTCGACCTGACCGCCGAGCAAGTCATTCATGGCTGGGCCGGTGCCTTTGTAGGGAATGGTGTTGAGCGTGGTGTCCAAGGCGGTCATGAAGAGCAGACCGCACAAATGCGAAACCGCGCCAAGACCAGCGTTGGCCATTGAGACTTTTTCTTTGTTGGCTTGAACGTAAGCTTTCAGCTCAGCGAAGTTTTTGGCCGGAAAGTCTTTGCGTGCCAGCAGGGTCATCGGCACGTCGACCACTTGGCCGATGTACTCAAAGTCTTTGAGGGTGTCAAAGTTGAGTTTTTTGTACAGTGCCGGCGCAGTGGCCATGCCCATGTGGTGAATGAACAGGGTGTAACCGTTGGGCGCTGCACGGGCCACGCGTTGGGTTGCAATGGTGCCGCCGGCGCCGACGGTGTTTTCGACCAGCACGGTTTGTCCGAGGGACTTGCCCATCGGAATGGCGATCATGCGGGCGACCACATCGGTCGGTCCACCGGCCGCAAACGGCACCACCAGAATGATGGGCCTGTCAGGGTAGGTTTGGGCTTGTGCCTGAAACAAGCCACAGGCCAGCAGGCATCCTAGCAAGACTGATTTAAATGGTTTTTTCATAGTTATTCCCTTTGGTGATGATGAAAGCGAGCATTTTAACTATTGAGCGCCTTGAGACCACTCGGTAATACCCTAGAACCCTTGATTAGGCAGCTGTTTGGGTTAATTGGGGACTTCGCCAGTTCGCGCCATCGCCAAGCATTGACGGGCCAGCTTGAGCACCGGCGGGTCGACCATCCGGCCGTCCACCGTGAAGGCACCGCCGCCGGCTGCGACCTCGGCTTGCAACACGCGCTGGGCCCAGTCTAGTTGCGCGGCTGTCGGTGCAAACGCGGCATGCACGGTGGCCACTTGAAGCGGATGAATGCACAGCTTGGCGCCAAAGCCAAACCGCAGGCTGCGGGCTGCATCAGCTTGCACGCGGTCCATGTCTTGGGTGTCGGTGGTGACGCCGTCCATCGGCGGCGCTAAACCGGCACGGCGCGAAGCCACCACGATGGCGAGGCGAGCCGGGGCCAGCTCGGCTTCATCAGCCCCGCAGGCCATGCCCAGATCCGCCTGAAAGTCGAGGTTGCCAAAAGCCAGCCGCAGCACGCCTGGGCAGCGAGCCAGCGCGTCGACGTTGGCCAGGCCTTCTGCGGATTCAATGATCGGAATCAAGGCCGGCGATGGCATGCCCAGCGCGCCTTGCACGCCCGTCAGATCAGTCACTTTTTCGGCTTTCGGCAGCATCACCGAAGCCAGATCGGGCAGTTGCGGCAGCCACGCCAAATCGTCCAGATGGCTGGCGGTTTGCGCCGCATTGATGCGTACCAGGATGCGCGCACGCTGGGCCGCTGGCCACCTCTGCCAAGCCGCAGCCAGCGCTGCGCGGGCGTCGGCTTTGTCGGCTGCGGGCACGGCGTCTTCGAGGTCAACAATCACCTTGTCGGCTTGGCTGGCCAGGGCTTTGTCGAAGCGTTCCGGTCGGTTCCCCGGCACAAATAAAAACGAGCGAGCCTCGGTCAGCAAGGGCGAACTCATGACGCTGTCAACAGCAAGCGGCCAACGCGCGGCCACTGCATGACTTGCCAAAGTTGCGCGATGGAGGCTTGCATTTCGCCGGCGCTGGCACCGCCGCTGTGGGCGGCCAGACGCTGCGCTTTGGCGGTGATCTCGTCGCGGCTGAGCGTGTTGCCGGGGTCGCCCTTGGGCTCGTCCACACGGCCTTGCAAGACGCGGCCATCGGTGGTGTAGACCGTGACTTTGCCAATCCAACGCTGCGGGTAAGCGGTGTCGACTTCGGCGTCCAGCTGCATCTCAACTTTGTCGCGCAGCGCTGTTGTCAGCGAGTCGCTGAAGTGCTTGTCAAACTCGATCAAGCCGGCATGACCAAAGCGTGCCGCCAGACCCAACACGGTGCCCATGCTGAATTTGCTTTGATGCACGGTGCTCGGGTTTGTCACCGGGCCCAGCACATCGATGGCGCCTTGGTGCACATGCGTGACCACGCGCGCCAAGTCTTGCGCTTGCAATCCATGGTCTTGCATGACTTGTAGCAGCGCGTCTGCTGCCGGATGCGTGTGGCGGCAGGAGGCGTGGTATTTGAACGAGGTTTCGGCGGTTGCCCAGCGGCTGCCAAGCCGGTCGGTGAGCTTGCGTACATCAGCATCGCTCGACATGCCGGCGGCCATGCCTTGTGGGCCTTCCAAAATTTGAGCCGCGCCGGTGAAGCCGTCTTTGGCCAAATACGCCGCCATCAAACCAGCGCCAGCGGCATGCGCCGTGTGCAGTTGTTTGGAGTCTGCGGCGGTGCGCAAGAACTCCCACAAGCCCGCCGACTGCGTGCCGGCCGAGCCAAACGCGTGCTGCATTTGGGCGGGGTTCAAACCCAGCAAATGACCGACCGCTGCCGCTGCCGCCAGCGTGCCCGCCGTGCCCGTGGTGTGGAACACTTTGTAGTGTGAGCGACCCAGAAATTCACCCACCCGAATGCCGACTTCATAGCCCGCCACCGCCGCCGTGATGAGTTGCGCGCCGCTGGCACCAATGGCTTGCGCGACAGCCAGCGCCGGGGGGAAAACCACCGTGGCCGGGTGAAACACCGAGCCGTTGTGCACGTCGTCTTGTTCGGCCACATGCGAGGCACTGGCGTTTGCCATGGCGGCCAAATAAGGGCTGCTGCCACTGCGCGTGATGAGCACTTCGCTCGGGCCTTGGTCTGGCCCCATGCTCAGCGCAAAGCGTGTCAGGCTGTCGACCGGGCGCGCATTGTGGCCACCGATGGCCGAGCCAAACCAGTCGACAAACAGGTCTTCGGTTTTGCGCAGCACTGCATCAGGAATGTCGGCGGTGGTCAGGTTCGCGGCAAAGGCGGCGAGGGTGGCTGTGGCGCTGGCTTCTTGCTGGCTCATGGCGTTGTTCCTAACGTGGTTCCTAGGGTTGTTCCGAGTTCAGCCAAGATGGCTTGGGTGTGTTCGCCGACGGTAGGAATCGCGTCCATGCGGTAGTCAAAACTGCTTTGTTTGCCGGGTGGCAACAGCGCTGGCAAGTCGCCCGCTGGAGAGCCGACAGTCGTCCAGCGCTCGCGCGCTTTCAGCTGCGGATGGGCCCACAGGTCGGCCAAATTGTTCATGTTCGCATTGGCAATTTGGGCGCTGTCAAGACGCTCCACCACTTGTTCGGCGGTGAGGCTGGCGAAGGTGCTGAGAATGATGGCTTCGAGCTCGGCCCGGTTGGCGCTGCGCAGCGCATTGCGGTCAAAGCGTGCGTCGGTGGCGAGCTCGGGTTGCAACAAAACTTTGTTGCAAAACTGCAGCCATTCACGTTCGTTTTGCAGACCGAGAATGACCTTGCGGCCGTCACCGGCGGCAAACGGGCCGTACGGGTAAATCGTGGCGTGGGCGGCTGCCGCGCGCGGTGGCGGCGAAGCGTCGTCCATCGTGTAGTACATCGGGTAGCCCATCCATTCGCCCAATGATTCGAGCATGGAGACGTCGATGTGCGAGCCTTCGCCGGTTTTGTCGCGCTGAATCAAGGCCGACAAAATGTTGGTGTACGCGTACATGCCGGCGGCGATGTCGGCGATCGAGTTGCCGGCTTTGCTGGGTTGATCCGGCGTGCCGGTGATGCTTAAAAAACCGGCCTCGCTTTGGATCAGCAAGTCATAGGCTTTTTTGTCGCGGTACGGGCCGTCGTTGCCGTAGCCCGAAATGTCGCAAACGATCAGGCGCGGGTCCGCGGCGCGCAGGGTGGCGGCGTCGAGTCCCATGCGGCCAGTGGCGCCAGGCGCGAGGTTTTGCACCAGCACATCGGCCTTGGCGATGAGTTGCTTCAATACATCCAAATGCTGCGGGTCTTTCAGGTCCAGCGCCAAGCTTTCTTTGGAGCGATTGACCCAGACAAAGTGCGAGGCTTCGCCGCGTGCGCGGTTGTCGTAGGCGCGGGCAAAGTCACCCACTTCGGGGCGTTCCACCTTGATGACACGGGCGCCGAGGTCGGCCAATTGACGCGTGCAAAAAGGCGCTGCAATCGCGTGCTCCAACGAGACCACGGTGATGTGGTCGAGCGGGCGTGGCCGGGCTTGGGTTGGCGGGTTAACGGTTGTCATCAGAAAGACCTTGGCAAGCCCAGCAGATGCTCGGCAACATACGAATAAATCAGGTTGGTGGAGATCGGGGCGACTTGGTACAAACGCGTTTCGCGGAACTTGCGTTCAACGTCGTACTCGCACGCAAAGCCAAAACCGCCGTGGGTTTGCAGGCACACGTTGGCGGCTTCCCAAGACGCTTTGGCGGCGAGGTATTTGGCCATGTTGGACTCAGCGCCGCAGGGCTGGCCGGCGTCGAACAAGCTGCAGGCTTTGAAGCGCATCAGGTTGGCGGCTTCGGTCTCGATGTAGCTGTCGGCAATCGGGAATTGAATGCCTTGGTTTTGGCCAATCGGCCGGCCAAAGACTTCGCGGTCGGTGGCGTAGCGGCGGGCGCGGTCGATGAACCAGTAAGCGTCGCCGATGCATTCGGCGGCGATCAAGGTGCGCTCTGCGTTCAAGCCGTCGAGGATGTATTTGAAGCCTTTGCCTTCTTCGCCGATCAGGTTCTCGGCGGGGATTTCGAGGTTGTCGAAAAACACTTCATTGGTCTCGTGGTTGACCATGTTGCGAATCGGCTTGACGGTCATGCCATTGCCGATGGCTTGCTTCAAATCAACGATGAAGATCGACATGCCTTCGCTCTTGCGGGTGACCTCGGCCAGCGGTGTGGTGCGGGCCAGCAAGATCATCAGGTCAGAGTGTTGAATGCGTGAGATCCAAACTTTTTGGCCGTTGATGACGTAGCGGTCGCCTTTTTTGACGGCGGTGGTTTTGAGCTGCGTGGTGTCGGTGCCGGTGCTGGGCTCGGTCACGGCCATCGACTGCAAGCGCAATTCGCCGGTGGCTATTTTGGGCAGGTACAGGTCTTTTTGAACCTTCGAGCCGTGCCGCAGCAGCGTGCCCATGTTGTACATCTGGCCGTGGCAAGAACCCGCGTTGCCGCCGGAGAAGTTGATCTCTTCCATGATGACCGAGGCTTCAGCCAAGCCAAGACCAGAGCCGCCGTATTCGGTGGGAATCAGCGCGGCCAACCAGCCGGCTTCGGTCAGTGCGTTGACAAAGGTGTCGGGGTAGCCGCGTTCGTGGTCGACTTGTTGCCAGTAGGCGGCGTCAAAGCTGCCGCACAGGGAGCGCAGGGCTTCGCGCAGGTCTTGATGCGCGTCTGGGGTGGGGATGGTTGTTTTCATCGGTGCTTAAAAATGTTTTAGAGGTTCAGTGCGGAATGCGATTCAGCCGAGTTCGGCCGTGCCTTGCATGGTCAGCCAGCCTTCGTGATCTTGGGTCCACAGACGGATCTGCGAGCCGTCGCCTTCAGCTTGGCCGTTGACACGCATGACGCGCTGGTCAGCGCACTCAAAAGTCGGGCGCAGGGCTTTGAACTCAAAGCGTTTGATCGGGCGGTCGGTGTGTCGGCGCACCAAGTCCACCATCAGCGTGGCGATCAAAGGGCCGTGCACGATCAGACCCGGATAGCCTTCGACATTGGTCACATAGTTGCGGTCGTAGTGAATCCGGTGGCCGTTGAAGGTCAGGGCCGAATAGCGAAACAGCAGCACGTCGTCGGGTGTCACGTCGCGCTGCCATGCGGCGCCTTGCTCGGCGGCTACAGGCGTTGGCACCGGGTCACCGGGCTGCACCGCCGGACGGTAAACAATGTCGTGTTCTTCCGTCAAGCAAAGACCTTGCGCATTGCTGATCTCATGCTTGACCAGCACGAACAGCAGGTCGCCGCTGCGGCCCGACTTGTGCGTCACCGACTCAATGGTCGAGACCCGCTTGACTTCGTCGCCCACCCGCAACGGCGCGTGCCACTGCAAACGGCCACCGGCCCACATGCGGCGCGGCAAAGGCACGGGCGGCAAAAAGCCGCCGCGCTTGGCATGGCCGTCCGGGCCGATCTCGCTTTGCCGGTGATGCGGCAGAAAAAACAGCCAATGCCACAGCGCCGGCAACTCGGTGCCCGCATGGGGCGTCGGGTCATCGCGGTCCAGCGTGGCACTGAGCGCCCGCAGCGGTGCCGGCGTGATCAGGTCTTCCAGGGTTTCGGTGCGGCCTTGCCAGTCTTGCAGGTGGGCGAGGGTTTGGGGATCGAGTGTTGTCGTCATTTCAAAATACCTAAGCAGTGATTCAGTTCAAGTCAGTCGACGGCGGCGCCAGAGCTTTTCACAATCTGGCTCCAGCGCGCGATGTCTTCGTTCAGCAGGACGGTAAATTGCTCGGGCGTGGTCGGCGGTGCCAACTCGACGCCTTGCAGCTCCAGTTTGTCGCGCAGGTCTTTGCTGGCCAGCGCCCGGCTCATGCCGTCTTGCAACTTGGCCAACACCTCGGCCGAAACGCCGGCGGGTGCAAACAGGCCAATCCACAGCGTGCCGCTGTAGCCCGGCACGATTTCAGATAGCGCCGGCACATCAGGCAAGGCGGGCGAACGGCGTGGGCTGCTGACAGCCAGAGGCTTCAGCTTGCCGGCTTTGATTTGCGCCAGCGATGACGGCAGGCTGGCAAACACCAACGGCAGTTGGCCACCCAGAACGTCGTTGAGCGCGGGTGCTACGCCTTTGTAGGGAACGTGCTGCAACTGGATGCCGGCCATGCTGTTGAGCATTTCGCCGAGCAGGTGGTTCAGCGTGCCGTTGCCCGCAGAGGCGTACTGGTAGAAGCCGGGCTTGGCCTTGGCCAGGGTGATCAGCTCTTTCACCGACTTGACTGGAAATTCCGGGTTGGCTAGCAACACGTTGGGTACCGCACCAATCAGCGCGATGGGCTTGAAATCCTTGACCGGATCGAAGCCGGGGTTTTTGTAAATCGCCGGGTTGATGGCCTGACTGCTGCTGATGGTCATGAGCAGCGTGTAACCATCTTTGGCGGCCTTGCCGGCGTACTGCGTGCCGATGTTGCCGCCCGCACCCGGCCGGTTTTCAACCGCGACGGGGGTGCCCAATAGTTCGCCGAGTTTTTGGCTGACCACGCGGCCAACAATGTCGTTGGTGCCGCCAGCGGCTTGCGGTACCACCATCAGGATGGGGCGGCTGGGGTAGGGCGCGGTGCTTTGCGCCAGCACTGCGGCTGAGCTGCACAGCCCAAGCCCGAGCGCGGCAGTCCACAGCAAGGCGCGGCGGGTCGTTGAAGCGGATGCCGAAAAACGTGTTGTTGTCATTTTGTGTCTCCTTGTCGAGCCAGTCATGTTCGGCCGATATCGGCTTCAGCGCAATCAGGGATTTTCAAACCAAGCCTTCTGAAAAACAGAAGGCTGGACGAGGCGCAGTAACATGGCAGCATGCATTTTGACCTCAATGACTTACGGCTGTTCCTGTTGGTGGCTGAAGAAGGCAGCTTGACCAAAGCCGCTGCCAAGCACCATTTGTCTTTGGCCGCTGCCAGCGCCCGCATCAAGGCGCTTGAAGTGCAGGCCGACCTGCCTCTGCTTTATCGGGAGGCTCGTGGCGTTCGTTTGTCGCCGCCGGGGCTGGCTTTTTTGCACCACGCCCGCTTGATCCTTCATCAAGCCGATCAGATGCAAGGTGATTTGGATGAATACGGCGGCGGCTTGCGCGGCCATTTGCGCGTGTTTGCCAACACCACCGCAGTCACCGACTTTTTGCCAGAGTTGTTGCCGCTGTTTTTGGCCGACAACCCGAAGGTGAATATTGACCTGCAGGAAAAGCCGAATGCTGAGATCGCCCGTGGCGTGCAGGACGGCCGGGCTGATTTTGGCATCGTCTCCAGTCAGGTGGACACGCTGGGGTTGGAGCGGCTGCACTTCAGCACCGACAGATTGGTGCTAGCGACCGCGTTGTCGCACCCTTTGGCGCAGCGCCAGCAGGTGGCTTTTGCCGAGACCTTGGACGAAGACGCCATTGGCATGCAGCCGGGCAGCACCTTGCAAATGTTTTTAGCGCAGGTGACCGACCGGCTTGGCAAGCCCATGAAGCTGCGCATCCAGTTGTCTAGTTTTGACGCCATGTGCCGGATGATTGGCGCGGGCGTTGGCGTGGGCATCGTGCCGGAGTCGGCCGCGTTGCGCTATCAGGCGGCGATGGGACTGGCGCTGGTGCAACTGAGTGACCCCTGGTGCGTGCGCGAGCGTTCTATCTTGACGCGTGACCGCGCTGCCTTGCCAGCCTATGCGCAGTCTTTGATTGAGCGTCTTTGCGCGCATTTTGAGCGCGCCGATACCGTGCCAAGCCAGCGACAATAGCGCCCATATTGGCACTTATCGACACTCATCGACATCTATCGACACCATGGCTCGCATGCAACTACAAGACATCTTATTTTCTCAAGGCTTTGGCACCCGGCGGGTTTGCGCCGGTTTGGTGCAACAGGGCTTGGTCGTCGTCAACGGCGCGGTCTGCGACGACGCTGCCGCCGCTTTTGAGGCCCAAGGGCTGCACTTCGAGGTGCAGGGCACCCCTTGGGAGTACCACGAAAAAGCGTATTTGATGCTGCACAAGCCCACGGCTCACGAGTGCTCGCAAAAGCCCAGCATGCACCCGAGCATCTACACCTTGTTGCCGCCGCCGATTCGCCAACGCGGCGGCGGTGCAGCGGCGGGCGTGCAGGCGGTAGGCCGGCTGGACCAAGACACCACTGGTTTGCTGCTGTTGTCAGACGACGGTAAATTCATTCACCGCATGAGCTCACCCCGGCACCACGTGCCCAAGGTCTATGAGGTCACGGTCAAGCATCCGGTCGACGCGCAGCAAGTGCAAAAACTGCTGGACGGCGTGGTGCTGGACGACGACCCGAAACCGGTGCGCGCGGCGGCTTGCGTGCAAACCGGTGAACTTCAGCTCAGTCTGACGCTGACCGAGGGCAAGTACCACCAAGTGAAGCGCATGATCGCGGCGGTGAGCAACCGGGTTGAGTTTTTGCACCGTTCACGCATTGGCGGCTTGCTGCTGCCGACAGACTTGGCCGCCGGCCAGTGGCGCTGGCTGACGGCAGAAGACTTGGCGAGTATTTCAGCCCCCGTGTCGGCAGCCGCGCCTACTGCCACGTTGAGTTAGGTAGCTGCCGCTACACTGGCGCGCTGAGAAGATGTAACGCATTTTTGACAAGGCATTTTTTGTGATTTTTGCAACCCGCTTTCCTTCTTTTTTTCCTTTGGTGTTGGCGCTGTTGTCGGCGTCTGTCTTGAGCGCGTCGGCCGCCACGCCGACAATGGCTGCCACGTCAGCGCCAGTCAAGCCGCCTTTGTTCGTGCTGAATTCTCTGGACGACAGTGTCAGCGTGCTGGACGCGACGACCTGGACCGAAACCCGGCGTATTGCCACCGGCAAGCAGCCGCACCACCTCTACATGACGCCAGACGAAAAGTCGGTCATTGTGGCCAACGCGCTGTCGGACTCGCTGACCTTCATCGACCCTAAAACCGCAGAAATTCAGCACACCGTGCGCGGTATTTTGGACCCGTACCATCTGCGCTTTTCGCCCGACATGAAGTGGTTCGTCACGGCCGCCAACCGGCTCAATCACATCGATATTTTTCGCTGGGACGGCAGCAACATGACGCTGGCCAAGCGCATCTCGACCGGCAAGACACCCAGCCATCTGTGGATTGACAGCAAGAGCAGCACGGTTTATTCGACCATGCAAGACAGCGACGAATTGATCGCGGTGGATCTGCAGACGCAAACCGTCAAGTGGCGCACCAAGACCGGCCCGATGCCAGCCGATTTGGTTGGCACGGCCGATGACAAAC
>Ga0208916_10001192_pt1 | contig 11377 bp, 11 predicted proteins | sample DEB19_08_DNA_5_FD_184523 | JGI IMG/M metagenome (GOLD analysis project Ga0208916, IMG submission 184523) | Aqueous microbial communities from the Delaware River and Bay under freshwater to marine salinity gradient to study organic matter... | ecosystem: Environmental > Aquatic > Marine >... | reverse complement strand
TGGTTTGGGTCTTTTCATCGTTAAACACGTCGCTGCTAAACACGGTGGCGAGATCAAAGTATGGAGCTCACAAAATGTTGGATCAACATTTGCACTTCGCCTACCCGTGTTTAACAACGCCAATGGAGAAAATCGAGAATGACTAGAATTTTGATTATTGAAGATGAAATCTCTTTCTCTGAAGCGCTTAGCTTCCTTCTAGAAAAAGAAGGTTTCCAGACTGAGGTTGCTGAGACCGGCAAGGCTGGTATTGCAGCCTTTAACAAGAGTACTTTTGACTTGGTTCTGCTTGACCTCATGATTCCGGAAATTTCAGGAATCGATGTATGCAGAACTATTCGCACATCCTCACAAATTCCAATCATCATGTTGACTGCCAAGGATTCAGAGGTAGATAAGGTTGTTGGATTAGAACTTGGTGCAGATGACTATGTAACAAAGCCATACTCTGCTCGCGAACTTGTAGCGCGCATCAAAGCTGTATTGCGCCGCGGAACTCCTGAAGAATCTTCATCATCAGAATCTAGCGGGATCCACACAGCAGCCGGTATCCGCATGGATATCGAACGACATCAAGTCACTGTTAATGGCAATCTAATTCCACTTCCATTGAAGGAGTTTGAACTACTTGAATTCTTGCTTCGCAATGAAGGTCGTGTCCTCACACGTGGACAACTCATCGATCGTGTTTGGGGTGGCGATTACTACGGTGATACAAAGACTCTCGATGTTCACATCAAGCGCCTGCGCTCAAAGATTGAAGTAGATCCAGCAAATCCTGTACTTATTCAAACAATTCGTGGATTGGGCTATAAATTCGAGGCATAGACTGACTCTATGGCCGTTAAGAAATCCCGCAGCTTTACATCACGAGATGCAGCACAGTGCATCATCATCCCTAGCGATATAGATCATAAGTATTCTCGTGGGGTCTTGGGTCTCATAACTGGTTCAGCTCAATATCCAGGCGCTGCAGTGCTCAGTACATCAGCTGCTCTTGCAACAGGTCTTGGGATGGCACGTTTTCATAGCTCATCTGGATTGGCTCATTTAGTTCTGCATGATGCACCAGAAGCAGTTGTCCAACCTGGTCCTGTAACAGCATGGCTTGCAGGATCTGGAATTAACCATAAGAAATATAGTGACTTCACTACCTACCTACGTCATCGGTGGTTTGTACTGTTAAAGCGCCAAACTGTTCCGGCAATACTTGATGCGGGTGCACTTTACTTGGCTGGAAAACTTGTGCAGCCAACTCTCATCACTCCTCATGCAGGTGAACTTGCAAGGCTCTTGAGTATGCATTCAGTGACGGTGAGCGCAGAGTCGATTGAGGCAGATCCTGAAAAGTGGGCTGCGAAAAGTGCGAAATTACTTGATGTGACAGTACTTCTCAAAGGTTCTCGAACAGTTGTTGCGCAGGCAGATCGCATCATCACACTTCCTAAGGCAACTCCCTTTCTGGCAACGGCCGGTACAGGCGATGTGCTTGCAGGAATTATTGGTGCACTCGTTGCTACCAACTACATTGAAATTTTGAACTCAAAAGAACGCCTAGCGGATCTGGCGGCGGCAGGTGCCTATATCCATAATCAAGCAGCTCTTCTGGCATCACAAGGTGCACCAATATCTGCATCGATGATTATCGATCAAATACCGAACGTGATGCGCAAACTTCTCAAGTAGCGCTCTAGGGATATCCCTTCTCTTGTAAAGCAATGAATGGGAACTACCCTTATCTATGGTTAAAACTCTGGCGAATCCAGCGCGAGTCTTGCTCATTAACGATGATGCATTTGAACTCGCCACAATGTCTGCATCTCTTCGATTGCACAGCACCAATATCGTCGGGGAAGCCTCCAACATCTTTCTGGCAGAAAATCTCTTTCGTTCGCTTCAACCTGAGATTGTCATGATTGATCTGCAATTTTCTGGTGAAGAGGCAATTGGACTTCTGCAGAGATTTAGAAAAGTTGATCCTGGACTTGGAATTGTCATCATTACTTCATGCCCAGATCTACGCCTCTTCGGACTCCTAGAGAAGAACATTCCACATGGGAGCAAAATAATCCTCAAGCGCTCTGTCTCAGATCTCTCCATCATTACCTTTGCTTTAACAGAGAGCATGGAATCGGCCAGTGATGGTTCCAGCATGAAATGGATCAGTATCCACGCTGATATTCATGAGAATTCATTTATCAGTATTTTGAGTGACCTTACTGATATTCAAATTGAGACTTTGCGCCTTGTTGCACAAGGCCTGAGTAACTCTGAGATTGCCCGAGTTCGTTTTGTTTCAGAAAAGTCTGTAGAACAAATAGTGGCGCGCATCGCACAGCACCTTGCAATCTCACCAGATAGAAGTCGCAATCTTCGTGTGATCTTGGCTGGCGAGTACTTCAAGTGGCTCGGCGCACCTAGACACTAAGTCTTGTGGGGTAAAGTCTCGGTATGCCCGCAGAACTTACCCTTGCTGAAATTCGTCAGCGCTGGAACGAAGTTCTCGATCTTGTCGAAAGTCGCGACCGTGTTGTATGGATCGCATACTTTGATGCACGCCTTGACTCCTTTGAAAATGGGCGATTGGCTCTCGATTTCAGAGATAGCAACAAGCTCGCCACGGGCCATGATTATCAAGAAGCACGCCTGCGCCATCGCTCTCTTCTGCAGAGCGCAATCTTTGATGTCTTTGGGCAAAGCGTTGTGGTGGTCGAAAAGTGAAGAAATTTCTTTCGCTTCTCTCCTGCATCGCCTTTCTCTCACTCTCTATTCAATTCATTAATCCCGCTCAGGCAACTGATCTCAACCCGATTGGTCCTGGTGGGCGACTCCATGGCGCCGATATAAGTCGCTGGCAGCATCCCAATGACAAACCAATTAATTTCCAGAAGATGCATGAAGCAGGTCTCTCATTTGTCATGATCAAAGCATCGGATACTCGAGATGATGCAGATCTTCTGGCCGTGAAATATCTCAAGATGGATCGCACTGGTGCGCAAGATGCCGGCATTTACACAGGCTTCTATCACTATGCAATCCTTCCCAACGTGACATCTCCTTCGGCAATAGCTCGAGATGCTCGGGTTCAGGCGCAGAAAGTTGTCTGGAGAATTGCATCCCTTGGTGGATATAACGAGAAAGATTTGCCTATAGCACTCGATCTTGAAAACAACTGCGTGCAAGTAAGTTCAACAAAGGTATGTAAGAAATATGCAACGCGCAGCGCTGCAACGTTGTGGACAAAAACCTTTCTTAAGACCGTGAAAGATAAGACAGGTCGCACCCCTTTGATTTATTCCTCTCCACATTTTCTTGAAAACTCACTCGTGCGCGATAAAGAGTTGAGTAGCTACCCATTGTGGATTGCTCAATATGCAATTGACCCTGCTAAAGAAGGAGCTAAGCCCAATGTGAAAGCTGCGGGCTGCTTCGTTCACTCATGGACAACGGCGCAATGTGCTGCAAATTGGACTGTATGGCAATACACATCATGTGGAATTGCACCGAAATATGGCGTGCCAGGAAATCGTTTAGACCTCAATGTTTTTAGTGGAACCCCAGAGAAATTCCAAAGTTTGCTCACTGGTACATGGCTTCCTGATCCAGCAGATTTCATGCCCCAAGGTGAGACCACGACGATGACGATTACATCTGTCTTTGCCTCGACCACAAATAAGAATGCGGTGATTTCAGTTGAGGTAAAGCGCCCAGATAACTCACCCGTTGTAACTGGAGCTGTGAAGTACTACTTCAACTCAACTAATCAAGTGGTTCCGAAGGTCACACAAACTATCGCTCGAGAGACAAGCGGTTCATGGAAGCTATCTATTGCAGGATTGCCAGCTGGAACATGGGTCGGCAACGTTGGATTCAAAGATGCATCAGGCACTCATGCCGAGATCAAACAACCGCTGGTTCTCACTATTGAACAGGGACCAACTCCCCCACCAGCACCGACTAAGAAACCAACAACAAAACCTGCAACCGATAGTTGCAGGAATCAAATTAAGAATTAACTAGCTCTACGAGAGCTTCTTCTTCCTTCTCCATCACAGCAAGGAATGCACTGACTGAAGCGCTGCGTTCTTTCGCACCCCATCCAAGTGCTTCACCAATAATCTTTGCCACTTCCTTAGCTGCATCTGCGCCGCCATCGAAGGCTTCAAATGAGATGCGTGTGCGTCGAAGAAGGACATCTTCAACAGAGAGTGCACCTTCATGAGTGACAGCATGGAGAATTTCTGCCTTCAGATATGGAAGCTCTGGGATGATTCGTTCAGAAAGAGATGCATCTTCGGCGATGAGTTCAAGAATCTCTTCAATCAGTGAACCATAGCGATCGAGCAAGTGCGTCACCGTTGCCTCAGAGATTGCATTCTCTTCTGCAATCTTTGCAACCTGTTGCTTAAGTGCGAAGTAGCCATCAGCACCAATGAGAGGAAGTTTTTCTGTCACTGAATCATTGACTAATCGACGAAGATCAAGCACAGCAAGATCCACTGCATCTTTAGCCATCACGCGATAGGTGGTGTATTTACCGCCGGCCATACTCACAAATCCAGGGGCTGGGCGATCAACAGTGTGTTCGCGAGAAAGTTTTGTTGTTGCAGAGCCAGTTTTATTTGCAACCAATGGGCGAAGGCCAGCAAATACTCCGATAATGTCTTCAGCTTTAAGTTTCGGATCCAGCACCCGGTTTGCTTGATCAAGGATGTATTGCACATCTTCTTGTGTGGCAAGTGGCTTAGAGCGATCTCCTTCATAAGGGGTATCTGTTGTGCCCACAATCCACTTATCAGCCCATGGAATAAGGAAGAGGACAGATACTGGGGTCTTCAGAATAATTCCATCCTTAGAATGGATGGCATCTCCTGGAACAACGATATGAACACCCTTAGACATTGCCACTGAATAACCGGCTGTGAGACCAAACTTATCGTGGAGTTCATCGCTCCAGACGCCAGCACACATAATTGTGGCCTTTGCTGAAATCGTAAACTTCTTATTTGTTGCAGTATCAATAGCAACAACGCCCGTTACTTTCTTGCCAGAGCGAGTTAGGTCCTCAACGCGCACACCAGTTGCCATGACTGCGCCATGGCGAGCTGCTGTGCGAGCGATCATCATCGTGTGACGAGCATCGTCTACCTGCGCATCGAAGTAACGAATAGCACCCGTAATAATGTCTTGTCGTAGTGATGGAGAGATTGTTGCAATTGTCTTGCCCGTTAAATGTTTGTGAGATGGAAGTGCGCGCTTAAATCCACGTAGTGCGTCATAGAGAGCTAGTCCTGCACCCACATATGTGCGCTCTTTAACTTTTTCCGTCAATGGATAGAGAAAACTTACTGGCTTAACTAGGTGTGGGCATTGTGTAGAGACCATGAGTTCACGCTCATGCAGAGCCTCGCGTACTAATTTGAAGTCATATTGTTCAAGATAGCGAAGGCCACCATGAATAAGTTTGCTGGATCGACTAGAAGTTCCAGCTGCATAATCATGGGCCTCAACTAGCGCTACTTTCAATCCACGCGAAACAGCATCAAGGGCTGCGCCTACTCCATTGACTCCGCCTCCAATAATGAGGATGTCAAAGTCTTCACTGGCCAGAGAGGCAAGAGCCTTCTGGCGTTGCTGTGGGTTGAGCTGTGAAGTAAACATCTTGTGGAGAGCTACCAATTCCTATGTGCTTGAGTAGTTTTAGCGGTCTTTAGTAGTCTTAACTATATGGCATACATCGGAAGTTTGGACCAAGGAACTAGTAGCACCCGTTTCATGATTTTCGATGGTGATGGAAAAGTAGTCGGCCAGCATCAATTAGAACACCGACAAATTCTTCCTCACGCAGGATGGGTCGAACATGATGCCGCTGAAATTTGGGATCGAACCAAGGAAGTTATTGCGGGGGCTCTCAAACAAGCAGATATCTTGGGTTCAGATTTAGCAGCCATTGGAATCACCAATCAGCGTGAAACAACCGTTGCATGGGATGTCACCACGGGTCGCCCACTGCATAACGCCATCGTCTGGCAAGACACCCGTACTGCTGAATATTTATCAACCTTCTCCCCCGAAATCTCGAAAGCAATCACCCATAAATCAGGGCTACCTATTGCACCTTACTTTGCCGGTAGCAAAATGCATTGGCTTATTGAAAATTCTGCAGAGGTCAAGAGCGCAATTGCATCTGGCACAGCACGTTTTGGAACTGTGGATTCATGGCTTCTCTGGAACTTATCTGGCGGGGTGCAAGGTGGTGTGCACTTTACCGATGTGACCAATGCAAGTCGCACATTGCTGATGAACCTTGAAACTCTGCAATGGGATGATGAACTACTTGGCTACTTTGGTATTCCTCGCACAGTTCTACCTGAAATCAAATCTTCATCAGAGATATATGCAACAACTGATCCCCATGGCCCTCTCGGCTCAGCTGTTCCCATTGCGGGAATTCTTGGGGACCAACATGCAGCAATGGTTGGTCAGGTCTGCTTTGAACGCGGTGAATCCAAGACCACATATGGAACAGGTAACTTCGCACTTCTCAATACTGGAACAGAGATTGTTCGCTCGAAGAATGGTCTTCTCTCCACTGTCTGTTACAAATTTGGTGACCAACCTGCGATGTATGCACTAGAAGGTTCGGTCGCAGTTACCGGCTCTGCTATTCAATGGCTGCGCGATCAACTAGGAATTATTTCAAACGCTGCCGAGACTGAAGCACTTGCTTCATCAGTTACTGACACAGCAGGCGTCTACTTTGTCCCAGCATTCTCCGGACTCTTTGCACCGTATTGGCGTACTGATGCTCGTGGAGTAATCGTCGGTCTCACTCGCGCTGCAACCAAAGCACATCTTGCACGCGCTGCCCTTGAGGCAATCTGCTACCAAACACGCGATGTGATGGATGCAATGGTTGCAGATAGCGGTGTTCCCATGACTGAGATGCGCGTTGATGGTGGCATCACTGCTAACTCTCTCTGTATGCAGATGCAGGCAGACATCATGGGAATCGATATCACTCGTCCTTTGATTACTGAGACCACCGCACTAGGTGCTGCATATGCTGCCGGGCTAGCAGTTGGATTCTGGAAGAACACAGATGAATTGAAGAAGCAGTGGAAACAATCTCGTCGCTGGAGCGCAACAACAAGCGCTGAAGATCGTGCAACTGGTTATGCCGGATGGAAGAAAGCGATTGAACGCACCCTTAACTGGGCCTAACGAAATATAGCGAGACGCACGGTAGAGTAGGCACATCATGGATGAGATAGTCGAACTTTCCGCTGGCGTTGTGCGCACAAGCCGCACCATGAACGATGGCCGAACCATTCGCTATTACGACACCGCAGGACAGACTCGCACAGTTGCCGATCAACGTCCACAAGAAGAACAACCAGGAATCGGTGAACTTCGCCTTGATCCACTGGTTAATGAATGGGTTGCTATGGCAGCTCATCGCCAAGGACGCATCTTCTTACCGCCGAAAGAGCTCTGCCCACTGTGCCCAACAACAGGTGATCTCCTAACTGAAATTCCTGAAAATGATTTTGAAGTAGTTGTCTTTGATAACCGCTCACCATCACTGCGCCCACCTGATGGAGATTTCGCACTTCCCGATATGGTCGGTTCAGATACTGATGAAGGCGAAGCTGCTGGTAAATGTGAAGTGATCTGCTTTACTGCAGATCACGGTGGAGCATTTAAATCACTTTCCCCACAACGTGTGCGCACACTTCTTGAAGCATGGCGCGATCGCACAGCAGAGCTATCGAAACTTCCTTTCATTTCTCACATCGCACCCTTTGAAAACCGTGGTGAAGAAATTGGCGTGACCCTTGCTCACCCACACGGCCAGATTTACGCCTACTCATACCTGCCACCCCGTGTGACAAAGATGCTCGATGTTGCTCGAGAGCATCACACAAAGACAGGACGCGTCTTATTCGATGATGTCCTTGCTCGCGAACTCCGTGATGGCGTGCGCATCATCGCTCGCAATGAACATTGGGTTGCCTACACACCTTATGCATCACGCTATCCATTTGAAATTCATGTTGTTCCGTTGCAGCCTGTTGCAGATCTGACCGAACTAGCACCTGCTGCATGTGATTCTTTCCCATCGATTGCAATCGAAGTGATGCAACGCCTTGATGGAGTATTCGGCATCGATATGGCCTATATCGCTGCATGGCATCAAGCACCTGTGCGCGAAGGACGTGAGCTTCTTCGCCTGCATTGGCAGATCACCAGCGTGCGCCGCGCCCCAGGAAAACTTAAATATCTTGCTGGTTCAGAGTCTGCAATGGGCGCATTCATCATGGATATGAAGCCTGAGCAATCTGCGCAGCAGTTAAAAGATGTAAAGCTCTAAGAGATGGCATCGATTGCACGTAGTTTTGAAGAGATTTATGGCCGTAAACCGGAAGTAATCGCAGAAGCTCCAGGTCGCGTCAATCTCATCGGCGAACATATTGATTACAGCGAAGGCTTCGTACTCCCCTTCGCCATTGCAGATCGTGCCTATGCAGCTATCGCAGCTCGCCCTGATGGATTAGTGCGTATCGCATCGCATCAACGTAAAGAGAAGATTTTCTCTATCGATATCAGTGATGTAAAGCCAGGCAGCAAAGGTGACTGGGAGAAATATGTTCTCGGAGTTCTCTGGAGCCTAGGAATTACAAAAGGTGTGGATATCTTGGTCGATGGAAGCGTTCCATCAGGTGCTGGATTATCTTCATCTGCAGCTCTGGAATGTTCTGTCGCAGTGGGGCTCAACGCGCTCTTCTCACTTGAGATGAGTAAGCAAGATTTAGCACGGGCGACACAGAAGGCAGAAAATGATTACGTGGGAATGCCCTGCGGCATCATGGATCAATCGGTATCACTCATGGGCCAAGCAGGGGCTGCGCTCTTACTCGATTGCCGCGATCTCACAACAGAGAGCATTCCTTTTGATGTCGCATCTGCTGGTTTAGAGCTTCTCATCATTGATACACAAGCCCACCATGCACTCGTCGATGGAGGATACGCAGAGCGACGCGCAGCCTGTGAATCTGTTGCAGGTAAATTAAGTATTCCATCGATGCGTCATCTCACCCTAGAGGTTCTAGAGACCAACCGTGAGAAGTTAACTGCCACTGAATTCATCCGTGCGCGCCATGCTGTAACTGAAATTGCCCGCGTCCTTGAAGCCGTCACAGCACTTCGTGCCTCTGATTTTGCAACGCTTGGAAAACTAATTAACGCATCTCACGCATCACTGCGTGATGATTACGCAGTTTCATGCCCTGAGCTTGATGTTGCAGTTGCTGCATCTGTTGCAGCAGGTGCGATGGGATCACGCATGGTCGGTGGCGGCTTTGGTGGAAGTGCAATCGCACTGATCAAAGCAAGTGATGTTCAGAAAACTAAAGATGCAGTTCTAGCAGCATTTGAAGCTAAGGGATTTAAGAAGCCGCGCTTTTTTACATCACTACCGAGTGCGGGAGCTAGCGCAAGCCTTATCAACTAGCTCTAGTTGGTTGCTGGCTCAATCGAGAGAACTTCAACGCCGCCAATTGAGTTAAGTATTTCAACCAAGTCAGAGGGATCTGTTCCAGGAACAGCAACGATAATTTCGTCATAACCTGTTCCACCTTCACTTTTGAGTACCTGAACGCCGCGAATATCAGCACCCGCACTTCCGATTGCAGATGCGAGCATGCCAAGTGAACCAGGACGATCAGGAAGAGAAACCTGCAAAGTAAAGAGAGCCATGGAAGAAAGATACCCGCTACCTATGAACTTTAGGTAACGGGCATATTTCTTAAGGAAGATTTAGATCGATGGAGCTGAGCCTAAAGTGACTATAAATGTCTTACTTCCACCTGTCGGTAGGTCGGCCACAATCGTGACTACCGCACCAGGTTTATAGGATCGGATGCGAACGATTGCAGTATCTGTATCAACAATCTTAAATCCATCGATGCTTCGAATAACTGCTCCCACAGGAATGCCAGCCTTCTCTGCACCTTCGTTTGCGCTCAGACGAGAAATCTTTGCTCCGCCTGCTGTGTATGTCGGATCAAAGTAGACACCAAGAACAGGACGAGTTGATTTTCCGGTAGCAATAATTTCATCAATGACGCGCTTTGCCTCATTGATAGGAATGGAGAAGCCAAGTCCAATAGATCCGCTTGCAGATCCGCTTGAGAGAGTTGCAATAGCTGAGTTCACTCCAATGATGCGACCTTGTGCATCTATCAGTGCGCCTCCTGAGTTACCAGGGTTAATAGCTGCATCTGTCTGAATTGCATTGACATAAGACTGCGCATCTCCTGTTCCCGTTGAAACCGGGCGGTTTAGCGCAGAGACGATTCCGCTTGTAACAGTACTTGCAAGTCCTAGTGGAGAACCGATTGCAAGAACAGGATCTCCAACGCTGACCTTGCTTGAGTCCCCAAGTGTCACAGCTGGCAAGTTACCCATCTGAATCTGAAGGACTGCAATGTCATAACCGGGATCTTGTCCAACAATCTTTGCTGGGTATTGATCGCCATTTGATAGTTCAACCTTAATTGTTGCTGCAGCACCAGAAGTGTTTACAACGTGGTTGTTGGTGATGATGTAACTCGATGATGAGTTGCTCTTATAGATAGAGCCTGACCCTGTTCCACTACCACTTGAAGCGGTCACTGAGATTGAGACTACCGATGGGGTCACAAGGGATGAAATAGCTTTGGTGTTCATGCCATTGCCACCTATTTCAACAAGTGTGCGACTTGATGCGCAGGTGCCTGTCGTTGAAAGAAAGAGAGCCTGAGTGCGATTGTCAGCACACGCCTTAAGAGTCCCTGTTGTTGGAGTTGTTGCAGCAGTTGCAATAGAGCCTGCAAGGGCTGCTCCTGCAATAAATGCAGCTACTACTTTAAGGTTTACCTTGATTTTTCTCATACCTGTAATCCTGCCCCAACTTCCTGAGAGTTTCCTGTTATAGATTTTGGAAATACTTACGCTTCTACGACCCAAGCTCCGCTCACAGCGACCTTCACCTTTGCAAGAGGAGTCTGTGTTGGACCTGCAACTGCCTTTGCACCATTTGCTGGATCAAACTCTGCTCCATGACATGGGCACTGCAATCGCTTTGATGTTGCGTTATAGGAAACTGTGCAACCTTGGTGGGTGCAGATTGCAGAGTATGCAAAGACACCCGTTTTGGTGCGAAAGAGCACTGCAGGAACGCCTTGGGATGAGTGGATGAAGTTGTATGTAGCACCAACTTTGAGATCAGCTAACTTAATAATCTGCTTTCCAGATGCCTTTGATGTTGACTTTGCAGAAGATGATGCTGCACTTGCCTTAGGAAATGTGCGACCTGCAGCGGATGCAAGGACAG
>Ga0208916_10001191_pt1 | contig 11380 bp, 14 predicted proteins | sample DEB19_08_DNA_5_FD_184523 | JGI IMG/M metagenome (GOLD analysis project Ga0208916, IMG submission 184523) | Aqueous microbial communities from the Delaware River and Bay under freshwater to marine salinity gradient to study organic matter... | ecosystem: Environmental > Aquatic > Marine >... | reverse complement strand
GCGGCAGACCGCGACTGCAGCCCTTTGCGCTTGAGCTGGCAGGGCACGGCGACAGCCATCTTCGGTGCGGGCGAACACCCTGACAGCGACCCTGCTCGCTGCTGGCGGCGATGACATACAAGCAACACCCGCTTGAAAAAGGCGAAACACTGACAGGACTGCTCGTGGGCATGTCGGTGGGTTTGGTCGTTCTGGCCGCAGGCAGCGCCATGCTGGCCAACCACTTGCGCGGTCACCGTGCTGCCTTGCAAGACAGCCACTTGCACGACGACCTGCGCTCGGCCACGGACTGGATGGCCAGAGAACTGCGCAAGGCCCAATACACAGCCAATGCCTGGCAAACCCGATCCCCCACGGCTTGCAATGACCCGTTTTGCCAAGATGAGCAAGACTTCAGCATCGAGGGCAGCAGGATCGACTTCAGCCATGACCGCAACCACAATGGCCAGCGTGACAACGACGAATGCATGGGCTTTCGTCAGGTCGGCACCGCATTGCAAGCACGCAGGACATGCAACTCGAGCGGGAGTTGGCAAGCCATCACCGACAGCGCCAATCTGAGCATCACCGCGCTGAACTGGCAACTGCACTGCGAAATGCGCAATGGCTGGCTGCATCGCAGCGTTCAAATGGACTTGACGGCGCAGTGGCCCGGCGATGCCTCTCGACAGGTCAGCCTGTCGCAAACCATCCATTTGCGCAACGACTTGCCCGCCAGCAAGCAGGCGCTGTTTTGCCCATGACAAAGCACCATCCCTCACGGCCCCAAGGTGGGGCCATCACCTTGCTGGTGGCCATCGGCCTGGTGATTCTGGCCAGCTTGACCAGTTTTTACAGCGCTCGCAGTGTGTTGATCGACCAACTGGCCAGCCACAACCACGCACACGCCAGCCAGGCGCGACTGGCGGCCGATGCGGCCTTGGCCAATGCACAGGCCGTGATTGCGAACAGCAGCTTCAATGCCCATGCGCTGTTGACCACGCACACCGTCTGCCCTGCGGGAATAACCGGCCCACAGTGGCAATGCAGCGCCCTGAGCGTCATGCCGCATCCCGCCCTGCCCCAGGCCGCACTGAGCGCCACTGCCGTGCGCGATCTGGTTCAGTCACCGCACGTTCTCACGGTGCATGCCAGCGCCAGCATCGCTGGCCAAAACAGCCAGGCACGCGCGCGTGAAAGCTTGTTCGTGCCCTTTGTGGCCCCCGCACCGGGTTTGGCGGCGCCTGCGGCGCTGGTGCTGAACGGCTGTGTCAGCGAACCAGCGGGGGCCAGCCTGCGCGTGTGCCCCCTCACCCAAAACGGTGAGGCCTGCAGCGGCACAGCAAAAGCGCCTGCCGTGCAAACGCACTTTGTGGTGGACACCGACCACAACGGCAGTATCTCCAGTGCCGAAAAAAATGCCTGTCTGGCCATCAGCCCCATCAGCTTGCCCGGCGGGGGCGTGCAAACAGCGCCCAACACGGCAGTGCCGCGCAGCCCCTGCACACGTGCCGCCTGGCGAAGCGTGCTGGGCGACATCACAGACCAACAACTGCAAGCCTGGTCCAGCGACCAAGAACGCAACGGTTTGACAGCGCAAACGACACCCCCGCGCTCTGTTTACTGGATCGACAGCCCCGCCGACTGGCAGCAAAGTGTGGGCACATCAGCTCACCCGGCCCTGCTGGTGTTTTCTGCCCAAGCCTGTGCCCAGCGCTGCCCACACATGGGCAACCGCGTGCGCGTTGTGGGCAGCGTCTTGCTCGACTCCGGCTGCGACGACGAAAAGATGCGGGGCTGGCAAGCGGGGACCATAGAAGGCCAACTGGTGGTGGAATCGGGCATACCCGAGTGGCGCTCGGGCACCGTGCTGGCACGCCCTGAAGGCCGCCATGCCTACAGCCTCGACTGGCCCGAAGGCATCGATGCGACACGGGTCCAGCGCGTCAATGGCAGCTGGAGCGAGGGCACACCATGACAAACCACGCACCCGCCCAGCAAGGCATGGCCTTGATCGAAGCCCTGATCGCCTCGGCCGTCTTGGGCATCGGGCTGGTCGGCGCAACGCAGTTGACCCTTAAAACCCTCCACATGGCCAGCGCAAGCCGCCATCACACCGTGGCACAACACCTGGCCCAGGAAGCCATGGACTGCTTGCATGCACAGGCCAACGCCACCCTGTGCCCCGGTCAAGATGACATCCAGGTGCAAGGCGTGCGCTACACCCGACAAACGCGCAGCACCCCTCGGGGCGACGGCTTGGTGATCGACCTGCAAGTCAGCGTGGAATGGGTGGCCAGCGGAACAGGCACTAGCAACAATGCCGAGCAAAGTAGCAAGGCCAGCACCCGCATCGAATGGCACAGCAGCACCTCGACCATCCCTCTGTGGGTTGGCGTATCCTCGCCCTAGTCTGTGCGGCCAATTGGCTGCGCCACCGCATCCACCCATTTGTTGACCGCCGTGCCCACTTCGACCGTTCACCCCACCCCCATGCAACACGCCCTGGATCTGGCTCGCAAAGCCCTGTGGCTGACCTCACCCAACCCGCGTGTGGGCTGCGTGATCACCGCCGCCGATGGCACGCTGCTGGGCCAAGGCCACACCCAACGCGCTGGCGGGCCACACGCCGAAATCATGGCGCTGCGCGACGCCGCTGAGCGCGGTCAGAGCGTACAAGGGGCCACCGCCTGGGTCACGCTGGAGCCCTGTGCCCACCAAGGCCGCACCGGCCCCTGTTGCGATGCCTTGGCCACAGCGGGCATAGGCCGCGTGGTCGCCGCCATGACCGACCCCAACCCCCAAGTCGCGGGCCAGGGCATGGCCCGATTGGCCGCCGCCGGTGTACTGACCGAAACCCTGGCCCGCGACAGTGACATCGCCTTGCAAGCGCGCGAGTTGAATGTGGGCTTTTTCAGCCGCATGGAACGTGGCCTGCCTTGGGTGCGCCTGAAGGTGGCCGCCTCGCTGGATGGGCAAACGGCGCTGGCAAACGGCCAAAGCCAATGGATCACCGGCCCCCAAGCCCGCGCCGACGGCCACGCCTGGCGAGCCCGCGCCTGCGCCATCCTGACCGGCATCGGCACCGTGCTCGAAGACGACCCGCAACTGAACGTGCGCGGCCTTGAGGTGCCACGCCAGCCGCACTTGGTGGTGGTGGACAGCCGCTTGGACATGCCGCTGACGGCCAAACTGCTGGACACCCAAGGCGCTGGGGAACACGCACGGCAGATTTGGGTTTACACCGCCACCAGCGATCAAGCCGACAAACGCGCTGCGCTGACGGCTCGCGGCGTGACCGTGATCAATTGCCCCGGCCCTGGTGGCAAGGTCGATTTGGCGGCCATGCTGCGCGACCTGGCCCGACGCGAGATCAACGAACTGCACGTGGAGGCCGGGCACAAACTCAACGGCTCATTCATACGCGAGGGGCTGGTGGACGAGTTTTTGGTCTACCTGGCCCCCCAACTGCTGGGGCCCGGACAAGGCATGGCCCACTTGCCTGCGCTGACCGCACTGAGTGATTCGGTCAAGCTGGCCTTTCATGATGCGCAGCGCATCGGGCCCGATTTGCGCTTGCTGCTGCGCCGGGCTTGATCCTCAATAGTTGAGGGTTTTCACGCCTTCAGACGTGCCCAGCAAACAGACCTGGGCTTTTTGCAAGGCAAACACGCCCACTGTCACCACGCCGGGCCACTGGCTCACGGTGTTTTCAAAGGCCACCGGGTCGGTGATCTGCAGGCCCTTCACGTCCACGATGTGCTGGCCGTTGTCGGTCACCAACGGCTGGCCGTCTTTCAGGCGCACAGCAGCCGTGCCCCCCATGGCGGCAAACTGGCGCATGACGCGGGCTGTGGCCATGGGAATGACCTCCACCGGCAATGGGAAAGCGCCCAAAGCCTGAACCAACTTGCTCTCGTCGGCAATGCAGACAAACTGCTTGGACTGCGCCGCCACGATTTTTTCGCGGGTCAAGGCAGCGCCACCGCCCTTGACCATGTGGCCTTGGTGGTCGATCTCGTCGGCACCATCGATGTAGACCGACAGGCTCTCGACCTCGTTGCTGTCAAACACCGGAATGCCCAAGGCCTTCAGACGCACGGTCGAGGCCTCGGAGCTGGACACCGCGCCCTTGATCTGGTCTTTCATCGTGGCCAGTGCATCGATGAATTTGTTGACCGTGGAGCCGGTGCCCACACCGACGATCTCGCCGGGAACAACGTATTTCAGGGCGGCTTGGCCCACCAGGGCTTTGAGTTCGTCTTGTGTCATGGGGTCGGGTCTGGGTAAAAAAGGAAAGCTGCGCCGGGTTTGCGACAATCAACACCATTGTTGTCACAGCCTTTGCTGGCCGGAATTATCCAATGTCCCTGATCCCCTACGCCCTCGCCCGCTCGTTTTTGTTCAAGATGGACGCCGAAGAAGCCCACGAACTGACCATCGAGGGCCTGGCACGCACCCAAAACACCCCGCTCGACCGCGTTTATCGCCAACCCTTTGTGGCGCAGCCCATCACACTGGCGGGCCTGCACTTCCCCAACCGCGTGGGCCTGGCCGCAGGCTTGGACAAAAACGCCCGCTGCATCGATGGTCTGGGTGCCATGGGCTTTGGCTTTGTCGAAGTGGGCACCGTCACGCCCAAAGCGCAACCGGGCAATCCCAAGCCCCGCATGTTCCGCCTGCCCGAGGCGCAAGCCCTCATCAACCGATTGGGCTTCAACAACGACGGACTCGACGCCTTCATCGCCAACGTCAAGAGCTCCAAATTCCGCCAGCAGGGCCGCCTTTTGGGCCTGAACATCGGCAAAAACGCCGCCACCCCCATCGAAAACGCCACCGACGATTACTTGATCGCTCTGGCGGGCGTGTACCCGCATGCCGACTACGTGACGGTGAACATCTCCAGCCCCAACACCAAGAACCTGCGCGCCCTGCAAAGCGACGAAGCGCTCGACGGCCTGCTGGGCGCACTGGTCGCAAGGCGCGAAGAACTGGCTGCTGAACACGGCCGCCGGGTGCCCATGTTCCTGAAAATCGCCCCCGATCTGGACGAAACCCAAGTGGGCGTGATCGCCGCCACCTTGCAAAAGCACGGCATGGACGGCGTGATCGCCACCAACACCACACTGGCACGCGACGCGGTGAGTGGCCTGCAGCACGCCGACGAAATGGGCGGACTGTCTGGCGCACCCGTGCTGCAAAGCAGCAACCGCGTGATTCGCCAATTGCGAGCGGCCTTGGGCAAAGACTTCCCCATCATCGGCGTGGGCGGCATCCTGAGCGGTCACGACGCCATTGCCAAAATCGAAGCCGGGGCCGACGTGGTGCAGATCTACACCGGGCTGATTTACAAAGGCCCGGCCCTGGTTACCGAAGTGGCCAGTGCGTTACAACAGATGAAGCGCTGAAGGAAAACACGGCATGCCCCACCAGTACACGGCATTCGCGCTTCAGAGTTCCTTCGAATAAATGATGAAACCGGTATGGCTGGCCACCTTGTCGTAGAGGGCACGGCCAGAAGCATTACCGATCTGCGTTGTCCAATAGACACGGGAACTGCCTGCCGTGCGTGCAGCCGTGTAAACGGCCTCGATGAGCTGCTGTGCAATGCGCAGGCCTCTGTGACTGGGCGCGGTGAACAAATCCTGCAAATAGCAAACGTCATGCAGTCGGGTTGTACTGCGGTGAAAAAGGCAGTGCACCAAAGCGACCACCCTGTGGCCATCCACAGCCACCAAGGCGTGAACCGGCTCGTCAGCGCTGAAAAATCGCGCCCACGTGGATTCGGTGATGTTCTCTGCCAGTGCTGTCTCGCCTTCCCGGCCATAAAAGGCGTTGTATCCATCCCAAAGGGGTCGCCATTGGGCATAGTCCTCGCGCTGAATGGGGCGGATGATGATGTCCTTGTGCATGTTTTCTCAATCCTTGAAATACACCAGATGGTGCGTGCTCGCCAGCAACTGGCCTTATGGGTTCCAGAGTTCACCGGTTTGGTCCATGTAGCCATGGCGGTATTTCAGCGCCTTGGCCACGCCCAGCACGTGGCGCGAATCCTCTTCAGCCAGCAAGGCACTGTCAGCATGGAAACAGGTGGTCAGTGACACCGGCTGGATCATCGCACGGCGGCGGCGGACGTCAACGCGCGGGAAAAAGCTGTCGCTCATGGCCACCAGCGAAGGTCCAGTTTGGGGCCCGCTCGGGATCCACGCGCACCCACAGGGCAGAGCATGAATGGGTTTGTTCCTGCTCGTCAAAGGCCGAGGTGAACGCGACTTCGTTGGGCGCGGCCTGAGGCGCAGCGGCGCGCAGGTCAATGGCTTCGACGAGTGGGTGCATGCGCATGATGATCGGTGCGCCCCTGCTGCCTGCGCTGTCCCAAAAACATCAAGCCAGACGAGCGCAGACCTCGTCGGCGATCGCCAGTGAGCTGGTCAGGCCCGGCGACTCGATGCCCAGCAGGTTCACCAGGCCGGGCACGCCATGCTCGGCAGGGCCTTGGATCATGAAATCGGCTGCCGCTTCGTGCGGGCCACTGATCTTGGGGCGCATGCCCGCATAGCCCGGCTGCAAAGCGCCGTCTTGCAAATCGGGCCAATAGCGGCGCACCTCGGCATAAAAGGCATCGCCCCGGCGCGGGTCCACTTGCAGGTCAGCGGGGTCATCGACCCACTGCACATCAGGCCCGAACTTGGCCTGCCCGCCCAAGTCAAGCGTGAGGTGCACGCCCAAGCCAGCCGCTTCGGGCACCGGATAAATCAAGCGCGAAAACGGGGCCTTGCCCGCCAGCGTGAAATAGTTGCCTTTGGCGAAATGGGCGCACGGCAGCAGGCTGTGCGCAAGCCCCTGCATGCACCGCGCCAGCGCCACCGCGTTAAGACCCGCAGCGTTGACCACTGTGCGGCAGGCCAGTTCGGTGCCGTCTTGCGTGCTCACGCGGATCGGGTGCGTGGCCGTGCCTTGCTGGAGGCCGATGCCTTGCACGGGCGAGACCAGCGCCAAAAGCCCCCCTGCGTTTTCCAAGTCGCCTTGCAAGGCCAGCATGAGGCCGTGGCTGTCCACCACGCCCGTGCTGGGCGAAAGCAAGGCCGCTTCGCAGGCCAGTGCGGGCTCCAATGCCCTGGCTTGAGCGGCGCTGAGTTTTTGCAGGTCATGCACGCCGTTGGCCGCCGCCTTGGCCACGATGCCGTCCAGCGTGGGCACTTGCTCGGGGCGCGTGGCCACGATCAGCTTGCCCAGCCGCTGGTGCGCCACGCCGCGCTCGGCGCAATAGGTGTACAGCAGACCTTTGCCCTGCACGCACAGCCGCGCCTTGAGCGAGCCCGCCGGGTAGTAAATGCCCGCGTGAATGACCTCGCTGTTGCGCGAGCTGGTGCCGGTGCCGATGGCGTTTGCCGACTCCAGCACCATCACCTCGCGACCCGCCAGCGCCAGCGCCCGCCCCACGGCAAGCCCGACCACACCCGCCCCGATCACCACGGCATCGACTTGTTCCACATCCACCTCACACCTTCTTGGTTTGCGTTCCATTGTGGCCGATGGCCCCATAGGCCCATGCCAAACGACTGACACGCGCAAGACAGCCCTGTGCGCCGCACACGGGCAGACTGCCCAGCATTCAACAAGGAGACCTTTTCATGTCGCTGTTCCATCTGCAAGGCAAAGTCGCCATCGTCACAGGCTCCAGCCGGGGCATTGGCCGATCGATTGCCCACCAACTGGCCAAGCAAGGCGCCAAGGTGGTGGTGTCCAGCCGCAAACAAGAGGCCTGCGAAGGGGTGGTCAAAGAGATTCAAGCTGCGGGCGGCCAAGCCATGGCGGTGGCCGCCAGCATTTCGAGCAAAGAGCAGCTGCAAAACCTGATCGACCAGACCCGCGCGGCCTGGGGCTCGATCGACATTTTGGTCTGCAATGCAGCCACCAACCCCTATTACGGCCCCACCACAGGCATGAGCGATGAGGTGTTCGACAAGGTCATGCGCAACAACGTGCTGTCAAACACGTGGCTGTGCACCATGGTCTACCCGGACATGAAGGCCAAGAAGGACGGCGCCATCGTGATCGTGTCGTCGATTGGCGGCCTGCACGGCTCGGCCATCATTGGGGCATACAACATGTCAAAGGCCGCCGACATGCAACTGGCACGCAACCTGGCCGTGGAATGGGGGCCGGACAACATCCGCGTGAACTGCATCGCACCGGGCTTGATCAAGACCGACTTTGCCAAGGCGCTGCACGAAGACCCTGTGCTAAGTGCCAAGTACAACAGCGAGACCCCGCTGCGCCGCATGGGCGAGCCCGACGACATTGGCGGGGTGGCTGTGTTCTTGGCCAGCCCGGCTGGGCAATATGTGACGGGGCAAACCATCGTGGCGGATGGGGGGATGATGATCCGCTGACTCTGCTTGACGCTCGGTGCTCGGTGCATCTGTGCATCTGTGCATCGTGGAACGCTGAGCATGGGTTGTCGATCTCATTTATCGATCCAAGGTCCAAGCAGCAGACTGCTGGCTCTCTTCAATCCACTGGCACAGAGGTCGCATTTACCTTCGGCCGACAAAGCAAAAAGCCCGCATCAGCGGGCTTTTTGACATCGAGAAACCTTCGATCAGCCGAAGTTCTTCTCGGCAAACGACCAGTTCACCAGCTTGTCGAGGAAAGTCTCGACGAACTTGGGGCGCATGTTGCGGTAGTCGATGTAGTAAGCGTGTTCCCACACGTCCACGGTCAACAAGGCGGTGTCGCCAGTGGTCAGGGGGGTGCCAGCGGCGCCCATGTTGACGATGTCCACCGAGCCGTCGGCTTTTTTCACAAGCCATGTCCAGCCGGAGCCGAAGTTGCCCACGGCGCTCTTGACGAAGGCTTCTTTGAAAGCGGCGTAGCTGCCAAATTTGGCATTGATGGCCGTGGCCAAAGCGCCTGTGGGCTCGCCGCCACCGTTGGGCTTCATGCAGTTCCAGAAGAAGGTGTGGTTCCAGATCTGGGCCGAGTTGTTGTACACGCCGCCGCTGGATTTTTTGATGATTTCTTCGAGGCTCATGCTCTCGAATTCAGTGCCTTTTTGCAGGTTGTTCAGGTTCACAACGTAGGCGTTGTGGTGCTTGCCATGGTGAAACTCCAGGGTTTCCTGGCTGTAGTGAGGGGCCAAAGCGTCGATCGCATAAGGCAGTGCGGGCAAGGTGTGTTCCATGGGGATGTCCTTTTGTTGTTGCGGGTTGAAGGTTGACCCGTGCATTTTAGAGGCTGACTGATCGCCCTTTGCAGTGGCAGGTCACTGAAAACTCAGCCCCCCAGCGGCCACCGTCATGGTGTGGGGCTTGAGCACCGATTTTGGGCACTTGTTGATGAAAGCACACGCGCTCACGTCCCATCGCCGTCATGGGTCGGGATGTGGGAATCGATTTTGGGTACTTGCTATTGAAAGCCCGTGCGCTCATGGCCCATCGCCGTCATGGGGCGGGCCTGGGCACCGATTTTGGGTACTCCCTCATGAGGTGCCCAGGCTCGCCCCATGACGGCTTACCTGCATCCCCAAAAATCGGCCTCAGCCCATGCCGCCATTCGGCCGCCAGGAGACAATCCCGAAAAAACAAAGCTTCCCTAATGAACCGATCAGCCCTGAACCTTCAAAGGCACTTCGCCATCTGCCAAAGTGGCTCGAACGGCTTGGCCAGCTTGAAACTGGGCCGCGTGGGTCAGGGCTTGGCCACGCTCATCGCTGAGCCAGGCATAACCGCGTTCCAGCACTTGGCGCGGGTCCACCGATGACAACCGCAAAGCGGCCCGCTCTAAGCGCTGGGCACGTTGTTGCACTTGCTGACCGCGATTGAAGCTCAGGCGGTCTTCCAGGCGGGTCAGCTGGTGGCCACTGCCGATGGCTTGGCTTTGTACGCCCGCTTGCAAACGGTGCGCCAGCCGGTCCAGCCACTGACTGTGTTGGCCCAGCAAAGCCTGTGGTCGGCTCAGACGGGTGGCCATGGCGTTCAGACGCTGAACTTGACGTTCTTGCTGACGGGCAAGGCCAACACCCCAGCGGGCGGCCACGCTGTCCAGTCGCTGGGCTTGCCGGTCTTGCTGACGCAGCAGGCCCCGGGTCAACCTGTGTTCCAGCACCGACAAGGCCTCCAGGGCCACGCCACGGTCGGTCGCCGCCATCTCGGCAGCAGCGGTGGGTGTGGGGGCGCGCACATCGGCCACAAAGTCGGCAATGGTGAAGTCGGTCTCGTGGCCCACGCCGCAAATCAAGGGCACCGGGCTTTGGGCGATCACGCGGGCCAGGTTTTCGTCGTTGAAAGACCACAGGTCTTCCATCGAGCCGCCGCCGCGCACCAGCAAGATCACATCCACAGGCGGGCTGAGCGGGTTGTCTTCTGCCGTAAAAGCGTAAAGGTTGAGCAGCGCCTGTGCCAGCGTGGCCGCAGCGCTCACGCCTTGCACCAAGGCCGGCGCCATCAGCACGGGGATGTGCGGCACGCGCCGCTGCAAGGCGGTCATCACGTCGTGCCAAGCGGCTGCGCCCGGCGAAGTGACCACGCCAATGGCTCGGGGCTGGGCCGGTAATAAGCGTTTGTGTGCGGGATCGAAAAGACCTTCGGCCTCGAGCTTGGCCTTGAGGCGCAAAAACTGCTCAAACAGTGCGCCCTGCCCGGCCCGAGCCATAGACTCGACCACCAATTGCAAATCGCCCCGGGCTTCGTACACCCCCAAACGGCCACGCACCTCCACCAGTTCGCCATCACGGGGGGCGAAGTCCATCAAACTGGCGGCACGGCGGAACATGGCGCAACGGATCTGGCCCGTGTCGTCCTTGATCGAAAAATAACAATGGCCGCTGGCGGCCCGCGAAAAGCCCGAAACCTCCCCACGCACCGTGACAGGGTTGAACTGGGCATCCAGCGTGTCAGCCATGGCGCGGCACAGCGCTGAAACTGTCCACGCGCGGGGCTTCAAATCGTCATTCACAGGCATGGTATTGAGGTTTCATCGGCGTTTGGAGGGTGTTTCAGGCGTCTAAACCAAGCCAGCTGAGGCAAAGTACTCCACAAGCCATGCCCTGGGCTGGTTTTGGCCAATGCGAAGCAAGCGACATCACTACAAAATTACAAGTCATTGATTTCATTCATTATTTTTTTAAAATGACGGGTTGAATTTTGGAGAATTAATATACACCTGAGTATGCTGAACAGCACAACAGGCCAAGTTCTTCACAAAGTTATCCACAGAAATCTCGGCATCAAGCAAACTTCCAAGCCGTGGTGATGGGGCAGCCTAGGCATTCGCCGATAATCAGCCTCGTTCGAGACCCAAAAACGGGAAGGTATTTTTTTGTTGTCCATCATACAAGCCGCAGGTTGGCCCATTTGGCCCTTGATTTTGTGTTCCGTTCTGGCCCTGGCCCTGATCC
>Ga0208916_10001190_pt1 | contig 11383 bp, 10 predicted proteins | sample DEB19_08_DNA_5_FD_184523 | JGI IMG/M metagenome (GOLD analysis project Ga0208916, IMG submission 184523) | Aqueous microbial communities from the Delaware River and Bay under freshwater to marine salinity gradient to study organic matter... | ecosystem: Environmental > Aquatic > Marine >... | reverse complement strand
AGCTCCAACAGCGCCAACAAATGTTGTCGCATATGAATCAGCAGGCGGCGTCACAGTTCGCTGGACACCATCCACTACTGCTGCTCCAGAGATCACTTCATACATCGTCTCTGCTGGTGCAGGGTCGTGTCCGGTAATTGTCTCTGCAAATGCAAAGTCAGTTATCACAATGCCAGTGCTTGCAGGACAGAAGGTATTCACACCTGTAGTTCAAGCGGTAAGTGCATATGGAATTTCAGCGGCAGCAAAAGCGAATAAGAGCTTTGATGGCGCAAAGATCAAGAACATCTCAGCTAACTTCAAGTCACTCCAGTTCTTACAGCTCTCAGACCTGCATGGAGCAATCGATGTATCTGCAACAAGCATCGGTGCTGCTGGACTTGTAGCTGCATGGAACAACGAGCGCGCAATCAACCCGAACACTGTAGCTGTTTCAGCAGGTGACAATATTGGAGCTGCGCCACAGATTTCTTCTGCATTTGAAGAACTTCCAACAATTGAAGCGCTGAATTTGATGAAGCTTGATGCTTCAACTTTTGGTAACCACGAGCACGATCGCAATATCGCGCACGTTCAGAAGGTTATCGGCGCCTCTGACTTCCAGTGGGTTGCCGCTAACTACAGCTCACTGAAGGATCTCGTATCAGGCTCAAAGTCTGCAAAGCCATACACAATCGTTACTCGTGATGGAGTCAAGATTGCAATCGTTGGTGCAAATACTGAGTCAACTGCAGAGCAGGTATTCCCAGGAAACCTTAATGGTCCATCTGGAACAATCGTTATCGATCCAAGTGCAACAGGTGTCAACAAGGCAATTGCTGCAGCACGCGCTGAAGGCGCACAGGTTGTAATCGCACTCGTTCACCAAGGTTGGACAGAGAACGTTGATGGCGTTGCAGTAGGTCGCCTCAATGAGATCGCAACAGAGATCAAGGGTGCAGATGTTGTCTACGGTGGCCACAGCCACCTCGTTTACTCAACAGCTATTCCAGCTGCCTCAGTTCGTTCATCTGCAACTCTCGTAGCTCAGGTTCGTAACGCTGGCGTTGAGTACACACGTACAACTCTCTGCGTCAACACAACAACAGGTCGCGTCAAGGGATCAGCTGTTGAATACGTTTCAAAAGCTGATGCAGCAAAGTTCACACCAGATGCAACAGCTGCAGCTCTCGTAAAGAAGTACAAGGATGCACTCGCTCCAAAGCTTGATGTCAAGATTGGAACAGTTACAGGCCTCTTCCCACGTGGCGGAACACCAGCTGTAGAGCGCTCGGGTGAAACACCACTTGGTAACTTCACAACTGATGCAATCCGTGCAAAGTACAAGACTGACTTCGCACTCATCAACGGTGGCGGTATCCGCGACACATTCCCAGCGAAGACATACACACCACTGGATAAGACACTCTCTCGTCCAGCGACCTCAGCAACAGGTCCTTGGGATGTAACAGTTGGAGATGCGATGACAGTATTCCCATTCGGAAACTCCATCTCAACTACAACAATCACAGGCACGACTCTCTGGAAGGCACTTGAAAATGGTGTCGGTGGTGCATATCCAGCAGATGGTCGCTTCCCACAGATCTCAGGCTTCAAGTTCTCATTCGATAGCAGCAAGCCTGTTGGCTCACGCGTCGTTTCAGTAACAAAGCTTGATGGAACACCTATCGCAAAGGATTCAACTGTCTACACAATTGCAACAGTTGATTACCTGGTTCAGGGTGGCGACGGCTATGTCGGAGTATTCTCACCAGCAGTTGCAAAGGTCCGTGACCTCTTGGTCGATGTCTTTGTAGAAGCTGTTCAGAACGCGAAGACAGTTGCAGTTCCTGCAGCTGATGGCCGCACAAAGAAGGTTAACTAATACCTTTCTTTGAAAGATAAAAGTAAGTAGAAAAGCAAGAAGCCCCTCGAGAAATCGGGGGGCTTCTTGCTTGCGCTAGCGATATATCTGAGAGGATGGCGACATGGAAATTGTTGGCGCACTGATAGCCGGAGGTTTCATCGGCGCCGTACTGGGCTTCGTCGGAGCAGGCGGTGCAATGCTCTCAGTTCCCATCCTTATCTACCTCTTTAACTTCACACCACACCAGGCAACGACTGCAGCACTTGCCGTTGTCTTTCTCGCAGCCCTCTCAGGCGCCCTTCCTAAGATGCGCAGCAGAGAGATTCTCTATCGAGATGCCTTTGTCATCTCTGGAATCGGGCTCATCACCAATATTGGTTTCTCATCGATTGCAGATTCCTTCTCGGAAGAATTCATCACAACAGGTTTCGCTCTCATCCTCACAATTGCAGGGCTATCGATGTTGCGCTCTCCTTTTAAGGATAAACATCAGAGAATGCCGATCACCACACTCATCTTTCTCTCATTGGTTATTGGCTCGATGACTGGAATCTTCGGCATCGGCGGCGGCTTCCTTGCGATCCCTGTTCTCGTTCTCTTCTTTGGAACACCACAGAAGATTGCAGCTGGAACATCGCTTCTGATCATCTCGCTTAACTCATTGGTTGCTCTTCTTGCCCACTATAAAGTCTGGGGCGATGTTGATTGGCATATTCCAGCTGTCATGGCAATCAGCGCAGTAATTGTTGCAACTCTTTCATCGCACTTTGGCAAGGTCTCATCACCAGAGTTGATGCGGAGAGCTTTTGCTGGCGTTCTCTTTACAGTTGCGCTCTTTACTCTTGCGCAGACCTGGTTTCTTTAATCCTCATTTATAGACTTGGACATATAACCGGCCAAGATCATCATGGTGACCGGATAGGCCATCGCCCATGAAAGTGAAGTCACTTCAGCGATAAGCCCAGTAATTGTTGGACCGATAAAGAATCCAGCAATACCAATCACGCCCACGCGTGAGATTGCAACAGCTGGCGCGATTCCCTTAAGTCGGCTTGCCGCCAAGATAAATGCTGGGAACATCGGGCCAATTCCAAGGCCTGCAAAGATGAAGCCGACATTGACGATGATCAAAGCTGGAATAGCTGCATAGCTCGACAGTGGAATTGCAACTGCCATACACAGTCCCCACGCAGCACCACCATAAACGCCGCCATAGCGAACTGTGTTACGTGCACCAAACTTCTCCAGCGCTTTATCGCCAAGGAATCGACTAGTAATCATTGCAAGGGCAAAGGATGCAAATGCTGAGGCGTAGATACCTGTCGAAATATTCATATTGTCTCGGAGAAGAATTGCTCCCCAATCGCTGGCTGCGCCTTCTGCAACCATTCCGGCAATCAAGCCCAAACCAATAGCCCAGAGAGGAAGTACTGACTTTCCAAAGAATGGAATCTTCGCCTCTGTTACCTCTTGCCCATCGCCTGCATGTTCATCTTCTGCTGGAGAGAGGAGATAGATATTTGCCGGGATAAAGGCGATGAAAGAGATGAGCGCTACTGTAATCAGGTTTTCTTTAGGAGTGAGGAAAGAGATCATGATGCCGCCGAAGACTGTGGTGACAAACGAACCTAAGCTCCACATGCCATGAAATGATGACATCCACTTCTGATCGAGAATCTTCTCAACAACAACCGCCTGGGTATTGACCGACATATCTGTCAGCGCATATCCAAAGCCCATCAACATCAGAGCGAAGAAGAGCTGTGTCGCAGTTGTTGAGTAAGCCATGGCAATCAAGCCCGCTGGAAGCAAGAGTGAAGAGAGATTGATAACCGGACGTGAACCGAATGTGTGGATGGCGCGGCCTGCAATCTGTGCGCCAAGGACTGCGCCAATTGTCGATCCCAGGAAGACAAAGCCAAATTCACCATTAGTAAGGCCAACAGCATCTTTAATCTCTGGGATTCGTGCAACCCATGCCATAGAGGCAATTCCCATGATGAAGAAAGAGGCCCAGAGTGAGTTTCGAGCCTTGATGCCTCGCGCAAAAGCTGTGGTCATTACCGAAACCTATCCCCTAACCTTCTCTCTTATGGAGCATATCCTCGAGAAGTCGGCGGTGAAAAGAGTTGCTGCAGTGATGCAAGAACTCAATATCGCTGGACCAATTACCGTTTTAGGTGAATCAGCGCGCACTGCGCAAGATGCAGCATCCGCCCTTGGTATAGAAGTTGGCCAGATCGCATCATCGCTTATCTTTCAAACAACTGAAGATGAAGTTCTGCTCATCATCACAAGCGGTCGTCATCGCGTTGATACCGATCTCGTTGCAAAGAGCCTTGGATATTCAGAGCTCGGCCGAGTCGATGCCAACTTTGTAAAGGAATTCTCTGGTTTTTCTATCGGTGGCGTCAGTCCATTGGGGTGGAGCAATAAGCCAGATATCACTGTGATTGATGAGGCACTGAACGACTATCCAGTTGTGTGGGCTGCCGCCGGCCATCCTCATGGAGTATTTCCAACGAGTTACGCCGAACTCATCGCCGCAACTTCTGCCACACCGATGAAGGTGGGCGAGTAATGGCGACAACGCTGGGAATGATCGCCATCGTTATCGAAGATTACGATGCGGCAATTGATCACTACGTCAACGATTTAGGTTTTACTCTGATTGAAGATACTGAGCTATCACCGGAGAAGCGATGGGTCGTTATCGCACCAAGTCCTTCTGGCGCCGAGATACTCCTTGCTAAGGCATCCAATGAGCAGCAAAAAGCAGCAATCGGTAACTCAACGGGTGGACGGGTTGGATTCTTCCTCTATACAGATAACTTCTCTGAAACCTATGAGCGTTACCTCGCCAAAGGGATTGAGTTCACTGAGAAACCTCGCAATGAAAGTTTTGGGCAGGTCGTTGTATTTAAAGATAAATACGGCAACAAGTGGGATCTCATTGAAAACGACGTGAAGTAAGAATGGCTACCATCGTCTACATCTTCACAATCAAGAAGCAATCGATTCCTTTTGCCTTCCTGCAGATGGCGATCGGAAGACGAACCGCTCGCAAAATCTCTGGCGTTTCATTTGCAAAGTTGATGGGAACCGGAACCGGAAGGACTTTTACTCCCACTGATGCTGATTTGAAGCAGTGGGCAGTTCTCTTTGTGGCAGATGATTTGGATGTTATTGATCAATCACCTTTCATCGAGCGTTGGAAATCAAGATCGACTTCTTTTGATAAGTATCTGCTTGATCCAATTTCCTCACATGGCAAGTGGTCAAAGCGTGAGCCATTTGAAATATCTGGTAAGAAACATGGCGGTGGACCAGTGGTTGCGATTACTCGTGCCCGGTTAAAGTGGTCTCAATCAATCCGCTTCTGGAGATCTATTCCACCGGTTGTTCTCGATCTCCATCAATCGCCAGGGCTACTCTTTTCAATCGGTATCGGAGAGGCGCCTATTGGCCTACAGGGCACCTTCTCCCTCTGGGAGTCAGCTGGCGCCCTGCGTGATTTCGCATACAAGAACGCCCCTCATCGAGCGGTAATTGAGGATACAAAGCGATTTGATTGGTATAGCGAAGAACTCTTTGCCCGCTTCGACCTCATAAATACGGCAGACTTCCCCCATGTCCATTAGGCATTACACCCCTCGCCGCCGTCGCCACGGAATGTCGCAGCGCGCTCGTGTAACTCTTGGCGTAGTACTTGGCCTACTCATTCTGCTCCAGATGTCATACCCATTGACCGATGGCGAACTTCTTCGATGGATCACAATCGCAACTGTTCTCGTCGGTGCAACTTCAATGGTGCTCCATGCATACCTCTCTTATGGATTTAAATACGCATCTCGTTATCTCATCATCGTCGCACTCTTTGGATATTTCATTGAGCTTCTTGGCGTTCACACCGGATGGCCGTTTGGAATCTATGAATACAGTTCAACACTAGGAATTTCAATTGCGGAAGTTCCACTCGTGGTCCCATTCGCTTGGGTCATGATGGTTCACCCCGCTCTCGTTGCAGCTCGTCGCGTAACACCGAAGTGGACATTTCTCTATGGTGGCGCACTTCTAGCTGGATGGGATCTCTTCCTGGATCCACAGATGGTGGCAGCAGGTCGTTGGACGTGGGAAGTAACGGGTTCGCATATTCCATTCGTCCCTGATGTTCCGCTTTCAAACTTCTTCGGCTGGCTCCTTGCAGGATGCGCAATTACTGCGTTCCTCAATCTCGTTCTTCCATTTGAGCGACGTAAAGAGAGTGCAAGCCTTCGCGCTGTGACACTCCTCCTTACCTGGGTTCTCTTCTCAGGCTTTATCGGCAATCTCTTCTTCTTCGATCGCCCAGGATTGGCATTCTTAGGTGCTGCCTTCTTCGGTGCATTTGCAACGCCATTTATCTATAAGAATTGGCTCGGCGAAGCTTAAATTCAATGGCCTTCTCCATCTTTATCCTCAACACCGTTCTCCTTGCTCTCTCACTCATAAATTTTCTTACCATCCGGAAGCCTGAAGAAGCTCAAGAGATGTCAGAGTCAGTTGTGGTGCTCTTACCAATGCGTAATGAAGCGGGAAATGCTGAACGGGTGATCACCGAGTTAGCTGACCAAGAGAGCATTTCGAACTTCACACTCGTTGTCATTGATGACAATTCAGAGGATGAAACCTTTGCTATCGCCCAATCGCTTCAATCTGAGCGGGTTAAAGTAATTCAAGCGCCTCTTCCACCTGTCGGTTGGATAGGTAAAGTAAGTGCGCTACAGGCAGGTCTTGAATCGAAGTATGCACAAGGCGCCGAGTTCATCATCTCAGTTGATGCTGATGTCTCATTTGAGAAGAACTCAATCGCTCGAGCGGTCTCAACACTCAAGCGCCACGAACTAGATTTCATCTCTCCATATCCTCGTCAGATCGCTCTTACCTGGTCAGAGCGTTTAATCCAGCCTCTTCTCCAATGGTCGTGGATGAGCACGCTGGTTCTTCGCGGTGCAGAGAAGTTTCCTATGAAGTCAACAGTTGTTTGTAATGGCCAATTTCTTGCAATGAGAGCAGAGTCATTACGTTCTATCGGTGGCTTCACCGCTGTTGCCACTCACGTTCTCGATGATATTGAACTAGGCCGTGCATTTGTAGATGGTGGGTATAAGGGCGCCGTAATCGATGGCTCTTCTATTGCATCTACTCGTATGTATTCATCCTTTAATAAACTACGTGCTGGTTATGGAAAATCACTCAACCGTGCCTTTGGCTCACTACTTGGGTCGATTGTTGCCGCCATCTTTATGGTTGCAACTGGAGTGCTCCCACTTATCTACGCGCTTGATGGAGATCTACTTGCCATAACCGCACTTGTTGCAATCATTGCCACGCGCCTCGTTAGCGCCATCTCTTCTGGTTCGCGAATACGTGATTCATTTCTCCACCCAGCATCGGTAGTCATCTTTATCTATCTGCTTTACTTCTCATGGAGCAATCGCGGAAAGACTCAATGGAAGGGGCGCACCGTATGACCGGACAGGTTGGCAAGGTGAAAGAGCCCAAGAAAATCATTGTTATTGGTGCAGGAATCGGTGGAATGTGTGCTGCCGCGCGCTTAGCCCGCGCAGGTCACAACGTCTCCATCTATGAAGCATCTGATCGTGCCGGCGGTAAGTGCCGCACTGAATGGATCGGTCGTTACGCCTTTGATACCGGACCATCGCTCTTAACGATCCCTGCTGTCTATCGCGATTTCTTCCAGCGCACAGGTCAACATATGGGTCAGGTAATGGAGTTAGAGGAGGTCAATCCCTCCTTTGATTACCGATTCCATGATGGAAAATCAGTGCAATTTACAAACCTTTCTCGGAAGAAAACCCTTGAGGCGATTACCGAATCTTTTGGTCAAGAAGCTTCATCACAGTGGGACGCAGTCCTTAATCGCGCAGAACGTATGTGGGATGTTTCGCGTGAGCCCTTCGTAGAATCAGAGCTTCGTAGTCCCTTATCACTCCTCAAGCGCCGAAATATCTTGCGCGACCTGCGGATCATCGCACCGCGTGCCACCTTGCGAGACTTCGGTCTCTCCAATCCTTACCTTGCAAAGATCATGGATCGTTATGCCACCTATAGCGGCTCTGATCCCCGTAAGGCACCAGCTGTGCTTTCGACGATTGCATTTATTGAAGAGGCCTTCGGCGCCTGGCATATCAAGGGCGGCATCGGAACGCTCTCTGACCATATCGCTGCGCGGTGCGCCAAAGTCGGCGTAGCAATCAACTTAAATTCACCAGTTGCATCCATCAATCTCAAGCACGGCAAAGCAAGCGGTATCACTTTGAGCAATGGTGAGTTAGTTGAGGCAGATATCGTCATTTCAAATGCTGATGCGGGCTTTACTTATAACTCTCTCATCACCGCAAATACCTTTAAGGTGAAGAAAATTCGAAAAGCACAATCAAAGCTTGAGCCATCACTGGCCGGTTTCTCTCTCCTTCTCGGACTGCGCCCAAGTAACTCCCCTAAGCTTTCACATCACACAATTCTCTTCCCCGATGATTACGATGCCGAATTTGAAGCCATCTTCACAACGAAGACTCCGGTAGAGAAGCCAACAATCTATATCTGCGCGCCAAATGATCCAGCCATGGTCAAGAGTGAGGGCCACGAAGCGCTCTTCGTGCTCGTCAATGCTCCTCGACATAGTGAAGATAGTTCAGAAGGATTCAACTGGGGCGATTCAGATTTTGCACAAAAATATGCCAACACAATCATCGATCAGATAGAGGCTGCTGGAATTCCTATCCGTGAGCGCCTCGATCTCCTTGAGATTCGCACGCCACTTGATCTGCAGAATGCAGTCAACGCTCCAGGTGGTTCAATTTATGGAACTTCGAGCAATGGACCACGTGCTGCATTTCTGCGAGCGAAGAATCGCTCACCGATTAAGAATCTCTACCTCGTAGGGGGTTCTGCCCATCCAGGTGGTGGCTTGCCGCTCGTTGGCTTGAGCGCTGAAATTGTTGCTAACGCAATATTGAACGTGCCATCCGCATCACAATCAACACACTGATTGCTTGCAGAAGAGTAAATCCAATGGCTATCTCTGTTGCGATGTCATATCCGAACCAGAATGTAAGCGTTACTGCGATCACAAAAATTGCTCGTACCGGGCGTTCTGTTGGTGTGACAACACCAATCTCGGAATAGCCAAGAGATGCAAGGCGTGCTCGTGCATACTCTTGCGTTGCTCCCAGCACCCAAATTGCAATTGCCCAACGCACGGGAACGCCAACAAATGTGGCGCCCATGAGCCAGAGCGCCTCTGAGATGCGATCTGCAATGGAGTCATAGAGCTCACCGAACTTACTGGCGCGATCTCCATAGATGGCAAGGGATCCGTCTACTCCATCGCAGATGAGCGAGAAGATAACGAGAGCAATAAGTTGTGATGTGTAAGAGGTGAAGTAAATCAAGACGGATGCAAGTAACCCGACTGTCGTAACGATATTGGGAGAAATGCGAAAGAAATTAAGAACTCGTGCAATGGCAAAGGAGATAGTCAGCCAGCCTTTGATGACTCCTTGAACTTCCACTCCCCCGTGAAGCTCACTCCAACGCTTTCTAAATTCATGGCGGTTCAATTGCCCGTTCCCCTGATTCCTTCAAAGATTTCGCGTGTAGCCGTAGATGTGTTCATCGTATAGAAGTGAATCCCCGGTGCACCTGCATCGAGCAACTTCTGTGAAAGCTCTGTCGCAATTTCAACACCCAATTTTCGAACATCATCAGGACTCTCTTCAATTGCAGCGAATGCTCGGGTTATGTGTTCTGGGATAGGGACTCCGCTGAGCTCTGACATGCGATTGAGTTGTTTCACATTTGTCACCGGCAATACACCGGGAATTATGGGAAGAGTTGAACCCTTTGCTGCAAGCTTCTCAACGAGTTCTTCCCATTTCTTGGCTTCAAAGAAGAACTGAGTAGTTGCAAAGGATGCCCCTCGTCGTTCTTTCTCAAGCAGCACCTCGATATCAGAATCTAGATCTCCACCAGAGGCGGGATGTCCATCTGGAAATGCTGCGACACCGATGGTGAAGCCACCAATTTCAGCTGCAAGGCTCACAAGTTGATCTGCATGATCGAAGCCACCGGGCGTGGTCTCCCATGGAGCGCGTGGTCCACCGACGGGATCTCCGCGAAGAGCAAGGATGTTATCGATCCCCGCCTCGCGGTATTTTCCGAGAATCTCAATCAGCTCTTCCCGTGTTGATCCAACACAGGTTAAGTGAGCGACCGTTGGAATAGTTGTGTGAGCTGAAATCTCTGATGCGATGCGGATGGTGCGATCTCGAGTCGACCCACCGGCTCCATAGGTAACAGAGATGAAATCAGGGGCGATGGATTCAAGCCCCTCAATCGCTGACCAGAGACGCACCTCACCTTCAGCATCCTTAGGTGGGAAGAACTCAAAGGAGAAGGTCGGATGGCCACTTCGCCATCGGTTCGCCATGCGCATCTCCATGGTGTCAGGGTACCGTTGCCGCGTGGCAACCGAGGTCAAGCAAGCAATCGAGACTGTCCGCGCAGAGATCAGAAGCGAATTAGCCGACTATCTTGCCGGCCAGCGCACCTACCTGACCTCAATCGCCTCTGAACTCGTACCCGTCTGTGATGCTCTCGATGAATTCTTACTCGATGGCGGCAAGAGATTGCGCCCTCTCTTTGCATATTCAGGACTTATTGCATCAGGTGCAACACCCACCCGCGAAATCATTCGTGCAATTTCAAGTCTTGAACTACTTCAGGCATGCGCCCTTATTCATGATGATTTGATGGATCGCTCTGATACTCGTCGCGGCAAGCCGGCAATTCACCGCCACTTTGAAAATCTCCACCAATCACATGCGATGAATGGCCTGGCAACTCAATTCGGAGAAGCGGCGGCAGTTCTCCTCGGTGATCTCGCACTCGTCTGGTCAGATCAGATGCTCAACACATCTGGCATCCCAACTCAATCTCTCCTTGCAGCGCATGCAATCCACGATGAGATGCGCGTTGAACTTATGGCTGGCCAATACCTCGATGTTCGTGAAGCGGGCGAGAAGACATATAGCGCAGAGCGCTCACTTCGAATCGCTCGATATAAATCAGGTAAATACACAATTGAACGTCCACTTCATATCGGCGCCGTCATTGGTGCACCGACAGATAACAGCGCGCTCCTCGACGCGCTATCTCGTTATGGCCTACCTCTTGGTGAAGCATTCCAATTACGTGATGACATGCTCGGGATTTTCGGAGATCCGGCAGTCACGGGAAAACCTGCCGGTGATGACCTTCGCGAAGGTAAGCGCACAGTTCTCATCGCAATGACCCTTGAATCTCTTGATGACAAGGGGCGAGATGAACTCCTCTCTCACCTTGGTCAGCCTGAAATTTCCCTAGAGAAGATAGAGGAGCTCCGCGCTCTGATTACCTCGTCAGGAGCAGTTGAAAAGGTAGAAAATCTCATTGAGAAGCTCACCAATGAATCACTTGCAGCAATTGAAGATC
>Ga0208916_10001189_pt1 | contig 11386 bp, 17 predicted proteins | sample DEB19_08_DNA_5_FD_184523 | JGI IMG/M metagenome (GOLD analysis project Ga0208916, IMG submission 184523) | Aqueous microbial communities from the Delaware River and Bay under freshwater to marine salinity gradient to study organic matter... | ecosystem: Environmental > Aquatic > Marine >... | reverse complement strand
GCTGCGATCATCGCCGCAGGCGCATTCGTCGCCCAACCAAGCAAAGCATTAGACATCTTCAACGGAATCTTGGATCGTTCCAACAACGCCGCATCGAATGCGTCAGCGAAGTTTGATGCGTTGCGACTATCAATTATCAACACAGGCAACGCACTCAACTTTGCAAACAATCAGATCTCACCTCTCATTGATCAGACTGATCGCATCGGTCAGAAGGTTCTGCCGAAGGCTAAAGAATCCACCGACGACTTCAATGAGGCTTTGAAGAAGGTTGGTGGTAGTGGTGGTTCGGCACCGAAAGTCAAGAAGGCTGTGGAGGATGTAGCCAAATCAGTTGAAGCAACAGTCAATGTGTTTGACGAACTTTCTAAAGCATTGAAGACCGTCACATCCCAACAGAAGTCATTTGATTCGGCACAGAAATCCTCGCTGAACGCAAAGAAACAACTAGCGAAATCGGATCTCAGTCTTGCCGACGCACAACAGCAGTTCAATCAGGCGGTTCAAGGATTCGGTGCAGATTCCGTGCAAGCCAAAGATGCACAAAAGAAACTCAGCATCGCGAATCGCGCTGTCGCCCAAGCAGGCTTCCGAGTGGAGGACTCAATCTTCGCGGTGCAAGACGCTGAGAAGAAACTTGCCGAAACTCGCGCGGATCCCGACTCGAACCCACGAATGATTCGTGAAGCTGAGATCGCTTTGGAAGAAGCAAAACTTCGAGTCGTTGAAGCGATCGAAGCCGAAGATGAAGCGACATTGGCTCGAACCGAATCACAAGTCAAATTGAACGAAGTCATCAACGGTGCGATAGTCGGATCAGTAGTCTACGATTCACTTCTCAAAGAACTCAACGAAGCAAAAGATGCACAGACTGAGGCGTCAGAGCGTGCGGCTGAAGCGATCCAGAATGAGACTGATGCGTTCAATGATCTTGCCGAAGCGATTCGCAATGCGGCTATCGCTCAAGGCAACATCCCTGTCGCAGTAGCACCAGTGTTCCGACCAGAAGAAATTGACAAAGGATTCTCTTTGCCAACTTTGCCTACTGTCCCAGCACCAGCGGGCGCGATCAGTAGCGCAACACAAGTTCCAAGTGGCGGCGCAACGATTGTGGTGAACACGGGTGTTGGGACGAATGGTATTGAGGCTGGTCGGCAGATTGTGCAACTGTTGCAGCAGTACACGGCGGTTGATGCGTTCGCGATCGACAAACTTGGCTTCGCGCCGAGAAGGTAATCATGCCTAAGACTTTGAAGTGGGGTCAAGAGTATTCGGTTCTGTTGGATGTCGGTGCAATCGCTGACGCATTCATCCTTGACACATCAACATTGAACGGCACAGATGTGTTGGATGGTTCAACTGACTTTGTGGACGCAACCGAGTATGTGTTGAGTGTTGCGATTCAGCGTGGTCGCGGTAATCAACTAGATCAGTTCTCACCTGGCACTTGTCGAGTGTTGGCTGACGACCGTGCATCAGGCCGACTGTTCGACCCAGCGAACACCGCATCAACCTATTACCAAGGCAACTTCGATCTGGCGCCAAGACGCGCAATCAAGATTCTTGCCGGCACAGCCGAACTATTCGTCGGTGCGATCACCGACCTTGACATCACCTACGAGATGCCGAACCTGTCGTTCGCATCCATCGTGTCGGCAGACGGATTGTATGAACTGTCACGCACCGCAATCACCGCCTTCGAACCTTCATCACAACTCACCTCCGCTCGTGTGTCAGCGATCTTGAACCGACCAGAGGTGAACTTCTCGACAGCGTTACGAGACATCTCGACAGGTGTCGCGACCTGTGGCACGGTCGCCTACTCGGACAACACAAACACTTTGGGTGCGTTGCAGGCGGTTGCAATCGCTGAGGACGGTCGGCTGTTCGCGAACCGTCGCAACCAGATTCAGTTTGATCCGAGAATCTCGTTCACCTTCTCAACCGCCATCGCATCGTTCGGTGGTACGGCTACGAACGAGATTCCTATCTTGGCGATCGGTGTCGCGTACGGTCAAGAAACATTGTTCAACCGTGTGCAGATAGATGTTGATGGTGGCACAGCAGGATCAATCGCATCCGACACAGCGAGCCAAACACAGTACGGTGTGCAAACCTTGTCGTTCTCACAAGTGCCGTTGGTGGATGAGGCGGCGGGTACAGCGTTGGCGACGAACCTTCTCAACAAATACAAGGAACCGAAGATCCGCTTCGATGAGATCTCAACCAGTTTGAATGCTTGTGGTTCGGCGTTGTGGCCGACCGTGCTGACACTCGATGTCGGCGATGTCATCTCAGTAACCAAAACCTATACGACAGGTCTGCCACTATCGCGCACCGAATCAGTGTTCATCGAATCCGTGACCCACGACATCACACCATCCGATCATCGGATAAGATTCGGTCTAGGTCAGGCACAACTCTTGACTGCATTCATACTTGACACAAGCCAACTTGACGATGTTGATGTTGGACTAGGATAGGAGCAATATGGGAACGAGACCGAGTTTTACTAGCGGAGATGTATTCACAGCCGCGAACGCCAACATTCTGGCAACATCAATAGTCGCACTGAACACCCAGTCCGGCACCGCATATACCGCAGCACTCACCGATGTCGGCAAGTTAATTAGCTTCACATCGAACAGCGCAATCGTGTTCACGATCCCAGCAAACTCATCAGTCGCGTTCGCGGTCGGCGACCAGATCAACATCTACCAGGCTGGCTCAGCACAAGCAACAATCACACCTGCTGCGACCGTCACGGTTCGTTCCAGTGGTTCGAAGTTGAAGACGAAAGATCAATTCTCCGTTGCGACCTGTGTCAAGATTGACACAAACGAATGGATCGCACTCGGCAACTTGGCTTCGTAAGTTATGCAAATACTTGCAGGCGTTGGCGGTGCGCCATCTTTAATTGTTGATTATCTTGTTGTCGCTGGTGGCGGCGGTTATAGCGGACAAGGAAGTAATAGTTCGTTTGACACTATTACTTCGACAGGCGGCGGTGAGGCTGGCGAAAATCAAGGTGGTAATGGTGGTTCTGGTGGTGGTAGTCGTGACCTTGTTTCTTCGGGCGGTACTGGCACAGCCAATCAAGGTTACGCTGGTGGCGGTGGCGCAAGAGTAACTGGTGGCGGTGGCGGAAGTGCTGTTGGCGGTGGTGGTGGTGGCGCTGGTGCTGTTGGTCAAGCAGGCAATGTGTCTGGTCAATCGGGTAATGGTGGAATTGGTGTACAAACTTCAATCACAGGTTCATCGGTTTATTACGGTGGCGGTGGTGGTGGTGGAAAAGATGGTGCTGGTCCGACAGTTCGTGGAAGCGGCGGTTTGGGTGGCGGTGGTTCGGGAACTGGTGCAACTAATGAAAACGGCGCAGTAAATACAGGTGGTGGGTCATCAGGAAATTACAATGGTTCAGGCGGTGGTGGTGCTGGCGGTGTTCGTTGCACGAAAGACGCTACGGGTGGTGGTGGCAGTCTTGAGACAGCATTGACGCTTGCACAAGGTACGAATTACACGGTACAAATTGGTGCTGGTGGTGGTTCTTCACCTAACGGCGGTAGCGGTGTAGTCATCTTGTCTTACTCAGCCGATTTTACTATTAGCAATCCAGGTGGCGGTCTTACATTGTCAACATCAACTAGCGGTGCAACAAAAATAACTACAGTCACGGCTGGCACAGGAAATGTAAGTTGGGCATAATGGCACACTACGCATTTTTAGACAGCAACAAAGTCGTCACACAAGTCATTGTCGGCATTGACGAAACAGAACTAATCGAAGGCATAGAACCTGAAACTTGGTACGGTAATTTTCGCGGTCAACAATGCGTGCGCACAAGTTACAACGGCAAAATACGCAAACAATACGCAGGTATAGGTTTTACTTACGATCATGTGCGCGACGAATTTGTTGCACCGCAACCATTTGAGTCGTGGACATTAGACGAAAATAATGATTGGCAACCACCAACGCCGATGCCTTCGAGTGGTGGACCGTATAGGTGGAGTGAAGAAGATCTTGAGTGGGTCGCCATCTAACCAGGTGGCTCATTCCGCTACCTGCGATCCTGTTCGCGATCTGGCCGACATCGGTTCGAGCCGAAGCACAACCTGGTATCGCAACTTCGTACTACACGATTGACGAAATACCTCCAACACAATCCGACACCGAATACCTAGTTTGCGGAACAGAGGTCGAGAACAACATCAACCGCAACTACGACTACGAACTATTCGAAGACTGCACCTATGACCTGTTCATGGTTCACATGACCGGCTTCATCGACATACCTGAACACGACACGATCGAGTTGATGCTTGCCACAGATGACGGCGGCGAGATGGAGATTGACGGCAACACATTCGGCAACTGGAACGACCAAGGTTGCTCATGGATGATGTCAGGCGAACTCACACTCGAACCTGGAAGCAACGCCTTTGATGTTTGGATGTATGAGCATGGCGGGAACTCGTGTCTGATGCTCGCATGGAACATCGACAACGAAGGCTGGGCAATAGTGCCAGATGAGGCGTTCACTCAACAAGCGATCGCGTCAACGACAACTACTTCTTCAACCACCAGTACGAGTACAACGACAACCACAACAACATCGCCGTCAACAACAACGACTTCATCTACAACAACCCTTCCTCAAGAAACGACCACAACCACCGAACCAGTTCAGTCAACAACAACCACATCCACGACAAGTACAACCACAAGTACGACCACAACTGTTGCACCAGCTCCGACAACAACGCAAGCACCTTGGACTCCTCCTCAAACCACGACGACTAGCGAACCAGTCGTGACAACAACTTCAAGTACAACGACCACCACTTCTTTACCTGAACCCTCAACCACAGTTGCAGAAACATCTACAACCTCACCTTCAACAACCACTTCAACAACCACAACCGAACCTGCAACGACAACGACCGAATCTGCGACAACATCTACAACCGTTCCTGTCGAGCCTGATCCCACTGTGCCTGTATCTCGTCCAATTCAGTCTTCCGTTGCTCCAACTCTGCCCGTTGAAACAAGTACGCCAACATCACAGCCGTCGCCAGAAACAAGTATCCAAGAAACATTGCCACCAAAAGTAGAGAGTTCATCGACCACAACGCTACCCGAAATCAAACTAGGCATCGTTGCCGACCAGCCGATCAGCGACACAAAAGTTGAGCAGATACTTGTCGCACTTGCCGAGGCTGCACCGGCACAGATCGTCGCAGCGATCGAGCAAGTTCTCGCCACCGCTATCACATCAGATCAGGCGGTCAGCATCGCCTCATCGCCTGAGGTGTTGGCGGCTGTCACCGAGGAGCAAGCCGAAGCGATCTTCGAAGAGATCGTCGTAGAAGAACTGACCGCCGAAGTCGCCGAAGAACTCGTCCAAGTCCTAAACGAAGCACCAACAAAAGTCAAGCAAGCATTCCAAGAAACAATCAATGTGTTCGCAGGTGTCTTCGACTCATTCCAGATGGTCGGGCAAACCATCCCTGTTGGTGAGCGTAGAACTTTGGTTGCCGTATCAAATACACTTGTGGCGGTAGGAGCCAGCCTGCGCAGAAGAAGCAACTGATGTTTACGAAATTGAAAAATGAACTGTTCGCACTCGGATTCACGCTCGGCGCATCCGCGATCACCATCATGACCTTGTCAGGAACCGTGCAGAATTGGGCGTTGTTCTTCACCTTCTTGTCGCTCGCACTACACTTGGCAGGAGTATTAACGAAGGACGGAGAATGACATGGTAGAAGAAGTGAAGATCAACAAACAAAACCCGACAATCGCAAAGTTCCTCGACTTGTCACAGCGACTCATGTCGTTGTTCTTGGCTCGTGCGCTACCAGCGGTCACTGGTGGTGCGATCATCGGTGTGTCGGTGTCGAAGGCTGCGATCTTGGCTGGTGCGATGGCTGTACTCGAAGTCGTGCAGAAGCTTGCGTCCGCGTCAACTGACGGTGATCTGACATCCGAAGAAATCAAAGAAGCATTTAACGGAGCGAAGAAGAAGTGAACGCCAAGAACTGGCCGATCGTCAAAGTAGTTTTGCCAGCAGATCTCAAAGGTGTGAAACCTGGTGAGGTACCTGCGCATCTGTTGCGCGACATCCAACCCGAAGGCAAACTTCATTGGCGTGCAGCCGACGCATACCATGCGATGCGCGACAAAGCATTAGCAGACGGAATCAAACCATTCAAACCAACCTCAGCAGGCGACACCTACCGATCACTCGCAATGCAAACCACAGCGTTCCTACAGCGATACCAAAAGCAACCTCTTGAAGGTGCATCGACACGCACCTGGGAAGGCGTCAAGTGGTACAAGAAGTCACCGACAATGGCGTCGCTTGCAGCACCTGGCACCTCGATGCACAACCTCGGCATCGCAGTCGACATCTGGTCGGCGTCTGGTAAACGGTTCGAATGGATGCTTGCCAACGCACCAGCGTTCGGATTCAGTTGGGAAGTAGTGCCAGAAGAACCATGGCATTTGCGTCTGGTAACTGGTGACAATCCGACTCCAACCGTACAAGCATGGCTTGACCGCAAGAAGGCTGTGTGACATGGACGCCGGACTTGCCACAGTTCTCGCCGCCGCAGTAGCAACCTTCGGTGGCATGGTCATCGCAATCATGCAACTCCGAGGATTCCGTCAAGAGAACCGTGAAGATCACGCAGTCGTTCAAAAGCGTCTCGACAACCTGATCGACATGGTCGGCAAACAAGGCGCGAAACTAACCAGTCACCTCGACTGGCATCTAACCACCAAGGAGCCAAGCAAAGACCCGAAGGTCAAGCAGGTTGCGACACGCAAGAAGAAGTGACGGTCGTACTCGTCACCTGGCATGATGCGCACAGCGGTGCCGAATCGTGGATCAACATCAAAGACTTAGACACCGAACCCGCCGAAGTGCAATCAGTCGGATTCCTACTCGCAACAACTGACGGAGGCAAACCTGACCACATCACTCTCTACCAGTCACGCAACGAAGACTCGGTTGACCATGTTTTGCACATTCCTGTCGGCATGGTGAAAGCCATCAAAGTGTTGATGGATCTAGAAATAAATACTTCAGACCGCTAAAACTAGCGACAATCAGGTGCTGTCGGCTAAGGTTGGTCGGTGCGCTCCCCACTAGGGTTGATGTAGCACCGCAACTCAGTCACCTCCTTCTGAGTTGCGTCATCCTGCACACAAATGAAAGGACCACGATGCGCATATTGACCGCAATCCTGGCAACACTCACAAGTCTCACCATCAGCCTTGGCATAGCACAGGCAGTCTCCGCACCAACCCACACCAGCGTCGCTGTAATCGCATTACAGCCTCTCTGGCAGGCCGACAGGCTTGACCCGATACAGCCGATCCGATACCGGCACGGCGATGTGTCTTGGTTGCCGTCGCTCGCCAAACAAGCAGGATGGCCAGACCACACCATCGACAAACTCTCACAGATCGTCCTACGCGAATCAGGCGGATGTCCGAACAGACGCGGCGGAGACATGGTTGACAAAGATTGCAACATCACAGGCGTCTCCGAATGGAACCACCGCTCCGACACAGGACTCTTACAAATCAACGGCGTCAACTACGACATGTCAAGAAACAAATGGGCTGCGGTCTGCCGACAACTAAACATCTGCACACAAGACCCTCTACTCGACCCGCTCACCAACTTGAAGGCTGGGCTGGTGCTGTACAACCTGTCAGGTTTCGAGCCGTGGAATCCTTGTAATTGGCGCAAATGCAAGGTATCCACCACATCTGTCCCATAATGTCCTATAACTGATACAGGCGAGTTATCAACCAAAGGAGACAGAATGAAACCGCAAGAAAAAATCAAGTTCACATTGGCGTTCATAATCGTGGGATGGATGATGCTGTTGTTTATGCCACGACTACCGCAAGAAAGTCCAGCGGGCGGCGTAGAGATATTCATCTATGCGATCGTGAACTTCTATGCAATGTTCTATGTTCGTCGCTGGACTAAAGAAATTAAATGAGCGAATACGGAATCGTCGATGTCTGGTCGGAGTCAAAAAATGTGTTCGAATTACTTCGACCAGAATGGCAACAGTACGGAACTTGTCGTGGTGAAGGCACCGACATCTTCTTCCACGAAAGATATTTGCACGCTGTGCGTGAAGCGAAGAAACTTTGCGACATCTGCGTGGTGCGTCAAAAGTGTCTAGACTTTGCAATCAAGAACGATTGTGTCGGCGTGTGGGGCGGACTGACAACAGTTGAACGAAGGAACGAGACACGACGACGAAGGAGAGCAGGAACTCATGTCAAATCCACAACGAAGAAAAGGTACGCGCGCCGAATTGCAGGTGGCGAAGTTCTTCCAAGACCGAGGACATCCAAGAGCTGAACGGTCACGGGCAGGCTGGTCAGATGACCGTGGTGACATTGACGGAGTTGAAGACCTGACGGTAGAAGTCAAGGATCAACGCAGGCACGACATCGGTTGCTGGTTGAAAGAACTAGAAGTCGAGCAGAAGAACCGTGGCACTAATCACGGTGTTTGCGCCGTAAAAAAACTTGGTGCAGTCGAAGTGGACTCTTGGTATGCGATCATGACAATGACCGAGTTCCTCAAACTTTGGAACGCCTACAAAAACATTCCCGACAATCCCGCATCCGCGCACACCGATCAGGTATAGTTCAAACCAATAAAGATTCCCACGAAAACAAGGAGCCTGCACATGCTTGAAGAAACACGACAAGAAGCACCGAAAGATCGGTGGGGTCGATACCTTGTCACAACACCTGACGGCAAACAACGCGGCTACACACGAGTCACCACGATTGCCAAAGCACCAGACGACGAAGCCGCATTGAAACAATGGGCGAACCGAATGGTCGTCACCGGCTTAATCAACCGATCCGATCTACTTGCGCAAGCATCCACAAAACTTGACGACAAGAGTGCGCTCAACAGAATCTGTGAAGAAGCAATCACAGCAGGTGGCGGTTCACATCGAGCCAACCTCGGCACAGCATTGCACTCAGTCACCGAACAAGTTGACCTCGGCAAGAAACCACAAATCCTCCCAGGTTTACAACCCGACATCGATGCCTATGTGTCCACATTGCAGAAGTACGGTGTCCACATCATGCCCGACTACATTGAGTCAGTAGTCATCCATGACGGCTCAGAATATGCAGGCACATTAGACCGCATAGTCGAAGTGGACGGCCGAATGTATATTGCCGATCTCAAGACTGGCACCGACCTCACTTATTCTTGGCGGTCAATCGCAATCCAGTTGGCTGCATACGCCGACGCCGAACACATCTACAACTACCAGACCGCTGTCCGCACAAACCTGCCGATGATTGAGAAGGACCGTGCCATCGTGTTTCACCTACCAGCAGGCGAAGCCCGCTGCGAACTGTATTGGGTTGACCTTGAAGCGGGTCGCGAAGGTCTACAACTCGCACTCAATGTTCGTGCTTGGCGTAAACGCAACGACATCAACCAACGCTTCGAAGAAGCCAAGATCATCAAACTTGACACAGGTCTTGACAAGCGTCGCGACTGGATGACAGCACGAATCAAACACATGCCAGAACCAGCACAAAAGATGTTGCGAGCATTGTGGCCGAACGAAGTACCGAAGTTGGCTGACGCATCATCCGAACACATAGACCTACTGATTCGCATCGTCGGTCTGCTCGAAGCCGAACACAGTGTCCAGTTCTTTGAAACAGATCCAGCGGCGAAAGTTGGTCGCAAGAAGGCAAAGAAATGACCGACACATTCGAAGGACGAACATACGACACAGGCGTTGACCGAACCTGTGTCCTGCAACTACAAACAGACTTCGATACGCTCCGACCGCACCAGCGGGCAATGCTGAAGAAGATCGCAACCGAATGCAACGAATACGGTCACTCAATCTCACTAGATCAACTCAAATCGCATCGCAGATACCAGATAGGACGAGGTCTAGTTGACCTCATCATGTCCGATAACTGCGACGAACTCCTGATCACGAGTCTCTGCCACTCGATTCAGGGTGTGTTATTCAAAACGGCAGGCGGTGCCATCGGGCATCTTGACGCATCATGCGCAGAACAGTTCGCTGTTATCTGTCGTGCGATTCGTTGGGATGAACAAGACATCGTGTGGAACACATCAACGGATTCCTTCGGATTCCCAAGCAAAGAAAAGGTAGGTAAGTAATGTCAGATGAACAAGATCTCCTAGCAGGAGGCGGACCCAAACTGCCAAGTTTGAAGTTCGAGAAAATTGGCGATGTCCACACGGGCGTTGTCACTGATGTCAAGAAACTGGAAGACCGAGATCCGGCAGGTGTCGCCAAGACATGGCCGAACGGTGATCCACGCTTCGTGTATGTCATCACATTGAAAACAGAAAAAGAAGGCGACGCGAACTTGTGGGCGCGTGGTGCGATGATCACTGCGATCCGTGAAGCAGCGAAGCAAGCCTCGGTCACTGAGCTGGTCGGCAACAAGATTGCTGTCAAGTATTCGGCAGACGGAGAGAAGAAGGCAGGCTTCAACGCACCGAAACTGTTCGCAGCCAAGGTAGAGAAAGTCGCAACAGACGACCGCTGGTAAGTAATGCAAAAGACTTGAGCCTTACTTTGCGTCACTAGGGAGACGCAGAGTAAGGTTCTTGTTCCAACCAGCGGAGGTCAAGATGACTAAGAAAGATATACAGGACGCGATTGCGTTCCTTGAAAGACAATTCGTGGGTGTCGGTGAACAGGATCGGCTCTTCGAAGTGATAGCAGCACTCAAACAAGAACTAGACAAAAGGAGCAAAAGATGACCGATAACAAGTTATCAAACTTAGAAGAAACAGTTAAATGGATGGACGAGCAAATAGAACATTCAATTCAACAAGATAAAGCCATCATCAGACTGGCAGGTTGGAAAGTTGTACCTTATGAGTTTCCGATTGGCGCGGATATTAGGCGAGCATTTGCAGTTCATGAAGTATCTGGACAGATAATAGAAATTGAGTTAGAAGCAGCAGATGAGTCAACAAATATGTGGAGCGAAGCACTTGAAGTCTTGATTACAAGAAAATCAACCGTACAAGAACGCTGGGATAATTCAGATCTTAAGAAAGACTTAGGTTTGTGATGACTGGCGATACATTCGCAATGAGCCAAGAGATAGTTGAACTACAAACCAGAGTCGCAGAACTATCAGTCGCACTTGAGCGTGTCACCGAACAGCGTGACAACGCAGTTGACGCGGCAGAGTCGCTACACACAGAACTTGAAGCGTGTCGTGACCGAATCAAATCACTCGGCGGACAACTAGACCGACTACGCATACACCTGCAGCAAGGCATCGAACTGTGATCAGCATCGGACTCGACACATAC
>Ga0208916_10001187_pt1 | contig 11393 bp, 14 predicted proteins | sample DEB19_08_DNA_5_FD_184523 | JGI IMG/M metagenome (GOLD analysis project Ga0208916, IMG submission 184523) | Aqueous microbial communities from the Delaware River and Bay under freshwater to marine salinity gradient to study organic matter... | ecosystem: Environmental > Aquatic > Marine >... | reverse complement strand
TCGGTCTACCAACTGATCTGCGACTGGATACAGCGCCTAGACCTAGGTCCGATGTTTGACATTACCCGCGACGAGATACGCGGCCCGGATGAATCGCTTTGCATCTTTCGCGGGATGAAGGACCAGAACGCGGAAAGCATCAAGTCGCTTGAAGGCTACGACATCGCGTGGTTCGAAGAAGCGCAGAAGTGCTCGCAGCGCAGCCTTGATCTTCTCAGGCCGACAATCCGCAAGCCTGGCTCGGAACTGTGGTTCACATGGAACCCCGACGCCAAGACAGATCCTGTTGACCTGTTCTTGCGACGAAACACGCCTGAAAACGCCATCGTCATAAAGGCGAACTACGATCAGAACCCATGGTTCCCAGAAGAACTTGAGGGTGAGCGCCAGCTTGATCTATCCGGAGATCAGGCAAGATACCGGCACATCTGGGAAGGCGACTATCAGGAGCTAAGCGACCGGCAGTTGATCAACTCGGCATGGGTCGAGAGCGCGAGAAAGCGCAAGGTTGACGCAAGCCCGGCAGACGAAGTCACAATGGGCGTTGACGTTGCCAGATACGGCGACGACGAGACGGTCATTGCCTTCCGGCGCGGCAGAGACGCCTATTCGGAGCCTTGGGTTGTCCTGCGCAAGTTGGACACCATGGAAACGGCAGCGCGCATCGCCAGCCACTACGACCGCGTCAAGCCGAATGCGCTGTTCGTTGATGAAACGGGGGTCGGTGCAGGGGTTGTGGATCGACTGAAGCAGCTTGGCTATCCGGTCATAGCGGTCAACTTCGCTTCATCGCCTGATGGTCTGACGGACGCCAAGACAGCAAACAAGCGCGCCGAAATGTGGGTGCGAATGCGGGAATGGCTCAAGGGTACGGTTGGCCTTCCGGATGATGACCGGCTCGAGGCCGAACTGACATCGGTCGAGTACAAGCACGATGCCAACAACGCCATCCTGCTTGAGCGCAAAGAAGACATGAAAAAGCGCGGGCTTCCTTCGCCGGATCGAGGTGACGCTCTGGCGCTGACCTTCGCTTATCCGGTGACGAAACTCACGGACACTTGGGAACAGCATCGCGGCCCTGACGGTCGCTCTGACGCAACGGGTTATTAATGGACGGCAGCACATTCGGCCCAGTCGAGAAGCTTGGCGCTATTCTCGATCTGGACAATATTGCGGAGCACTTGCCGCCCGAAGACCTCGCCACCATTGGGTCTGACGTTGTGCAAGAGCACGGCATAGACTACTCGTCCATGAAAGACTGGCGTGAGCGCATGGAGCGCGGCCTTGATTTGGCGGCGCTGGTCAAGAAGGAAAAGACCTACCCGTGGAAGGGCGCGGCTAACCTCAAGTATCCGCTGATCACCACGGCGGCCCTGCAATTCAACGCACGGGCCTATCCGGCCATTGTCCCTTCGGATGACGTGGTGAAGGTGCAGGTGCACGGCAATGACACCACTGGCGCAAAGGCGGCGCGCGGCGAGCGTGTCGGGCAGTACATGTCATTCCAGCTTTCCTCAGAGGTCGAGGAATGGGAGGAGACGACCGACGAACTTCTAACCGTCCTGCCGATTGTCGGGACCGTGGTTCGCAAGGTCTGGTTTGATCCAGTTGAAAACCGCAACCGCGTTCGGCTGATTGATCCGCGCAAATTCGTGGTCAACGCCTCGGTAAAGGTGCTGGCAGACGCGCCGCGCGTTGGCGAGGAGATTGAACTCTATCCGTCCGAGATCAAGTCGCGCCGCCTGTCCGGTTTCTACCGCGACGTGGACTACGTTGAAAACGCTGGCGAGGATCGTGAAGCTGTTCAGACGTTCATTGAGCAGCACCGCAGGCTGGATCTGGACGGCGACGGATATGGAGAGCCATATATTGTCACGGTTCACAAGCAAAGCCAGAAGGTCGCCCGCATCGTGGCCGACTTCGAGCAGGGCGACGTAAAACTTGGGTCGCAAGGCGTTGTGGCTATCCGCCGGGGCAGTTACTTCATCCCCTACCACATGCTGCCGCCTATCGAGGGCGGGTTCTTCGGAACGGGCCTTGGCTTCCTGCTCGGCGACATTTCCGAGACAATCAACACCATCATCAACATGATGATTGACGCGGGCCACATGGCTTCGCAGGGCGGCGGGTGGATCGGCTCGGAGTTTCGCCTCAAAGGTGGAGTGCAGCAATTCCAGCCGGGCGAGTGGAAGCTTGCCAGCGTTGCCGGGGGCGACATCAGGAATTCACTAATTCCGATGACGTTCCCCGGCCCTGATGCGACACTATTCCAGCTTCTCGGGCTTTTGATTGAAGCGGGAAAAGAGGTTGCATCCGTTAAGGACGTGATGACTGGCGATACTGGCGGCCGCAACATGACCGCCACAACGACGCTCGCTCTCATTGAGCAGGGCATGACGGTCTTTACTGCCGCATACAAGCGCATCTACAGGTCACTCAAGAAAGAGTTCAAGCTGTTTGCACGGCTGAATCAGCGCCACCTCGATCCGCAGAAATACAGCGCCTTCCACGACATTGCCGGGCCTGATGGCAATCCGATGCTGTTGGACCCGCGCCGCGAGTTTGACCTGTCCGATATGGATATCACGCCGGTTGCCGATCCTCGCAGCGTGACGAAGATGCAGGAAGCGGCAAAGGCCGAAGTGCTGATGCAGATGGCCGACAAGGGCCTTGTGGATCGTGGCGAGGCTTCGGCGCGCATTCTCCAGGCGTCCAGCATACCGGACACGGAAGCACTCGCTCCCAAGCCGGACCCGATGCAGCAAGAAATGATGCAGATCCAGATGCAGGTTGCAAAGGCCAATGCGGCCGTGGCGATGGTGTCTGTCGAGCAGGCAATGGCGGGCGTCGAAAAGACCCGCTCCGAAACCATGAAGAACGTAAGCGATGCAGCGGCCAAGCAGGCAACCGTGAGGTTGGATCAGCTTCGGACCGCACTGGAGACAATACGCGATGGACTTGGCGAAACTCTCGGACGCGGACCTTCAGGAATGGCGGGAGCACCCGATCACGGCCCTGCTATCGAAGTGCTTGAAGGTGAGCCACTCGGCGCAGCGCCAGGCGGCAACGTCGGCCTATTGGGCGGGAACGCCTTGGCCGGAGGAGGAGCGCCTCTCCCTGATGAAGGCGGAAGCCCTATGGGAGGACCTTTTTGAAGTCAGCGCAGATGAGTTGCGCAATGCGATGGAGCGGATGAATGAATGAAAGTGGCATAAATCCTATCGAGTTCAATGTGTTGGTCCTGCAAGACAAGATCGAGGAAAAAACCAAAGGCGGTTTGCTTCTCGCGGACGACTTCCGGGATAAGGAAAAACACGCACAGGTGAGAGGCACAATCGTCGCCACATCGCCTCTGGCGTTCAATGAGGACATTTACCCCTCGGGAATGGAGCGGCCAAAGCCCGGCGACCGGATCGCTTTCGCTCGCCACTCCGGGGCGTTCATCCTCGGCAAGGACGGCGTGGAATATCGGATTGTCAAAGACAAAGATGTGGTGGCGGTGATAGATGGCTGACGAAGAACTCAAAGACGACCTGACAGAAGATCAGGTTGAGGCAGAAGAACAGGCAGAGACGCCGGAAGCGCCCGACCCGGAAGCAGAGGCCGAGGCGCGAAAGTACGGCTGGCGCGACAAGAGCGAATTCACCCTTGCCCCCGATGGGTGGGTAGACGCGACGCGGTTCCTCGAACTGCCTTCAACGCAACTCAAGATGACGCGCGACCTCAAGCGCGAACTTGAACGCGAACTGAAATCGCGGAACGAGAAAGACGCCAAGCTTGAGCGCACGGCGCAGATCGCGCTGGAGAAGGTTCGCCAGCAAGAGCGCGAGCGGTACGAACAGCAGCTTCGCGAGATTGAAGCGCAAAAACGTGCCGCTGTGGAAATGGCGGACACTGAGGCATTCGACCGGGCAGAGCGCGCCAGGCAAGGGCTGAAGGCTCCGGAGACGATTGAACCGGCCCCAAGGCAGGAGCAGGTTCCGGAATACATCGCCAAGGCAGAATGGTTGAAAGACCCCCACGCCTATCAGTTTGCGTTCAACGCCATCGAAAGCAACCCGGTCATCCAGGGGCTTCCTCCGGAACGGCAGATCGCTTGGGCGGCGGTAGAGGCGAAGAAGTTCTTTCCAGAGTTGTTCTCGGCAGAGCAGGAGCAGCCTCAGCAGCAGCGTTCGGCGCGTGTTGACTCGGGTGGTCTTGGCTTCCGTCCGAGAACCAAGGGAGCCGATGACCTGCCACAGGACGTGCGCAAGGTCGGTGAAATGTACGTCAAGGAAGGGATTTACAAATCCATTTCCGAGTACGCCGAAGACTATTTCAAGCAAGGGTGACGACATGCGTGAAGAAACCATCAAGGCAGAGCGCCGCCGTCGCAATTCGGACGGATTGGCCGGTGTCCGCAACCGTCTCGGCATCAGCGCCGATCTGGACACGAAGAATTTCGTCTATCGTTGGGTGAATGACGAGGGCACTCGCATTCATGACCTGACGGTCAATGACGATTGGGATTTTGTCGAAAGCCGCGATGGCAAGGCAAAACCGGATGCCACTGGCCTCGGTGCGAACATTACCGTGCCCGTTGGTGTTGCGAAGAACGGGGACGCCGTAAAAGGCGTTCTTCTGCGGAAACGCAAGGACTATCATGATGAAGATGAACTGGCGAAGCGCCGCCGCATTGATGAACTGGAAGCTGGACTGAAGCAAGGGGCAACGCCCGGAGCAGATCAGGATCGGCAGTACGTCCCCGCCGCTGGAATCCGTATCGAGACGGGCAGCCGGGGCTGAACATCAACCATTTAGGGGATAGCTATCATGGCTAACGCTAATGCTCCGACTGGGCTTCGTCCCATTCGGTATATGAGCGGTGCACCCTACAACGGCGCGGCGAACCGCTATTCGATTCCCTCGACCGACAGCACCGCAGTCTACATCGGCGGCATGGTGAAACCTGCTGGCTCGGCTGATGCTAACGGCATCATGACCGTAACCGGCAACGTTTCGACCGGAAACGCCGTAATCGGTGTCGTGGTGGGCGTAGAGCCTGTCACTGCATCCAGCACCATCTATCGCGAAGCTTCCGTTGACCGCTATGTTTGGGTTGCAGACGACCCGAACCTTGTCTTTGCGGTTCAGGAAGACGCCTTGGGTGGCGCTCTTGCGGTCACGGCTGTGGGTAACTCCGCAGACGGAATCAGCTTCACGAGCGGCAGCACCACGACCGGTCTGTCGTCCTTGCAGTTGGACACTTCGACCGCGACCGCCTCGGGCGATGGCACCGAAGATTTTCTGATCGTCGGCTTCCTGCAACGTCCGAATAACGAAGTTGGTAACGCCAATGCGAAAGTGCTCGTTCGTCTGAACAACCACTTCCTCATTGACGGCCAGGCTGGCGCATAAGGAGGTCAGTTAATGTCTGTCATTACCACTGGCGCACACCCCAAAGCCCTCTGGCCCGGCGTGCGCAAATTCGTGATGGGTTCGTATAACGAATTCCCCACGGAATACACTGAAGCCTTCGATATGAAGACTTCGGACATGGCCTACGAAGAAGACGTCGAAACGACCGGCTTCAACCTTGCGCAGATCAAGTCGCAAGGCGGTGCCACGTCCTACGACGCCCATTCGCAGGGCTTCGTGAAGCGCTATACCCATGTGGCCTATTCGTTGGGCTATGTGGTGACGCGCGAGGAACGCGACGACAACCTCTACAAGTCGCGGTCTTTCAAGCGGGGCGAACAGCTTTCGTTCTCGTTCCGCACCACGAAGGAAATCGTTGCGGCCAACGTTCTCAACCGTGCGTTCGACACGAACTACACGGGCGGGGACGGTAAGGCCCTTTGCGTGACCGACCACCCGTCGCTGGCGGGCAACTGGTCGAACACGCTGAGTGTTGCTGCGGACCTGTCGGAAGCGTCCCTCGAGACGATGCTGGTGAATATCAGCCTCGCCAAGAACTCGCGCGGACTGCCGATTGCCATTCGTGGCAAGAAGCTGATCGTGTCGCCTTCGGACGTGTTCAACGCCGAGCGCATCCTGAAATCGGCATTGCAGAACGACACGGCGAACAACGCCGTCAACGCAATCCGGTCTATGGGTCTCCTGCCGGGCGGGTATGTGGTCAACCACTATCTGACCGACACCGACGCATGGTTTGTGAAAACCGACGCGCCGGACGGGATGCTCGGGTTCCAGCGCCAAGCGTTCGAATTCACCCAGGACAATGACTTTGATACCGAAAACGCGAAAGCGAAAGGGTACGAACGTTATTCCTTTGGGTGGACCGATCCGCGCGGCCTGTATGGGTCGCCGGGCGCGTAAGGCCACAGGGGCGCGGGGCAACTCGCGCCTCCTTCATAGGAGAACTTCCCAATGGCCTACAAACCGACAAACTTCCCGAATGGGATTGCCGCGCCTTTCGTCAACGCTATCGGCGCTGCAACGGCATCGTCCGGGGCCGCAACTCTTACCGCGCTGCAAGGCAAGGTGACGAGCGAAGCCCTGACCACGGCACAGAACGCCATCTACACGCTGACCATCACCGATACGATGATTGCGGCGGCAGATGTTGTCATGGCGTCCGTGGCAAACGGCACGAACACCCAAGGCACTCCGATGATTGGCAAGGTCAGCCCCGCTGCTGGCTCTCTGGTTATCGAAGTGATCAACAAGCATGCGACCGCTGTTGCCTTCAACGGCACGGTGGTCGTGAGTTTCCAGGTGTTCAAGGCATCGTAATGGCGGGGGCGTTCGCGCCCCCGTTTCCTTTCGGAGGTCCGCATGTACAAGCACGGTCAGTGGCTGGCGCTCTGTGACAGGTGCGGCTTCAAATATCATTCGGGCCAGCTTCGCAAAGAGTGGACGGGCCTGATGGTTTGCTGTGGCGGCGGAACCAATAACTGCTGGGAAGTGCGCCACCCTCAAGAATTCGTTCGCGGCAAAAAGGATCGGCAGGCCCCGCCTTGGGTGCGTCCCGAGCCAGCAGACACATTCATTGACCCGAACACCCCGACATCCTGGGACGATCTGTAATGGCGACAACTGCCCTCTACACAGCGCGCGACCTTTGTGAGGAGGCCCTGCGGCTGATTGGCGTCGTCGCGCTCGATGAGCCGATGGACGCCGACACGGGCAAGGCGGCGCTGATGTCCCTCAATCTCATGATCAAGGGATGGCAGAACAAGGAATACTCGCTCTGGCTTACCACGTCGCAGACGCTGAATCTGACGACTGCCGCAAGTTACACGCTGAACCCCAAGAGGCCGCTCAGAATTGAAAGCGCGCGGCTCGTGCGCAGTGGAATTGAGACGCCCATGTGGGCCATGACGCGGAACGAGTACGACAACATTCCGCAGAAGGCATCCACGGGCCTGCCGACCACGTTTTATTACGACCGCCAGAAAGAAGACGCTCTGTTCTATGTGTGGCCGGTTCTGGCTGCCGCGAATGGCGAGACGGTCAAAATCACTTACGAGCGCGAGTTTGAAGACCTGACCGACCTGTCGGAAAACCCGGACATTCCGGGGGAATGGTGGGAGACGGTCGCCTATAACTTGGCTTCCCGGCTTTCGATGAAATTCGGGGTGGATGCGCCGAAAGTCGATGCTTACGCCAAGATGACGCTTGACGAGGCGCTTGCGGCTGATCGGGAAGGATCGGTTTACTTCGGAGAGCCGCGTTGAAAGTCGAATTTTGCGGGCAGTCCTCGCGGGATCCGGACAACTGGCAGGCGTCTTCGTCGCGGCTGGTGAACTGCTATCGTGAGGCGTCGCAAGGCAAGACCGGGCATATCATCAAGTCGGACCTCGGAACGACTGCCTTCTCCAACGTTTCCGGCGTGTTTTTCCGGGCGATGGCCGAGATTGAGGGCAACCTGTATGTGTCCTGCGGATCGGCGCTGCACAAGATTGACGTAAGTGGCGGGGCGGTTAGCCTCGGGGCAACGGCTGACAGCGCTGAAGCCTCGATTGCGGGCAACAACGGCGACGTGACGCTGTGTGTCGGCGGGAATTACTATGTGTGGGATGGGGCGAGCCTTTCAACGCCATCCGCAGGGGCGTTCTCATCGTTTGGTTCGCTGGATTATGTCGGGAACTACACGGTCCTGACCGAACTGAACGGCAGGCGGTTTCAGTGGTCTGGTCTTGCCGATGCGGGAACCTTGCCGGGGCTGAACTTCTCCTCAGCAGATGGTCGGGATGACAAGATCATTCGCGGCGCTGCGATTGGAGGCGTGTTCTACATCTTCAAGGAAAAGAGCCACGAGGTCTGGTACAACACCGGTGAATCCGGGGCCAATGCGTTTCAAAGGCAGGCTGGTGGGGTTGTCGACACCGGGCTGAAGTCGTTTGGCCTCTTTTCCAAAGTACCGGGGGCTTCCGCGTTCTTCGTCGGGGCTGACAACCGGGTTTATATCGTTGGGGTCGGGCCGGTTTCCATCCCGCCGGTCGAGACGGCGATCAAGACGCAGAACCCCGAACGGTGCCTGTGTTGGGAGGATGAGGGCCACACCATGTGCGCCATCATTTTCCGCGATGCTCCGGCGTGGGTCTATGACGTTGCGACTGGTGAATGGCACGAGAGGGCGCAAGGCGTCGATCTGGAGCCGTGGCAGGCGGCGGACAGCGCGAAGCTCGGGGATAGTTGGTATGTCGGCAAGTCCGGCGGCGAAGTGCTGAAGATGCTTCGCAGCAATGCCGATGGGTCTCAGCCCCTTGTCCGGTCAATGGTGTCGCGGACGCTTGAGAATGACGGGCAGTATATTTCGATTGGCGAGTTGGAAGTGTTTGCCCGGATCGGCTGGGCTGCCGGAAATGTCATGATGAGACTGTCAAAAGACAGCGGTCATACATGGGGACAGTGGCGCACAAAGTCTTGGTCGGTCGGTGAATATAACAAGCGGCTGATCTGGCGGGCCTTGGGGCAGGCGAGACAGTGGACGGCAGAAATCCGGGTGAGTGACCCGGCTGAATTCCCGGTCAACGCAGATGGACGGGTGGCATGACGGCTAAACCGCTTCTCAGGGAACAGCCCGCCACGAGAGACGGCAAGATGGCCTCGGATGCGCTTCTGGAGGTTATCCAGATGCTTGTCAGGGACGTGAATGCAGCGACTTCGTCGGTTGCTGCTCTCACGGCCAAGCTTGACGCAATCGCGGCGGTTACAGCCCCGACAGGTGGGGCGACGGTGGACAGCCAGAGCCGCACGGCCATCAACGCAATCATTGCGGCGGCGACATGAGAATAACGGTGGACGAGGCGAGAGAGTATTTCGCCCATCCATCGCAACATCAGGGCGGAAAGACTGAGGCGGACCTGCCTGATTGGGCCGACTATTGGGCCAGCGGCGGCGTTTGCCTGATGACCCATGCGGCCTACTGGCCCGGCGTGGTGATGGTTCATATTGGAGCAAAGCCTGAGTGTTGGGGATTTCTGGACGCTCCAGTGAAGCGCCTGCTCAAGGAAATAGCGGAATCCGAAGGGGCTGACCGCTTGATTGCATGGATTTCTGAAACAAACCGCGCGGCTCTGGCTCTGGCCCGGCGTGTTGGGTTCTCAACGGACGGATACATGCCGAACGGCGTGTTTCTGTTAGGCTGGAAGGTTTAATCATGTCGTTTCTAGGCGCAATCGTCGGTGCTGCCGCACAAGGAAAAGCGGCAAGCAAAGCCGCAAAAGCACAAACGCAGTCGGCACAGCAAGACCTCGCCTTCCAGAAGGAAACGCGCGACCTGACGCGGAGTGACCTGGCCCCGTTCAAGAATGCTGGCTCAAACGCACTTGCGGCCTATAACTACCTTCTCGGCCTTGGCTCTGCCCCCACGATTGGCGGAACTGCCGCGTCTATCGAGACAATCAACGGTGTTCAGCCAGGAGTGCAGCCGGGGCAGTCTGTTGGGAGGGTAAACGCTCTCGGGTATGGAGTTGGTCGGGGTCGCGACAACGGAAACACCTATCAGCAGAACGCAGCGCCACAAGCCGCCACGACGCAATACCGTGTCAACGGCCAATTGTTCAGCACCTTGGCCGATGCACAAGCCTACGCCAACTCTCACAAGACGGGCGGCACGACATACGCGGGGCTTGAGACAACCCCCGGCTATCAATTCCAGTTTGATCAAGGCATGGCCGGGGTAAACGCTCTCGCCGGTGCGCGTGGCGGGCTTGACAGCGGCGCAACCCGCCAAGCTCTTATGGAAACTGGGCAGGGCATGGCGCAGCAGTATCGCGACAGCTATTTGAACCGCCTCGCTGGATTGTCTGACATGGGTGTCTCGGCAGCTTCCATGCAGGGCAACGCCAACTCGAATGCTGCGGCTGGCGTGTCAAATGCTCTCTCGGGAATTGGCAACGCAAAGGCGGCAGGCGCTATCGGTGTCGGCAATGCCTTCTCTGGCATGACCAACAATCTCCTTGGGACGTTCCAGTACCAGAAGGGCATGAGCACTCCGGGCGGTATGGGTTCCTTCTCAGACTTATTCGGCAGCAAGAACTGGCTTGGCGGCTTCTGATATGGCGACGTGGGAGCAAATCCGTAACGGCATTTTTGCCGGAGAAAGTGGTGGAGATTACAACGCGCTTTTCGGGTTTTCCAACCGTGATGGCGGGAAGTTCTCCAACGTTCGCTTGACCGACATGACGCTTGATCAGGCTTTGAACTTCGCCAGCCCCTCGGGGGAATATGGTCAGCACGTGAAGGGCCAGATCGGTCGTGTAGCCACACCAATGGGTGCCTATCAGGTTGTCGGAACGACGCTCAAGGCAGCTAAAGATGCTCTCGGCCTGACCGGCAACGAGCGGATGACCCCGGAACTGCAAGACCGCATCGGGCAGTGGATTTACGCGGCGCAAGGGACAGGCGCATGGGAGGGGTATAAGGGGCCGCTAGATGCCCTTCCTCCAGGCGCGCTGCCTTCGGACCCGCAAGCTAGAGGCATGGCTCAGACGGGCCAGAATGCGCTTGCTCCGGCCCAACCGCAGCAGAACGTCTTCACGCCGCAAATCCAGCAGATGGACGCGGCTCAATTCATGCGGCAACGCAACGCGCTGGCCCCTGTCCAGAACGTCTATGAGCGCCGCAACTACTTGGGGACTGCCTAAATGGCTTATGATGCCGGAATCATTCTTCAAGGCCAGCCGGTCAACGTCCTCGGGGCAATGTCGGCAGGCAACCAACTCGCGGCACAGACGCAGGAATTGCAGCGCCAGAACGCTCTTTCCTCGCTCTACAAGTCGCAAGGCGCAGGGATTGTGAACGGTGATCCGGGCGCATTGAACGCTCTGGCTCAGTATGACCCGAATGCCGCACTTGGTATCAAGCAGCAGCAGCAAGGCATGGCTTTCGACGCTGAGAAAATGGGCATGTTGCGCGAGGAGGCAAAGAACGCCGCCGCCGAC
>Ga0208916_10001186_pt1 | contig 11401 bp, 13 predicted proteins | sample DEB19_08_DNA_5_FD_184523 | JGI IMG/M metagenome (GOLD analysis project Ga0208916, IMG submission 184523) | Aqueous microbial communities from the Delaware River and Bay under freshwater to marine salinity gradient to study organic matter... | ecosystem: Environmental > Aquatic > Marine >... | reverse complement strand
CGGGGTGTCTTGGTCGAAGCGATGAATCTGGTAGAGGTCAATGTAGTCAGTTCCTAGGCGTTGCAGCGATGCGTCTACCGCGTGGAAGATCCGCTTGCGGCTTAGGCCATCGAGATTGGGACGGCGGCGGAAAGATGCTGAATTCAGGCCCTCGAACGCCATATCCACCGGATTAAAGACTTTTGTGGCGATCACCACCTCCTCGCGCCGTGCACCAGGGAACATCTCGGCCAAGCAGCGTCCAGTTACTTTCTCGCTTTCGCCGCCAGAATAGGTGTCGGCAGTGTCAAAAAAGTTGATACCTTGTTCCACCGCACGGCGAAACAATGGCCGCGCTGAGGCCTCATCTAATACCCAGGGGCGCCACTCAGTCGAACCGAAGGTGAGGGTACCTAGGCAAATTCGAGATACCTTCAGGCCGGTATTGCCGAGACGGACGTATTTCATATGGGGTGCTAGGAACTTGCTGCGTTCCTAGCCTTTTAGCTTATTGCGGTTCAATGCCCGCCTGCTTGATGATCTGGCCGTACATCGCTGCGTCTGACTTGATCACATCGGTCATGGCCTGCGGCGTGCCGCCAATTGGATCTAAGCTAATCTCGGCCAGCTGCTTACCCATGTCGGCGGCGAGCGCCTTGTTCAGGTCCGCATTCAGGCGATCGACAATGGCCTTGGGCGTTCCCACGGGAGCGACCAAACCGATCCAAGTGACGGACTCATAGTCTGGCACACCAGCTTCGGCAACGGTCGGTAGGTTTGGCAGCAGTGGCGAGCGCTTGGCGCTGGTAATGGCCAGGCCGCGCAGCTTATTGCCCTTGACGTACTGCAGAGCCGTTGGCGAGGTCTCGAACATAGACTGGATCTGGCCACCTAGCAGATCGTTCAGCGCCGGAGCCCCCCCTTTGTAAGGCACATGCATAACTTGTGCACCGGTCGCCATCTCGAACTGCTTGGCTGCGATGTCTTGTCCAGTGCCGATGCCAGCACTGCCCATGGTGACCTTGCCGGGTTGCGACTTAGCCAGCGCGATCAGCTCCTTCACGTTGTTGACCGGCACCGAGGGGTGGACCATCAGGATGTTGGGTTGATTGACTAGGCGGATGATCGGCGCGAAGTCTTTGAACGGGTCGAAGCCGGTTTTCTTATACAAGTGGATGTTTGCCGCTAATACACCGGAGCTTGCGACGAAGAGCGTGTTTCCATCGGCCTTACTTTTGGCGACGATTTCTGCCGCGATGTTGCCAGAAGCACCGGCGCGGTTGTCCACTACAACTGGTTGCCCAAGCGAGTCGGTGAGCCGCTTAGCGACGATGCGCGCCACCATATCCACGCTACCGCCGGGCAGGAACGGGACGATGATCTTGATCGGCCCGGTAGGCCAAGTTTGGGCTGACGCGCCCCCGGCGGCGAGGAGGCAGAGAAACAGGACGCTGTGGCGCAAGCAATTGATCATGAAATAACTCCTAGTTGTTAAAGCAAGAGAAAAGGCGGCGAAAAAAATGGTCAGGTCTTTTGAACCTGTTTTTGCTTCTCGATCACATCGAGGATGACCTGCGTGGTACCCATGATGTCAGGATACTTTTCACCGGCATCGATGCGGGCAAGAGTGCGCTTCTCGTCTGCCATCATCATCAGCGCGCGGCGGACCGAGTATTCGATGTCTTCCGGTGGCATAACGAGGATGCCGTTCTCGTCGGCCAAAACGGCGTCACCCGGATTGACTGCCACGCCGCCACAGCTGACAGTCACGCCAAACTCGCCGCCAAGACCCAAAGTCTTCACCGTCACGGCAGAGGTGCCACGAGACCATACTGGCACACCGTACTGGCGCAGTTCACCCAAGTCAGTGACCAGACCGTCGACGATGATGCCGGCAACGCCCGCCGCGCGGGCCGCATAAGCGACTGCACCGCCGAGCGAGGCAATGGACATGTCGCCGCAGCGGTCGATGATGATGAAGTCGCCAGGACGTGCTTGGCCAACGGCATAGTGGACCATCGCACCGTCCATACCGGGCATTCGGACGGTGATGGCGGTTCCGGCAACGCGACGATCTTGGAAATGGGCGCGAATGCCGGGGCACATGAACCCCGTGTAGCGAAAGTGGCCGATCACAGCCGGCTCCGCCTGCACGAGAAGTTTCAACAGCTGGAGATCGATTGCGGGGGGGAGTGGATTTATTTTGTACATTTGGAGTTTGCAGTCGATGCAATGAAATTATGTTGAATGTAGCCTCCAAGCAAGCAATGAAAAGTCAGTAATCTGGAAGGTAGTTGATCAACTTTTTTGATCAATGACTTTTAAACTGGACGTTTTTAGAAGAATTCTGCAAAACCCAGGTCACCGATCTGAATGATTTATGGCCGACGCCAAAGTGACTTGGGGAAATGCTTCCGGTTGATCCACTTATGGTTTTGGTTCAACAGCGGAGACGGTCAGCTTGGAGCGTGGTACGAGGTTAAAGTGTTATTCCATCCATTCGGCTATTCGTTATCAGGCCGTTTAATAGGGTAGTTATGAAGGCTTCAAATTGAAAATTGGCATCATTGGATTTGGCGCGATGTCGCAATCGCTGTGTCAATTGTTGGCTGTGCATGCGCCTAGCATTCAAGTGGTTAAAGTCCTCGTACGCCCCGAGAGCACCACGGCCTCACTTCAGCTTCCCGAGGGCGCAACTTTCGTTTTTTCCTCGGATGAGTTACTGGCTAATCCACTGGACCTTGTTGTCGAATGTGCTGGGCATTCAGCGCTCAAAAGTATTGGGGCTGCTGTGCTGGCCTCGGGTACAGACCTCCTCATTGCATCAGTGGGTGCTTTGGCAGATGCATCAGTGGAGGCGTTACTTGTCCTTGCGGCCCAAAATAGTGGCGCTAAATTGCGCATCCCCTCAGGAGCTCTTGGCGGGTTAGACGTATTGGGTGCCGCAAAATTAGCGGGAATTGATTCTGTCGTTTACAGCTCTCGAAAGCATCCGAGCGCGTGGAAGGGAACACCGGCAGAAAAAATACTTGATCTGGACGCGATGAAGGAAGCCGTGACCTTCTTCACAGGCGATGCTCGCACTGCGGCGTTGGATTTTCCTCAGAACGCGAACGTAGCGGCCGCCGTCGCCATGTCGGGTATTGGTTTTGAAAAAACCCAAGTGGAACTCACGGCAGATCCATCTGCATCGGGTAACACGCATGTCATTCATGCGTTGGGGAAATTCGGAGAGATCAGCGTCACCATCAAAGGGAAAACACTGGCAAATAATCCTAAAACTTCAATGCTTGCCCCGTTGAGTTTGGTTCGATGTTTACGCAATATCAATGAATCAATTGTCATTGGGTGAACCTGCCGCTGAAATATGTTTACTGATTTTTGGGGATGCCAATATACTGAATCTGTCAACGCTAATTTACCGCTGCTCTAGTCACATCCACTTTTTTTAGGGTTTGTTATGCCAAGCTTTGCCTCCTACTTCCCTCGTATCAGCATGCCGGTTCTGGTATGTGCGCTCATCACCTCCTTTGCTGCGACTGCGGCCGTGGCGCAAGACACCATTCGCTTCGGCGCTCCTTTGCCGCAGACTGGTCCGCTGGCCCCGGAGGCATTGAAACAACAGCAGGGCTATGACCTGTGGGCTGAGCAGGTCAACAAGAGGGGCGGAATCAAAGTTGGCGACAAGAAGATGAAAGTGGAGATCGTTTACACAGACTATCAGTCCAATACGCCACGCGCTGTGCAGGCCGCAGAACAGCTGATTACCCAACAGAAGGTCAACTTCCTTTTCAGCCCATTCGGGTCAGGTGCTGCCAAGGCTGCAAGCACGGTGTCGGAAAAATACGCCGTACCGACCATTGCCTCTACGGCATCGTCATCGCAAGTTTTTGATCAAGGTTACAAGTATCTATTTGGTACGTTTACGCCGAATGACACTTTAACGACGCCATTGGTGAAGATCGTTCGGGAGAAGGCTTCCGGCGTGAAGCGCGTTGCAATTTTGGCGCGAAATGATCTCTTTCCTTTGGCGATTGCGCAGGACATGGAGAAAGCGGCCAAGGCGAACGGGCTCGAAGTGGTCTTTTTCGAAAAGTATGCGATCAATACGATGGACCATTCGACGTCGTTGTCGCAGATGAAGGCGCAGTCCCCGCACTGGATTTTTGCGACAGGTTACATCAACGATCTGGTGTTGATAAAAAAGCAGATGTCTGATCAAAAAATGGAAGCACCCGTGGTCACGATGATCGCGGGCCCCGCTTACAAGGAGTTCATTGCCGCTACGGGTAAGAGTTCAGAGAACATCAGCAGCGCGGCATGGTGGCATCCGGCAGCCACCTACAAGGGTGTTGATATCTTCGGCACACCGGGTAATTACTCCAAGCTATTCCAGGAAAAGTACAAGTCAGAACCGGACTATGCGCAAGCATCGGCATCTGTGTCGGGGGTGCTTTTCCAGATGGCGATCGAAAAGGCCGGATCGCTTGACCGTACTAAAGTGCGCGACGAACTGGCGCGCATGAACGTGATGACGTTCTGGGGCCCGGTGAAATTTGGACCAACGGGACAAATTGATTCATTGGAGCCGCCAGTACTTCAGATTCAGAACGGCAAGACCCTCGTCGTGTCTCCAGCTGCGATCAAGCAAGCAGATTTCAAGCTCAGTGTGAAGTAAGAACGCCTAGGGATGCTCTACCTCCAAGTTCTTCTGAATGGCATCGTGCTGGGCTGCATCTATGCATGCGTTGCTACAGGATTCTCTCTGGTGTGGGGGGTGCTCAACGTGATCAACCTGATGCACGGAACCTTCATCGTGCTTGGGTCCTATTTGGCTTGGTGGGCCTACTCGGCGCTGAACATAGCGCCGTGGACGGCGCTTTTGATCGCGGCCCCCGTCTATTTTTGTCTGGGATACGCCGTACAACGCGGCATCCTTAATCGCGTCATCGCATCGCCTGTTCTTGTGACACTGACCCTGACATTCGGCCTCGATTTGATGCTGAACAATGCGATGTTGTACTTTTTCAAGGCCGACTATCGTCGACTTGTGCTGGAACCAGCGATGGGGTCGCTTTCGGTTGGCCCCCTTGTGGTGCCTGTGGATCGCCTGGTTGCCATGGCTTTTGCACTTCTGCTGACTCTCATTTTGTATCTGATTTTGCGCCGTTCACGTGTTGGTCGCGCCATCGTCGCGGTGCGAATGGACCGCGATGCGGCGTTGTTGATGGGGGTGAATGTGAAGTCGATCTATGCCATCGCTTTTGGTCTTGGGGCCTCTATGGCCGGTTGCGCTGGCGTTTTGTTAGCGATGATTTATCCGATCTCGCCGGTTGCATCGGGCGGCTATCTAGGAAAGGCCTTCGTGGTGTGTGTGCTTGGTGGGCTGGGCAGCGTGCCTGGCGCGATCATTGGAGGGCTGTTTCTCGGCCTGGTTGAAAGTTTTGGCTCGGTCGCATTTGGCCCCGAACATTCGGTCACGCTGTCGTTCGGTCTGCTGATCCTATTTTTGATATTCAGGCCGCAAGGCATTCTCGGTAAGCGAGGCTTTGAATGAAGCCGGCGGTATTGTTCGCATCGTTGGCAGTGCTGGTCCTCCTTGCCGGCTTGCCTTTCTTGGGCAGCGCATATGCACTTCGTATCGGTACATTTGCATGCATGTACGCGATCATGTCCGTATCTTGGACAGTGATAGGCGGCTTTGCCGGCTATCCATCCTTTGCAACCGCTGCTTTTTTTGGGTTCGGCGCTTATTGTGGTGCCATCTTGATCAACATGGGCTGGCCGCTGTCTGTTGCTATTGGAGCCGCCGGCGCACTCGCTTTTGCCGGCGCTTTTTTATTCGGCACGGTATTACTGCGTTTGCGTGGGCACTACTTTGCCATCGGGAGCCTTGCCGTTGCAGAGGTCTTGCGCGAACTGACCAATTCGGCGACCGACCTGACGGGCGGTGGCATGGGCCTGAATATTCCGCTGAGTGTCACTGGCTCCAACAGCGTCATAGCAGATGCATCTTTTTTCTTCTGGGTCATGTGGGCACTGCTCGTGATCACGTTCTTGGTGGTGGCCACCATTCAGAGATCAAAGCTGGGCTTCGGGTTGATTTGCATTAAACAGAATGAATCTGCCGCAGACATGATCGGCGTGAATGCAACCCTTTACAAAAGTACGGCCTTTGCATTCTCCGGCGTTTTTGTCGCGATGGCCGGTGTTGTTTATGCGGGTTGGGTGCATTACATTGAGCCACCAGATGTCTACGACATACTCTTCGCAGTGAAACCCATTGTTATGGCCTTACTGGGAGGTCTCGGTTCACCCGCCGGGGCGTTGCTCGGCGCCTTCGTATTTCTAGGTATCGAAGAAGTGGTCTGGCGCAACTACCTAGAGATCCATTCCGGTGTGCTCGGATTCATGGTGGTGGTCTTGTTGCTGTTTCTGCCGAATGGCTTGTTGTCCATCGGGAAGCGGCTGCGACGTCTAGGTGCGCGCAATGGCTGACGTGTTGCAGTTGCAAAATGTGGGCCGCCGATTTGGTGGACTCAATGCGGTTCAAGATGTGAGTCTGACTGTTGGCGCAGGAGAGATTCTGGGCTTGATCGGACCGAACGGTGCCGGAAAAACAACCTTGGTCAACGTCATCACCGGGGTGCATCGCGCTTCTTCCGGGCGTGTTTTATTCGAAGGCCGCGACATTACGCGGCTCGCGCCATATCAGACCGCGCGGATTGGTTTGGCGCGAACCTTTCAAATCGTGCAGCCCTTTCCGGATCTCACCGTGCGCGACAACGTGGCTGCTGCGGCGCTGTTTTCGCAAAAAGGCATCAGCCCGAAAGAGGCACGGGAAATCGCAAGTGCGCAATTGGAGTTCGTGGGGCTGCAAAAGCAAGCCGACCATTTTGCGAACAGTCTGACGCTCGCGATGCGCAAACGCCTTGAGCTGGCCAAGGCGGTGGCGATGAAGCCAAAGTTATTGTTTCTGGACGAGGTCAATGCTGGGCTTAATTCTGCTGAAGTCGAGCACGCATTGGCACTGATACGAGACTTGGCCAGCCGCGGTATCACCATTGTGCTTATCGAGCATTTGATGCAAGTGGTGATGAGCGTTTGCAGCCGAGTCGTTGTACTGCAGAACGGCGCACTGATCGCTGATGGGTCACCGCAAGAAATTGTGAACCAACCAGAAGTCGTGGCTGCCTACTTGGGGAAAAAGTACGCACAACTGAGCGCTGCTAAAAGTTAGACAAATCATGAGCACATCTGTACCGTTGCTAAAACTGTCTGGCCTACACGCGGGCTATGGTGAAATTAACGTCTTGTGGGGGCTAGACCTCATTTTGCATGAGGGCGAAATCACCGCCCTGATCGGTTCAAATGGCGCCGGTAAATCGACGCTCATGCGCGCATTGTCCGGCTTGATTCCGGCGACGTCTGGTGAAATGGTGTGGCGAGGTATCGAGCTGTCTGGCATGTCCCCAGCCCAGATACTCTCGCAGGGTATCGCCCATGTCCCGGAAGGGCGTCGCCTATTCAGTGCCATGAATGTCGAGGACAACTTGTTGATGGGCGCCTACAGCCGCAACCAACCGCGAGCCGTGATTGCCCGTGCGCTGCAACAGGTGTATGAAGCCTTTCCAAAATTGTATGAGCGACGCCGTCAAGCCGCTGGAACCATGTCGGGCGGGGAGCAGCAGATGTGCGCCATTGGTCGCGGCATGATGAGTGCGCCCCGTTTATTGATGATCGATGAACTATCTCTCGGCTTGTCTCCCTTGCTGGTGGAGCAGTTGATTGAATCCTTGCAGAAGTTGAACCGGGAAGGTTTGTCCATTCTTGTTGTCGAGCAGGATGTGGTCACCGCGCTTGAATTGTCATCGACCGCCTATGCCATGGATATGGGAAAGATCGTCCGCGGGGGACGCAGCCAAGAGTTGTTGCACGACCCCGCCATTCGTCAGGCATATCTCGGAGCAATGGCGGCTTGACTCACTTATTTTTTTGTCTATCGCTTCGTGCTTGTTTCTGCCGCCACATTTAAAGGAATTTTTTCAGATGTCTCGTACCAACATGTATGCGCCAGGGGGCTATCGCTTCGTTCCTGGCGTTTATCAGTATTCCGGCGGCGTTGCCGCTGAGCCCGGCTATCGAATTGAGCGCGTGCGTTTCTTAAATCCCGTGTCACTGGTTGATGGGTTTAAAAAGATCGAAGAGATTTTGCAGGTCGCCGGTCGTCCGTTAGCCGCATTCTGCGCGTGTGAATTGCGCTCGCCAGCGCCATTCGACGAGGCTGGCTTTGAAGCCTTTAACCGCGACTATGTGGGCACGTTAGAGCGCTGGGGTGTGTTTGACGGCACCACCAACCCTGTGGCACGTAGCAACGTCTGCCCTGAGATTTTTCCGCCGAATTCGCCAGCCTTTCATGCTTTTTGTTTTACTGTGCCTGATCCATCGGCACTCCCCTCGTTTGTCGTGTCTGGCAGCGCTGAGGCGCCTGAGGGTAAGGGCAATTACAAAGACCACATCATCAGCGCAGGTGATCTGTCTCGAGCGGGTCTGGAAAAAAAAGTGCGATGGGTGCTGGGTGAAATGGAAAATCGAATGGCCGCGCTCGGATTCCTGTGGCGCGACACCACCGCGACTCAACTTTACACAGTGCATGACATTCACCCCTTCATCGCTGAAGAATTGGTTCGCCGCGGTGCAATGAATTCAGGCTTGACATGGCATTTCAATCGTCCACCAGTCGTTGCACTTGAATATGAGATGGACTGCCGCGCTGTGCACGTTGAGCGGGTGGTCAGTAGTTGAATTTGCACAATCCGGCAGGCAGTTCGGACATGCTTTGTTAACAGACCCGCTGGAGCATTAAAAATCAGGTTCAACTTCATTTCAGAAGCGAAAATGCCGTCGGCGCTAGCAGCGAGTTCATCACGTTGGCGACCAGTGGGCCATCTTTCTCGCTGTCGGCGCGTTTGGTCTTCCATTCCGGATCAGCTTGAAAGGCGTTCCATTTGATCTCGCGCTCTGCCAGCGACTCCCACGCCAGCAAGTAGGTGAGGTCGTTGGATGATTCGCCGACCAGTGTGGTGAAGAAGCCCACCGGCCTGATACCGTGCTTGTCCCACAGGGGGAGTGTGTCGCTGGCCATGCGCGCCAGCAGTTTCGGCAGGCGGCCCGGCATGGCGCGGTAGACGCGTTGTTCATAGATCATCAGATATCTCCAAAAAATGGCGACCGAAGCGGCCGGATCAGTCGTACCAATAAAGACGAGTTGGGTTGTCCACAAGCAGCTTTCGCAGCAGCGTTTCGTCGCTTGTAAAGAGGGGCAGCAGGTCGACCAGTTTGCCGTCATCGGGCATCTCGCGAACATTCGGGTGGGGCCAGTCGGTGCCCCACAGAACGCGGTCGGGTGCCGCCTCAATGAGCTTGCGTGCAAAGGGTGCGGCATCTGCATAGGGGCCGCCCTGCGCTGCGGAAAGGTCCGCAGAGATGCGTTCCGCACCGGTCACCTTCACCCATGCCTTCTCGTTGGTCTTCATCAGGTCAAGCAACAACTCGAAGGGTTTTTGGTCCAGCCCGTTCTTGACCATGGTGCGGCCCATGTGGTCGATGACAAACGGCACGGGAAGGCCGAGAAGAAACGCACGGTAGGTGACCAAATCCTCCGCGTCCAAATGCAACACTAGGTGCCAGCCCAGCGGCTTGATGCGCTCAGCCATGCGCTGCACCACGGCCAAGTCGGGTGCACCGCCCAAGTGCTGCACGAAGTTGAAGCGCACTGAGCGGACCCCGCCACGGTGCAGTGCCTGCAGCTCTTCATCGGTGACGCCGGCGGCGACCATCGCCACTCCTCTGTAAGTGTCGGGCGACTGTGCGATGGCATCGAGCATTGCACTGTTGTCATGGCCGTGAACGCTGGCCTGCACCAACACGACACGCTCGATACCCAGCATGTTGTGCAGGGCGCGCAAGCGTTCCGCTGGCGCGTCGGGCGGGGTATAGGTGCGCTTGCCTGAATAGGGAAATCGGTCACCGGGCCCAAATACGTGGCAATGTGCATCGCAGGCGCCCGCTGGCAGGTGATAAGTCGGTCGGCTCGGGTTGGGATGCGGAGGCAGGATCGTCGTCATGTGGTTCCTTTTGTATTTTCGATAGGGTGTTGCTTATTGTCTCGGGATACCGGCTTGATCGATCACTTGGGACCAGCGCTGAATCTCGGTCTGTAGCAGCTTTGACATCTGGTCTGGTGTGCTGCCGCGGACGTCCAGTGACAAATCCATCAGGCTCTTGCGGACCTCGGGGGACGATAGGGCTGCATTGGCTTCGCGGTTCAGCTTGCTGATCAAGGCGGGGGGTGTTCCGCCCGGGGCGCCCATGCCGTTCCAGCCCCTGACGCTGAAGTTGGGAACGCCGTTCTCGGCCGCAGTGGGAACGTTAGGCAGATCGGGCGTACGCGCATCGCCCATCACCGCCAAGGCGCGCAGTGCGTTGCCCTTGATCTGGCCGAGGATCGGCGCGACGATTTCGACGGCCGCATCGATGTCGCCGGCGCGCAATGCGGTCACCACCGCCGGCGTGCCATTGAACGGCACCACCTGCGCGTCGATGCCTGCACTGCTTTTGAACATCTGCGCGGCCAAGTTCTGCGTGCTGCCCACATTGATGGAGCCGATGTTCAGGCGGCCTGGGTTGGCACGCGCGTAGGCCAGCAGCTCAGGTAGGGTCTTGAAGCGCGAGTTGGCGCCGGTCACCACGGCCATGTCGAAGTAAGCCAGGGTCGTGATGGGGGCCAAGTCTTTCAATGTGTCGTAAGGCAGGGACTTGAACAGGCTAGCCGTCACCGCGACGCTGTTGGTCATCAGCAGCAGTGTGAGGCCATCGGGCGAAGCCTTGGCCACCGAGTTTGTTGCCACCACGCCACCAGCACCAGGCTTGTTGTCGATCACGATGGGCTGGCCCATGGATTCAGACATCTTCTGGGCCACGATGCGGGCGGTGAGGTCGCCAGCGCCGCCCGGTCCGAAAGGCACCACGAAGCGGATGGTGCGTGGCGTCGGCTGAGCCTGCGCCGGCAGCAGAGCCGTGGTGCCCAGTAACAGCGCCAAGGTCGCGCGAATAAGCAAGGAGTTAAACATGTGTTGTCTCTCGCGATGTTGAAGTTAGTTGGACAGTGTCGCAAAAAGGCGGTGGGCAATCACGTTCGTACTGCATAGCTGTTATGCCAGTGTGGCTCTCAGAGGTATGTGAACGCTTTGTAAAGTCATTGGTCCGTACGTGAAAACCCCGGTCTTGCTCAACAGTACATTCGGTAACATCCCGAATCAATAGTTATAAACGCAGAAGAATTTTTTTCTGCAGAGTAAATGCCTCGACTGGGTTCTCAGTTAAGACATTCGTTTTAGACCCAGCTAAGTTCCTGGAGCGA
>Ga0208916_10001185_pt1 | contig 11409 bp, 16 predicted proteins | sample DEB19_08_DNA_5_FD_184523 | JGI IMG/M metagenome (GOLD analysis project Ga0208916, IMG submission 184523) | Aqueous microbial communities from the Delaware River and Bay under freshwater to marine salinity gradient to study organic matter... | ecosystem: Environmental > Aquatic > Marine >... | reverse complement strand
GGTCGTGTCGATCTCGGACGCGCCATCCAGATTGGTGCGCCCCACCACATCGACGGGCGGGCGGTTCAGTGGGTCAATCTCAGCCTCGCGCTTCAGGTCCATGGCCAGATCGCGCTCCCATTCCCGTTCGGTCGGCTCACGTTCCGGCTTTACGCCGGCATCCCATTCCACGAGGTCGTGGCGCTCCATGTATTCGCGCTTGGAGGCTGGATCGCTGATCGGCACCGGGTTGAACACGTCTCCCGCGACGAACTCCTGAAACTTCGGGGCCAGCATCGGGGCGGGCAGAACGGATCGCGGCGGCGCGGGCGGGCGGCAGTTGTGCGGCCAAGGCCGGTCCAGCCGGTGCCAGTCACCACAGGTCTTGCACAGGCGGGACCGGCCCGGGGCGGATGGCTCGCGCGGGCCGAAGATGCGGGCGTGTTCGGATGCGGTCATGCCGCCACCTGCTTTTCGCAGCGCCACCCCACATCAACGCCGGGATTGGCCTGCGACAGAACGGCGCCCATGCCGAAACCGGCAATGTTGCAGGCGCGCTGGTCGATCATCAGGCCCACCGGCGCCTCGGTTCGCGCGCCATCAGCGACGAGAACGATGATGAGGAGCCAGCTCATGGGCAGGCCCCACACGCATTGCCCCATTCCGAGAAATGCCACGCCATCGGCGCCGTGTCCCAACAGCGCTTGTCGTCCTCCGGCGGAAGCAGGTAGCGCTTCCTGCTCACCCCGTGGGGATGGATGTCCGTGTCGCCGCGATAGTAAGCCGCCTTTTCCTTGGCGTCTGCGGCCCTGATTTGGCTCAGGCACATCACCGCACCTCCTTGCGCAGATAGTGCTGCAAGACCTGCGTGCAGACCTCGCGCAGATCGGACGGGGCCGCGATGCCGCGCTGTGCCATGACGTGCTGGCTGGCGGCTTGGATCACGTCCACCGGGCTTTGATCCGGGGGCGGTTCGCGGTTTTCAAGCTGGGCAAGGTATGCCTGCACCGCTTCGGAGATCACCGCGAGGGCGGCGCGGGACAGAACTGTGGGCGCAGGAACAGGCGCAGGCTGATCGTCGGGGCGCGGGAAGGCAGCGATGCGCTCCGCTAGGATGCGGGAATACTCCGCCATCACCTCGGCCTGACGGCGCAGGCGATAGCGCTCCGCCTCGGGGAGACTGGCGAACACTTGGCTGTCGAGGAAGGCGCGAAGGGCGCCAAGCCGATCACCGAGTTGCTTCTGTTCCTCAAGAACACGATGTTGGTGCGGTGTCCATTCCATCGGTCAGCCCCAAATCACTGATGCGGTCAGCCCGCAGACGATGGCGACAATGACAATCGCAGTCGGCCAATCCATACTTCAGCCCTCCGCCTGCCGAAGGCGCTCGCGCAACAGATAGCCCTCCAGCGCCCAGAGCTGCCGCATGGCATCGTCATGCGCGAAGGTCCGGCCCGCCTCCGCATCGAAGTTGGCCGGATCGGCCGGGGCCGACTTGCCAACCAGCGTGAAGCCGTTCTCGGTCTGGAGAACCGCGACGGTCACATGCGGGGCAAAGCTGGGGTGGAAAAACTCGGCGGCCACGATCTTGGCCTTGAGGCTGTCCAGCGTCACGCGATGCGGTGTCTTCTGGACGGCGGCGGCGAGGGCTTCGCCGGTTTCGAGGGTGGTCATCTGGGGCAGCTCCTTGGCTGTTTAGCGTGCTGCCCCAGCTATCACGCGCGCCCGACCGGTTGCGGCGAGACTGGTTTTGCGGCTGTATCTGCCGCCTTGGCCAGCAGATCGGCGCCCTTCATCCGCATGTCGTGCTGCCGGTCCTTCTCCTTGTCGGCCATCTCCATCTCGGCCACGAGCTTGTCGGTCTCGGCCCTGATCTTGGCGACAATGACTTGGGTGTCCTCTTTCGGTTCGCCCTGCGGCTCATCCGGCATCTGCGAAATCATGCCTTCCAGCGTGCGGCTCTTCGGGAAGGCCCTCACGCCGAACAGCAGCAACTCCTTGACCGTCTTCATATCGAACTGGCCCGAGGCCATGAGCGGGGCGAGCTGCTGCACGAAGGTTGAGAAGGCACCCAGGAACTCGATGCGGGCCTCCTTGTCGGCCTGCTCATCGGCAAGGACCGTGCTGTCCGTCTCGATCTGAATCGTGATTTTGCGCGACATATCGCGGCGCAGGCGGGCGTGGACCAACTCCCAAGAGGTTTCCGGCACCCGGTCAAACTTCGGCTCTTGGGGCGGCGGCGGCATCTGCGCCACGGGCTGGCCCTGCTGCTGCATGACCTGCATAGCCTGTTCCAGCGCCTGATACTGCGCCACCGCTTGCGCGAACTGCTGCTTTCCGGCTTCGATCTCGGCCAGCTTCATTTGCCGTTCCGCCTCGGTCGCCGGGATGTTCAGCCCGACCAGATCGAAGAGGCGGGCAGCGTCGAACAGCTCAAGCGCAATCTCGACCATGATCCGCAGACTGTCACGGGCAAAGACCGCCATCTGACGTTGCTTTGCCGCAAGGCGTAGACCGGCGTAGCGGCCCTTGATCTGCTGTGCCGTCGCCGTCTCGTTCGGATTGCCCTGCGCCCGCATGATGTCGGAGACGCCGGAAGCCTCGAACATGGCCTGCTTTGCCGCTTCCCGCATCATCTGCAGCGCGTTGAGGCAGGTGATGATGGCCTCCAGAGGAAGCCACTGGATGATGTTCGATGATCCGCCCTTCTCCATGAGGCTGATCCAGCTTTGCACCGGTATGAGCTGGTTCTTGCCCTCCATCAGCGCCTTGACCTGATCGGCCATGGCACCGGGGAACAGGCCCGCGACGGCCAGCACCTTCAGAAGCTCGTGCATCTTGCGCGTGGCCAGGTCGATTTCCTTGGCCCGCTCGGCGTAATAGGCGATGTCGGGGCGCGGATTCATGCTGTCGCCCCGGGTCGTGGCCAGAAGCGGCCTGGGCATGGGGAAGAAATACTCCAGCCCCAGCGGATCGTCCTGCTTGTCCAGCACTACATCCTTGCAGTCCGGGGATACCCAGATCACGGCCCGGGTTTCCCGATTCCAGACCTCCCAGACCGTGGCGGTGTCAAACGGGCTGATGACCGGCTCTCCGGTGCGGTCGATCTGACTGGACAGGGCGCGGTCCTCGCGGTCCTCGTCGCCAAAGGCGCGCGCCCTGCCCCGCATACCCTTGTTGACATAGGCGAACCGGTCCTTGTGTTCTGGGAACCGCTTTTCGATCTTGGCCCGAGTCATGGGCACTTCAAACGCGATCCACGGCATCTGGTCCCAGCCCGCAGCGGGGGCCAGCACAAGGCGGCGCCACTCGTTGCCCCGGATCAGCACTTCCTCGTTGAGCTTCACGTCTTCAACGACGGGTTCACCCGTCAGGGGATTGGTGGCCTGCTCCTGGCCAAACTCGGCACGGTAGAGAACGCGGGCCGCACCGCGACCGGCAATGAGCCAGTCATCGCGGGCCCGCTCCATCGCGCCGTTGAAATCAGTGGTGCTGAGCATCCATGTCGCGATGCGCTGCCCGGCCTCTGCCGCCATCAGGTCGGTTTCGTCGGCCCGGCCATCGCCGCGCCAGCGCCGCTGCACGATGGGGGTGGGCGTTTCGCTGAACACCAGAGGCTTCAACACTTCGATGTTGGAATGGATCAGCCCTGTTTCATCCGTGATCCGGTTTTCCTTCGGCGCCCCGCTGCTTTCGCCCGTGCCGCTGTCCTCGTCCGGGCCGAAATACAGGCCTTCCGCGTGCAGCGCCTCCTTGCGCCAGCGCCGTTCGTGCATCAGGGCGGTGGTGATTTGCTCCTGCCAGAAGCGCCAGTTTTCGTCCGGGCCTTTGCCCTCGGCCTCGGAATCGCTCTCCGGCACGTCGGGCGTCAGCTCCGAGACGGGTTGCCATGGCATGGCGTCGTCGCCGTCCCGGCCCATCGCGCCGGGCTGGATGATGTCTGAAATGCCCATGCGTGGCCCTTATCTGCCGCCCTCGTTCCTCTCCCATAGGTCATCAAGGGTGTCGCCGTGCGGCGAGCGGGCCTTGCCGGGATGCTGTCCCGCAATGATCCGGTCCAGCCCGCGGGCAAAGAGCGTGGCGGCATCCACGGTGTCGTCCTTCTTACCGGCAGGGAATTGCTTCAACTCCAGCTCGAATGCGTCGAGGTGAGAAAGCCAAGAGGCAGGCACGGTATCGCGCCGGGGCAGGAACATCTTGCCCATGGCGGCCCAGCCCAGAAGCGCTTGCGCCCGGCTTGGCTTGTCGGTGGTGCTGGCCATCTGCACCCGGTCCACAAAGGCCCGTTCCTGCCGCATCATGGCGCGGATGATGGGGCCGACCGACTTGAGGATTTGCCCGGATTCCTCGAATGCGCGCAGCGGGCTCCACTTTTTTACCAGCCTGATCCAGTGCCTGACCCACTCGTCGGACTGGGTGCGCCCGCGCCACATATCCAGCAAGAAGATGTTCTGTTCGTGATCCACGCCCCAGACCTGATGCACGGTCCAATCGGGATCACCGCCGCCACCCTCCTCCGTCACGGCATAGTCGCTGGAGATGTAGATTTGCAGGCGGGTCAGGTCGATTGCGCCCAGATCGAAGCGCATGACGTGCGCGTCGGTAAACATGAGCCCCTCCTGCGGGCTGGGGCGCTGCTGATAGAGGGCCGACCATATCCAGCCCCCGCGCTTGCGCTTGGGCCCCATGAAGGCCTCACCGAACTGCTCCGGCCAGAGACATTCGCCCAGATCGCGGCCCAGCGGATCATCCTCATGCTCGGCCATGGCGGGCAGGCTCAGGACATACCACTTTTCGCCCGTCTCGCGGTCGGCATACCAGCCCGTGCGACCGTCGTAATTGTCGGGCAGGATGCGTCCCGCCGGGTCATCTTCATGCCAGCGGGTAAAGACCATCAACTGCTTGCGCCGCCCCTGAAGGCGGGACGTAAGGTCGGCCTTGTAGGTCTCCCAGACTTCCTCGCGCATGTGGGGCGACATGGCGATCTGCCGCCCCTTCACGATGTCATCCATGAACAGCCACTCGGCGGGGTTGCCGTGCTGATTGCCCCCGATGATCCCGAAGGCGTTGTATTCGCCTCCCTGAAGCGTGGCCCACTGGTCGCGCGCCTGACTGTCGGCGGCCAGGTGCGCGCCGTCAAAGGGCCAGTCGCGGCGCCGCAGGAGGTTTCGGACGTTGCGGCCGATCTTGCCGGCATAGTTCTGGGTATGAACCACCGACATGATCTTGGTCGTGGGATGGCGCCCCATGATCCACGCCGGAAAGAGGATCGAGGCGCTGAGGCTCTTGATATGCCGCGGCGGGGCGAACAACATGCCGCGGTCAATCAGGTCGTTCTCCATCGCCTCAAGAAAGCGCGCAATGACGCGGAGGTGACGGGGCGGATAATAGCCCGTCATCCGCATGTAGAAGGCCAGAAAGGAATCCCGCGCCCGGAGGCGGTCCAGCTCTTCGAGAAGCTGAAGCTCTTCCAGAATGAGCGGGTCCATCTTCATCAGATCGCGCCCAGCACCCTTGCCATCTTCTCGACCCGCTCCAGCGCCAGCACGTCATCCGCATAGGACGAGGCATAGGGGCCCGGCCCGGTCGCCTTGCCAGAACGGTCATGCGGCGCAAGGCGGTCCCGCATGGCGCGATAGAACTCCAGATGCGCAGCCAGCTTTGCGACGGGATAGCTTTCCGACCATGCGCCCTTGCTGTGAGTCACGGTGCAGCCATCGGCGGAAAGGGTGGCGCGGGCGGTCACGATTTGCACACGCGGCGGCCCTTGTGCCCCTTTGGTTTCTGGAGACGCTTTTTCTCGCGGTAGAACCTGACCTGTTCATGGGTCAGGATCGTGATGGGCCGCATCATCAGCCGCGAGACAACGGCATAGAAAACCTCCCCGCTTGCCACGCGAAACCGCCATATCGCGCGGATAGGGCGCCCGTCCGGGGCCTCTGGGCCGGGCACGTCGAAGCAATGCTCGATCACATCATGCCGTTGCTCATCAAGGGCACGGCAGAGGTAGAGAAACAGCGCCTCGGGATCCTCGACCCCGGCACGCTCCCGGGCGCGCTGGCAAAAATGCGCGTTGGTCGGGATGGTGTTCATGCCCCGCCCTCCTCTTCCCGGCGCCGCCGCAGCGCCTCCAGCCGGGCCAGAATGTCGGCCTCTGTCGCTGGCGCACCGGTCAGTGGATTGATCATGGGGGCCTGTCCCGGCTGGGTCAGGCCTTCGCTGCCGACCGCATCCGGCGTCTGGAGCCATGCGAACAGATCGACCGGCTCCCGGCCATACAACTCGGGAAACCGCCGTGCGATGAGGTTGTAGAGCCCCGGCTTGGAGTCGGGGTTGGTCCGGTTCTTGGCAATGTCGCGGGTCCAGAAGGACTGCAGCAGGTGCCGCGCGATGATGATGGCCTCGCGGAACTCCTCATGCTCATGCACCCAGCGCCGCATGGTGGAAATCGTGATGCCGATCTCTGCCGCCCAGGACTCGGGGAAGTCTCCTTTCTGCGCCAGATTGCGCACCATCTGGCAGTGCAGATCGGCATCATACTTGAGGGCCCGGCCCGGTTCTCCGGGGGGCTGGCCGATCAGTGCGAGGAACGACGCCTTGTTATTTGCCATTGGAGCGCCCAATCACGTCAGCATTCGCAGCCCGGTCGGGCTGAGGCACCACCCCTTGCCGGGGGCGTCGATCACCCACCCCTCGGAATACAGGGCGCACAGAATGTCTGCGGCGATGCCGTCGGGGCACGACAGGGTGTCGCGGATCGCACGCTGCGCCGACATCCAGCTATCGCGATGATGCACAGCATTGAGGGCCCTCCACGTCTGAGCCGTGAGGCGGCGGTGCAGGATGGATTGAGGGGCCCAGCCCCTTCCGGTTCGGGTCGCGGCGTAGGAAGCCCCGGCGATTCCGGCCAGATGGATGGGATATTGGGCGCCCATCACGAAGCCCGCCTCGGACAGCAGGAGAACCGTGTCGGCCAGCTCGTGCAGCGCGGCGTTGCCGATGCGGTCCTTGCCCAGATTGCCGATGTGATACACCACGAAATCGCCGGGCGGAGCCGCAGCGGCCCACTGACAGAAATGGGCGGTGTCAGCGACGGTCTTGCGGAACACGGCCATGGTCACGATGCCACCCCCTTCCGGCGCAACGCCTCGGGCGTGACAGCGCCGGAGGAGAGTAGCGCCCTCACCATGACCGGGGAGATTGCACCCTCCGGCACAGGCTCTGGCCCGGTGACCATGGCGGCGAAGAACGCAAGGCGCTTGTCTGGCGCGGATGGGGCACGAATCGCGCGCTGTTCCGGCGCCACCTCTTCGGCGGATGGGCCGGATTTTTCTTCACCAACCGGAAAATCTTTGCCGAAACAGATTGTTGCGAAGGCTTGGGATGGGCCGCTCTGCCTGATTTCCCGCCGGATCAGCCCGCAATCGGTGAGGCGGTCGAGGAATCGGCGGGTCTTGGCGCGGGTCCAGCCGAACTGTGCCGCCAATTTGCGTGAGGAAACCTCAGCCCTGCCCTGCCCGTCGGCCTGACCGACCAGCCACAGCCAAGCCGCGGCGCGCGACCAGCGCCGTCCGGGCACGAGGTCGAGGGCCTTGGTGATTTCCGCAGCCTTGCCGATCATGCTTCGCCCCCAGCCTCCCGCTCGGCCCAGCGGGCCTGCGACCTGCGCGCCTCGATCACATGCGGGTTCGCATCGCGGGCTCGGCGCAGGGCGGCCATTTCCGGCCCGTCCGGGTCTGCGGTCTCGGTCCAGTGCTGGACGGGCGGTGCCTCGGAAATCCGCTCCGCCTCCGCAAAGGTCAGCGCCATCGGGGCGCGGGCCACAGCCGCCATGCGGCCCGGCGTGAACCCGGCGCGGGCCATGATCTGCGCCGCAGCCTCCCTGCTGACCACGGCATCCCGGCGCTGCCGCTCCGCCTCTTCCAGCTCGCGCTGATCGCGCTGGCGCCGGGCCAGCTCGTCGGTCAGGGGTCGCAACTCGCGGTCGGCCAGGATGCCGATCTCACCCGGCGAGGGGCGGCGCTGCATGGTCTTGACCCAAACGTCAAAGGCCCGGGTCACGGCCCAGAGCGGCTTGTCGCACAGGGCCACCACGAAGGCCTGCCGGATGCCTGCCTTGGTTTCCGGGTCAAGGTCAGGGTCGAAATACAGGGCCAGCGTCGTGTTCGCCATCCGCAGGATTTCCGCTTTCGAGGCTGCGTCTTGCGTATTCCCACGGATCGCGGCTGCGAGTGTCGATGTCGATTGTTCCCGCAGCGATGCCATCGGCGAGCTTGTGGATTGTGGAATCGAAAGCGCGCCGCTCTGCGTGTCGGTCATTTTTCCCTCCGGGGTTCTGGTTCGGTGTCGGTGTCGATGGATCAAGCCGGGGCGCGTGCAGCGCGGCGGCATAGGCCTGCATGGCCGGGACGAGGATCTTCGGCCCTCTGGCCGGTTCGCTGTGCTGGGCCGCGTTGAGGCGGGAAACCTCAACGATTTGGTCATCCGTCAATCCCAGATCGTCGCGCCATCGCTGGACGATGAGCGGGGCATCCGGGGCGGTCCAGTATTTCGGGATGATCTGCCCCCGGTCGAACCCGATGACATGCAGGATGCGCCAGATCAGATCATCGGCCCTTGGCGGGTCAGCCTCGCGCTCGCACGCACGCGCTACTCCGCCGCCTCCTTCTCTTACTGTTGGGGAATGGGGTAAGGGGTAAGGGGCTTTATCGGGGGGGTTATGGGGTGGGTTAACCGAACCTGATTTTTCCTTTTCTTTTCCGATACTTGCTGATAGTGCCGGATTGCCTCCTTTTTTGCCGTTTTTCGTGTTTTTTGCGCGCGTTGCAGCGTCCTTCACCATGCGCCGCGAAAATGGCCTGCCTTTGCGGTCCCGCGAGAACACGCCGTTACGCTCCAATTCATCCAACAAGGTAGCTGCTTCGGCTTCGGACACGCTGCCAAGTCTGGCCGCGCCCGTTACTCCGATGTCGCATCCGTTGATGAGAATGTAGCCGTAAGGGTCGGCTTTCGCGGCGATGCAAAGCAGGCGCATCCACAGCCCTTGCGCTGCCAATGACGAGACGCGCAGACCCTCGTCATTCTCGTAATCCTTCCAGTAAAAGATCGAGGAAGGGTTGTCCTTGCGGGCTGCGTTCATCACACCACACCCGCCTTTCCGCCCGCGCGCTGATCCAGCCGCCGGAAGTCCAGCACCTCGCCGGGCTGCAGGGCGGGAAGACCCATGATCACCAGCGCCAACAGCAGATCCTCGATCTGGTTGAGGCTCAGCATCGTCACGGCACGCGGGCCACCAATATCCACCCGGCCCAGCGATCGGGCGGCAGAGTGCAGGATTTCGTGATCTGTGCGGTCGCTGCTCACGTCACCACTCCATCGCCATCTGCACCGGCGCCTGCGTCACGGCCTGCGGCTTCCAAATCCACGGGCCCGAGGCCATGGGCAGCGCTGAGAGCGCGCCACGCATTTGCCGCTGCCAGTGGGTGAACTCCATTGCCGAGCAGGCGCAGAGCGCGTGTCCTGAGGGCCAGCCCATCAGCCAGGTTACGAAGGCCGGTGAGAGCCTGCGCTTGGTCCACCAGTGCAGGCGCTTGGCTGACCACCTCTCCCATGCCCGCGCCTCGCGGTATGCCGCGTAATGCGGGTTCAATGGCTTCCGCCTCGTCGGGGGAGAGTGTGGCCGCGAGATTGACCGCGGCGGTAACGACATCGCTGCGCGCAAAAGATGGCGCACGATCAGGGTTTGAGGCCATGACAGCCGCCCATGCGCCTCGGTCTCCGGGGCCGGGCGGGAAAAGAGGAAGGCCACTGCATTCGGCAGTTGATCCAGATGCAGCCGCCCGGTCCCGTTGGTGAGGTGATCCGGGCTGTTCTCGCCCTTGTGGTCCCGGCTGGCCGGCGTCGGCCATGCACCCGCCATCTCCTGCAAGTCTGGACCGCCCGCTCCCCGCTCCTCCCGCTTGGAGTTCGGGCCGCCCGTCAATCCTTTGGGTGTCGGCCACTGGTTCACCTTCTGCGTCAGGCTGCTGCCCGACATGGCTTCCGTGATCCCAGTGCCGCCCCGCGTCCCATCCGTCGCGCTCGGAGTGGTCCACATCGCGCCCTGCCCCTCCAGCGTCGGTCGCTCGGCCCCCTTCTGCCCCCGGTCCCGCGTATATTCCCCGGCCACAGTGCGAGGCGTCATCCACAGATCGGCCGCCAGCGTTTCCGCCTTCCGGCTGAAACCCGAATTGCCAGCCATGCTGTTGCCGTTCTGGGCCGGGGTGCCCGCCATGGGGGTGGGCCAATGCGCAATCGTTGTCGCAAGATTCGGCGCGTTTCCCCCTCCCCGCTGAGACCGCGGCAGGTTGCGCATGTGATTGGGCCCTTGTTCTGGTTCCGCTCCGCACGGTGTGGGCCAGATCGACGTTGCCGCCGTCAGCGTGCCCGCCACGCCCCGGCTGTGCCGCATCCCCGACGATTCCGCATCCTCGCCCCGCGCGGTGGGCCACGCAGAACCAGCGGAGCCTTTCATGCGGCGCGCCAGTTTCAGCCGCTGAGAATGCGCCAGCCGCAGGCGTCCAGCCCATTTCCCATAGCTCTCGCAGCACGGTTTCTGCGCCGAGGGTGATGTGGCCAGCGACGTTTTCGAGAAAGACCCAGCGCAGGCCGTCGCCAAGCTCTCGGATGACGCGGGCGACGTGGGGCCAGAGGTGGCGCGGATCGTCGGCCCCAAGGCGCTTCCCGGCTTGGCTGAACGGCTGACAAGGATAGCCAGCCAACAGGGTGTCGATGGCTCCTGCAAATGGCTTGGCGTCGAAGGTTGTGAGATCGTCCCAGATCGGGGCTGTGGCGAAGTAGCCTGCGCGCTGGGCTGCGATGATGGTTGATCGAGGGTATTCTTCCCACTCGACGAAAACGCGTGTGTGGAAGCCGGGTTCGGCAAGCATGAGGCCCATATCCAAGCCTCCGCCGCCTGCGCAGAGGGAGATTCCGTTCCGGGGACGTGGCACCATGTCATGCGTCCCTCCGAAGCCAATGCACCGTCGGGGCGCCTTGAAAACCGATCAGGAACACGAACCAGCTATAATCGCCGGTCCCATTTCCAGCCTTGCCGCCATCGCGCAAGAACGGCCCGGGCGGGCAGCTCGGGCGAGGTCCGATAAGGTAGACACGATAGAGCGGAAGACTTTCCAGCCACGCCCCGCGCGCCTCGCCATTGATCCACCCAGACGGCAGAAAGAGAGCCACCTTTCTCCGGGCACGAGTCAGAGCGATGCGAAGAAACTCCTCTTCCGCACGACTTCTTGCGTCCAGTGTGGGCTTGACGCGCCCCAACTGCGCCCATGTCGCATACGGCGGATTCGAGACGATGTTTTCGCATGGCCAAGTGCCGTGCAGCCAATCGGTTGAAAAGAAATCCTTGCCGCCCGTCACGCCCGGGAAGCCGCG